>Ga0075434_100001166_pt1 | contig 21762 bp, 17 predicted proteins | sample RhiMethybrSRZTD3_FD_75298 | JGI IMG/M metagenome (GOLD analysis project Ga0075434, IMG submission 75298) | Populus rhizosphere microbial communities from Tennessee, USA - Rhizosphere MetaG P. TD hybrid SRZTD3 | ecosystem: Host-associated > Plants > Roots > Rhizosphere > Soil | place: USA... | reverse complement strand
TAATCGACGCCGGAGAGGCCCGATTGATCGATCGTGGCGACGCGCCCGAGGAGCATGTCCGCCAGTCCCAGTCCAGACGCCTGGCCGGTGAAGGTCCACTGTCCTCCGCCGCGCGCCCAGGTCCTGAACGACACCCTGAAGTGGGCGACGCTCGCGCCCAGCCCGATCTGATGGTCGCCCTTCACCAGCGTCAGGTCGTCATTGACCTGGAACGAGTTGTTGTCGGCGATGCCGCGCGTCGACGTCGCCGCCGCGATCTGAAACCCGCCCGTGACGACGACGATCATCGAGCCCGGTACGTAGGTGGCCGCCTTGATGCCGAGAGACGGAGGATCGAAGTACGGGTCGTTGTCGCGATTGACCGCGGTGCGGTTGAACGCAAAGCGAAGCGCGTTGACCGTGTTGCTGCCGAAGATCTTCGTATCGCCGAGCGTGAGCGACTGCGCGAGGTTGTCGATCTTCGGGTTCCTCGTCGTCAGAATGTTGCCCGTCTTGCCGTAGGCCGACGGCTTCTTGTCGCGCGACGCCATGTAGCGGCCGAAGACGGAGTGGTTCGCGCCGAGCTGATAGTCGATGCGGCCGACGTACTGTCCCTCATCGCGATCGTCCGGCTGGCTGTACGTAATCTGGCCGCACGGATCGGTTGTCTTCGGCAGGAAGCCGACCATCTTCACGGCGGCAGGACTGAACCGCGCCGGATCGATGCGATTGCCGACAAACCCGGCGCCGAGGTTGACCTGGCGTCCCTGGCACGCCGCCGACGCGAACGTGGTGAAGTCACCAGCCAGCATCGCCGCCGTCGGGACGAAGGCGATCAGGTCCGGCGGCGTCTGGCGGGTCTTCGTGCCCTGATACCCGGCGAAGTAGAACAGCTTGTCGCGGACAATCGGACCACCCACGGTGCCGCCGTACTGATTGCGCTTCAGCCCATCGTCGAACCGTTTTCCATCGGGACCGATCCCGGCGAACGGACTCTTCGCGTTGAACCGCCGGTCGCGAATGAACTCGAAGAGGTTTCCGTGAAGCGTGTTCGTGCCCGACTTCGTCACGGCGTTCACCGAAGCGGCCGAGCGCATGCCGCTCTGCGCCGCGAGACCGCTCGTGGCCACGCGGAATTCCTGCAGCGCGTCGGGGAAGGGGAGCGGCAGGCTGGCGGAGTTCTGCGGATCGTTGTGCACGGCGCCGTCGAGCGTATACGCCACGCCGAACTGCAGTCCGCCGGCGACTGAAATGTTCACGCCGCCCTGAAAGTTGCGGCTGTTCGGCCGGTCGGTCTCGACCGCCGCGCCGGCGAGGATGATGAGATCGGTGACCTGTCGTCCCTGAAGCGGCAGCTCGACGATCCGCTCCTGGTCGACCACGGTGCTGATCCCGGCGCTGCGGACGTCCACGAGCGGCGCCGCGCCTTCAACGGAGATCGTCTCCTCGACATTACCCAGGGCGAGCGCGACGTTGATCGTCGGCCTCGCATCGACCTGCAGCACGATGCCGGTCTGGACGTAGGTGCGGAACCCTTGCAGTGACACCTCCAGCCTGTAGGGACCGATCGGCAGGTTCGGCATGATCCATGTGCCGGCGGCGTCGGTGACCACGGTGCGCGTGAATCCCGTGGCGGTTTGCGTGGCGACGACGGTGACGCCCGGAAGTACGGCGGCGCTCTCGTCGGTGACGCGGCCGCTCAGTTCGGCCGTGGCCTGCGCCCACGCGAGGGAGCAGGTGAGAAGGAGAACGAACGAGCTGACGACGACGTTGCGAAGGATGATGCGCATGGTTGTGGACCGGCGGCGTTACGGTTTCCATCCGGCTGGCGTGCCGGTCGACCGCTGGGGCACCAGCTTGGTGCCATCCTGCTTGGTCACCTTGCCGAGCCACGCATACGGTTGGCCCACGAGAGGGAAACCTTCTACGGTGACCGGATCTCCGCTGTGCAGAGAGTCCTTCGTCCACCCCTCTCGCGCGAGCCATGCAGCCGGCGTGGTGTCGAACCGCCAGACGACCTGTTCTCCGTTTGCTCCTTGTGTTTCGACGAAGAGCTCGCTGTGTGGACTCCGCCATTCAAAGCGCACGACCCGGCCCTCGATCTTGACGACGTCCTTGAGGTCCTTGGAGAAGTACGCCGTGGAGTGATGTGCAAATGCCTCCACCGGCCACCCAAGCGCGACCACGATCGCCAGAGTGAACCTTGCCGCCGATAGCGTTCGCAGCGCGCGTCTCATTGGTCAGCCCTCGTGTCAGTTATTTGTCGGGTGGGTAAATAGACTTGTGGAATTGCGCCCCGAACCTGGAATCTTCCGGGTCGCAGTCGTAAGGCGTCAACTCTTCCTTTCGGACCGAGTATTCGTAGTCCCACCGGAACGGTTCCTTCAATACGAGCGGATCGACGGATACGGTCTGCATCTTCAACACGTCACCTTCACGCCAGTACGTTTCGGTCACCTTCTTCATCGCCGTTGCGGGAATGAAGCGGTTGGAGTTGAAGCCTCTCGAATCCGGCGTGAACTTGGTGGTCTCGACCACCAGGCGGGCCCCGTCGTACCGGCCGATCGAGTGACCCTCGATCGTGTAATCGTAGGCGCCCGGCTTCGAATGACCATGCCCCTCCAGCCAGATGGTCCGGACGACGTCCATCTTCTCGTAGCGAATGATCACCCGGTCCGGCTGCTGCGTGATTTGAAAGTCGTAGTCGTCGTTCATCACCGCGGGAATGGGGATCTGCACGCAGTCATAGGTTGGCGAGAGCGGGTTGTCGAACGCCTTTTCGTAACCAAGCGCCCTGTTCGTGGGCGCCATCGGCGCATTGGGCTTGCCGTTGAGAGGTCCCTTGCGGTGCCAGATTCCGGCGAGATTCGGAATCGCGGAGGAGAGCGCTACGGACTGCGCCGTCAGACGCGTCGAGACGAGGAGCAATCCCGCCGCGAGGACAACAACGAGTGCGGTCTTCATGACGGACCTCCCGCCTTCGCGCCCGCGCCGTATCGCGGGGAAGCCTCAGGCGGCTGTGAGTCTGCCCTCACCTCGTCCGCTAGTCAAGATTCATCAACAACGGAAATCAGTCGACGACCTGTCGCGGCGTCTGGACGGATCCGCTCAAGGACGAAATCGTACTCGGCAGAGTAGAACGGATTGCCGAGCCCCAGTCGTTCGGCGGCCGATGGATCGTCGTGGCGAACGAAGGGCACGATGAGGCTTTCCTTGACCCCGAAGACGGCGTCCGACTCGAGATAGGGATCGCCCTCCACGAATACGTGGGTCGTCACCCCGTGATATCCCGGCGCGGTCACGATGAAGTGGACGTGCGCCGGGCGCATTGGGTGCCGTCCCAGCGCGGCCAGCATCGTCCCGACGGTTCCGTCGCTTGGAATCGGGTAGGAGGAGGGCTTGATGGATCGGAACCAATAGCGGCCATCTTCGCCGGTTGTAAATTGGCCGCGAAGGTTCATCACCGGTTGCCGCGCGTCCTGCACGTCATAGAAGCCGTCTGCCGACGTTTGCCAGACGTCCAGCAGCGCGCCGCCGATCCGCCCGCCCGATTCATCGACGACCTTGCCCGACATGTACAGCGGTTCTCCCTTGCCGTCGCGCGAAATCGAGTCGCCCATCTGCAGATGCGGCGCGCCCGACACATGGAACGGCCCCAGTACCGTCGATTCGGTGGCCGACGGATGGCGCCGGTGGTTGATCGCATCCACAAGCATCGTCACACCGAGAGTATCGGAGAGCAGGATGAACTCCTGCCGCGTGTCGTCGCAGATCTTCCCCGTCCGCGTGAGAAAGTCGATCGCGAACGCCCACTCGTCGAACGTCGGTTCGACCTCCTTGACGATGGCGTGAAGGTGGGTCACGACCGAGGTCATGATCTCGCGGAGGCGTTCGTCGCGGCAGTTCGCCATGCGCTCGATCACCGCCGCCGTCGACGTGGATTCATTGAAATCTCTCATAAGACCGTCGTGCGCTCCGGGCGCGAGCCGTGCCAGGCGTTATCGAGCAGGCGGCGGATGCCGTCGCGTTCCAGCGGGCGGGGATTCCAGTACGGGTTCGCCACCGCCAGGTCCGCTGCGCATTCGAGCGCGTCGCCGGGAAGACCGAGGGCGCGAAGAGATACCGGGGCGCCGGCATCGCGTACGAGATCGAACAATCGCGAGGGAACGTCGCGCACTCCGCCGCCGAGCGCCCGTGCCACCCGGGCGATCGCCACCGGTGCAGCCGGCGCGTTATAGGCGATCGTGTGCGGCAGCAGGACGGCGTGGGTTTCAGCGTGCGGAAGATCGAACGTGCCGCCGAGGACGTGACACAGCTTGTGATGCAGCGCCATCGAGGTCGCGCCGAGCACGGTCCCGCACAACCACGCACCGTACAGCGCCTCCGATCGCGCGGACATATCGTCGAGCACCCTCGACACCCGCGGCAGCGCTGAGCCGAGCGCGCGCACGCCTTCCTCGGCGATCACGGCGACGAGCGGATTGGTGTTTTCGGCATACAGTCCCTCGATCGCGTGCGCTATCGCATTCATTCCGGACGTCACCGACTGAATCGCCGGGAGCGTTGACGTCAGTTCGACATCGTAGACGACGACTTCCGGCATGACCTTCGGATCTCGCGCCGTTTGTTTCGTGCCGCCGACAGTCTGGCCGACAATGTCAGTCATCTCCGAGCCGGCATACGTGGTGGGCAGGACAAGCTGGATGATGTCCGTCCGAAGCGCGATCGCTTTTGCGAGGCCTATCGCGGAACCGCCGCCGATGGCGACGATGCCGTCGACGTCGTGCTGCGCCGCACGTGCGACGGCTTCCTCCGTCACCGGTACCGGTGTATGCATGCGCGCCCCCGAGAATCGCGTCTGACAGCAGTCGCCGAGCAGCGCGGCGAGTTCGTCCGCGCGCGCGGCGTGTCCGGGTGTGGAGACGACCATTGCGCGCGCGATGCCGGCGAGTCGCGCTTCCTCCCGAATGCGCTTCCGCGTGCCCGCTCCGAACACAACCCGCTGGGGAACGGTGCGGTAGATCCAGGACGCTTGTTCCGGCGTGATCACGGTATCTGCACTGGCCACAGGAAGTTGCGTCTCAGGGCACGATGCGTGAGCCACCGGACGCGTGTCTTACAGAAATCCACTGGACGTGAAGAGGATCCTTCCATCGGCGCCGTGCGGCAGCGGAGTGCCCGCGAGCTCGTGCCACGTCCTGAAGCGCACGCCGTCGAAGCGGAGGAGGCCCGCATCAGACCCGATATTGGGACATGAGAACTACGGGCGACGTGCAGGGGCCGCGTCCGCAGCCGAGCGCTGCGGCGTAGCCGGCCGCTTATCGACGACGATCCTGCCTTCTTTGAGGACAACCTTCGTCTTCAGCATTTCGTAGACGTTCTTCGTCGGGTCACCATCGAGCAGGATGATGTCCGCGAGCTTGCCGGGCTCGAGCGTCCCGATTTGATCAGCCATCCCGACAAACCGCGCGGCGTTCGGTCCGATGATCCGGTGGATGTCTGCCATCGAGAAGACGATGCTGAACGATTTCAGTTCGTGCTCGAGCACGACGAGATCATCGGCGTTCTGGTCGGTGGAATACGAGATGGTGGCGTGATTATTCGGATCGGCGTCCCAGATGCGCCTGGCGTTGATGATCGTGTAGCCACCCTCGGTGCCGGTCGCGCGACCCTTCGCATCACGGTTCGCGCCGACAATCGCCTCCGGCCACGGCTTGCCGTCGCGAAACCGCGCGGTGTTGTCCTTCGGCCATTGCACGGGTGCGGGTCCCTGCGAAAGCGTGTCGATGTTCGGCGCGCCGAACGCAATGAGGCCAGCGACGATCGCTCCTGACTTCGCGACCGCATCAGCCTGCTCATAACTGGTCCAGTCCTTGTTCGGCAGGTGGACCAGGCGCGTCACCCCTGCATCGATCGCCGCAACCATCGCCGGACTGCTCACCGCATGGACATTCACCTGAATGCCGACCTTCTTCGCTTCGTCGACGATCGCTTTCAACGTCTCGATCTCCGCCTGTGGCGGCGCGGGCTCCGGCGTCAGCGCGATTTCACCGGTGTGCTTGACGCCGAGCTTCGCCAGCGCCTGGACCGCGGCGCGCGCGTCGGCAGGTGTCTGACGCAGCGCCACGGCGCCGGAGGGGATGACGCGCGGACCGTTGTACTCGCCCGACTCGATCTTTTTCGCCAAGGCGAGGTTCGCTTCGGCCGGTCCGCCGCCGATCAGCACCGTCGTGTAGCCCGCCTCGAGCAGCGACTGCATCCATGCCTTGCCGGTGGGACCGTCGGCCAGATGCTTGTGACCGTCAATGAAGCCGGGCATCGCGCTCATTCCCTTGCCGTCGATGACCTGAATGCCCGGAGGCATCTGCACCGAGGCGCCCGTCACGGTGGCGATCTTGCCGTCGCGGACGAGGATCGTGCCCGATTCGATGACCTGGCCACCGCCGGCCACGATCCTGACGTTTGTGATCGCGACGTTCTGGGCCGACGTCGTTGGCGGCGTCGACAGAAAGATGACTGGGACGGCCGCGATCGCCAGGGCGCGTGAGACCGAGATGGCCGTCATGTCAGTCGACGACCTGGCCGGGCGCCTGGCCCCACGTGAACCCGTCGGACGGCCGCTTCAGCGTCACCATCCGCAGGCGGTGATCGGCGGGATTGCGTCCGGGATTGGCGGTAATCACCACGGTGTCGCCGAACTTCAGCGTCTCGCGCGTGATGCCCGCTCCGGCGAGCTGGCCGACGCCGGCCCACTCCACGGCCCAGCGCACCATCTCGCCGTTCTCGTCCGGCGCTTCGACGTGCACGAAGGAATGCGGGTTACGGAAGAGGAACTGGACCAGCTTGCCCTGGATCGTGACGGTCTTGTCCTCGTGATACGTGGCAGCAAAGGAATGATGTGCGCGAGCCGTGATGCCGGCTCCCATGATGGCGATCGTCAGCACAACGAGCAGTCTGCCCTTCATCGGTTGGCTCCTTAATCAAAAACCTGAGACGAGAATTTCGCGTTCGAAGGTCGCGCCCAGGTTGGCGTAGCGACTGCCATGAAAGATCAGGGGAGTCGTACATGCCGTGACATGCAGCGCCACGACGTGTCCCACGACAATCCAGTGGTCTCCACCCTCGTGGATCGCATACGTCGAACAACCGACGGCCGCCGCACAGCCATCGAGCCGCCGGCCGCCATGCCACTCGACCCACTCGTATGGTGGAGGCGACGGCTGCCTCCACCCGCCGGCGAAATAGGTGGAGAGGTCCTGCTGCTCCTGCCGCAGGATGTTCACCGTGAAGCCCTTCAGGGCATGAACGGCCTGACCGGTCTTCGTCGCTTTCCCTACGCAGAAGAGAACCAGCGGCGGGTCGAGCGAAACGGCCGTAAACGAGTTGACGGTAAGCGCGCGGATCGCGCCGCCGACTTCGGTCGTAATGATCGTCACGCCCGTGGCGAACTGGCCGACTGTCTGGCGGAATGCGCGCGAATCGATCATGAGACGGTCGTTTGGTGCCTTTTCATCACCGCGCTGATGTCGTCCGGGTTGATCAGGTCGGGCACCGTCCATCCATTCAGGTCATATTCCGACATGCACTTCTCGACGAACCCTTTGTACTTCGCGCTGGCGCCCGTCAGATCGGACACCATCAGCGTCTCGAAGCGGATGCTCTCATGGTTGCCGAAGTAGTTGCGTTCGTACAATTCGTGGCGCCCGCCGAACTCGGTGCCGACCGCGTCCCACAGCAGCTTCATCAGCTTGATGCGATCCTCGCCGCTGTAACCGTTGGATCCGCGGACGTACTGGTCGAGGTACGGGCGCAGCTCCGGCACCTTCAGGTCGAGGCTGCTCGATGGCAGGTAGATCAGCGCGCTCGCCAGCGTGTTCTGGATGATCTCCTTGATCTTCGGATAGGCCATGCTGGACATCACGCGATAGGCGAGACCGTAATCGAGATTGGGCAGCACATATCCTTCCGTCCACGGGGTCGTCGTCCGCGCCATCGCGTCCGTGAGTCCCCAGAACAGGTTGCGCCACGCGAGCACCTCGCCGACCTGCGCCTGCACGCCGCGGAAGTCCTTCGCGCCGGTCGCCTCCACGGCCTTCAGCAGCAGGCCAGCGAAGAAATCGAGCTTCACCGCCAGACGTGTGCACCCCTGGAACATGAAGCGGGGTAAGAACCCGGAGCGCGGGAAGAAGTTGTTGACCTTGTCGATGTCGCCGTACGCGAAGACGTTCTCATAGGGCACGAACACCTTGTCGAAGACGAGAATGGAATCGTTCTCGTCCATCCGGCTCGAGAGCGGATAGTCGAACGGCGAGCCCATCACCGCCGCCGTCATCTCGTACGACGGCCGGCAGAACAGCTTCACACCCGGCGAGTCCGTCGGGACGATGCAGACGAAGGCGAAGGGCTTGGTCTTGATCGGCAGCGCGCCATTGTTGGCGATGAAGTTGTAGTGCGTCAGGCTCGAGGTGGTCGCCACGACCTTCGCGCCGCTGACGATCAGGCCGGCGTCGGTGTCCTCCTCGACGTGCATGTAGACGTCCTTCACCTCGTCCAGCGGCTTGTCGCGATCCACCGGCGGGTTCACGATGGCGTGATTGACGAAGGAGACTTCTTCCTGGACCTTCTTGTACCAGCGCCTCGCGTTCTCGTCGTACGGCTTGTAGAAATCGGAGTTGGCGCCGAGCGTCGCCAGGAAGGCGGCCTTGTAGTCGGGGCTGCGTCCGATCCAGCCGTAGCTGACGCGGGCCCACTCGGCGATCGCGTCACGTGCGGCGACCAGTTCCTCGGCGTTGCGCGTCGCGCGGTAGAAGCGATGCGTGTAGCCGCCGCTGCCGGTATCGGTCGCGATGGTGAGCGTCTCCTTGCGGGCGGGATCGTGCAGCGCGTCGTAGAGACGCGCGATCATGCGCACCGTGTTGCGGAACGCCGGATGCGTCGTTACATCCTTGACCCGCTCGCCGTAGATCCAGATCTCGCGGCCGTCGCGGATGCTTTCCAGGTATTCAGCGCCGTTGAACGGGCGCGTACGTTCTGCGGTCATGATCCCTCCAGTTCCTTCGCGCGCTGCTCCCAGTCAGCCATGAACCGAAACACATTCTCCTGCGGCGGCTGCGGGGAAAACGTTTCGAGCCAGCGGACGGGCTCGCGGCCCGCGTTCGTGAACGCGTGGACGCACCCGACGCCGGTCCACAGCACGTCTCCAGCCCGTGCGTGATACCGCGCCCCATCCATCGTCGCGTCGACCTCGCCGCTGAGAATGAAGTACGCCTCCTCGTACGTGTGGTCGTGCAGCCCGATCGAGACGCCCGGCAGGTACTCGATGAACAGGAGGCGATGGTGGCGCGCACCAAACTTCTCGTCAATCAGCCACTTCAGGAAGACGCCCTTCAGGCCGCCACCCTCGATGCGCCCTTCGTCGCCGGGCGGAATCTGTCCAACGTCGAAGTGGCCGAGGAGGTTCCCGTCCGCACGAGAGGGATCGAGACGCTCCGCATCGGCGGGAGCCGAGCCGTTCTTGACGAAAAACGTATCGCGCTCCTTTCCCGGCGGCTTCGGCTGCGGCGCGGCCATCTGGAGCCAGCGCACCGGCGTTGAGCCGGCCGCACGCCAGGCGTGCACCGTGCCGACCTTGAGCGCCCCGAGATCGCCGGGGCCGACGCGGTACGCCTGATCACCGACGCGGAGGATCGCTTCGCCGCTCAGCAGGTAAAAGCTTTCCTCGTACGAGTGAACGTGAGGCGCGAGCGTGCCGCCGGGCGCCAGCTCGGCGATGGAAAGTCCCGTGTGAACCGATCCCGCCCTGTTGTCGACGAGCGGCGCCTGACGATAGCCTTCGCCGTGGCCCGCATAGACCGGGTGAGCGGCGAGGGCGGCGGGGTCGAAGTGCCCGAAGTGGTGCATGACGTATTGATCTCTAGCCCTTGATCTCTAGTCCCGCGGAAGCGTATAAGACGCCCACTGCGAAAGGCAGGAGGTCATGACGCCGCCAGAGACGCTCTTCACCGCCGGCGAAACACACGGACGCGCGCTGCGGCCCGAAAACGAGCTGCTCGCGCACAGCCAGGACGTCGGCTGGCGGTCGCTGCACGCCGCGATCTTCAAGGAGGCGCCGCTGCACGTCACCGAGTCGGCGCTCGATCACCCGTTTATCATTTATCACATCACCCATCCCTGCGAGGTGACCCGGAAGATTGAAGGCGCGCGGCGCGAGACGGGGCTGCTGGGCCCGCGCAACATCTGCGTCACGCCGCCGGAAGCGGTCACCGAATGGGAGCATCACGGACACCCTGAGATCCTCCAGGTCTACCTGCGCCGATCTCTCTACGAAGCCGCCGTCAGCGAACTATACGGTTGCGACGCCTCGGCGGCCGAGATCGTGCCGCGCTTCGGCCTCATCGATCCGCTGCTCGAGCAGCTCGCCATCGCGCTCGGCGATGCGCTGCGCACCGGCTCGGTGCGCGACGGTCTCTACATCGACACCGTCGCGCAGATGATGGCCGTGCACCTCGCGCGCGCCCATTCGGTGCAGTCGCGTCCGGCGAGCCTCGCCCCGACGCCGACGGTCTCGCACCAGCGGATGCGGCAGCTCATCGAGTTCATCGAGGCCAACCTGGACCAGCCGCTCACGCTCGACGCCATGGCGGCGCATGTGGGGATCAGCCCGTTGTACCTCGCGCGCGCGTTCAAAGCGGCCGTCGGCCAATCACCTCATCAGTACGTGCTCGCGCGCCGCATCGAGCGCGCGAAAGAGCTGCTTCGCAACACGGAGATCCCGATCATCGACGTCGCCCTGTCCGTCGGGTTCTCGTCGCAGAGCCACCTCTCGCACTGGATGATCCGCCATACCGGCGTCTCGCCCGGCGTCTACCGCCGGAACGGGTAGTAGAGATATCGAAGACCCGCCTGCGGTGTCTTGCAGAAACGGTACGTGGATCGCCCGAATCTTGACCGTCCGGCGCGGCAGGATTCTGTTCACGTCCGTCGCATTTCTGTAAGACCGTTCCTCCTACTCCTGTCGCACCATGGCCGGGCATGAGTGCACCGAAGGCGGGCTGGGACACCTCATACGAATGGAAGGCGGTCACGCTGCTCGGACTCGGTTTCGGGCTCGTCGGCCTCGACCGCTGGATCATCGCGCCGCTGTTCCCGTTCATGCTGAACGACCTGGGCCTCAACATTCAGGATCAGGGCACCATCATCGGCATCCTCGGCATGGCGTGGGGGTTCTTCGCCATCTTCAGCGGCCGGCTCTCGGACGCGATCGGGCATCGCAGGGTGCTCATTCCGGTTGTCTTCCTCTTCTCGCTGCTCTCCGGGGCCTCCGGTCTCGCTACCGGATTCGCGAGCCTGTTCACCATCCGTCTGCTGATGGGCGTCATGGAGGGGTCGTACTGTCCGACGAGCTTTACCGCCACCGCGGCGGCGTCGCATCCGAGCCGCCGTGGATTCCTGCAGGGGCTTCAGCAGTGCGGTTTTGCGCTCTTCGGCCTCGCGCTCGGGCCGATCATCGCGACGCAGTTGCTGCAGGTGGTTCCGTCGTGGCGATGGGTTTTCCTCACCGTGAGCATTCCCGGTCTCATCGTCGGCGGTCTGCTGTATGTCGTGCTGCGAGAGCCCGCCCAGACCCAGGGCGGCCGCATCGTCGGAGCCGTCGAGCGCGGCGGCAGCTGGCTCGAGGTCTTCAAGAGCCGCAACATCGTGCTGTCGATGTGCGGCCTCTTCTGCGCGATGACCTGCGTGTTCGTGCTCGGGGCGATGGTCCCGAACTATCTGCTCGATTACCTCAAGTTGACGCCGACGCAAATGGGATTCGTGATGTCGGGTCTTGGGTTTGGCGGATTCGTGGGGCAGTTCGCGGTGCCCGGCCTGTCGGATTTGTTCGGCCGCCGCGTGATGGCGCTGGTCGGCTTCCTCTGCGCGGCGCTCTTCCTGTACATCCTGAAGAACACCGGCGCCAATCCGCCCGCGCTCTTCGCGCTGCTGTTTCTCGTCAGCTTCGGCTGCCTCGGGAACATCGCGCTGATTACCGGACCGATTGCCACCGAGTCGGCGCCCGCGGGACTGATTTCATCGGCGATCGGTATGGTCGTCGGCGCGGGCGAGATCTTCGGCGGCGGCGTGGCGCCGATCATCGCGGGCACCGTGGCGCAGCGCTACGGCATCGAGAACATCCTGTGGGTCGCGATGTTCGGCGTGCTGCTCGGCGTTGCCGTGGCGATGTTCCTGCGTGAAACCGCGCCGCGCAAGGTGGGCGTGGCGCGGACGGGTCGCGCCGTGACCACCTGAATGGAGTCGTTGAGGGAACCACAAGGAGAGTCGAGAGGAGAGTTCGCGATGCGCCGATTTACCGCGGTCATGTTCGTGCTCTCGTGGATGCTCCTGCTGCCGGCGCTCGCGTCGGCGCAGGCGACGGTCACCGGCGTGGTGCAGGACGCCTCGGGCGCCGTGCTGCCCGGCGTCACCGTCGAAGCCTCCAGTCCGGTGCTCATCGAACGAGTCCGGACTGCCGTAACGGACGGCAACGGCCGTTTCCAGATCGTCGATCTGCGGCCGGGACTGTACCGCGTCACATTTTCACTCACCGGATTCTCAACGGTCGTTCGCGACGGCATCGAGCTGATCGGCTCGTCGGTGACGCGCGCCGACGCGGAGCTGCGCGTCGGAGCGCTGGAAGAACAGGTGACCGTGACGGGCGAAGCGCCGACGGTCGATGTGCAGACCGTCACGAAGCAGCAGGTACTCTCCGCGGACATGATCGATGCGCTGCCGAGCGCGCGGAACTACGTGACGCTGGCGCGTATGATTCCGGGCACGCAGGGCGGCGGCAACGACGTCGGCGGATCGGAGCTGCAGGGGACCGGCGGCAGTGTGACGATCCATGGCAGCCGCACGGTCGATCAGCGCGTGACGCTCAACGGCATCAACACGATGACGCTGCAGGCCGGCGGAAACGTCGGCGGACAGATTCCCGACGTCGGCTCCGCGCAGGAAATCACCGTCGACACGTCCGGCCTGTCGGCGGAGATGGCCACCGGCGGCGTGCGCATCAACTTCATCCCGCGCGACGGCGGCAACACGTTCGCCAACTCGGCGTTCTTCACCTTCTCGAACGGCAGCCTGCAGGCAAACAACTTCACGCAGCGCCTGAAGGACGCCGGGCTCGGCACGCCGAACGCGGTGAAGCACAACTACGACATCAACGAATCGTTCGGCGGACCGCTGCGGCGCGATCGCGTCTGGTTCTGGTTCTCGACGCGTTACAACGAGGTCGAAAACTACGCGCCGGTCTTCGTGAACAAGAACGCGTTCGACCCGACGAAATGGCTGTACGAACCCGACACGAGCCAGCGCGGCCTCAACAAGGGAAGCTCGTTCAACAACAGCCTGCGCATGACGTGGCAGGCGACGCCGCGCAACAAGATCGCGGGCACCTACAAGGTGGATCGGTGGTGTCAGTGTCCGAACTTCGTCAGCGCGACGCGAGCGCCCGAAGCGGGCTACGACCGGCGCTTCCCGCGCCTGCGGCAGGAACATCTGGAGTGGACCTCGCCGGTGACCAACCGGGTGCTCTTCGAGGCGGTCGCCCTGCACCTCTACGAGCGCTGGGGCAACATGCAGCTGCAGAAACGCGGCTCGCTGGATGATCCGAGGGCTGCGGCCGCCATCCCGCAGCTGATCTCCGTCGTGGAGCAGTCAACCGGATTGATTTACCGGATGGGCGGCATCGGTCAGGGGCCGAGCACGCTCGGGTTCAACAACACGCTCGTGCCGAACTTCGCCTATCGCGCCGCGATGTCCTACGTGACGGGCACGCACAACTTCAAGGTGGGCTTCAACCGGACGCACGGCTACCTGTTGCAGGAAACCTACAACTACCAGCCGTTCCAGTACCGCTTCAACAACGGCGTCCCCAATCAGGTGACGATGTACGCAACGCCGTTCACGGCGAAGAGCAATCAGGACAACGACCTCGGGCTCTTCGGTCAGGACCAGTGGGCCATGGACAAGCTCACGGTCAATCTCGCGCTCCGCTACGACTACTTCGCCACGAGCTTCCCGGAGCAGCACGTCGGTCCTGGACCGCTGGTGCCGAATCGCGATATCACCTTCCCCGCGCAGGACAACCTTGCGTGGCACGACCTCACCTATCGAACCGGTGCGGCGTACGACCTGCGCGGTAACGGCAAGACCGCACTGAAGGTGACGTTCAACAAGTACCTCCTCGGGCAGACGCTGAATGCGCTCGGCTCCAATCCGAATCCGGTCAACGTGCTGGTCAACTCGGCGAATCGATCCTGGGCCGATGCGAACCGGGACTTCGTGCCACAGTGCGACTTCACGAGTCCGCTCGCCAACGGCGAGTGCGGGCCGACCGCTCCCGCGACGTTCGGATCCACGCGCCCGGCGGAGCTCTACGATCCGGATCTGCTGCGCGGCTACGGGCATCGCATGCGCAACTGGGAGTTCTCGGCGGGCGTGCAGCACGAGTTGCACCGCGGGATCGCGGTCGATGCCAGCTACTTCCGTCGGATCTGGGGCAACTTCCAGGTGACGGACAATCTCGCCGTCGGTCCCGAGGACTTCACGCAGTTCAACCTGACGGTGCCGTCGGATCCGCGGCTGCCGGGCGGCGGCGGGTACATGCTCACCGGGTTGTATGACGTGAAACCGGAGAAGTTCGGCCAGCAGCAGAACTACAACACACTGTCCGACAAGTTCGGCAAGCAGATCGAGCACTGGGATGGTATCGACGTCAATCTCAGCGCGCGACTGCAGAACGGCCTGACGTTCCAGGGAGGCGTCAGCTCCGGCCGAACGCTCGAGGACAACTGCGAGATCGTCGCGAAGCTGCCGGAGATGCTGAACCTGACGGGCGCTCAGGCATCCAACACGCCGGCCACGCCGGCCATGTGGCGTCCCGCGCAGTACTGCCATCGGACATCGCCGATGCTGACGCAGTTCAAGGGGTACGGCGTGTACAACGTGCCGCGCATCGAGGTGCAGCTGGCAGGGACCTTCCGGAGCACACCCGGCAACGACATCAACGCCGCGTTCGCGGCGAGCAACCAGTACCTCGGCGCGAACTCGACGCTCGGCCGGCCGCTCTCCGGCGGAACGGCGAATCTGACCGTCGGGCTGCTCTCGCCGAACAGCCGCTTCGTCGACCGGCGCAACGAGCTCGACCTCCGGTTCGGCAAGATCCTCCGCGCCGGAAAAAGCCGATCCATCGTCAGCCTGGACATCTACAATGCGCTGAACACGGATGCGCTGATCAACGTGAACCAGAACTTCGCGGCGTGGATGCGGCCAACCGAGATCCTCAATGCCCGGCTCGCGAAATTCAGCGTGCAGTTCGATTTCTGATATGGAAAGACCTATGAACGTGCCTAACCGAATCGTCGCCGCAGCGATCGTGATGGCCGCGGCGCTTGCTGCGCCCGGCCGCGCCGACGCGCAGATCGATTTCAACGGTGTCTGGGCTCCGATCTTTCACGAGGACCAGCCGGAGCGCGTGCCGGGCCCGGACATTGGCGATTACGCGGGCCTGCCGATCAACGACGCGGCGCGTCTGAAGGCCGACACCTGGGACGCGTCGATCCTCACGCTGCCGGAACATCAGTGCAAGCCGCACCCGTCGACCTACGGGTTCCGCGGCGTGGGCAACCTCCGCATCTGGTTTGATTTCGACGACGCCACGCAGCGGCTGATCAAGATCAACACGCAGATTCAGTGGATGGAGCAGAAGCGCGAGATCTGGATGGATGGCCGCCCGCATCCGCCGGACTACGCCGCGCACACGTGGCAGGGTTTCTCCACCGGACACTGGGAGGGTCCCGTGCTCGTCGTGAACACTACGCATCTCAAAGTGGGCTGGATGCGGCGCAACGGGCTCGCGCTGAGCGATCGCGCGACGATGGAGGAGCGGTTCATTCGCCACGGCGATCTGCTGACGCACATCTTCATGATTACGGACCCCGTGTACCTCACCGAGCCGCTCGTCAAGAGCAACGGCTTCCGGCTGACGACCAACGGCGTCGTCGAGCCGTATCCGTGCGAGTCGGTCGATGAAATTGTCCGCGAGAAGGGAGTTGTGCCGAGCCATCTGCCGGGAACCAATCAGGCGTCCGAGGAATTCGCGGCGAAGCACCATCTCGCCGTGGAAGGGGTAAAAGGCGGCGCGGCGACGGCGCTGCCGGAGTTCGCGAAGAAAGCGGCGGCGCCATGAACCGTGCGGTCGCGATCGGTGCGCTCCTCGCGATCGTCCTGACGGCCGCGCCTCTCGGTGCGCAGACGGGTGCGGCGCCCGATTTCTCCAACATCGAGATTCACTCCCTCCACGTGCAGGGGAACGTGTGGATGATCGTCGGCGGGCCGTTCAATGCCGCCGTCTCGATCGGCAACGACGGCGTCCTGGTCGTCGACACGATGGTCGAGCCGCTCGCCGACAAGTTTCTCGCGGAGATCAGGAAGCTCGCCGGCGACAAGCCGATTCGCTACGTCATCAACACGCATTTCCATGCGGATCACACCGGCGGCAATGCGAAGGTCATCCCCGCCGGCCAGTCGATCGTCGCCGGCAATTTCGCCGCGCAGGTCGGCGCGGCTGCGGCGAACCAGGCGAACGTCATCGCGCACGAGAACACGCAGATCCGGATGATGAGCGACCTGAAGCCGGCGCCGCCGTTCATCGCGATGCCGACGGACACGTTCTTCACCGACTACAAGGATCTGTTCTTCAACGGCGAGGCGATTCAGATCCTCCATCAGCCGTCGGCGCACACCGACGGCGACGTCATCGTCTTCTTCAGGAAGTCGGATGTGATCGTCGCCGGCGACGTGTACATGAACACCACGTTCCCGATCGTGCAGATCGATCAGGGTGGAAGCTATCAAGGCATTATCGACGCGCTCAATCGCATCATCGATCTTACGGTGCCTGCGGAAAAGCAGGAAGGCGGCACATACGTCATCCCGGGCCATGGCAGGCTCGCCGACGAAGCCGATGTCGTCGAGTACCGGGACATGAACACGATCCTCCGGGATCGCTTCCTCGACGCGATCAAGAAGGGAATGACGCTCGAGCAGGTCAAGGCTGGACGGATGGTTCGCGACTATGAAGGGCGTTACGGTGCCACCAGCGGTTTCTGGACGACCGACAACTTCGTCGAGGCGGTGTACTACAGCCTCAGTCACCCGGCGAAGAAGGCCAGTCAGGTGCGGTGACTCCATGAGACTGACTGCAGTCGTACTTTTCGCGGCGGCCGTGGCCGCCGGCCAATCGCAGATGTGGGCGCAGGCGCGCGGCGGCCAGGCGCCGCAGCAGCCACCGCCGCCGCCCACGCCTCGCGCGGCCGCGCCCATCGATCTCACCGGCTACTGGGTCTCGATCGTCAACGAAGACTGGCGCTGGCGGATGGTGACGCCGCCGAAGGGCGACTACGCGAGCATCCCGCTGAACGACGCCGGACGGAAGCTGGCCGACACATGGGACGCCTCGAAGGACGGACGGTGTGAGGCGTACGGTGCCGCGGCGGTGATGCGCATGCCCACGCGGCTGCACATCACGTGGGAATCCGACACGGCTCTCAAGATCGAGACCGACGCGGGACAGCAGACCCGGAGACTGCTCTTCGACAAGTCACGGCCGGCGCCGGCCGTGCGATCGCTGCAGGGTTTCTCGGTTGCTGAATGGGAGCGGCCGCCTCGCGCCGGCGGTGCAGGACGCGGCGGCCGCGGTGCGGATGCCGGCCCGGCGCCTGGCGCGAACCTGAAGGTCGTCACCAATCGGCTCACCGGCGGCTGGCTGCGGAAGAATGGTGTCCCCTACAGCGAAGACGCCGTGGTCACCGAATACTTCGATCGCTTCGCGGCGCCCAACGGCGACGAATGGCTCGTCGTCACGACGATGGTGACCGACCCGAAGTATCTGAATACGGACTTCGTGACGAGCTCGCACTTCAAGAAGGAGCCGGACGCGTCGAAGTGGAGTCCCTCGCCCTGTAAGACCAGCTAATCGGGGGCATACGTGAGCGATAACATTTTGTCGCGCCGCGAGTTCATCAACCGCGCGACGACGTTGGGTATCGCCGGAATGGTGCTCGGTCCGCTGACGACCGATCCAGTCCAGGCCGCCTCGCTCGCGGAACTCTCCTCAGCGAAGGCGCTGCCGCTCGACGTCGCCGAGTGGAGCTTCATGTGGGTGAACGTGAAGCGTGCCGACATCGCGCGCGGCAGCTTCATCGGTGGTCAGCAGATGTACGTCGAGTACATGGTGCCTGCGCGCGTCCGCAAGCCGTTCCCGATCGTGCTGGTGCATGGCGGCGGCGGCCAGGGACTCGACTGGATGGGAACGCCCGACGGCCGTCCCGGGTGGTTCCAGCATCTCGTCGCCGAAGGTTATCGGGTCTATGTCGTCGATCGACCCGGACACGGCCGATCGCCACAGCATCCGGACCTGCACGGCGCCATTCCGCAGCGGCCGGGCACCATGGAGGGACTGCAGGGACAGTTCATCTTTCCCGCCGGCGGCGCGCAGAACGCCGATCCGTATCGACGCCATCACACGCAGTGGCCCGGGCCGGGTGTGCCGGGCTCGCCGGAAGTGGCGCAGTTCCTCGCGTCGCAGGGCGGCAGTTATGTGGTAAATCCGCAGCAGCCCGCCGGCGCGCCACCGCCGGCAGCAGCGCCGCGAACGCCTGCGAACCAGCAGCCTGCCGGTCCGCCGAACCTCGCGCATATCGAGTGGCGCGCCGCAGGGGCGGAGCTGCTCGACAAGATCGGTCCCGCGATCATCATCACGCACTCGGCGGGCGGATCGTTCGGCTTGCTCGTCGCCGAAGCGCGTCCGCATCTCGTGAAGGCCGCCGTGATGATCGAAGGCGGCGGCTCCGGCTTCAGCCCCGGCAATCGCTGGGGCATGTCGACGATTCCGGTCACGTTCGATCCGCCGGTGAAGGATCCCGCCGAGATCAGGACGCGCTGGGTGGACGCTGCGGAGATCGACGGGGGCGGCTACTTCCTGCAGGAGGAGCCAGCGCACAAGCTGCCGAACCTGCGCGACGTTGCCGTGTTGACCGTGACAGCGGCAGCGAGCGCCGCCGCGCCCGGTAATCCCGGCGCGCCGGCGTTTCTCAAGCAGGCCGGCGTCAAGATGGCAGAGGAATTCCGCCTCGCGAAAGCCGGCATCCAGGGCAACAGCCACATGATGATGGTCGAGAAGAACCATCGCGAGGTGCTGCAGCCGATTCTCGACTGGCTCGATCGCAACGTGCATGGCACGGCGGAGTCCCCACCGCGCACACCTGCGCGCGGTGCCAGCGGACCCGCGAGTCACAGGCGCGGCAGCGACTCGACCGCGCTGAAGCTGGCGAATATGGGTTACTTCTGGGTCGGTGCGGAGATCCAGAAGAAGGACTACGGCACGATTGTCTTCGGCCAGATGTACGTGCAGTACCTGATTCCCGAACAGATTCGGCATCCGCTGCCGGTCGTGCTCGTGCACGGCGGCGGCGGACAGATGACGCACTATATGGGCCTCGACGGCAACGCGAGCTGGGCGCACTATTACGTACAGTCCGGTTATCAGGTGTACCTCGTCGATCGGCCCGGACACGGACGCGGGCCGGTGTCGATCGAAACGCTCGGTCCGCTCGGACCACTGCCGATGCATGCGGCCATCGCGTCCGATACCGTCCGTGGTGTGACGGGAACGCCGAAGCGCTGGCCGGGCACAACCGGCGATATCGGCGACCCGCTCCTCGATCAATTCGTCGCCGGCCAGAATGCGGCGCCCGTCAACGGCGAGCTGATGCAGATGCTCTGGCGCACGCGCGGCGCGGAGCTGCTCGACCGGATCGGTCCGGCCATCGTGCAGACGCATTCCGCGGGTGGCCCGTTCGGATTCATCGTCGCCGACGAGCGGCCGGCGCTCGTCAAGGCGCTGGTGACCTTCGAGGGCGGCGCCGGTCCGGTGCTCGGGCCGAACAACCGGCCGAATCCGATGCCGAACCTCAAGGGCATTCCGATGATGTACCTGACGGCGGAGAACTCGGGCCGCACCAACGGACCCCTGATTGTCGAGGCGCTGAAGGAGTCGGGTGCGCGTGCCGAGTACGTGGCCTTGAAGGATCGCGGCATCACGGGCAACAGCCATTTCGCGATGGTGGAGACCAACCGTAGGGAAGTCTTCGAGGTCATCCGCGGCTGGATCGAGTCGAAGATTCCGGGGGATACTTACGCGCTATGACCATTGCAGCAAAACAGACGGCGACGGGGCTCGACGTTCAGAAAGCTCTGCCTATGTACCGGCAGATGGTCGCCATTCGCGCCTTCGAAGAGCGCGCCAACGATCTCTATACGCGTGCGCTCATGCCCGGATTGGCCCACCTATATATAGGGGAGGAGGCGGTGGCGGTCGGTGTCTGCGAAGCCCTGCGTCCGGACGACTACATCACCAGCACGCACCGTGGCCACGGACATTGCCTCGCCAAGGGCGCGGCGCCGGACCTGATGTTCGCGGAGCTGCTCGGCAAGGAGGCCGGCTACTGCAAGGGCAAGGGCGGATCGATGCACATTGCGGATCCCGCAACCGGCAATCTCGGTGCGAACGCGATTGTCGGCGGAGGCGCGGCGCTGGCGACCGGCGCGGCCTTCGCGTCCAAGATGCTCGGGCAGGATCGCGTGGCGGTCTGCTTCTTCGGCGAGGGGGCGCTCGGACAGGGCGTCCTGTACGAATCGATGAATCTCGCACAGCTCTGGAAGCTGCCGGTGCTCTACGTGTGCGAGAACAACATGTACAACGAATACACGCATTACTCGGAGACGACCGCCGGCGATATCCCGACGCGAGCGACGGCGTTTGGTCTTCCGTCGGAAACCGTGGACGGTCAGGACGTTCGCGCGGTCTACGCGGCGGCCTCGAAGATGGTCGAGCGCGCCCGCCGCGGCGATGGTCCCGGCTTCCTGCTGATGAACACCTACCGGTTCCGCGGCCATCACGTCGGCGACATCGCGCGCGACTATTACCGAACGAAGCAGGAAGAGCAGCGCTGGACATCGGAGCGCGATCCGCTCGCGATTGCCGGAGAGTGGCTCGTATCCGAGGGGCTGGCGGATAGGGGCACGCTGACGCGCATCGAGACCGAGGTCGCCGCCGAGATGGATGCCGCCGTCGAGTTTGCGAAGAACGCATCGTATCCCGATCCAGTGCGGGTCGATGAGGACATCTATGCCTGACACCGCGACTCGTCCCGAGCCAGGTCGAGGGACCGCCGTTCGAGAAATCAGCTTCGCCGATGCGATCCGCGAGGCGCTCGCGGAGGAGATGCGGCGCGATCCGACCGTGTTCGTCATCGGCGAGGATGTGGCCGAGGCAGGCACCCCGTTCAAGGTCGTGAAAGGGCTCGTCGAAGAATTCGGCAAGACGCGCGTCGTCGACACGCCGATTTCGGAGGCGGGGTTCACCGGGCTGGCCGTCGGCGCCGCGATGGCGGGGATGCGCCCGGTCGTCGACATCATGTTCGGCGATTTCATGACGCTCATCATGGACCAGGTCGTCAACCAGGCCGCGAAGATCCACTACATGTCGGGTGGCAAGTGGAACGTGCCGCTCGTCGTGCGCGCCACGATGGGCGCGACGCGCCGGTCGGCCGCCCAGCACTCGCAGTCGCTGCACGCGTGGCCGGCCCATGTGCCGGGCCTGAAGGTCGTGGTGCCCTCGACGCCGTACGACGCGAAAGGACTGCTCAAGTCCGCAATCCGCGACAACAACCCCGTCGTCTTCTT
>Ga0075434_100001162_pt1 | contig 21783 bp, 28 predicted proteins | sample RhiMethybrSRZTD3_FD_75298 | JGI IMG/M metagenome (GOLD analysis project Ga0075434, IMG submission 75298) | Populus rhizosphere microbial communities from Tennessee, USA - Rhizosphere MetaG P. TD hybrid SRZTD3 | ecosystem: Host-associated > Plants > Roots > Rhizosphere > Soil | place: USA... | reverse complement strand
CTTCAGGTCGTCGAAGTCGACGAGGCAGAGCGCGAGGGACGAGCCCTCGTGCTCAGCGTCCACGAGCTCGCGCTGGAGCCGCTCGTGGAAGCTCCGATGGTTGCCGAGACCCGTAAGCGGGTCGGTCAGCGCGAGTCGCATCGCCTGCATAGCCTTGTGGGTCGAGCGCTGGTAGAGCGCGATCGCCAGCAGCGGCCCGACGAGCGCGATCGAGAGCACCGGCTGGCGCTCCCAGAGGACGATGAGCGTCAACGCAGCCGAAACCATGAACGCGAACGGCGCAGTCGTCTGCGTCATGTTCTCGCGCGCGATCGTGAAGAAGGAGCGGCCGGAGGTAGCCGACAGAACGGCGCTGATCAGGATCAGGTTGACGACCCAGTAGTAGATGAACCCGCACAGCAGGACCCGCGCGACGAGGATCGGGACCGAGTCCCCCTGGACGTGCTCGACCACGAGCCCGGCCACGAGCGCCGAGAGGGCGAACATCGCGCCGTTGTAGGCGACGCGCAGCGGGGGACGCCGCTGGAGGATGTGCGTGATCATCGGCCCTCCGGCCGCGACGATCACGCCCGCGGGCCAGCCGAGCAGGATGATCGCGGAGACGGAGAAGACGAACCCGAGCGTGACGCCGCCGGCGCTGACCCCCTCCACGGGCACGGGGAACCGCTCGGCCACGGCGACGCTCGCCAGGAGACCGAGGAGCTCAGCGACCTCGGACGCCGAAGGCGACGAGCCGACGTAGCGATAGAGCGCGAACGCGAGCGCCGCAGCCCCCGCGACGATTACGGGGACGACGATCGCCAGCACCTTGGGAGGAACCGCAGCTGGAGCTTTCACCGCAGTGTCGGCAACGGCCGACTGCTCTTCACCGGCCACCGATTCCTCCCCTACGAGGTATGCCGGGGCTTACCAGCTGAAGTTGCGAATCAGCCCACCGAGATTCCCGAGGGCCGCGGCGGTCATGCCGGCGAGGGCCAGGAGAATCACGAGGCGAAACTTCCACTCGAGCATTGTGCCTCCAGGGGAGTACGTCGTAGGGACGCCAGACGGTGGAATTGTGGGGGGCGCGGCTCCGAGCGGGAATCACCCGAAGGAGGTAGCGGGTTCCCTAGAAAGGGGTAACTGTGTCCGCTTGCTAGGGCTCGAGCCCTGCCTCGCGCAGCGGCCGCCGGCCCCAGGCGAACTTTTTCTTGTACCAGCCGGTGAGCTGTGCGAGCGCGACGCCCCTGTCGGACGACTGGATGAACCAGCCGTTTCCGACGTAGATCGCCGTGTGGAACACCTGCGATCCCTTCGAGTTGGGGCCGCGCGAGCCGAAGAAGATGACGTCTGCGGGCTGCAGCTTCTGGAAGGAGATCCGCTTCGAGCGCGGGACCTCGACGCTCATCGTGTATGTCGTCCGGCCCGTGAGCGTCGAGGCGAGGCTTCCCTCGTCCGGATAACTCTGGAGCTTGTAGACGCGCCAGACGAAGCCCGAGCAGTCGTAGCCGCCCCGCGCCGTCACGCCGAAGTCGGTCTCCGTGTTGTCGCTCGTTCCGCCCCAGATGTAGGGCATCCCGATCTTCGAGAACGCGACCTTGAGGATCTGACGCTGCCAGTCGTTGACCTGCGGGAGGGTGAAGTCGGCGGCGAGGCTCTTCACCTCGGCGATCTGCCAGCTGTCGGCGAGCAGGCCGAGGTCGAGTATTTGGGCCGCCGAGTACGCGGCCTCCGCGCGGGTGGCCGGGTCCTGCGGCCGCAGCTCGATGAAGTCCTGTGCCGCGGGATGGTTGAGCCGCAGGCCGAGCAGGCGGGCGACGACCTCTGTGCCGAAGCGGCCCGGGACTGCGAGGCCGTCGGCCCGCGCTCCCTGGGTGAACTGCTTCGCGGCCTTTCCGAGTCCGATTGCCTGCACGAGGCTGCGGTCGAGCTGCGTCATCGTCTCCGGGGCCGTCGGGTCCGAGACAGTCGTGGTCGTGGTGCCGGTCGTCGTCGTGCCGGTCGTGCCGGTCGTTGTCGTCCCCGTGTCGCCGGTGCCGTCGGCCGGCGGGGCCGTCGACTCGAGCTGCTCCTTCAGGTCGGCCGCGAGACTCGTGAGCGCCTTGTTCGTGAGGGTGGCGTTCGGGTGGAACTTGCGCACGCTTTTCGCGCCCATCAGCTTGTGCTTCACGACGGTGGCGATCTGTGGAGCCGCCCAGTTCGGGAGGTTCCGCGAAGACCCAACCGCAGCAGCGGTGGCGACGGCAGCGACGGCGCAGGCGGCCGCAAGCGTGGCGAGGCGCTGACCCACGTTCCGCTCATCGGCCGTGACCCCTCGGGCCTTTACCCTCTTTGGTCATGCCCCTCGAGATCACGCCTGAGCCCGACGAGGCCGAGCGCGAGGCGATCCTCGCGGCGCTCGCGGCAGAGCGGGCTGAACAGCCTGCGGCCTCGGAGTGGGCTGCTGCGCTCCTACCGCTGCGGAACGACGAGGAACCCGAGCCGTAACCGAGCCGCGCCGCCCTGCGTTCTTCCCACATGTGGGAGGAGTGCATTCGCTGTAACGAGGCTCCCGCCGTCGACGACCAGGGCTACTGCGGCCACTGTCACTGGGCTATCCGGGCAGAGGTCGAGGAGGGGTTCTACGCGATTCGTGAGTACCTGCGCGCGTGGGCCCGGTTCGACGAGTGGTGCGAGACTCGCGGCATCGCGGCCTGATGGTCCGCCCTATTCGGCCTGAGCGCGGCTGAGAAGCCGCGGGGCGCTGCGGGCGTAGTCGAGCCCCGAGACCCAGGTGAGGACGACCGCGACGAGGAGCGCCCACCACGCCGCGCGGTCGGTCCAGGCGCCTGCAGCGGCGAAGCCCGCGACGGCTGCGGCGACGGCCTGAGCCCACGTCTTCAGCTTCCCGAGGTCGCGCGCCGCGAGCACGACGCCGCGTTCGACGGCTGCCTGGCGTAGGCCCGTGATCAACACCTCCCGCACGACGATCGCCGCCACCATCCAGGCCGGAGCGACTCCCTGCTCGATCAGCATCACGAGTGCCGCCAGCACGAGGATCTTGTCGGCGATCGGGTCGAGGAGCGAGCCGACGGAGGATGTGTGGCCCTGGCGGCGGGCCAGCTGCCCGTCGAACCAGTCGGTCGTCATCGCGACGCAGAACACCGCGGTCGCCCAGTAGTCGTGGTTGGGGAAGCTCCAGGCATAAAGCACGACCACGAGCGGGACCGATGCTGCGCGCGCGACAGTGAGCTTGTCGGCCGCCGTGAGGTCCACGCCGTGGAGAATACGGCCCGCTCATGTTCGAGAAGGTTCTGGTGGCCAACCGAGGGGAGATCGCGATCCGCGTCTTCCGGACGCTGCGCGAGCTCGGTATCGGTGCGGTGGGTGTCTATTCCGAGGGAGACCGCGCTGCGCTGCACGTCGCCTACGCGGACGAGGCGTTCCTGCTCGGGCCCACTCCTGCGGCCGAGAGCTACCTCGCGGTCGACCGCATCCTCGACGCGGCGCAGCGTGCCGGGGCGCAGGCCGTCCATCCCGGCTACGGCTTCCTCGCCGAGAACGCGGCATTCGCGCAGGCCGTGGAGGACGCCGGCCTTGTCTGGATCGGCCCGCCGCCCGCTGCGATCGAGCTGATGGGATCGAAGACGGCCGCCCGCAAGGCGATGCAGGAGGCGGGAGTCCCGATCATCCCTGGCACGACCGACCCCGTCGGCTCGGTGGACGAGCTGCTCGCGCTCGGCGACGAGATCGGCTTCCCGCTCCTGATCAAGGCCGCGGCGGGCGGCGGCGGCAAGGGCATGGAGGAAGTGCACGACCCGGCCCAGGCCGAGCAGGCGTTCGAGCGCGCCCGGCGGCAGGGGCAGTCCTACTTCGCGAACCCGGACGTCTACGTCGAGAAGCTGATCGTCGATCCGCGGCACGTCGAGGTCCAGGTGCTCGCCGACTCGCACGGCAACGTCGTCCATCTCGGCGAGCGCGACTGCACGATCCAGCGGCGGCACCAGAAGCTGATCGAGGAGACGCCGTCGCCGGCAGTCGACGACGAGTTGCGGCAGCGGATCGGCGCGATCGGCGTCGAGGCGGCGCGGGCTTGCGGCTACCGCTCGGCAGGGACGATCGAGGGCCTGCTCACGCGCGACGACGACTACTTCTTCATGGAGATGAACACGCGCATCCAGGTCGAGCACACGGTCACCGAGATGGTCACCGGGCTCGATCTCGTGCGCGAGCAGATCCTCGTAGCGCTCGGCGAGCCGCTGTCGGTGCGGCAGGAGGACGTCGAGCTACGCGGCCACGCGATCGAGTGCCGGATCAACGCGGAGGACGCGGCACGCGGGTTCCTGCCCGCGCCCGCCGCCGTGACCGGCTACCGCGAGCCGGCGGGGCCGGGCGTTCGCGTCGACTCGGGCGTCGCGGCCGGCTACGAGGTCTCCGGCTCGTACGACCCGATGGTGGCGAAGGTCATCGTGCACGGAGTCGACCGCGAGCACGCACGGCGGCGGATGCTACGCGCACTGGATGAGTTCTGGATCGAGGGGCCGACGACGCTGATCGGCTTCCACAAGGCGCTCCTCTCGCATCCCTGCTTCGTCGCCGGGGAGACGTGCCACGGTGTCGTCGAGTCCGAAGAGCTGGCCGGCCGCGCGGGCGAGCTGGACGGAGCGGCGGCGATCGCGCTTCCAAGTAACAGTCTGTTACAAGGAGCGACGGGTCCCGTGCGGACGACGGAACGGGTCCGCACGGTCGAGGTGGACGGGCGGAGGTTCGAGGTGCGCCTGTCGGATCCCGAGCCCGAATGGCGTGCGATCGCGCGGCGGCGGCAGGAGCGATCGCAGCGCGGCGGTGTCGGTGCGGGTGGCAGCGACGCGGTCGTCTCGCCGATGCAGGGCACGGTCCTCTCGGTCGCGGTTTCCGACGGCGACGAGGTCGAGGCCGGCCGGGTGATCTGCGTCGTCGAGGCGATGAAGATGGAGAACGAGGTTCGCGCGCACCGCGCCGGTACCGTCGGGAGCCTCTCCGTCGCGCCCGGCGAGCCCGTCGCGACCGGCCAGGTCATCTGCACGATCGAGGCAGACTGAACCGATTGCGCGCGGCGCCCGTACTTAGCTTCCGGCACCTATTCGAAGGAGGAATTCCGATGCGCGCATCTCCGAAGGTCTTGGTCGTGGGGGGCATGCTCGGGGTGGCTGCCCTCCTGGCAGGTTGTGGCGGTGGTGGCTCCACTACGTCTGCACCGACGACGACGAGCTCCCCAGGCTCGGGGGCGAAGCCGTCGACGAGCTTCAGCACCGCCAGCGTCTCGGGCCTCGGCACCGTGGTCGTCGACGGGAGAGGGAGGACGGTCTACGTCCTGACCGCCGACGGCAAGACCAACGCCCCGTGCACCGACGCAAGCGGGTGCACGAAGCTGTGGCCCGATCTCCCGCTTCCGGACGGAGTCGCATCAGCCAAGGGCGAGATGGGGATCGACGCCTCGCTGCTGAGTACGAAGAAGAGCAGTGACGGCGAGACCTATCCCACGTACCACGGCTGGCTCATGTACGAGTACTCAGGAGACACAGGCCCCGGTCAGTCGAACGGCCAGGGGATCAAGAGCTTCGGCGGCACATGGTACGCCCTCATGGCGTCGGGGAACCTGGTCACGTCCGGAAGCAGCAGCGGCGGCGGCTATCCGTAGTCCGTGCAATCCGAGGTCTGACCACTTGCGTAGACACGGGCGACCCAGTAGGAGGAGAGAGATGCTGAAACGAACGGTTCTAGCGGTTGCGATGGGTATCGCCCTCGCCGCCGCCGGCGTCGCCGCAGCGGCGGCCGTGACCCATCAAAGCTCCCGCTCGCTCGCCGCGAGCAGCGCGACCGCCGGGCGTGTCACGCTCCACAAGACGAAGCTCGGCAAGGTGCTCGCGACGAGCTCGGGCAGGACGCTCTATCTCTTCTTGAAGGACAAGCACGGGAAGAGCGCCTGTTACGGCCAGTGCGCCAGCAACTGGCCACCGCTGATGAAGAAGGGCACGTTGCGCGCGGGCACCGGCGTCAAGGCGAAGCTTCTCGGCACTACGAAGCGGAAGAACGGGAAGCGCCAGGTGACCTACAACCACCACCCGCTGTACCTGTACGCGGGCGACACAGGCGCGGGGCAGATCTCGGGCCAGGGCCTGAACTTCTTCGGCGGCAAGTGGTACGTGCTCTCGGCCGCCGGCAGGGCGATCAAAGCGGCGCCGGCGGGCGGAGGGACGACGGGTACCACGACGTACACCGTCCCCACCTACCCCTAGAACTGCGCGGTCCACCGGCGTCGCGTCGTTAGTGTCCGGCGCCGGTGGATCTCTACGAGTACCAGGGCAAGGATCTCTTCCGACGCGTCGGGATCCCCGTCTCCGACGGACGGCTCGCCACCACCCCGGAGGAGGCGCGCGAGGCGGCCGAGCAGCTCAGGGGCCCCGTCGTCGTCAAGGCCCAGGTCCTGACCGGCGGCCGCGGCAAGGCCGGCGGCGTCAAGCTCGCCGACGATCCCGCGGACGCCGAGGCGAAGGCGCGCGACATCCTCGGTCTCGACATCAACGGCCACGTCGTCCGCACGCTCTGGATCGAACAGGCATCGGACATCGAGCGCGAGTACTACCTCTCCATCACCTTCGACCGCGGCGCGAAGCAGCCGCTCTTCATGTTCACGACCCAGGGCGGCGTCGAGATCGAGCAGGTCGCGGAGGAGAACCCCGACGCACTCGTCCGGCTCCACGTCGACCCGCTCGAGGGGTTTCAGCCATGGGTCGCGCGGCGGCTCGTCTACGGCGGCGGTGTCGAGGACCCCTCCGAGCAGAAGCAGATCGCGGTGATCGTCGAGAAGCTCTATCGCGCGTTCGTCGAGTTCGACGCGATGCTCTGTGAGATCAACCCGCTCATCGTGACGCCCGAGGGCGAGGTGAAGGCGCTCGATTCGAAGTTCACCGTCGACGACAGTGCGCTGCCGCGGCATCCGGACGTCGCGGAGTGGCGCGACCCGACCGCCGCCGATCCCATCGAGACATTCGCGCGGGAGAAGGGCGTCACGTACGTGAAGCTCGACGGTAACGTCGGCGTGCTCGCGAACGGCGCTGGACTCGGCATGTCCACCGTGGACGTCGTCGCGCACGCGGGCGGTCGTCCGGCGAACTTCTGCGACCTCGGCGGCGGCGGCAGCGCGGAAGGCGTCGTGGACGCGCTCGAGGTGATCACGCGCGACGAGCAGGTCCGCTCGATTTTCTTCAACATCTTCGGTGGCATCACCCGCTGCGACGAGGTGGCCCGCGGGATCCTCGCGGCGCTCGAGCGCCTCGACATGTCGAGCTACCCGATCGTGGTGCGGCTCGACGGCACCAACGCGGAGGAAGGCCGGCAGATCCTCGCCGACGCCGGCCGCGAGAACATCCATCCCGAGGCGACCATGCTCGACGGCGCGCGGCGGGCTGTGGAGCTGGCGGCATGACGGACGTCTGGAATCAACGGGCGCAGGCGTACCGCGAGAGCGCAACGCATGCCTCCGGGGACGACCTCGACCTCGTCGTGGCCTGGTGCGAGCCGGGTCCCGGCGTGAACGTGCTCGACGTGGCCACCGGCGGCGGCCACGTCGCGCGGCGGCTGCGGGAGGCGGGAGCGAAGGTCGTCACCGTCGACGCTGCGCCCGGCATGGAGCCCGACGTGATCGCGCCCGCCGACCATCTCCCGTTCGCCGACGGGAGCTTCGACGCGGTGGCCTGCCGCATCGCCGCCCACCACTTCCCGGACGCGCTCGCCGCGGTCAAGGAGATGGCGCGCGTCGCGCGCGACCGCGTGGTGATCTGCGACAACACGTTCACCAGCGAGTCCGCCGAGGAGGCCGACCGGCTACGCGATCCGAGCCACGTCCGCAACTACGGCGAGCCCGAGTGGCGCACGTTCTTCGAACTCGCAGGCCTCGAGGTCGCCGAGGAGGCGGTCATGGTGCGGGACACCGACTTCGAGGGCTGGCTCGCCCGTACCGAGACACCGGAAGACGTCCGCCCGCGCGTTCGCGAGCTGCTCGACAGCCGCATCCGGGACGGTCGGCTCGAGCTGCCCACCGTCGTCCTCAAGGGAGTCAAGAGCTAGTGGCGATCATCGTCGACACGGACACGCGCCTGGTCGTCGCCGGCCTGACCGGCTCGGAGGGCCGCTTCCACGGCCTGCGGAACCGGGCTTACGGGACGAACCTCGTCGCCGGTGTCACGCCAGGCAAGGGCGGACAGGACGTCGAGGGCGTCCCGGTCTTCGACACGGTCGCCGAGGCAGTAGACGAGACCGGCGCGAACACGTCGCTCATCTTCGTCCCGGCCCGCTTTGCGGTCGACGCGATCTACGAGGCCGTGGACGCGGGCATTCACACCGTGATCTGCATCACCGAGCACATCCCCGCGCACGACATGCTGCGCGTGTACACGTACTTCCGCGGCCAGGGCACGACCATGATCGGGCCGAACTGTCCGGGCGTCCTCTCGCCGGGCAAGGCGAATGCGGGGATCATCCCGGCCGAGATCTTCAGCGAGGGAAGCGTCGGCCTCGTCTCTCGCTCGGGGACGCTCACGTACCAGATCGGCCACGAACTGACCCAGCTCGGCCTCGGCAACTCGACGATCGTCGGCATCGGCGGCGACCCCGTGGTGGGCTCGTCGTTCGTCGACGTGATCGCGAAGTTCGAGACCGACGATCAGACGGAGCTGATCGTTCTCGTCGGCGAGATCGGCGGCGACGAGGAGGAGAAGGCCGCCGCCTACGTCGCCGAGCACGTGACCAAGCCCGTGCTCGCGTACATCGCAGGCTTCTCGGCCCCGCCGGGCAAGACGATGGGCCACGCGGGCGCGATCATCTCCGGCTCCTCGGGCACGGCGCAGGGCAAGAAGGAGGCACTCGAGGCCCGCGGGATCGCGGTCGGCACGACGCCGACCGAGGTCGCGCAGATGGTGGCCGAGCGGATGAAGTAGTGCTGGGCACGACCGGAGGCGCGGTTACGCTCCGAGAGTGATCTCGTTCGCCCGCGGAGTCCCCGCTCCCGAATGCCTTGCTGTCGAGGAGCTCGCCGAATGCGCTCGTGCTGCGCTCGAGCGCGACGGCCGGACGATCCTCAGCTACGGGCCCGGCGGCGGCTACGGCCCGCTGCGTGAGTGGCTCGCCGAGCGGCACGGTGTCGAGCCCTCGCGCGTCGTGATCACGAGCGGCTCGCTCCAGGGCTTCGTCTTCCTCGCCGAGCAGCTCGTCCAACCCGGCACGCGAGTGCTCGTCGAGGCGCCGACCTACGACCGGCCGCTCAAGATCCTCACGCGTCTCGGCGCCGAGATCGTCGGAGTCCCCATGGACGAGGACGGGCTCATCCCCGACGAGCTGCCGGAGGGCGACTTCGCATTCCTCTACACGATCCCGACCTTTCAGAACCCGAGCGGGCGCACGCTCTCCCTCGAGCGCCGCCGCCGCCTTGCGGAGCTTGCGGCCGAGCGGAACCTGCTCGTGCTCGAAGACGACCCGTACGGGCTCGTCCGCTACGACGGTGAGCCGCTGCCGAGCGTGTTCGAGCTGGCGGGCGGGGAGCAGATCGCGTACTGCTCGTCCTTCTCGAAGACGGTCGCCCCGGGTGTGCGTGTCGGCTGGTACGTCCTGCCGTCGCAGCTAGCGGCCGAGATCGAGGCACTTGCGGTCTCGACCTACATCTCGCCGCCATATCTCTCGCAGGCGACGGTGCTCGAGTTCCTGCTGCGGGACAGCTTCGGCCCAAATCTCGAGCGGGTGAACGGGCTCCTGCGCGAGCGCCGCGACGCGATGCTCGACGCGCTCGCACGCGAGCTTCCCGAGGACGCGAGCTGGACGCAGCCGGAAGGCGGCTACTTCGTCTGGGTCGAGCTTCCGTCGGGGCCCCCCACGAGCGAGCTGCTCGCAGAGGCGGAGGAGGCGGGCGTCACGTTCGTCAAAGGCAGCGACTTCTTCGCCGGCGGCCAGGGCGGCGAGCACGCGTTGCGGCTCGCTTTCAGCTTCGTCTCTCCCGAAGAGATCGCCGAGGGCGTATCAGTGCTCGGGAGCCTGGTTCGAGCGTCGGCGCCGGCGGCGCTCTAGCTGCGCGAGCAGGATCCCGCCGATTAGGCCGACGCCGAGAACGAGCAGGATCACCCACACGAGCGACACGCGCGCCGTCCCGAGCACGAAGTGGACGTGCACCTGCGTCCGGTTCTCGAGGATGAAGCCGATCGCCCAGGCGACAAGCAGCCCGAGGACGATCAGGCGCAGGTAGAGCCGCGGCTGCCAGCGATCGCTGACCTCGCCGGTGTCGATCCGGGGGCGGCGCAAGCGGCGCACACTCGAATCCTACGAACTAGGCGGCGGCGTGTACGGAAAGCACGCGAGGCACCAGGCGCGGTTGCGGCGGCGGAGCCAGCTTTCCGACGGACTGGACCCGGAACGTCGGGCAGATCGTCTCGCCGGGAAGGGCACAGAGGCCGGCGCGGCGGAAATAGCAATCTGCGCACGTTGGAGTGGAACGTTTGCTCATCTAGGTGTTTGCTCTAAAAGAATCTGGGCCGCTCTCGAGGTGCGATCATAGGCCCCGAGCCCGTGGAAGCAAGCGTTGCCGCGGACGAAAACTGACGAATTTCCGGCAGTTTCGAACTGCAGGAAAGCGACGGTCCGGCTACGCCGGTGGCAGCGTTGCCAGGGCGTGCAACGCCTGGTCGAGCGAACGGACCGGGATGATGCGAACCGGACCGGCGTAGCGGCGCGCATCCCTCGCGTTCTGTCCCGCCGGCACGAGGAAGACGTCGACGCCGGCCTTCCGCGCGCCGTACGTCTTCTGCTTGATGCCTCCAATGGGGCCGACAGCACCGTTCAGTTCGATCTCGCCGGTGGCTGCCACGCGGTGACCGTGGAGGACGTTGCGGCCGAGCTTCTGCATGAGCTCGAGTGCGAAGGGGAGACCGGCCGACGGCCCGCCGACGTCGCCGGTGTCGATCGCGACGCGGATCGGCAGCTTGATCGCTGCCGACTGGTCGGGCACGAACCCGACGAGCGCCCGTCCCTGGACGTCGACCGTTCGAACCCCCACCGTGCGGAGCTTGCCGTCGCGGCGGACGCGCAGCTCGACGACGGCGCCGGGCTCGACTCGGCCAAGGGCCTTGTGGAGGGCAGTTTCGGTCGGTGTCGGCATGCCGTCGACGGCGACGACCACGTCCCTCTCCTGGAGGTTGCACGGAGCGTGCGTGCCGCGGATCACCTGCGCGACGAGGACTCCCGTCGGCCTGGCGATCACGTGGTAGTGGAGCTTCCGCAGCGCGACGACGGCCGCGACGCGATGGGAGACCGCCATGTCCTGCAGCGCAGCCGCAGTAGCCTGCGCATCCGAGCTACAGGGAGGAACGATCGCGCTGGCGGGCACGAGTGTCGCGCGGGAGTGAAGCGAAGGGAAGAGCGCCTCGAGCGCGCTCGCGCGGCGCTCGAGGACGTCGACGAAGTAGAGGGTTCCGGACTTGCTCGGCCGTGCTCCCTGGACCTGCACGAGCGGCGCGACGGGGTGCGCCCCTCCGGGAAGCAGGATGTACTGGCTCTTCGTTCCGGGAAAGGCACCCGAGGGAACGCTGTAGAGGACGAGGACCGCGATCAGTGCCAGGAGCGCGATCGCGCCGACGGCGCGCCAGGGTGTGAGCAGGCGCCTCAAAACAGGAACCGCTTCAGACCGCCGTCTACGACGAGCGTCTGGCCTGTGACGTAGCGCGCGCGGTCGGAGGCGAGGAAGCAGACAACGTCTCCGAACTCCCTCGGCGTTCCCCAACGCCGGAGGGCGATCTCCTCGAGCTGCGCGTCGGTTGGGCCGTCCGGGTAGAGCTCGTCGAGCCTCGCCGTCGCGATCCGACCGGGCGCGACGCAGTTGACAGTGATGCCCTTTGGCCCGACCTCGCGGCTGAGGGTCTTCAGCCAGCCCGTGAGCGCCGGGCGGAACGTGTTGGAGAGCGCAAGGTGCGTGGTGGGCTCCTGGGCCGCAAGCGACGTGATCGCGACGATCCGGCCGGCGGGGCTGCGCTCGAGGTGCTCGAGGCAGAGGCGGACCAGCGTCACCGCGGGACGCAGGAGGAGCCGATAGGCGGATTCGAGCGAGGCTTCGTCGGCATCGCGGGCGCTCCCGGGCGGCGGGCCGCCGCCGTTCCAGACGAGCACGTCGAGGCCCCCGAGCTGCTCGACCGCAGTTGTCACGGCCCGCTCGAGGTCGCCGTCGTCGTTCACGTCGCCCCCGACCGCCACCGCGCCGAGCCGCGCGGCGTGCTCCTCGAGCTGCTCGGCCCGCCGGGCAAAGAGGACGACGTTGGCTCCCTCCTCGGCCAGAGCCTCAGCGCTCGCGAGGCCGAGACCGGACGAGGCGCCGCAGACGAGCGCGGCCCGCCCGCTCAGTCCGAGATCCATGACTCCGGCAGTTCTCCGGAGGTGGCGACGACCCGGGTTGTCATGCCGCCGCGGGCGGCAAACTCGCCCTCGACCTCGACGAAGCGCGGCGCGCCGTCAGCGACGAGCTGCTCGAGCACCTCGTTCACGACCTCCTCCTGGAAGATCTTCCGCTCGCGGAACGAGGTCAGGTAGTCGCGGAGCGACTTGAGCTCGTAGAGCTTGGCGTCAGGGACGTAGCGAATCTTGAGCTCGCCGAAGTCGGGCGCGTCGGTGAGCGGGCAGATCGAGGTGAACTCCGGCGCCCCGAGCTCGATGAGGTAATCGCGCGCCTGGAACCGGTTCTCGATCGTCTCGAGCAAGGCAGCTCAGGTCGAGAGCACGCCGACGACGTCGCGCACCGCCTCGGCGCTGCGCTCGAGCGCCTCTCGCTCGTCGTCGGAGAGTTCGAGCTCGACGATCTCCTCAATCCCACCCGAGCCCAGCTTTACCGGCACACCGATGTACAGGCCGTCGATCCCGAACTCGCCCTCGAGCAAAGCCGTACAGGGAAGGACGCGCTTCTGGTCGAGCAGGATCGCGTCGACCATCTCCGCGATCGCCGCGCCCGGCGCGTACCAGGCGGAGGTGCCGAGCAGCTGCACGATCTCGCCACCGCCCTTGGCCGTGCGGTCGACCATCTCTTGGATCCGCTCCTCGGAGACGAGCTTGCGCAGCGGGACGCCGCCGACGGTGGCTGCCGAGACGACGGGCACCATCTGATCGCCGTGACCGCCTAGCACGAGCGCCTGCACGTCGCGGACGGACGCGCCGGTCTCCCAGGCGATGAACGTGCGAAAGCGTGCAGTGTCGAGGACCCCGGCCTGGCCGAAGACACGCTCCTTAGGGAAGCCGGAGACGCTCTTCGAGACGTGGCACATCGCGTCGAGCGGGTTCGAGAGGATGAGGATGATGCAGTCCGGGCTCTGGGCGACGATCTGCTCGGTCACCGAGCCGACGATCTTCTCGTTCGTCGTCACGAGGTCGTCGCGCGACATGCCCGGAGAGCGCGGCAGGCCGGCGGTGATGACGACGACGTCGGAGCCGGCGGTCTCCTCGTAGCTGTTCGTGCCGCTGATCTGCGGCTCGAAGCCGAGGATCGGGCCCATCTGGTTCAGGTCGAGCGCCTTTCCCTGTGGCAGACCCTCTTTGATGTCCGTGAGGACGACGTCCGCGTAGTCGCGCGCCGCGAGGATGTGCGCGGCGGTCGCGCCCGTAGCGCCCGCGCCGACGATCGTGATCTTCCTTCTCATACCGCTACTTCAGCCTCCAGTTTCTCGATGATCGCGTCCGCGACCTCGCTCGTTCCCACGGCCGTAGGGTCGTCGCGGCTCGGCTTCATGTCGTAGGTGACGCTCTCGCCCTCGGCGATGACGGCGGCGATCGCCTGCTCGAGCCTGTCGGCCGCGTAGCGCTCGTCGAGGTGGCGGAGCATGAGGACGCCGGACAGCATCTGCGCGATCGGGTTGACCTTGTTCTGGCCGGCGTACTTGGGGGCCGAGCCGTGCGTTGGCTCGAAGACAGCGGCGTTGTCGCCGTAGTTCGCGCCGGGGGCGACGCCGAGGCCGCCGATCATCCCGGCGGCGAGGTCGGAGAGGACGTCGCCGTACAGGTTCGGAAGCACCAGCACGTCGTACTCCTCCGGCCGCTGCACGAGCTGCATGCACATGTTGTCCACGATCCGGTCGTCGAACTCGACGTCCGTGTTCTCAGCGGCGACCTCGCGCGCCACGCGCAGCCAGAGGCCGTCGGTGAACTTCATGATGTTGGCCTTGTGGACGGCCGTGACCTTCTTACGGCCGTTGCGGCGCGCGTAGTCGAAGGCGAACTCGAAGATGCGGCGCGTCCCGGTGACGGAGATCGGCTTGATCGAGATGCCGGCGTCGTCATGGCGCAGCTTGCCGCCCCGCTGCTTGATCCACTCGATCAGCTCTGCGACCTCCGGCGTCCCTTCCTCGTACTCGATGCCCGCGTAGAGGTCCTCGGTGTTCTCGCGCACGATGATCAAATCGATGTCCTCGAAGCGGCTGCGGACGCCCGGATAGCTCTTGCACGGACGGACCTGCCCGAAGAGGTCGAGTTCCTTGCGGAGGGCGACGTTGACCGAGCGGAAACCGCCGCCGACGGGCGTTGTGATCGGCCCTTTCAACGCCACGCCGGCCTCGCGGATCGCGTCGAGCACGTCGGGTGGCAGCGGGTTGCCGCCGTGCTTCTCCATCACGTCCGCGCCGGCCTCGCGCACGTCCCAGTCGAACTCGGCGCCGGTCGCCTCGAGAACGCGCCGCGTCGCCTCTGTCAGCTCCGGCCCCGTGCCGTCGCCGGGGATGAGGACGACCCTGTGCGCCATCGCGGGCGAGCGTAGCTGAGCCGTTTCCACAGCCGCGTCGCTAGGCTCACCCGAGTGACTCTGGCTGAGGCAGCGGCGCGGGCGGACGAGCTCGCGGAGAACGGCTCGGCGCAGGAGCTCGCGGCACTGCGGACGGAGTGGGACGACGAACTCGAGGCGGCGGCGCGCAGCGGCGACTTCCGCGAGCGGGCGCTCGCGTTCCGCGCCGTCGGCATGTTCCGCTGGCGGGCGAAGGAGGAGCTACTGCGCCGCGGGCTCGATGACGGCAGCCCGGCGGCGCGCGGTTCGGCGCTGCTCTCGCTCGAGCTGCTGTCCCGCGATCATCCGAGCACGGTCAACTCGGTGCGGCCACTCCTGCACAAGATGCTGGCGGACGAGGACGAGAACTCCGCGGTGCGACGGCTGGCGGTGCTCCTGCTGAAGAACGGCTCGGCACCGCGCGACACGATCGTGTTGCTCGAAGGTCTCGCGGCGGACGATGACGCGGACGACGACCTACGCAAGGCAGCCGGGACCGTCGCTCAGGGGCTGAAACGCAAGGCTCAGGACAAACGCTAGCCGGCGCAGCTTGCGCACACGCGAGCGTGAATCTCGCGACCGCAGGACGGGCAGACGCGCTTCTTCCGGCGGAGCTCGAGTGCGCTCTTGGCGAGACCCGCTTGCATCATGAGCCACCCCGCGCCGAGAGTGGCGATGGCGGCGATTGCGACGTGCGGATCGAGGTGCATGCCTACTTCCTTGCTTGCTTGGCGTTCTTCAAACGGCGCGCATGCGGGTGCGCTTGGAAATACAACTCACGCCGCCTGCGATCGGATACGTGGGTGTAGAGCTCCGTGGTGGCGAGATCGGCATGGCCGAGCATTTCCTGAACTGCCCGCAGGTCGGCGCCTCCCTCGAGCAGGTGCGTGGCGAACGAGTGGCGCAGGAGGTGCGGGTGGATTCGCTGGGGCTCGAGCCCGGCCTTGTCGGCGAGGCGACGTAGGACGAGGAAGACACCGGCGCGGGTGAGCGGCCCGCCGTGTGCGTTCAGGAACAGCTCCTGCCGGTGGCGGCGGTCGAGGTAGGGCCGACCGCGCGAGAGGTAGCGGCGGAGGGCTTCCGCTGCCTCCCGCCCGATCGGCACGACCCGTTCCTTGCTGCCCTTGCCGAGGCAGCGGACGAGCCGGTTCTCGAGATCGACGGACTGCCGGTCGAGCCCGACCGCCTCGCTCACGCGCAGGCCGGCTCCGTAGAGGAGCTCACCGAGGGCACGGTCGCGCAGGTGTCGCGGCGTCGTCCCGGCGGCGGCGTCGAGCAAGCGTTCGACCTCCGCGGGCGAGAGCGTGCGGGGCAGCGTCCGGCGGCGTTTCGGGAGCTCGACGTTCGCCGCGGGGTTGTCGGTGCGCGCGCCGAGCAGAACCTCGTGCCGGAAGAAGGAGCGGACGGCCGCAAGCCGGCGCGCGACGGTCGTCGGCGCGAGGCCGTCCGCACGGAGCTGCGCGACGTAGGCCGCGAGATCGTCGCTGCTCGCGTTCGCAGGCGAGCGGCCGAGCCATTCCGTCAGATGGCTGAGGTCGCGCCGGTACGCCTCGACGGTGCGAGGGGCGAGCCGAGCCGAGGCGAGGGCGAGGAAGCCCTCGACGGCGGGATCTGGTTCATTCTCGGCCACGCGCGCTGACTTCGGCCCGGGACGCGCTACGCCTGCTCGAATGGGGGCGTGGAGCGCAGGCATATCTTCATATACGGCTTCGTGCAGGGTGTCGGATTCCGCTTCGCAGTCGAGCGGGCGGCGAGCGCGCGTGGCGTGTCCGGCTGGGTGCGGAATCGTCCGGATGGGGCGGTCGAGGCCGTCTTCGAGGGCGAGCGGGAGGACGTCGAGGCGTTAGTGGCCTTCTGCGAGCAGGGCCCGCGCGGTGCCGGCGTCGAGCGCGTCGACGTGACGAACGAGTCACCCGAGGGCCTGGCCGGCTTCCACGTCGCGGGCTGAAGCCTCCGCGCTGGCCCAGACGATCTCGCCGCTCGTGAGGTCCAGATCCTCGAGCTCGTCGCGGCGCAGGCGAGCCGTGAGGCGCTCGCCGCCGCCGTCCGCCAGATCGACGCGGGCGTCCGCGCCGAGAACCGCGATCCGCTCGATCTCGACCTCTACTGCGCCGTCGCTCGGCCAGCGACGGAGCACGATCTCGTGCGGGCGTACGAGGCGCTCGCCCAGGCGCACGGCGTCGCCGACGAAGCGCAGGACGAACTCGGAGGCCGGTGCGTCATACAGCTCGGCCGGGGCGCCGACCTGCTCGAGACGGCCGCGGTCGAGCACCGCGACCCGGTCTGCAACCTCCATCGCCTCCTCCTGGTCGTGCGTGACGAACACCGTCGTCACGTGCACCTCCTCGTGCAGGCGGCGCAGCCAGTCGCGCAGCTCGGCCCGCACGCGGGCGTCGAGGGCGCCGAACGGCTCGTCGAGCAGGAGGACGTGCGGCTTCGCGGCGAGCGCGCGGGCGAGGGCCATCCGCTGCCGCTGGCCGCCGGAGAGCTTGGAGGGATACCGGTCGGCGAAGCCCGAGAGCTGGACGAGCTCGAGCAGCTCATCGACGCGCTCGCGAATCTCCTGCTTGGGACGCTTCCGGATCGTGAGCGCGAAGGCGACGTTATCGCGCACGGTCATATGCTTGAACGCGGCGTAGTGCTGGAAGACGAAGCCGACGTTGCGCCGCTGAGGTGCGAGGCGGGTCGCATCCTCACCCGCGAGCAACACCTCCCCGGAGTCGGGGCGCTCGAGCCCGGCCACGATCCGCAGCAGCGTCGACTTCCCCGAGCCGCTCGGCCCGAGGATCGCCGTGAGCGAGCCCTGAGGGATCTCGAGCGAGACGTCGTCGAGGGCGAGGAAGGAGCCGAAGCGCTTCGTGACGTTGCGGACCTCGATCGACATCTAGATGCTCTCCTTCGGCTTGGTGAGGGTCATCAGTACGAGTACGAGCACGGCGATGACGGCAAGCACGACGGCTACGGCGTAGGCGCCGCTTGTCTGGAAGTTCTGGATCATGTCGTCGATGAGCGTAGTGGCCGTCTCGGTCTTCCCCACGATCCGGCCCGAGACGATGGCCACGGCTCCGTACTCGCCGAGGCAGCGGGCCGTCGTGAGGATGACGCCGTAGATCACGGCCCAGCGGATCGAGGGCAGCGTGATGCGCCAGAACCGCTGCCAGCGAGTCGCGCCCAGGGTCGCGGCGGCCTGCTCCTGCTCGTTGCCCAGTTCGCGCAGGGTCGGGATGACCTCGCGGGCGACGAATGGCACTGAGACGAAGATCGTCGCGAGCACGATCGACGGCAGAGCGAAGAGGACCTGGAACCCGTGCTCATACAGCCAGCTACCGAACCAGCCCCCGCGTGGCGCGTAGAGGAGATAGAGACAGAGGCCGATCACGACGGGGGAGACCGCCAGCGGAAGGTCGATGAAGGCGTTCAGCAGTCCCTTCCCGCGAAAGCGCCTGCGCACGATCGCGAGCGCGCAGAGCACCCCGAAGGCCGTATTGAGCGGAACGGCAATGGCCGCTGCGATCAACGTGATCTTGAAGGCGTGGATCGTGTTGGGGTCGGACAGCGCCTGCCAGACCGGTTCGAGTCCGTGCTGGAACGTCCGGTAGAAGACCATTCCGAGCGGCGCGAGCAGGATGACCAGCAGGTAGCCGAGCGCCACCGCGCGCAATCCGAGCCGCCTAAGCACGTTCGTGCCTCGTGAAGTAGAAGCGCACGGCGCCGATGGCGAGGAGCACCACGAAGGCTGCTCCCAGAAGCACGATCGCGACGGCCGAGGCGTCGGCGGTCTCGCCGTCCTGGATCACGTTGAAGATGAAGACCGAAGCGACCTCCGTGTGGAGGGAGCTTCCCGCGACGAGGACGATCGAGCCGATCTCCCCGAGCGCGCGGGCGAATGCGAGGACGGAGCCGGAGAGGATCCCCGGCAGGATGTTCGGCAGGACGATCCGCCGGAACACCGTGAACTGGCCGGCGCCGAGCGAGCGGGCCGCCTCCTCCATCTCCACGTCGAGCTCGATCAGCACGGGCTGCACCGTCCGGATGACGAACGGGAGCGTGACGAAGCAGAGGGCGAGCACGATCGCCGTCCGGGTGAAGGCGACGTCGATCCCGACCGGGGAATGCGGGCCGTAGAGCGTGAGCAGAGTCAGGCCGGCGACGATCGTAGGCAGCGCAAACGGCAGGTCGATGACGGAGTTGACGAGGGACTTGCCCGGGAAGTCGTCGCGAACGAGCACCCAGGCGGTGATCGTGCCCAGCACGGCGTTGATCAGGACGACGATGAAGGCCGCCCCGAACGTGAGCTTGAGCGCTCCCACGGCTTCCGGGCTGGAGACCGCCTCCCAGAACGCGTGCCGGCCGTCCCGCTTGGACTCCCAGACAAGAGCCGCGATCGGCAGAACCACGATCACGATCAGGTACGTCGAGATCACGCCGACGGACAGGCTGGTGCTGGCCCGTCCGTCAGCGCTGACTCTGCGTGCGATCCGTTCTGCCGATGCAGCGAGAGTGCTAATGCGTGGGGCCTCCGACCGCACGCTCGATCGCGACCATCCGGCCGTCGCTCAGGTCGAACCACACCTTGTCCGCCTTCCGCCACCCGCCGAAGAGCTTGTCCCGGATGTTGAAGGTCGGGCCGGTGTTGTACTTGTGCCGCCACTTTGAGAGGTCGGAGCTCTTCAGGACCGACTTCACGACCGGCCGGTAGCCGTTGACGGCGAAGATCTTCTGCTGCTTCGGGGCGTGGATGTACTTGATGAACGTTTTGGCCGCCCCCGGTGCGTCCTTCGTCGCCACCATCGGCAGCTGGATCAGCATCGTCGGCTTGGGGACAACGAGTTTCCCCTGCTGGCCGGCGGCGAATGCGGCGTACGCCTCGCTCTCGTAGGTGATCAGGACGTCGCCCTTGCCGGCGAAGAACGTCTTGGCCGCGTTCGAACCGGACGAGTCCTGAGAGACGACGTGCTTGAACAGGTTCGTGACGAACTTGATGGCCTTCTTGTTGCTCATCCCCGCCTTGCGCGCCTGACCGTAGGCGGCGAGGACGTTCCACTTCGCCGAGCCGGAGGGGAACGGATCCGGCGTCACGACCTGCACTCCTGGCTTGACCAGGTCCTTCCAGCTGTGGATGTGCTTCGGGTTCCCCGGCCGCACGATGAAGGAGACGACCGAGTTGGCCGCAATCCCCCCGTGAGGCGTCTTCGTCCAGCTCTTGGCGACGATGCCATTGTCGGCGAGCAAATCGATGTCGAGGCCGGTCGAGAGAAACGCGAGGTCCGCCGGTTGGCCGGCGACGATCGCCTTGGCCTGGGAACCCGACGGGCCATACGACTGCGAGAACGAGACGCCCTGACCGGCGGGCTGGTGCTGGAAGCGGGTGATCAGCTTCCCCATGACTGTTTTCGGAGTGGAATAGGCGACGAGGTTCACCGTCGTCCCGGTCTGGCGAGCCTGTGCAGCGCTGCTCGCGCAGCCGAAGAGGACGGGGAGGATCAGTGCTACGAGGAGAAATCTCCGCATCTGGGCGACCCTTTCTTGGATTGCCTACAGGTCTAGTAGGTATTTGCAGCGCTGATTATTGCCATAAGCAAAGACGCGCCGCAAGCGGCAACCGGTTAGCTCTTTGTGAGGTCGGCGAGCGTGGTCTGCTCGAGGACGCCGCGGATCTGCGTCCGCAACTCGAGCCAGACGTCACGCAGCCCCTCCGCCGCGCCCTCGTACGCGAGCTCGTCCGGCCGCACGCCTCGCACGGTGGCAATCGGCCCCTCGAGCTCGCGGATCACTTCGGCGATCGAGATCTCTTCCGCTGGCCGGGCGAGTTGATAGCCGCCCTCGGCGCCGCGCTGGCTGGAGACCAGGCCGCCGCTGCGGAGCTGGGCGAGGATGCTCTCGAGGAACTTCGGCGGGATGTGCTGGGCCGAGGCGAGTTGCTCGGCCGTCGTCAGGCCGGGCGGCGCCGCGGCGAGCTCCGCCATCGCCCGGAGCGCGTAGTCGACCTTTGCCGAGATCCGCATAGGCCCATTCTTCTAGCTGCGGGGATGCGAGCGGTCGTAGACGCGGCGCAGGTGGCGCGGGTCGACGTGGCTGTAGACCTGCGTCGTCGAGAGCGAGCTGTGGCCGAGCAGCTCCTGAATCGTGCGGAGGTCGGCGCCGCCGTCGAGCAGGTGGGTCGCGAACGCGTGCCTGAGCCGGTGTGGGTGAGGGACGATCCGGCGTAGGGTGCTCGTGTCGAGACGCCGCCCTCGCGCGGAGACGAACAGCGCGTCGTTCGCGCCCGTCGCGAGCGCGGGTCGCGCCTCGCGCAGGTAGCGGGCGAGCCAGAGCGCCGCCTCTTCGCCGAGAGGCACGACGCGCTCCTTACCGCCCTTGCCCCGGCGCACATGCACGAGCTCTTGCTCGAAGTCGACGTCGCCGAGGTCGAGTCCCACAGCCTCGGCACTGCGCAACCCGGCGGAGTAGACGAGCTCCACGAGTGCGCGGTTCCGCAGCGCGACCGGTCCTTCGCCCTCGAGCGCATCGAGCGTGCGCTCGATCTCGGCGGCTGCGGGAGCGTCGGGCAGGCGCCGCGCGCGGCGCGGGCCGAGGCGCGCGTCGGACACCCGCTCGGGCCCGAGCGCGTGCCGGAGGAAGGCGCGTACCGCTGCCAGCTTCCGGCTGATGGTCGCCGGAGCGAGCTTCCTGCCACGGCGCGCGCCGCCGAGCCAGGCGACGTACTCGGCCAGGACGCGGACGTCGACCGCGTCGAGGCTCGTATCTCGATCCTCGAGCCAGCGACAGAACTCTCCGACGTCGCTGCGGTAGGCCCGCCGAGTCGCCTCGCTCAGCGCCGGCGAGGCGAGGAAGCGGTCGGCTGTCGCGCGGGCGTCCATGGAGGGACGGTTCGCCGGGCGTCAAGCCTTTCCCTTGCGCTAGCGTCAATTCCGTGATCGCGAAGCACGACGTGCTCGTCGTCGGTGCGGGCTGCGCAGGCATGCGCGCAGCGATCGAGGCCTTCGACGCGGGCGCGGACGTGGCGATGATCT
>Ga0075434_100001159_pt1 | contig 21806 bp, 22 predicted proteins | sample RhiMethybrSRZTD3_FD_75298 | JGI IMG/M metagenome (GOLD analysis project Ga0075434, IMG submission 75298) | Populus rhizosphere microbial communities from Tennessee, USA - Rhizosphere MetaG P. TD hybrid SRZTD3 | ecosystem: Host-associated > Plants > Roots > Rhizosphere > Soil | place: USA... | reverse complement strand
ACTTCGCGCATCGTGGAGGTGGGCCTGCCCGCCGGAACGATCACTACGATGGTGAGAGGCTTGCCCACCGGCGACCACCCGACCGAGCAGATCCTCGTCAAGGACAACTGGGTCTACTGGTCGCAGGGCTCGGCGACGAACTCTGGCGTCACCGGGCACGACAACGGCGGCGGCGGCAACCAGCACGAGATCGCCTGCCAGCAGATCACGCTCAGTCAGAACACGTGGATCGCCGCTAGCGACGGCCACGTCACGAGCGGCTACTCGAACCACGGCGTGGCGCGTCCGGGCGCGGTGGTGCCGGCGTTCGAGGGGGCGACCAGCCGGGGCATGTGCACGGGAGCGATCCTGCGCACGAAGCTCGGTAACGCGAGCACCATGCAGAACAACATCGAGCCGGTGGCGTGGGGATTCCGCAATCCGTACGGGATCCGCTTCTCGCCTTCCGATCACCCGCTGAAGGGCGAGCTGATGTACTCCGAGAACGGCGAGGACGAGCGCGGCGCACGGCCGACCAACAACGCGCCCGACCGCATCGGTGTCGCGCGCCAGAACAAGGACGGCAGTCCCGAGTGGCATGGCTGGCCCGACCGGTTCGGCTTCCTCGATTCGACGCAGTCGGTGTTCAATCCGAAGGGTAGCCCCGCGGACGACAACGCCGCGCTGTACGCGAACAAGCCGGTGCTGCCGGTGCTGGCGTTCTTCCCGCAGCAGCCGAAGGCGCCGCTCGGGCTCGAGCCGGCCGACGTCGCAGCAGTCGGCCTCGACTTCGTACCGAACTCCTTCGTCGGCGGGATCGTGAAGAAGAACGCCGTGCTGCTCTCTCGCGAAGGCGATTTCGGCTTTTCGCAGGCGAATGGCACGCCGGAGGCCGGGCACGATGTCGAGTTGATAAATTTCACCGGGAACTCGCCGACCGAGCTCACGCAGCTGCGTTTCGCGTTCAACTGCAGGCAGGCGGACCAGCGGCATGATCCCGACGGCACGCCGCGCTGCAACGGCGAGACCGAGCAGGCGTTCGTTCTGCAGATCCGCGGCATCAACCGTCCGACCACCATCCGGTTCGGGCCCGACGGCGCGGCGTATCTCGTCGACTATGGCGCCGTGCGCGATCCGGGCAACTCGGACGAGGGCTCGCGCTTCAACGATCCGGCGGACGCCCCGCTGGTCCAGATTCCCGGCACCGGCACGATCTGGAGGATCAGCCGCGTCGACGATGGCCGCGGCAAAGACCACGACCATGACGACGACGATGATTGATTAACAAGCAGTTTCGCCTCGCAAAGGCCCGCGGCGCGAGTCGCGGGCTTTTTTTTGGGACAATCAGCCGGATGAAGGACGCACGCGTTGCATCGGCGATCTCGCATTGGGCGCCGCGGTTCGTGTCGAACGGGGTCATCCTCGCCGACTTCGAGGAGGTCACCGGCTCGATCGAGCGCTGGGAGGACTGGTGCGCCGCCTGGTCGGCGCGCGCCAAGCTGCACGAAGACCTCGGAACCGAGGCCCTGCGCGACCGCCACAGGCTCACGGCGGGCGAGCATTTCGTGCGCGCGGCGATGTATTACCACTTCGCGAAGTTCGTGTTCGTGCAGGATCCGCTGCAGATGCGCGCGGCGCACAAGAAGGCCGTGGAGTGCTATACCAGCGCGCTGCCTCTCATGCGGCCGCCGGGCGAGCGCGTGACGATCGGCCCGTACGTCGGCGTGCTGAGGAAGCCCGGCGCTGGCCGCTGCCCGGTGCTGGTCATGGCGCCGGGCCTGGATTCCACGAAGGAGGAGCTCCACGCCTACGAGGAGCCGTTCCTCGCCCGCGGCATCGCGACGCTCGCCATCGACGGGCCGGGGCAGGGCGAGGCCGAGTACGAAATCCCCATCTGCGGCGACTACGAGCGCGCCGCCAGCGTGGTGGTCGACTGGATCGAGAAGAGGAGCGACGTGGATGCGAAGCGCGTCGCCATGTGGGGCGTGAGCCTCGGCGGCTACTACGCGCCGCGTGCGGCCGCCTTCGAGAAGCGCTTCCGCGCGTGCATCGCGCTGTCGGGTCCGTTCGAGTGGGCCGAGATCTGGGACGCGCTGCCGGACCTCACCCGCGATACATTCCGCGTGCGCAGCCATTCGGCGACGCAGGCCGAGGCGAAGCAGAAGGCCGCCGCCCTCACACTGAGCGAAGCGGCGGGCCGCATCACCTGCCCGCTCCTCATCGTCGCCGGCCGCCAGGACCGCCTGGTCCCCGCCGCGCATGCCGAGCGGCTGGCGAAGAGCGTGGCCGGGCCGGTGGAGCTGCTGATGGTGGAAGACGGCGGCCACAATGCCAATAATCGGCCGTATCGGTACCGGAGCCGCAGCGCCGATTGGCTTGCAGCCCAGTTCGGCCTGCCGAGAATCTAAAACGAGCTAGGAGGAGTGGTCATGAAGCGTCTTGCAGCATTGGTCATGAGCGCCGCATTCGCGTCCGCGGCGGCGGCGCAGGCGTTCCCCCACAAAACGGTGCGCTTCGTCTCGGGCGTGACGCCCGGCAGCGCCTCCGACACGATGGCGCGCATCCTGGCGGAGAAGCTCACCACGACGCTGGGTCAGCCGGTGATCGTCGAGAACCGGCTCGGCGCCGGCGGCCTGGTCGGCGCCAAGTGGGTCGCCGGGCAGGAGCCCGACGGCCATACGATCATGATGTACGCCTCCGCGTTCACCGTTTCGCCGCTGATCAGCCCAGGGCTCGATCCGAAGGAGCTCGCCCCGGTCGCCACGGTCGCCACGATCCCCACCGTGCTCATCACCCCGCCGGGCAAGTACAAGACCATTCAGGAGTTCGTCGCCGCGGCGAAGGCCGCGCCCCAAAAGCTCGCCTGCGCGACCGCGGGCGTCGGGAGCGCGACCCACATGGCGCTCGAGCGCTTCCGGTTCGCCGCCGGCTTCGACGTGCTGCCCGTGCACACCAAGGGCGCCTCCGAAGCGCTCACCGAGGTGATCTCGGGCCGCGCGGAATGCTATTTCGCGCTCGTGTTCCAGGCTCAGAAGATGCGCGACGCGGGCAAGGTCGGCGCGCTCGTCGTGAGCGCGCCCAAGCGCACTTCGCTCATGCCCGACCTGCCGACCACGGAGGAAGCGGGCTATCCCAACTCGGCCTACAACTTCTGGGTCGGCGCACTGGTACCGGCGAAGACGCCGAAGGAGATCGTCGACCGGCTGCACAAGGAGATCACCGACCTGGTGCAGTCGCCGGAGATCAGCGCGCAGATCCGCAAGCTCGGCGCCGATCCCCTGCCCATGTCGGTAGCCGATTTCGACGCCATGATCCAGCGCGAGCTGGTGGAGAACGCGCGCCTCATCAAGGCCGCCGGAATCAAGGCGAATTGATCCCCGATCCCTGGTTCTGGGCGCTCGCGATTCCCGCAGTCGCCCTGACCGGGATCGGGAAGGGCGGGCTCGGCGGCGGTGTGCCGGTCGCGACGCCGCTTATGGCGCTCGTCATCCCGCCGGCGCAGGCGGCGGCGATTACCCTGCCGGTGCTCTGTGTCATGGACATCGCGGGCGTACGCGCCTACCTCTGGCGCTGGGACCGGCGCATCGTGCGCATCCTCGTCCCGGCGGGACTCGTCGGCGTCGGCATCGGCGCGCTGACGATCAGCTTCATGAACGACGACTGGATCCGGATCCTGCTCGGCTCGATCGCGCTCGGCGTTCTCGCTTGGACGTTCTTCCCGAAGAGGATCGCGCTGAAAAAGCCCGGCGATGCCATGGGGTGGCTATGCGGGATATTGTCGGGCTTCACGGGCTTTATCACGCATGCCGGCAGCCCGCCCGTGATGGCGTACCTCTTGCCGCAGAAGCTCGAAAAGGAAACGTTCGTCGCCACCTCGCTCATCTTCTTCTTCACGCTCAACTACGGGAAGATCGTGCCGTACCTCTGGCTACGGCTTTTCGATGCGCGGGTCCTCGCCACGGCGGCGGTCCTGGTCCCAGCGGGGATTGCCGGCATCTATGCTGGCATGTGGTTGCAGCGGCGCATCGACATCCGCTGGTTCTACCGTCTCCTCTACGCGCTGCTCCTCTTCACGGGCACGAAACTGCTCTATGACGGCATTACCGGGCTGCGGTCGGTAGGCTAGACTAGGTCTCGCTCTGGAGGAGGGCCAAATGAGATCGTGCGCCGTTTTGGTCGCTGCCGCTTTTTCCGCCTTGCTGGGCGTGAGCGCGCAGGCTCAGCCGTTCCCGTCGAAACCCATCCGGGTCGTCGTGCCGTTCCCAGCCGGAGGCACGACCGACATCGTGGCGCGCCTTGTCGGCCAGCGCATGAGCGAATCGATGGGCCAGCCGGTGCTGGTCGAGAACAAGGGCGGGGCGGGCGGGCAGATCGGCGCCGCGGACGTGGCCAAATCGCCCGCCGACGGCTATTCGATGCTGATCCACAACGTCACCTTCCCCATGGCGTCGGTCGCGGCGGCGCTGCAGAACCGGGCGATGTACAACATCGATGGCGACTTCGCCGGCGTTTCGATCGCGGTGTACGTCCCGCTCGTCATCACTGCCCACCCGAGCGTCCCGGCGGCGAACCTCAAGGAGCTGGTCACCTACCTGCAGAAGGACAAGGCCACGCGCTACACGTACGGCTCCACCGGTCCCGGCTCGTTCATGCACGTGATAGGCGAGGCGCTTTCGCGCGACACCGGCATCCAGATGACGCATATCCCGTACAAAGGCGCCGCGCCGCTCAAGCAGGAGCTCATCGCGGGGCGCATCAACGTCGGCGGCGACCAGCTCTCGTCGTCGCTCGCGGACATCAAGGCGGGCAGGATCAAGGCGCTCGCCACCAACGCCTCGCGCCGCATTGCGGAGCTTCCCGAGGTGCCCACGGTGCGCGAGCTCGGCTACCCGATCCTCGAGGCCGACGGCTGGAACGGGTTTTTCGTGCCGGCGAAGACCCCGCGCGACGTGGTCGAGCGGCTGCAGAAGGAGACTCTGGCGGCCGTGCGTCATCCCGAGACTGCGAAGCGCCTGACCGAGATCGGCGCCGAGCCGGTCGGCTCCACCCCTGCCGAGCAGGATGCGATCCTCAAGCGGCAGGTGGCGCAGTTTCGCCCGGTGATCAAGGAAATGAAAATCGAAAACTAAGGAGGATTACGCGTGCTCAGGCTGTGCTTTTTGTTGATGCTCGTGTACGGAGCTGCTTTCGCGCAGGGCTATCCCACCAAGCCGGTCCGGCTCATCGTCACCTATCCGCCCGGCGGGAGCTCCGACCTGATGTCGCGGGTCTACGGCGCGAAGCTCTCGGAGGTGTGGGGCCAGCCGGTGATCGTCGAGTCCAAGCCCGGCGCGGCCGGCTCCATCGGCATGGACTTCGCCGCGAAGCAGCCGAACGACGGCTACACCTTCGTCGTCGGCAACCTGCAACCGGTGGCGGTCAATCCGCTGCTCTCGCAGGTGCCGTACAGCATTCAGAAGGATTTCGTAGCGGTGTCGCAGATCTCGCAGGGTCCGAACGTGCTCGTGGTGCAGGCCGACTCGCCCTTCAAGTCGCTCGCCGACGTGATCGCGTACGCCAAGGCGAACCCCGGGAAGCTCAATTACGGCACCAGCGGTCCGGGAAGCGTGTCGCACCTGTCGTCGGAGATGCTGAAGAACATCACCAAGGCGCAGGTCGTCGAGGTGCCGTACAAGGGCGGCGTTCTCGCGGTGCAGGACCTCCTCGGCAGCCAGATCCAGTTCATCTTCTCGGACACGCTACCGGCCATGCAGCACATCCGCGCCGGCAAGCTGCGCGCGCTCTGCGTGACTGGAGAGAGCCGCTACGAGCTGCTGCCCGACCAGGCGCCGTGCCAGAACGATGCGCGCGGCCTCGTCGCGGTGAACTGGTGGGGCGTGCTGTATCCCTCCGGAACGCCGAAGAGCATCGTCGACAAGCTCCACGCCGACACCGTGAAGGTGCTCGCCGACCCGGACACGAAGAAGCGCTTCGCCGACCTGGGGGTCGAGACTAAGGCGAGCACGCCGGCCGAGTTCTCGGCCTTCATCCGCGCTGAGACGGAGAAATACGCGAGGCTCATCAGGGAAGCCAACATCAAGGTGAACTCGTAACAGCCGCAAAGTCGCTCGTCGGCGCCGCCGTTCCGTTCGCGGTAGTCGCGGCGCTGTGGGAGCTGGCCGCCTACTCGGGTGCTTTCCCGCGACGACTGTTTCCGCCGCTGGAGGAGATCGCGGCGACCCTCGTGCGGCTCACGGTGCAGGGAATCCTGCCGCACCATGCCGCCGAGACGCTGCTTCGCCTCGCGGCCGGCTTCGCCATCGCCGCCGCCGCGGGTGTGCTGATCGGCGTCGTCATGGGGCGCTACCGGCGCGCCGAGGACCTGCTGCTGCCGCTCGTGAGCGTCGGCGCGCCCATTCCCGGGCTCGCATACGCGCCGCTCTTCCTGCTGTGGTTCGGGCTGGGCGACACCGGCTCGGTGGTGCTGGTGGCCTTCGTCTCCATGTTTTCCATCGCCATCAACACCTGGACCGGCGTGAAAAGCGTGAAGGAGATCTGGCTGCGCGCGGCGCAGGCGATGGGCGCGAACGAGCGGCGCCTGTTCCGCCATGTGATCATGCCCGGCGCGCTGCCCTACATCCTCACCGGGTGCCGCTTGGGGCTCGCGCAGGCCTGGCGCATCCTCGTGGCGGTGGAGATGCTCGCCGCGGTGCCCTGGGGCCTGGGGTGGCTCATCTTCGGCGCACGCGAGTTCCTCGACACCGACGCGATGCTCGCGGGCATCGCGGTGATCGGCGTGATCGGCCTGGGGCTGGAGAAACTCGTGTTCGAGCCGCTCGAGCGCTACACCGTCGTGCGTTGGGGGATGGTGGCAGCGTGAAGGCCGTTCTGTCGGTGCTCCTGTTCGGGTTGCTTTATGAAATCGTGGCGCGCAGCGGATGGTTCGCCCAGGCGCTGGTGCCGACGCTGCCGGTGGTGGCGCACACGCTGTGGACGATGCTCGCCGACGGCACGATGGAGGGGCACGCGATCAATACGCTGTACCGCGTGTTCGCCGGCCTTGCGGCTGCGGCCGGGTTCGGCCTGGCGCTCGGGTTTCTCATGGCGCGCTACGCCGCGGTGGAGCGGTTTTTCCTGCCGCTCGTGAGCGCGCTGATGCCGATCCCGTCGCTCGCCTGGGCGCCGGTGTTCATCCTGTGGTTCGGCCTGGGCAACACCGCCACCATCCTCATCGTGTTCTACGCCGCGAGCTTCCCGATGCTCGTCAACACCTGGACGGGGGTGCGCGCGGTGAATCCCCTGTGGCTGCGCGCCGCAGGCGCGATGGGAGCGAGCGGCGCGGCGCTCTTCTGGAAGGTGGTCGTGCCCGGCGCGCTGCCATTCATCATCACGGGCCTGCGCCTCGCCTTCCAGCGCGCATGGATCGCGGTAGTCGGCGCCGAGATGCTCGCGGCCTCATCGTTCGGCCTGGGCTGGGTGATCTTCGACGCGAAGGAATTTCTCAACGCCGACGTCATGCTCGCCTCGCTCGCGGTGATCGGCGCGATCGGCTACGTCTTCGAGCGGCTGGTGTTCGGATCGCTCGAGCGCGCCACGGTGGCGCGCTGGGGCATGTTGCGGGGCGCGAAAGCATGATCCGGGTCGCGAACGTCAGCCTCGAGTACGACACGCCGGCGGGCAAGGTGCTGGCGGTGGACAACGCGAGCTTCGGCGCCGAGCGCTCGGAGTTCGTCTGCCTGGTCGGCCCCAGCGGCTGCGGCAAGACCACGCTCCTCAACATGATCGCGGGCTTCTTCGCGCCCACCGCGGGCGAGATCCGCGTCGGCGGCCAGGCGGTGAACGGGCAGGGCCAGGACCGGGGCATCGTGTTCCAGGACTTCGCGCAGCTTTTCCCGTGGCGCACCGCCCTGGGCAACGTCGCCTTCGGCCTGGAGATGAAGGGCGTGGCGAAGGCCGAGCGCGAGCGCATCGCGCTCGAGCAGCTGCGCCTGGTGAAGCTCGAGAAGTTCGCCGGCGCGTACCCGCACCATCTTTCCGGAGGCATGCAGCAGCGCGTGGCGATCGCGCGCGCGCTCGCCTACAACCCGGGCGTGCTGCTGATGGACGAGCCGTTCGCCGCGCTCGACGCGATGACGCGCGAGGAGATGCAGCGGCTGCTCGCCGAAGTGTGGCGCGAGACGCGCAAGACCGTCGTCTACGTGACGCACAATGTGGCCGAGGCGGTCTACCTCGCGGACCGGGTCGTCGTCATGACCCCGCACCCGGGACGCGTCAAGGCCACCGTGGCGGTGCGCCTGCCCCGGCCGCGCGACCCGCTGAGCGTAGAATTTCTCGAGTACCAGAAACAGCTGCTGCGTCATCTCACACAATAGTAGGAGGAGCGGATGAAAAGACGGCAATTCCTGACTGCTTCCGGCGCGGCGGCGCTCGCCTCCGGAATCGGCTTGCCGGCGCGGGCCCAGCAGGTCACCGTGCGCCAGGGCTACCAGACCAACATGTGGGGCATGCCCACGTATTACCTGCTGCGCTCCGGCGCGCTGGAGAAGCACGGCATCAAGGCCGAGGAGTTCGCCGTGCCCTCGGGCAACCTCACCATGCAGCAGATGGTCGGCCGCCAGGTGGACCTGGGCACCTATGCGGGACCCTCGTTCATCATCGGCCACGCGCGCGGCCAGCTCGTCGCCATCGCCCAGATCGAAGAAGTGGGCAAGACCGTGCGTGTGATGGCGCGCAAGGACCTCAACGCGAAGGGCGTCGCCGACCTGCGCGGAAAGAAGATCGCCAACCAGACCGGGTCGTCGATCGCCAACGTGTTCGTCGACCAGATCGCGCCCAAGGCCGGGCTCAAGAAGACCGACTGGCAGGAAGTGCGCATGAACGTCACCGACATGGTGGCGGCGATGGCGGCCAAGACCATCGACGCGATGGTCAACGTCGAGCCCTACAACGTCATCGCCGAGGCCGAGGGGCTCGCCACCACGGTCATGAACTACTGGGACGTCGACCGCATGCCGGTATTCATGGCGGCCACGCCCGAGTTCGTGGACAAAAATCCCGACGCCGTAGTCGCCTACCTCAAGGCCTGGCTCGCCGTGGCCGACGACTTCAAGCGCAACCACAAGAAGGTGTCCGACACCATCTACGCCTTCTACACCTCCAAGGGCTACAAGATGACGCCGGAGACCTTCGGCAAGGCGGTGTCGCTGGTCGAGGTGAACCCCGGATTCCCGCAGGCGGTGAACGGCTACATGAAGGAGCAGGCCGAGGTGCTGCTGCGCGAGAAGAAGATCAAGGAGATGCCCGACTGGTCCAAGGCCCTGCGGCCGGAGTTCATGCAGAAGGCTGCAGGGTAGTGGCCGCCCCGATCGAAGTCGCGGTCGTCGGCACCGGCTGGTGCGGCGGCATCCGGGCGGAAACGCTCGCCAGCCACCCGCTGGTCAAGGAGCTTCACCTCGCGGAGGTGCGGGAGGAGCGCCTCGAAGAGATGGAGGCGAAGACGCATCCGACCACCGCGACCACCGACTACAGGCGGCTCCTCGAGCGCAAGGCACTCGATGCGGTCTACATATCGGCCACGCCGGAGAGCCTGCACTTCCCGATGGCGAAGGAGTTCCTGCAGGCGGGCAAGCACGTGTTCCTCGAGAAGCCGATCGCGGCGACGCTCGAAGAAGCAGACGAACTGATAAGGCTGGCAAAACAAAGGGAGCTCAAGTTCACGATCGGCTATTCGCAGCGCTTCAATGCGAAGTTCGCCTACGTGCGCAAGTGCATCCGCGACGGCACGATCGGAAAACCGGTGAGCGCGCTGGTGAGCCGGCACATCACGCGTAGCCTGGGCAAAAAGATCAGCGGCCGCACGAGACTATCGCCGGCGGCGATGGAGTCGACCCACGACCTCGACTTCCTGCTGTGGTGCCTCGAGCCGGCGAAGCCGGTGCGGGTGTACTCGCAGGTCAACTACGGCGTCCTACAGGAACAAATCGGCTCGACGAGCGATGCTCGCATCCCCGACGCTCAATGGATCACCGTCACGCTCGATACCGGAATGTCCTTCGTCGTCGGCGGCGGCTGGAGCCTGCCGCCGGGCTATCCCAATTTCTCCACCACCTGGATCGAGATGGTCGGCACCGAGGGCGCGGTGATGGTCGACGATACGCACCGCGACGTGGTGCTCAACACCATGAAGAGCGGCATGCAGCTGCCGATGTCCACCATGCCCGGCGAGGCGGTCGACCACACCTACGCCGGCGCCATGGCGCCCGAGACCGTGCATTTCCTGGAAGCTGTCGCGCTCGACAAGCCGGTGCTGGTGACGCCCGAGCATGCGCGCATGGTGATGGAGCTCTACATCGCCGCCGACCTGTCGGCGGAGACAAACCTGCCGGTCGATCTGCCGCTGAAGAGCCAGTCGCTTGAGAAGGCAGCCTAAGCGCATCGGCCTCGCCATCGTCGGGGCCGGTCGCGTAGGCCTGTTCCGCGGCGAGGTGGCCGCGCGGCACCCGATGGTGGACTTCATCGGCCTATGCGACCTGAAGGCGGACCGGCTGGAGATGGTGCAAGGCAAGACGCGCGCCGACTTCGCCACCACCGACTTCCGCGAGCTGCTCAAGCGTGCCGAAATCACCGCCGCGATCATCGCCACCGACGAGCACCTGCACGTCGAGCCGATCCTGGCGGCTGCGGAGCGGGGTTTGTCGTTGCTGATTGAAAAGCCTCTGGCTACGGAGCTCAAGGAGTCTCAGCGGGTGCTGGCTGCGATCCAGAAGGCGAAAATCGACGCGGTCGTCGGCTACACGCAGCGCTTCCGCAGGCGCTGGCTGGCGGCGAAGGAGAAGGTGCGCACCGGTGCGCTGGGCGACGTGACGCTGGTCACCTCGCGCGCCTTCATGAACCGGCTGGTGGCGCTCGACAACTACCAGCGCACCAGCGACCCGTCGAAGATCTCGCCCATGGTGATCTCCGGCACCCACGCGCTCGACGTCGTGATGTGGATGATGGAGGCGAAGCGCCCGGTCGAGATCTACGCCCGCTCGGTGGACAAGGCGCTCGGGCCGCTGTGCAAGGGAATCGATGCGACGGCTGGAACGGTAGTTTTTGAAGATGGAACTCTGTATCACTCGGTGATCTCGTGGGCTCTGCCGAAGGTGTGGCCCGGCGCGGTGTACAGCCTGGAAGTCGGCATCACGGGCACCGAGGGTGTGCTCACCATCGACGACACGCACCGCGACATCGTGCTCGCCACCAGCCGCGCGCAGGGGGAAGGCTACGCGCCCGATTCCCAGAGGAGAGTCGATTTTCTGGGAAGCTATCCGCCCGGGGACATGGCGCTGGGCGAGCTGCGCGGCCCGATGCGCGAGGAGACCGAGCAGTGGCTGAACCGGGTTTCGATGGGCCTCACCACGCAGCACGCCACCGCGGCCGAGGCGCACGACCGGTTGATGCTGACGAAGGCGTTCGACAAATCGGCGCGGCTCAGAAAGCCGATACCACTACCCATCGCGGAGGAATGATGAAGCGACTGATCGGGGCGCTGCTGCTCGCACCCTTGCTCGCGCTCGGGCAGGGATATCCCAACAAGCCGGTGAAGATGATCATCCCATTCGCGCCGGGTGGCGCATCCGACTTCGTCGGCCGCATCCTCCAGCCGAACCTGTCCGACCTGCTCGGACAGCAGGTGGTGATCGAGAACCGGCCGGGCGCTTCGGGCAACATCGGCGTGGAGGCCGCGGCGCGCTCCGCGCCCGACGGCTACACCATCTTCCTCGGCAACGTCGGCTCGGTCGCGATCAACCCGGGCGTGTTTCCGAAGCTGGCCGCCGACCCGCTCAAGGACCTGGTCGCGGTGACGCAGGTCGTGGACGTTCCCGGCGTGCTTGTCGCGCATCCGGGTTTCCCACCGAACAGCGTGAAGGAGTTCGTCGCTTACGCGAAGGCCAATCCGGGCAAGGTGAACTACGCCTCCCCTGGCAGCGGCAGCCAGAACCGCCTGGAGATGGAGAAGCTGCGCGAGGCTGCCGGCGGACTCGACATGGTGCATGTCCCCTACAAGGGCGGCGCGGGCCCGGCCGTGTCGGCGCTGGTCGCCGGCGAGACGCACCTGATGTTCGTTACCGCGTCGTCGGCGATGCCGATGATCAAGTCGGGGCGCCTGAAAGTGCTCGCGGTCGCCGCGCGGAAGCGTCTCGAGCCGCTGCCCGACGTGCCGACGATGAGCGAGGCGGGGTACCCGGCCTTCGAGACCGGCTCCTGGCAGGGCGTCTTCGTGCCGGCCGGCACGCCGAAGGACATCGTCGAGCGCCTTTACGCGGCGAGCGTCAAGACCATGCAGGCGCGCGAGGTGCGCGAGCGGCTCGCCCAGGGCGGCGTCGAGGTCGTGACCAGCGCCTCGCCCGCGGCATTCGAACGCTTCGTCGCGGACGAGACTGCGCGCTGGGGCAAGGCCGCGAAGCAGGCGGGAGCGACCGTCGACTGACCCCAAAATCAGGGACAGACCACAATTTTTTTCCGATGACTCTATGAGCACACTCAACATCGGCGTCATTGGCCTGGGCTGGTGGGGGCGGGTGATCGTGCCGCTCGCCAAATCGAGCGCGAAGCTGCGCGTCGTCGCCGTGGCCGATCCGGACCCCGCGGCCGCCGAGTTCGCCAGGCAGCAGGCCGTTCCCCTCGCAAAGAGCTATGACGACGTTCTCGCGGATCGCGAAGTCCAGGGGGTAGTCCTGTGCACGCCGCACACGCTGCATACCGACCAGATCGTGCGCGCGGCGAACGCGGGCAAGCACGTCTTCTGCGAGAAGCCGCTGTCGCTTTCGCGCCAAGATGTTCTTAAGGCAGTCAAGAGCTGCAACGACAACCGCGTCGCGCTTGGGGTTGGACATGAAAAGCGCTTCGAGCCGCCGATCCAGGAGCTGATGCGCATGGTGAAGGCGGGCGAGCTCGGCACGCCGCTGCAGATCGAGGCCAACTTCGTGCAGGACAAGTTCCTCACGCTGCCGCCGGACAACTGGCGCCTTTCGGCGAAGGAGGCGCCCGCCGGGCCCATGACCGCGACCGGGATCCATCTGCTCGACCTCTCGGTGGGCGTGATGGGACCGGCCGAGCGCGTGCTCGCGTCCGTGAGGACGCTCGGCAGCGAGCTCAGGAACGGCGACACGCTCGGCATCCTGGTCAACTTCAGGAGCGGCGCGAACGCCCTCCTGAGCGCGATCCTTGCCACGCCTTTCGACGGGCGCTTCGCCGTCTACGGATCGAAGGGCTGGGCCGAGGTGCGCGACAAGGCGCATCCCGAGTCGCCGCGCGGCTGGACGCTGACCACCCATCTGAGAGGCGGGGAAAAGGAGACGCGGGACTATCCGCCGGCCAAAGCGGTGCTCGCCAACCTCGAGGCCTTCGCCGACGCAGCAGTGGGCGGCGCGCCTTATCCCGTGCCGCAGGCGGAGATGATCGCCAACGTCTCGGCGCTGGAAGCCATCTTTCGCTCTGCCGCCCGCGGGGAGGTGCAACGGGTGGATAACGGCTAGTTAGGCGCCTTTAGGGAGCGACGATGGCCGACGAGTCCTACGAGGACGACGGCGCGTTCTTGTCAACGAGCGCTTTCGGTAGGCCCGGTTCTTAGTCCGGTTCCCGCAGACCGACATTGCGCACCATGCTGCCGAGCGGTTCTTGGAGCGGTCGTAGAACCCATAGCCGCACTGCCGGCATCCTTTGAACCGGGCCCAGGTACCGCTTACCCGGGCCTCGTGGAGGATTGCCAGCAAGGCTGCGATCGCCCGGCAGACCCCGCTCGGCGGCGGCTCAAGCGTCGTGCGACCGCGAGGGTCGAACCTCACGCGCAGCGTGGCCTTTGAAGAAGCAACCCGGAGGCGTTGGACGACCTCGACGCGCGGGACGATTCCCTGATTTGCGAGGGCCAGTTCACGCAGCGCCTCCCGAACCTCTCGCAGTTGAACGGCATCCTGAGCGCTGATTCGGGTCCCTTTTGCGACGAGCTTCTTGGCAATAAGCCATGAACTCGCCTTCTCCGGCGCGCAAAGGCGATCCCACTCTGCCGGTAAATCGCGGTTCCAAGTGTTTACGAAGCGCTGGAGCAGCCCGAGCCGGCCGGGGGCCTTGGGCCGGCCACCTGGCTCAATCTGCTCGCCCAGCCGTCGCTTGTTGCGCTCGTTCACAGTCGTGATAGGCAGACAACACCTGAGAGACCAGTATAACGATTATGATGGTCACGGTCGGAGGCATGGGACTTGCTCACTTTTGGATACGAGGCGTTGGCGACCGACTATTGCTTGGCTCGTGCTGGTGGATCGCCCGCCGCAGCTACTTGTAAGGACCCCTGTGAAACATCGTGCAACCGCATCGTTCAAGAACACCTCTCACGACCAAGCAGCGCATGGAGAACCGGGCGACGGTCCGCCGCTGTCGCGAATCAATCTCGCGCGCGAGTTTACCGGCGATCTTGTCGGGAAAAGCACCGCCGAGCTGTTAGCCTGTACGTCCGGCCCGGATCGCTTCGGCTACGTCGGGGTTGACCGTTTCACCGGCAGGCTGAAAGGCCGGTCCGGAAGCTTCGTCTTTCAGCACGGGGGAATGCACGATAAGGGAACGCTGCGGCCGTTCGGCTATGTCGTAGCGGGTTCCGGTACCGACGAACTGAAGGGACTTCTCGGCGAAGTCAAGATTTCCGTCACTCCTGCGGGAGCACATACCATCGAATTGGATTACGACTTCGAATAGTGGTCCGAGGAGACAAGCGATGATTTCGCGACAGTGGTGCGGCATAGCGAGAAATGCGGATGCAGATCGCTATGTCGCCCACCTGAGAACGGAAACCTTTCCCGCGCTTTCACGTATTGCCGGATTCGTCGGCGCCTCGATTCTCCGGAGAAGCGTGCCGAAGGGTGTGGAGTTCCGGATCGTCACGACCTGGACTTCCAAGCAAGCGATCGCGAGGTTCGCCGGCGAAAAGCCGGACTCGGCGGTCGTGCCGGAGAAGGTCCAGTCGATGATGGTGACCTACCATCGGACTGTCGAGCATTACGAGGTTGTCGAATGAGGTGTCGTTACCGGAACCGTCCTACATGACCACTCCAATAGCGCATGAAGCCTGCATCCCGAATCCCGCACTGCAGCCTCTAGCCTTCCTAATCGGTGACTGGTCTACTGTCGGATCCCATCCGATGCTTCCCGGCAAGATACTCCACGGCCGGACGTCCTTCTCGTGGGCCGACGGAGGCGCGTTTCTCGTGATGCGTTCCGAGATCGATGAACCGGAGGTCCCCAGCGGCATCGCTGTCATCGGTACAGATGGCGATTCCAAGGAATGCTTCATGCTCTACTTCGACCAGCGCGGTGTGTCTCGCCGATACATGGTGGCCCTGCGCAGCGACGAGTGGCGCTGGTGGCGCGACAACCCTGGCTTCTCCCAGAGATTCACCGGCAGCCTCGTCGACGGAGGCACCCGCATCGTAGGCAAGGGTGAGCTCTGCCGCGACGGCGTCAATTGGGAAGGCGACCTCGACCTCACCTACACACGGATCTCTTAGCGCCGGTCCACTTGGCAGGCGCGGCTCGATCTTTTGTTCTATTCCACTTTGATCTTCGTCCCGCGCAGGAACTGACCCCACTCCTGGGTCTCCTTGCGCACGAGATCGTTGAAGGCCTGCGGCGACGCCGAGACGGTCACCGTCAGCATCTTTCCGGCGAGGTCTTCCTTCTCCTCGCGCTTGTTCAGCGCCGCGGCGACCGACGCGTAGAGCCGGTCCACCACCGGCTTCGGCGTGCCCGCCGGCGCGAACATTCCCTGCCAGGCGTTCGTGCCGATGCCGGGAAAGCCCTGTTCGGCGAGCGTGGGCACGTTGGGCAGCTCGGGCAGGCGGTGGGTCGGGATCGCGGCGAGCGCTTTCAGCCGGCCGCTCTTGATGTGCGGCAGGAGCGAGGCCATGTTGAAGAATGCGAGCTGCACCTCTCCGGAGATCATGGCGGGAATCGCCTGGCCGGCGCCGCCCTTGTACGGCACGTGCGTGAGCTCGATGCCGGCCGCCTTCATGAACCGCTCCATGTCGAGGTGCGGGTAGCTTCCCACGCCGACGGAAGCGAAGTTGATCTTCCCCGGCTCTTTCTTCGCCGCCGCGATCAGCTCGGCGATCGAGTTGGCCGGGAAGCTCGCGCTCGCCACGACGATGTGCGGGATTTCCACCAGCTTGGTGATTCCCACCAGGTCGCGCGAGGGCTGGATCGTGAGCTGCTCGCGGTAGATGTTCTCGTTGATGGCGTTGGTGGACACGTTGCCGACCAGCAGCGTGTAGCCGTCGGGCGTCGCCTTCGCCGCCGCCTCGAGCGCGAGGTTGCCGTTCGCGCCCGTGCGGTTCTCGACCACGAAGCTCTGGCCGAGCGACTCGGTGAGCTTGGCGGAGACGATCCGCGCGATGATGTCGGTGGCGCCGCCGGGCGCGTAGGGCACGAGCACCCTCACCGGGCGGCTGGGATAGGGATCTTGCGCTGCGGCAGCCAGACTGACGGCGAGCAGCAGCGCGCCGGTGAACCGCACTATTATCATTTTTCCTCCTCCAACGATGGCGCTTCGCATCATACCCGGTGAAGACGACGCTCGTTTCGATCCCCACCGAAACCGTGCCGCTCGACGGCGCCTGGCATGAACCCGAGGGCGCCGCCTCCGGCGCGGCGCTGCTCTTCCACGGCAACACGATGAACTTCTACCAGGGCGCGCCGCGCTTCCTGCCGCCGGCGCTCGCGCGCATGGGGCTTGCCTCTCTCGCGTTCAACCGTCGCGGCCGCGACATCCTCGGCATCCGGGACAGCCGCGCCGCCGAGGGCGCCGCGTTTCAGACCTACGCCGAGGCGATCGACGACAACCGCATCGCGGCCGCGTGGCTCGCGGCGCGCGGCTTTCCCGATCCGGTGGTGATCGGGCACAGCAACGGCGGAACACTCGCCGTGCGTCATGTTGCGGACCATCCTCGCACCCGCGCGCTGGTACTGCTCTCCGCGCACTGCGGCGGGCGGGAGATGGTGCGCCGCGCGAGCCAGGCGGGGCTTCTTGCCAAAGAAAAATTAGAGGAATTGAGTGGCTTGGCGCGGCAGATGGTCGAGGAGGGTCAGGGTCGCGAGCTCATGCTGCTGCCCGGATGGTGGTACGTCACGAGCGCGGCCAGCTTCGTCGACGCGCTGGAGAACTGCCCGGACGTCCTCGCGCTCGCCCCGCGGGTGCGCTGCCCGGTGCTCTACCTGCGGGGCGACCGGGAGCCGCGCGGGCTTTATCCGGCGGAAGCCTTCGCCGACCTGTCGGGCGGCCCCTGCAACGTCGAAATCGTGCCGAACTGCGACCACTTCTATGCCGGACGCGAGGACGCCGTTTCGACGATTGTTTGCTCGTGGCTGGCGAATGCTTTAAAACGCCCCTGAGGAGGAGTGATGCGCATCGATTACGACGTCCCGGTCGCCATGGACGACGGCCTGGTGCTGCGCGCCGACGTCTATAGGCCAGATGAGCGGCCTTCGGCCGAGGGGCGCTATCCGGTCATCCTGAGCTACGGGCCCTACGCCAAGGGCCTCGCGTTCCAGGACGGCTATCCGAGCGCGTGGCAGCGCATGATCACCGAGCACCCGGACGTCGCGTACGGCTCGAGCAACATCCACCAGAGCTGGGAGGTGGTCGATCCCGAAAAGTGGGTGCCGGAGGGCTACGTCTGCGTGCGGGTCGATTCGCGCGGCGCCGGCCGCTCGCCCGGTTACATCGATCACTTCTCGCCGCGCGAGACGCGGGACTTCTACGACTGCATCGAATGGGCGGGCGTGCAGCCCTGGTCGAACGGCAAGGTGGGCCTCAGCGGCATCTCGTACTACGGCATCAACCAGTGGCACGTCGCCTCGCTGCAGCCGCCGCACCTCGCCGCGATGATCATCTGGGAAGGCGCGGCCGACTGGTACCGCGACATGACGCACCACGGCGGCATCGTCTGCACCTTCTGGGCGAACTGGTACGACATGCAGGTGAAGACGGTGCAGTACGGCCTGGGCGAGCGCGGGCCGCGCAGCCGTGCCACCGGCAAGCTCGTGTGCGGCGACGAGACGCTGTCCGACCGCGAGCTGCAGCGGAACCGCTGCGACTTCGGCGACGAGATCCTCGCGCATCCGCTCGACGACGATTACCACAAGGCGCGCTCGCCGCAATGGGACAAGGTGACGGCGCCGTTTCTTTCCGCGGCGAACTGGGGCGGGCAGGGACTTCATCCGCGCGGCAACTTCGAAGGCTTCGTGCGCGCCGCGTCGAAGGACAAGTGGCTCGAGGCCCACGGCATCGAGCACTGGACGCACTTCTATACCGATTACGGGCGCGAGCTTCAGCTGCGGTTTTTCGATCATTTCCTCAAGGGGGAGGGAGATTGGAAAAACCAGCCCCGTGTGCAGCTCCAGGTGCGGCATCTCGACCGCTTCGTCGAGCGCCACGAGAACGAGTGGCCGCTCGCGCGCACGCAATGGACGAAACTCCACCTTCACAAGGACTTCCAGCTGAAATCGGGGACCGACCCCGATTCCTCATCGGCGGTCGCCTTCGAGGCGCTGGGCGAGGGCGTCACGTTCCTCTCCGAGCCGCTCGGCAGGCAGACCGAGATCACCGGCCCGCTCGCCGCGCGGCTGACGATCTCGTCCACGACGGCCGACGCCGATCTTTTTCTGATCTTCCGCGTTTTCACTCCCGATCTGCGCGAAGTCACCTTCATGGGGGCGATCGACCCGCACACCCCCGTCGCGCAGGGCTGGCTGCGCGCCTCGCATCGCAAGCTCGACCCGCGCCTCTCTACGCCGTATCGGCCCTACCACACGCATGACCAGAAGCAACCCTTGAAAAAAGCAGAGGCCGTGACGCTGGATGTGGAGCTGTGGCCCACGTCGATCGTCGTCCCGGCCGGGTACCGGCTCGCGCTCTCGGTGCGGGGCCGCGATTACGAATGGCAGAGCTCGACCGGCGCGCGCCTGTCCAACTTCAAGAACGAGCTGCGCGGCTGCGGGCCGTTCCTGCACAACGACCCGCGCGACCGGCCTGCCGCGCTTTTCGGCGGTACGACCACGCTGCACCTCAAGGATTCCTACGTCCTCTTACCGGTGATCCCATGAAGCTCTATGGATTCTGGCGCTCGCTCGCCACTTATCGCGTTAACGTCGCCCTGGCTTTGAAGAACATTTCCGTGGAAAGCAACGTTTCCATCGATCTGCTCAAAGGCGAGCAGTTGAACCCGGACTATCGCGCGGTCAATCCCCAGGCGGTGGTGCCGGCGCTCGTGCTCGACGACGGCGGGCCGCCGCTGTTCCAGTCGCTCGCCATCCTCGAGTACCTGGAGGAGACGAAGCCGCAGCCGCCGCTCCTGCCGAAAGATCCGCGCGGGCGTGCCCGGGTACGCGGACTGGCGCTGATCTCGGCGGCCGATGGGCATCCGCTGGTGGTTCCACGAATCCGGGTCTACATGGAAAAGGAGCTCCACCTGGATGAAGCGAGCAGAAACCGGTGGTTGCAGCACTGGAGCATGGAGGCGCTGAAAGCCATCGAGAGCCATCTCGCGAAGGAGCAGGAGACCGGGCGCTTCTCGCACGGCGACTCGCCGACGATGGCGGATATCTGCCTTGCCGGGCAGGTCATCGGCGCCACCGCGTACTTCAAGTGCGATATTTCCGGCGTGCCTACGGTGAAGCGCGTCTACGACGAATGCATGAAGATCGACGCCTTCAGCCGCTTTCACCCGCTGAAGCAGCCCGGCGCCCCGGCGCACTGATGAAGAGCGTCGACATCCTAGACCGGTCCAGCCTGACGAAGGGGCTGTACCAGCAGCTCTCCCTCAGAGCGGAAGAGACCGCGATCGTCACCATCGACATGCACCGCGGCCACCTCGACATGGACGTGGCGACGATGCCGGCGAAGCCCGAGGACGCCAAGCGCGTCATCGCAGCCGCGAGGGAGGCGCTCGATTTCGCCAGGCAAGCACGCATTCCCGTGATCCACGTGATCCTCGTCTATCGCAGGCTGCCAGGGCTCGGCAGCGAGGGCATGCGCTCCTACTTCTGGAAGGCGCTGCACGCCGCGCAGGCCGAGACCGACCGCCTCACGCCCGGCCGCAAGAGCACGGTGCGCGAGCACAACATCGAGGGCTCTGCGGGCACCCAGATCATTCCGGAGCTCTACCGGGAAGGCGATTACGTCATCAACAACAAGAAGCGCCTGGACTGCTTCTACGGCACGGACTTGAAGCAGCTCCTCGATACGCTCGGCGCCAAGAGCGTGGTGCTGATGGGAATCAACACCAACACCTGCGTGCTGAACACCGCCTTCACCGCGTTCAACTTCGACTACCGGGTCGTCGTGATGGCCGACTGCGTGGCGAGCATGTACGGCGACGATCTCCACGTGCTGGGACTGCAGAACGTCGCGCGCTGCCTCGGCTGGGTGATCACCAATCAACAGTTCTTCCACAAGATCGACGAGAGGAAATCGCATGAGATTCAGCCGTAGGCGCTTCATCCAGGCCGCAGGAGCAACCGCTGGCCTCGTCTCGCTTCCGAGCTTTCCTCAAGGAAACCCGATTCGGGTCGGTCTCGTCACGGTCAAGACCGGGCCGCTCGCCTCCGGCGGAATCGACATGGAGCGCGCGCTGGTGCAGTACCTGAAGGAGCGCAACGACACCCTCGCCGGGCGCAAGATCGAGCTGATCGTCGCCGACTCGGGCGGGGTTCCGGCGCAGGCGCGCACCAAGATCCAGGAGCTGGTCGAGCGCGACAAGATCCACGTCATGATCGGACCGCTCGACACCGCTTCGGCGCTCGCGGCCGACGACTACATCCGCTCGGCCCAGCTCCTCACGCTCTCGGTCGCGGCGGCCGACGACATGACTCAGAGGAAGCCGAATCCCTGGTTCACGCGCGGCACGTCGACCGCCTCCCAGTGCGCGCACCCGATGGCGGACTATTGCTACAAGACCCTCGGGTATCGCCGCATGGTCCTGATCGCCGACGACATCGCCTACGGCCACGAGATGTGCGCCGGGTTCCAGCGCGTGTTCGAGGAACTGGGCGGCAAGGTCGTGCAGAAGACCTTCCCGCCGCTGACCGTGCCCGACTATGGCACCTACCTCGCGCAGCTGAACCGCAAGGCCGAGGCGATCTACCTCGGCTTCGCCGGCTCGAACGGCTTCCGCTACGTGCGCCAGCTCAACGAGTACGGGCTTACCGGGAAGATGAAGATCGTCGGCGGCATGACGGCGCTCGACGAGGCGGTGCTGCGCAACATGGGGGACGAGGCGCTCGGCATTCTCACCGCGTGCTGGTATTCGGCGGAGATCGACAATCCGATCAACAAGAAGTTTGCCGCCGCGTTCCGCAAGGAATGGAAGTACGACCCCGGCTTCTACGCCGCCGCCACGTACACCGAAGCCGCCGTGCTCCAGGCCACGCTCGAACGGATCAAGGGCAACATCGAGGACAAGCCGGCGTTCATGAAGGCGGTGCGCTCGATCAAGGTAGATACCTGCCGCGGGCCGGTGTCCTTCGACCAGTACGGCAACGTGGTGGGCAACGTCTACGTCCGGCGGGTCGCTCGCAAGGAGGGAAGGCTGGTGAACGAGGTGGTGTACACGTACCCGAACGTGAGCCAGTTCTGGACCTACAAGCCCGAGGAGTATCTGAAGAACCCGCCCTACACCCGGGATTACCCCCCCGCCAAGAATCTGGAGTCGTAAGCTGCAGTACTGGGCGATCCAGACGCTCAACAGCCTCGCGTTGGGCGGGCTGCTCTTCCTGCTCGCCGCCGGGTTCTCGCTCATCTTCGGCCTGATGAGGATCGCGAA
>Ga0075434_100001158_pt1 | contig 21807 bp, 21 predicted proteins | sample RhiMethybrSRZTD3_FD_75298 | JGI IMG/M metagenome (GOLD analysis project Ga0075434, IMG submission 75298) | Populus rhizosphere microbial communities from Tennessee, USA - Rhizosphere MetaG P. TD hybrid SRZTD3 | ecosystem: Host-associated > Plants > Roots > Rhizosphere > Soil | place: USA... | reverse complement strand
CGCCAGGGTCAGCGACCCGACCTCCTCTTCGCCTTCGACGAAAACAGTCACGCCGACCGGCGGCCTGCCGCCGAACGCCCGTAGCGCTGCCAGATGAACCGCGAGACCGCCCTTGTCGTCGGCGGCGCCTCTGCCGTAGAGGCGTCCCTCGTGTTCGGTTGCCACGAAGGGCGGCGTACGCCAGCCATCCGGATTTCCCTCAGGCTGAACATCGTGGTGGGCGTAGAGGCACACGGTCGGCATGCCCTCCGGCGCCGGGAACCGGCCAATAACCGCCGGCGCTCCAGCATGTGCGCGGATTATGCGGACATCCGGACACCCCAGGTTGAGGAGCAGTTGCACGACGTACTCTGCGCTGCGCTCCACCTCTGCCGTCCTCGCCGGATCCGCGCTCACCGACTCGATGGCGACCAGCTCCTTCAGATCGGCCAGAACGCCGGGAATCTGGGCTTGAACTTGCTCGCGTAAAGACATCTGAAAGTCGATCTTCCGGATTAGTGGTCAGCCATGACGGCCGGGATAGCGTCCTCCCAGGCCTCCCGGATACGCGAGAGGGGCAGCGTGAACTGCCCGGCAACCTCGAGGCTGGCATCCTCCTCAGGGGTGACCTCACCCAGCTTTGTTAGCTGGACACCGCTGATCTCGCAGAGCGCCGCCAAATCGCCGTTCGCGCCTTCCTTGACGGAGACAAGTGCGCGTCCTGTGCTCTCGGAGAATAGCCAAACAAACGGATCGGCCTCCTCAGGAAGCTCAATCGACGCGCCCAGCCCATGCCTCAACGCGGACTCCACCAGGGCCTGCGCGAGACCGCCCTCGGCGAGGTCATGAGCGCTCGCGAGCAGTCCCCGCCGGCTCGCCCTGATCAATACCTCGGCCAACGCCTTCTCCCGAGCAAGATCAACTGTCGGCGGACGACCACCCAGATGATCATGCACGACATCCGCCCAGGCCGAACCGGCCAGCTCATCTTGGGTCTCGCCGAGCAGATAGATCATCTGCCCCGCTGCCTGGAAGCCACCCGGGGTTCGGCGCGTCACATCGTCCATCACCCCCAGCACACCGACCACCGGCGTTGGCAAAATCGGCGTGCTACCGGTTTGGTTGTAGAAGCTGACGTTCCCGCCGGTGACCGGGGTTCCGAGAGCTCGGCAGCCTGCCACTAGCCCGCGTACGGCCTCGCTGAACTGCCACATGATTGCCGGATCCTCCGGCGAGCCGAAGTTGAGGCAGTCGGTGATCGCCAGCGGCTCCGCGCCGGTGACTGCCACGTTGCGATATGCCTCGGCCAAGGCCAATTGCGCGCCCGCATAAGGATCGAGCAGCGCAAAGCGGGAATTGCAGTCGGTAGCGAGCGCGACGCCGAGGCCAGAGTCCTGATCGATGCGCAGCATTCCGGCGTCCTCGGGCTGTGCGAGCACCGAATTCCCGCGGACGTAGCGGTCATACTGGTCGGTGACCCATGACTTGTCGCACAGGTTTGGTGATCCGACCAAGCGGAGCAGGGCGTCTGCGAGCTCGTCACCGCTGGCGGGTCGCCAAAGATCATCCACTCCGTTGGCTTGAAGCTGATCTTGCCAGTCCGGCCGTTCGTAGGGGCGCCGGTAAACGGGTCCCTCGTGAGCGACCGTACGCGGCGGCACGTCGACTACCGTCTCACCGTGCCAATCGATCACTAGGCGGTGCCCCGTTGTCACTTCGCCGATCACGGTTGCTAGAACATCCCACTTTCGACAGATCGCCATGAAGGCATCCACATGATCGGGCTCGACGATTGCCATCATGCGTTCCTGGGACTCGCTCATCAAGATCTCTTCAGGGCTCAATGTCGGATCTCGCAACGGCACCAAGTCAAGATCAATATGCATGCCACCATCGCCGGCGCTGGCCAGCTCGGAAGTGGCGCACGACAATCCGGCCCCGCCGAGATCTTGAATGCCGGTGATGAGCCCCGCCGCGAAGATCTCCAGCGTGCACTCGATGAGCAGCTTCTCCATGAACGGATCGCCGACCTGGACGCTGGGGCGTTTCGTCGGTTTGGTGGAGTCCTCATCGAAGGTCTCTGAGGCAAGCACACTCACTCCGCCGATGCCGTCTCCCCCGGTCGAGGCGCCGTACAAGATCACTTTGTTGCCGACCCCGGTGGCCTTGGCGAGGTGCAAATCCTCATGGCGCAACACACCAACACACAGCGCATTGACCAGCGGATTGCCGAGGTAGGTACGGTCGAAGGCCACCTCGCCGCCGATGTTGGGCAAGCCGAGACAGTTCCCGTAACCGCCGATCCCCGCGACGACACCCGGCAGCACCCGCGCCGTGTCGGGCTCGCTTAGGGGTCCAAAGCGCAGCGAGTCCATGACCCCGATCGGCCGGGCACCCATGGCCAAGATGTCCCGCACTATGCCGCCGACGCCGGTGGCAGCGCCCTGGTAAGGCTCGACGTAGCTGGGATGGTTGTGCGACTCGATCTTGAACGTGACGGCGTAGCCTTGCCCAACGTCGACCACGCCCGCGTTCTCCCCGATGCCCGCCAGCAGCTTGCCGACCGAGGTCTCCGCCGGAAACTCGGCGAACTGTCGCAGATGCACCTTGGAGGACTTGTACGAGCAGTGCTCGGACCACATGACGGAATACATCGCAAGCTCCGACGAGGTCGGCCGGCGGTCGAGGATCTCCTTGATCCGGGCATATTCGTCGCCCTTGAGTCCCAGCTCGGCCCACGGTTGTGACTGCTCCGGAGTTCGGATCGCGTTGCCGACGGTGTCTGCCACGGCGGCAACGCTACCTGTGCGCCGCCATCACGGTGCTGGGAGTCCAATCGTTGCGCTCTGCCCAGTCAAAGAAGTACCAGCCCATCGCCACAGTGATCTGCGCCGTCACCGTGAGCCAGACAAAGATCCCGCTGTCGTTCAGCAACGTGCCCACGATGGCGACGATGAGCGCAGCAATCAGTGTGCTGCGCAGCGTGCTGAATTCGGACGAGATCCGCGGCACGACAAACCTGAAGATCACGATCCACAGCACGACACCGATCAGCAGCGACCCAATGCCGACGATGGAGAAAATCGTCTCCGCGGAAGCGACGGCTTTGCGGCTGATCACGTCCAGTGCGTCTCCGTCGAGGATGCGCTGCACAAAATTGCCCAAGTGCGTACGCCGATCCGGTCCGCGGCGCCAGTCAAGTATCGAGATCACGGCAACCGCCAGCACCGCCGAGCCACCGATCGCCAGGACCTTGAGCCACGTCATCCTCACGCCCGAGAGCCCCAGCATCAGCCACAACACCGCAGGCGTCAGTGCGACGACACCGCCGAAGTCGCTACCCATCGAGGGCCAGCCTTCGCAGATCACGATGCCGAAGCCGATGGCGCCGACTGCGGCCATGGCTGCCCCGCGGCGGCCAACCGCTAGACAGCGATGGGCGATGTAGCCGGCTAGGATCAGTCCCGCGCTGGCGTACGCGGCGAAGGTCACATTTCCGAATCCGTACCAGCGCAGGCCGTAGATCGGCCGTGAGTTGAGCATCGAGCCCGGCTGCATGACCGCGCCCAGTGCCGCATCGACGGTGAATGCGGCAACGGTGATTGCCGTCGCGGCGATGATATTGGGTACGCTGGCCAGCCGCCCGACCAGGAGCGCCAGCGGCGTCAAGATCACCAGCCAGAGCGCCACCAGGACGCTGAGAAACAACGCCGGCGAATCGCTGTACTGCCAGGGTGCGGCGCCGGTGAGCATCATGGCCGCGGCGAGTACTCCACCAAGAGTCAAGATCAGTTTGGGCAACTCGAACTTGCCCCGCACGACCCAGAACACCATGATCACGAACAGCACCGCACCGGCCAGGCCGAGTGCGATATAGCCAATTGGCGCGGCGTCGGAGAGCGCGGCGATGGAGGAGAGCTTGGCGTCGATGCCGTCGACAGTGAGGTTCGCGTCGTAGACCGCGAAGGGCGAACCATCAACCGCGACGGATGATGAAGTCGGACCGCCGAAGTCGATCAAGGTCCGGGTCAGATCCGGCAGCGTCACGATCCCGTCGCGGCGGGTGCTTGCTGAGGTCAGCCAGCCAGGCAGCGTTGTCCCGAGCCGGTAGATGACTTGCAAGCTCGGGTCGTCGGAGCCAGGATTTGGCCCGACACCGGTCACGATCAGCGTGATGTCTTTCCGGTTGGCGAGCTGGCTGATGATCTGGTCGGAGAGCGGCCCAGCGTCCACGATGGTGATCGGGCAGTTGGTCTTCATCCCACCCGCGAGGAATTCCTGCGGCGACTGATAGGCGCCGACGCTGCCGTCCGGCTTGGCAGCTGCGAGTGCTGCACCAGGCCCGACCGCGGCAACGCATCCCTTGACCGAGCCCGCGAGTGTTCCCAGCTGCGCGTCACCACGCCGCGCGGCGGCCGCAGCCTGTCGTGCGGACCAGTCGGTCACCTTCCCGCTTTCGACCTGTGGAGTGCAGAGGCCTCCAACAGCCGCGCGGCGACCGGCTCCCAGCGTGGTCCAGCCGGCCGCGGCGCAGTCCCCGACATAGCGCGGTCGGATCGAAACCGCGCCAGCCTGCGCATCACCGAGATGGGAGCTAAGTACCACGCGGTCCGCGGGCGTCAGGTTTGGTCGCCCGGTTACCCCCACGACGACCACTCGATCGGTGAAGATTGCCGACTCCTCCGGCTGATCGGCCAGAGCGTGGATGCCGCGAAGCCCGACGAATACAGCCCCCAGCACAATCAGGAGGAGAATCCACCCTCGGCGGCCTCGAAGCACACGGGCCTTGTTCGGTTGGTCGGGCACGCGGCCGCCGACCGGGTGACGCCGCGGGGAGTGTCGTACGCCGGATGCGTGTGGTCCGGACGCAACGTGCGGTGGCACTAGACCTTCGAGGAAAGGAAGTTTGACACGCTGCTGAAGAATGGGCGACCGTCTTGGGTCGGCCCGGTCAGCCCGTCGACATTGTGCTCAGGGTGTGGCATCAGGCCGACCACATTCCCGCGTTCATTGCAAATGCCGGCGATGTCGTGGAAGGAGCCGTTCGGGTTGCCGTTGACGTAACGGAAAATCACCTGGCCGTCGCCCTCCAGGCGACGCAGCGTGTCCTCGTCGGCAACGTAGCCGCCCTCGCCGTTCTTCAGCACGAGGTTGACGACCTGGCCCACCCTGAAGTCGGACGTCCACGTGGTATCGACTGATTCGATTCGCAGATCTTGGTCCTTGCAGACGAAGACACGCACATCGTTGCGGATCAGCGCACCCGGCAACAGGTGTGCCTCGCACAGGATCTGAAAGCCGTTGCAGATGCCCAGCACTGGCATCCCTGCCTCGGCCGCCTTGATTACCTCAGCCATGACTGGGGCGAACCGGGAAATGGCACCGCAGCGCAGGTAATCCCCATAGGAGAACCCCCCAGGCAAGATCACCGCTGCTACGCCGTCGAGGGTGTCGCTGCCGTGCCACAACGACACCGGTTCGGCACCGCAAAGTTGGATTGCGCGCAGCGCGTCCTGATCGTCGAGCGAGCCAGGAAAGGTAACGACACCGATCTTTGGGCCCATCAGCCCGCCTGCTTGGCGAGCTCGGCCTCGTCGGCAGGCTCGGCTTCGTCTTCTTCGTCGGCTTCAGCGTCGTCCGCTTCGGCCAGTTCCGGCTCTTCGACTCGTACGTCGAAGGTCTCGATGACCGTGTTGGCCAGCAACGTCTCGGCAGCCCGACGCACCTCGGCCAGCCGTTCCTCGGTGATCTCGCCGTCGAGCTCGAGTTCGAACCGCTTGCCCTGGCGTACGGAGATACCGGCAAAGCCCAGCCGGGCCAGCGCCCCAGTCACAGCCTTGCCCTGCGGGTCCAAGATCTCCGGCTTCGGCATAACGTCGACAACCACTCGAGCCATGCCGCGGAGTCTAACCCGGCTGCCACCCCGTGCCGTAAGATTTCGGCTACTCCCGTCGGAAACGCACGTGCACGTTCGTTACGGTCGCACTGCACAGTCCGCAACGAGTGCAGACTGTAGGCAACCTGTGCAGAGGTAGCTGGATCAGCGCCGATGCGATCTTGAGCTCACGCGACTAGGCGACGTCGCGGCGTACCGCCGACAGCATCCCGGCGAGTGCGGGGACCAAGCACCACGCCGCGAGGATCAGGCCGGCGAGCCACCAAGGCGTTGGATGCTGGGCCGCGAACAATACCGGCGAGGTGATCTCCAGCATGGCATTAGTCGCTCCACTGGGCATCAAATTGAGGAGTTGATCCCACCTGTTCAAGAAGAACACCAGCGAGATGACCGGCTCCACCAGAAAGCCCAGAATGATACCGACCACGAGGGCAACCAACATGTTCTTGATCAAGATCCCGATGCCCATACCGATCATCGTCCACAGGGCTATCGAGCACACGCCAAGGATGATCGAGCGCCACGTCTCAGGCTGATTGAGCAGCAAGGATCCGTTGTGGGCCAGCACAAAAGGAGCCGCGACCAGCATGCCCGCGCCCACGCTGGTGATCCCATAGAGCACACCAAAGATCAACAACGCTGTCGCTTTGCCCAGCAGCATGCGGAGCCGGCGCGGGGTGGCCAGATAGCTCGAAACCACCGTGCCGTACCGGTACTCGCTGCCGATGGCCACGATGCCCACCACCATGGCCAGAATCCGGGACAGCACGTTTCCGCCGTTGTAGATGCTGCGAACGATCCCGGGGTCAGTGAAGGGCGCGCTTGCGACGCCTGCTCTGCTTTGCAGCAAAGCAACGGAGGCCGGCAGCGCCGCATACCCAGCGCTGAGCACAAAAATGCAGATCAGCGCGATCCACCACAGCTTGGTGGTGGTGATTCTGCGCAGCTCGGCACGCAGCGCACCACTCATCTGGAACCCTCAAGCATGGAGAAGAACTCCTGCTCGAGATCGCGCCTTTCGGTAGCCAGTTCATCGACGACTATGCCGCAGCTGAAAAGGGCCGAGCCGACTCGGCCCACATCATGGCTGTGGATGCGTAGATAGGTGCCACGCTCGTCGGCGGCGGTTTGTACATCAGCACCAATGGCTTTCAGCGCCTGCAGAGCGACTCCCACATCCGAAACGCGCGCGCGCGTAGTGCCTTCACCGAGGTTCAGCTCGGACATTGGCAACTGCGCGATCAGCCGGCCTCTGTTGATCACGACGATGTCATCCGCGGTGGCCTCGATCTCGTTCAGCAGATGTGAGGAGACCAGAACGGCACGGCCGCTTGCTGCGAACTCGCGCAAGAACCCGCGGAGCCAACGGATGCCCTCCGGGTCCAGACCGTTCGCCGGCTCATCCAAGACCAGGTAGTCGGGGCGGCCGAGCATCGCAGCTGCCAACGCGAGTCGCTGCCGCATGCCTGTGGAATACTCCGCGACGGGCTGCCGGGCAACCCTGCCCAAGCCAACCTGCCCGAGCAGCTTGTCGACACGGCGGTCACTGGCACCAGCCGTTGGCGCGAGCACGCGGAGGTGATTGCGACCGCTCCGCGCGGGGTGGAAGCTCGCGTCCAACACGCACCCGACAGTCTGTTGCGGATGGGGCAGTTCGGCGTAAGTGAGGTCGCCAAAGGTTGCGGTACCCGTCGTCGGCGTAGCCAGGCCGACCAGGATCCGCATGGTGGTGGTCTTTCCCGCACCATTAGGACCAAGGAAGCCGGTAACGCGTCCTGGCTCGACGACGAAGCTCAGATTGTGTACGGCGAGGGTGCCGTTGTAGCTCTTGATCAGCCGGTCGATGACGATCGGCGGCACGTCATGATCAACCATCCGTCGTGGGGGCGTATTGCGCGCTACGACGGCCGGAGCGGCGTTGCGGCGAGCAGCGGGCTGCGGTATTCGATCAGCCAACCGAGGGCTCGTCTGGGCGACGCGCGAAGCGGGCCTGGGCTCCATCTGAGGAACGGCTGGGCGTCGCGGCCGATCAGTGATCGGTGTTGTGGTCGGTACTGGCGCCGGCTTAGGCATAGACGGTGGCGTCGGGGCTGACCGTGCCGCAGGGGCGCTCACACGCATTGGCGGCGACGCCGGCGTGACAGTCGGCGTGGGCCATGGCGCCGGAGTAGCAGACGGCGTCGGCCGTGGCGCCGAAATAGCAGACGGCGTCGGCCGTGGCGCCGGAGTTGCCGTCTGGGAAGGCGGTGACACCGGACGGGTCGAAACAGGCTGCGATACGGGGGCAGGTGTTGAGACTGGCGGCGCGGAAACAGGCGGCTTGGAAACAGGCGATGTCGGAAGAGGCGAAGTCGAAACCGGCGGCGACGCGAGAGGTGCGGGCGACGGAACAGGGGCAAACGGTGCGACCGGCTGCGGTCTTCCAGGGCTGGAATTGCCGGGCGGTGTCCGGTAAGTGCTAGCCGGGGCGCGTTCGACCACCGGCTCTTTATTCGACGGAGGCGCGCTGCGTCGGGGCGGCGGACTTTCAAGGAACGAAGACGATGCCATTGAAGCGACCGGCTCGTCCCACGATGCCGGCTGGGTGTACCGGCTGGGCAGAGGATCCATGGCGCGCCGGCCAAGCCCTGCCTCGGTCGCCGTCCCCTTGTCGGTGTCCGCAGTCAAAGGGTTTCCAGGCAACGCCCGGCGCGGCCGCGCAGCAGGATCAGCAAATCCCGGATGATCAAATTCGCCGTTTGTTTGGGTCCCCAGAGGCGGCTCGAGCGATCGAGCGGCACGCGCCGGACGCGCTACTAGCGGGTCGCCGTTATCAGCCGGAGTGAAGCCGCGCGACCGTCTTGCCACGTACGACTCAACGTCGTCGGGCTCTTCCACTAGCGCGCGTCGGGGCCGATCCACCGGGACACTCTCTCAGTCGGTATCACGTGCCGGGCGACGGTAGCACTGTGTCTTAGATAAAGGTTTGATTGCAGCGCAGTCAGCTCCCTCAGGGAAGTTACGTTTTGGGCCCTGACGCCAACCCGGATCGAGCCAGCAATCGAGCAGTTTAGGCGAATTGATGCCTCAGAGTGGAGATATCACCAAATCTTCGACGTCCAGGAAGGACAACTCGACATGACGCTCTACCGCCCTCGTGACGACCGGATGATCGCGGGCGTGTGCTCAGGAATCGCCCGCCACTTCAACATCGATCCCGCCATCGTGCGCATCGCCTTCGTCGCAAGCCTTTTCCTCCCCGGGCCGCAGATCTTGATCTATCTCGCCGCGTGGCTGCTCATGCCGGGCGAGACCGCAACCGTTGCCTGATCCCCTTCGCCACAAGGCCCCTCAGTCGCTCCGACTGAGGGGCCTTGCGTTTCCCGCTGCTTGTTTCCCATCCCGTCAGCGAGCCGTGTCGAACTACAGGCATCGATAAGAAAGTGAGGTGAATCATGAACCGTCACATCCGTAAGTGGCTCGTCGCAGCCATCACCGCCGTCACAACCGGCGTCCTCGTCTGGCTACCAACAGCGGCCCAGGCGGGCATCACGTTCAACGGCCTCGACTGAGCAGCACGCAGATATGACGGGTCCGGAGCCCGTCAACGCATAGAGAAAGAGAGATCAATCATGAACCGTCGCATCCGCAGGTGGCTGATCACAGCCATCACCGCCATCACAACCGGCATCCTCATCTGGCTGCCAACAGCCGCCCAAGCGGGCATCGCGTTCAACGGCATCGACTGAGCACCATGCAGATACCCGGCCTTTGCCCAAACGCATGGACCGCTGGCTAACCGGCGAGATCACATGGTTGAGACGGAGATGATCATGAACCGTCGCATCCGCAGATGGCTGATCACAGCTATCACCGCCATCACAACCGGCATCCTCATCTGGCTACCAGCAGCCGCCCAAGCGGGCATCACGGCGAGTGGTATCGACTAAAGATTCAGCCGACGCCGTACAACGTGCGCACGATGTCCTCAATCGCCGGCTCCTCCAGCGTCAGGTCGATGACCTCGGTCATCGCCGTTACGTCCGCGAGGACTCGGGCGGCGGTCGTTTGCTGCGGGCTGAACGCAAGGCGTTGCCGCTGGCCGTCGAGCTCGCTTCCGATATGAGTTGCGGCCGGCACCTGAAGGTTGGGAGTCGGCTCCGGCAGGTCGACGACGAGCACACGCTGCAGCGCCACCCGCGCGGCCAGGCTCGACAGCGTCCCGTCGAACACCAGGCGGCCGCGATCGACCACGAGCACCCGCTCGCAGAGCCGCTCGATGTCACCCATGTCATGCGTGGTCAATAACAACGTGGTGCCAGACTCGGCGCGCTCGGCAAGGAGAAAATGACGCAGCCGCTCCTTGCTGATCATGTCCAGTCCGATCGTGGGCTCATCGAGCACAAGTAGACGCGGGCGATGGACCAGCGCCGCGGCCACTTCGCCACGCATCCGTTCGCCAAGGGAAAGCTGGCGTACGGGGACGTCCAGCAAGTGGGCGAGGCCCAGGTGATCCACCAGCTGCGCCGTCCTGCTCTCGGCGTCAAGGCTCTGCATGCGATGGATCGCAGCCAGAATGCGGAACGAGTCGCGCAGCGGGAGGTCCCACCACAGCTGGCTGCGCTGCCCAAACACGACCCCGATCTCCCGAGCGAGCAAGCGCCGCTGCGGGACCGGGTTGTAGCCGCAGGTACGTACTCGCCCGCTGGTCGGAACCAGGATTCCCGTCAGCATCTTGATCGTGGTCGACTTGCCGGCTCCGTTTGCCCCGATATAGCCGACCGCCTCCCCCGCCGCAATTGATGCTGTGATCCCGTCGACGGCGTGCACGACCCTAGTCTTTCGACGCACCCGGCCGACCTTCTGCCGTACGGTGAAGGTGCGGTGCAGGTTCTCAAGCGCGATGATCGGTTCGCCCATCACCTCAGCCCCCAGCTCCGGTGAACCGACGCGTCCCCGCCCGCCAGGCGAGCCAAGCCAGCAGCCACGCCCAGGCCGCGAACAGCGGAGCGAACCAGCCGAGCCAGGCCGGCAGGTACTTCGGCCCTGCCAGCCCCATGATCAACAGCGCTGGCAGGTACGCGGTCACGGTCGCCGGAAAGACAAAGGTAAAGAGCACCCGAACCGGTGGGATCAGGACGCTACCTGGAAGCTGGCCGGCGTAGCTGCCCCCGTAGACGAACGCCGCAGTGAACTCCGCACCGTTGATCAGGAAGAACTGCAGGCCGCCCGCCGTCGCGAAGAACGCTGCGTAGATCGCAGCGCCGACGACTGGCGTGATCACGAGAAGGTAGATCGTGGCCGGAGTGTAGTCCAGATGCAGATTCGGCAGCACCACAATGATGATCACCACACTGATCGCAAGTCTGCCCAGCCGGCGCAGCTGAAAATCGGACGTGATCAGCTGCAGCATGAGCGGCATCGGACGGACGAGCATGACTTCAAGGCGGCCGAGGCGTAAGTAGGTCGGCATCGTGTCCAGCTGACCAAAGACAAGCTCTGCGAGCGCGAACCCTGTATTGGCGAGGGCGAAGACGAGAGCGGCCTGCGGCAAGTTGAGCCCGCCGAAGACCGGAACATTGGCCAAGATCACGTAGAGCTCGATGAACTCGACGATGCCGACGGCGACCGAGGTGACGACGTTGAGCCAGAAACTGGTGCGGTAGGCCAGCTGGCTGCGGATCCGCGAGCCGACAATCGTTCGGTACACGTGAACGGCAGGATCGCGCGTCGCCGTGCTGGGGAGGAGTGAAGGGACATGCTTTCTCGTCCCCGAGCGACGACGAAGTAGGCCGCCTCCAAAGCGCGATCCGCGCCGAGCGAGATTGGCGAGCGAAGCAATCAAACTGGACCGTTCAGCCACCTTGCACCACCAGCCGAAGTCCGGCCCGCCACTGCATCAAGCGAGCAAGGCCGACGAGCACCGCTAGCCAGGCAAGCTGGCTGCCGACCAACGCCACGGCCGCGAGGTCCAGCGCCCAGCCAGAAAGCACGTCGATAGGCGTCTGCAGCATCGACGGAAACGGCGTCGCGTACGCGATGATCCGCAACCACTCCGGAAAGAGGTGCACGGGAACGAAAAGCCCGCAGAGCGGTCCGGCCAAGACGATGTACAGCCCGACGAAGCCGCGCACATCGAGGGTCCAGAAAGCGATCAAGTTGACCAGAAACCGCACCACGAAGCTGATCGAGACGCCCAGGAAGAGGCTGATCAGGCCGAGTGGGTAGGCGGTCCAAGATTGCGGCAGCGCGAGGCCAATCGTCACAGCACCGATGATCAGGGGCGGGAGGCCGCGGGCCATTAGCTGGAAGCTGGCGCGGCCAAGGTCGCGAGCCCACCACGCAAGTTGCAGGTCGATCGGCCGGGCGAAGTCGACGGCGATCTCTCCACTGCTGACCCGCTCGGCGATCTCGATCCAGCCGAAGATCGCAATAGGTGCCAGCAGCGCCTGGCCGAGCCAGACGTAGGTCGACGCGGTGCGCTGGTCGTACCCCGCCAACGTCCCTCCAGCAGCAGAGATCGCTGCGAAGAGGACACTGATCCGGATGAACCCGAAGACTGATTGGGTGACGACGCCGGCGAATATTGCCAGTCGGTAGGTGCTGTACCGCCGGAACTCCGCCTTCGCGAGCAGCAGGTACGTGCGCACTGTTGCAATGTTTTTGGCTACAGGACCGGGGCGTGGCTGTAGGCAGCCGCGTCTGGATGGGCTGCGGCGATCTCTTCGATGTATGCGACCAATGTGGCCACTTGCCTGCCGGCGGTGCCGGACAGCTCGATCGGGTCGGCAAGCGCCGCGTCGAGCTCATCCCGACTCACATCGAGCCGCGGGTCCGCAGCCAAACGATCAAGCAGGTCATTGTCGCTGCGACCCGTTTCACGCATCTCCAGAGCAACCGCGACGGCGTGCTCCTTGATCGCCTCATGCGCTGTCTCCCGACCCGCGCCGCGCCGCACCGCCGCAACCAGCACTTTGGTCGTAGCGAGGAACGGCAGATAACGTTGCAGCTCGGCGTCGATGACAGCCGGAAACGCGCCGAAGTCCTCAAGGACGCTGAGAAAGGTCTCGAACAGCCCGTCGAGGGCAAAGAATGCGTCCGGCAGTGCGACCCGGCGGACCACCGAACACGACACGTCGCCCTCGTTCCATTGATCACCCGCGAGCTCACCGATCATCGAGACATAGCCCCTGATGATCACCGCCAAACCGTTGACTCGCTCACAAGAACGTGTGTTCATCTTGTGCGGCATGGCACTCGAACCCACCTGCCCGGCCTGAAAGCCCTCCGTCACCAACTCATGTCCTGCCATGAGCCGGATCGTGGTTGCCAGGTTGGAAGGTGCCGCGGCCACCTGGGCCAACGCGGCCACCACATCGAGGTCGAGTGAGCGTGGATATACCTGGCCGGTGCTTACCAGGACATGCGCAAAACCCAGATGATCAGCGATTCGCCGCTCCAGCTCGTCGAGCTTCCCCGCGTCCCCGCCCAGCAGATCGAGCATGTCCTGGCTTGTTCCCACCGGGCCTTTGATGCCGCGCAACGGATAACGTCCGAGCAGTTCTTCGATCCGCTCGTACGCCACCAGCAGTTCGTTCGCCGCGGTTGCGAAACGCTTTCCCAGCGTAGTGACCTGTGCCGGCACATTGTGGGTACGCCCGGCCATCGGCTGATCGGCGTATTGGGCGGCCAGCTGGGCGAGCTGCACCAAGGTGGCAACGATTCGGTCGCGGATGATCGTAAGAGCGGAGACAATCTGCAGCTGCTCGACATTCTCGGTCAGGTCACGGGAGGTCATTCCCTTGTGCACGTGCTGAAAGCCGGCTAGCGCATTGAACTCCTCGATCCGCGCCTTCACGTCGTGCCGGGTGATCTTCTCCCGCTGGGCGATGCTCGCCAAATCCACCTGGCCGATCACTGCCTCGTACGCCTTGAGCACTACTGCGGGATCGTCGCGACCGAAGTCCACACCGAGATCGCGTTGCGCAATGAGCACCGCGAGCCACAACCGGCGTTCGGAGATGATCTTGTTCTCCGGAGACCAGACCTCTCGCATCGCCGAGGAGGCGTAGCGGTTGGCCAAAACGTTGCCGATCGGCACCTCTCAGGTCACCACCAGCCGCGCCGCGCCTGCCGCGGTGTCGCGGCGATATCCGGCACTTGCCGCGATGTCATGGCGATAGAACGAACCGTCAAGCTGGATCTCTGCGATCGACGCGTACGCCGAACTGCGAGCCGCCTCGATATCCGCACCCAGCCCGACGACGGTGAGCACCCGACCACCGGCGCTGATCAGCTTTTCCTCCGAATCGCGTGCAGTGCCGGCGTGGATGATCACGCTGCCGTTCCGGGCGGCCGCCGCAAGCCCGGTGATCAACCCGCCGGTTGTCGGGGTTCCGGGATAGCCTGCTGCAGCGAGCACCACGCCCACGGCGGCACCGCTGCCCCACTCGAGCTCGGGATGTGCAGCAAGATCACCGGTCGCAGCGGCGTACAGCAGACCACCGAGCGGCGTTACCAGTCGGGCCAGCAGTGGCTGGGTTTCGGGATCGCCGAACCGGGCGTTGAACTCGACCACGCGAACGCCGTCCGAGGTAAGTGCCAGGCCGGCGTACAGCAGTCCGCTGAAGGGAGTGCCGCGGCGCGCCATTTCATCGATCGTCGGCTGCAGCACCCTGCGAGTGACCTCTTCAGCAAGATCATCAGGCGCCCACGGCAACGGGGTGTACGCGCCCATGCCGCCGGTGTTGGGTCCGGTATCTCCGTCTCCCACGCGCTTGAAGTCCTGCGCAGGCTCCATGGGGCGTACGGTGTGCCCATCGGTGATCCCGAAGAGGCTGACCTCCGGGCCATCGAGAAACTCCTCGATCACCACCCGACCGCAGCGCAATGCATGATCGACAGCGACCCGCCGGTCCTTGGTCACAACGACGCCCTTACCGGCTGCGAGCGCGTCGTCCTTGACCACATAGGGCGGCCCGAAGGCATCGAGCGCTTGATCAACTTCGTCGCGAGTCACACAGTCTCTGGAGCGTGCGGTCGGCACTCCCGCGGCAGCCATCACTACCTTCGCAAAGGCCTTGCTACCTTCCAGCCTCGCGGCCGCGGCAGACGGGCCGAAGCAGACGAGACCCGCTGCGCGAACGGCATCGGCAACACCCGCCACCAGCGGCGCTTCAGGTCCAACCACGACCAGGTTGACCCCGAGCCGAGTCGCCAAGCTCGCCACGGCAGTTCCGTCGAGTGGGTCGATGTCATGATTCGTACCGAGCTCTGCAGTTCCGGGATTTCCTGGCGCAGCATGCAATTCGATCACCGCCGAGTCGCGGCTCAGCGCCAAACTGAGCGCGTGCTCGCGTCCACCTTTACCGACCACCAGCGCCCGCAGCGGATCCACCACGTGCCAAGAGCCTACCTAAGCGTCCTGCCGTGCCGAGCGGTTCCGGCGGAGGCACCGCCGCCATCACCTGTCGACCAGATGGCACGGTGCCGGCTGTGATCGCCGACGACGAGTCACCGAGTCCCGAAACACTGGCGGGCAGCTGAACATAAGCTGCTCGCTCAGGGCGTCGGTGTGGATGCGCTGCTCGCGCCCCCGAACCCTCGATTCGGCCAGAGCTGCGGCTCTTCGTGGCTTGGTGCGGCGAGAGGCAGTCGGGGGAGCCTTACCTAGCGGCCTCCGCTTGAGCCTTCCGGGCCGCGTCGAACGGGGCTCGGTCGAAAATGAAGAGGCTGTGGGTGATCTTGCCGTCGTGAACGGTGACGCATTCGGCGCCAGGAGCCCTCTTGACAGGCATCGTTTCGGTGTCGTACATCACGACCGCCTTCTCATCGTCACCGAAGGCGGCAACGAGCGTTGAGGCGGTGAGGATCTGCACGAATGGTCCCATGAATTCCCGGTACGCCGCGGCGCCCTGCAGCCGCCCGGCCGGGGCATCACAAACAATGTCATCTGCAATGTAGGTCATGGCCTTGTCCAGGTCATGCCCGGTCCAGGCGTAGTAGTACGCCAGCAAGACATCGCGTGCCGAGCTTGTTGATTCGGTCATCATGTTCTCCTTCCGACTGGTGACTGGAGGCGAATTCTGTTCCTCCTACCTATGTAGACACCACGCCGCACCGGAACGGAACGCCAGGGGCCGTCAGATCACACTGGCATGCTGAGAGCGTGGAGCAGTCCACGCTGGAGCGAGCCCGCAGCGGCGACGAGCAGGCGTTCCGCGAGCTGATTGACCCATACCGACGGGAGCTGCTCGCCCACTGCTATCGGATGCTCGGCTCGCTGACTGACGCCGAAGACATGCTGCAGGAGACCTTGCTCGCGGCATGGCGCGGGCTCGCGAGGTTCGAAGGGCGGTCGTCGCTACGGTCGTGGCTGTACCGCATTGCCACGAATACCTGTCTCAATGCCGTGCGGTCCCATGCCCGGCGGCCTCCGTCCGAGCCGACTCCGCCCTTCCAGCCGCCCGAACCGACCCGGCGGGATGAAATCACCTGGCTGCAGCCCTATCCGGACACCTTGCTCGACGGAACACCCGACACGGCGCCGGGCCCCGAGGCCCGTTATAGCCAGGCCGAGGCGATCGAGCTGGCGTTCGTCGTCGGATTGCAACGGATGCCGCCCAGGCAGGCCGCAACCGTCTTGCTGCGCGACGTCCTCGGCTTCGGTACCGAGGAGGTGGCCACCATGCTCAAGACCAGTCAGACGGCTATCAAGGGCACTTTGCAGCGAGGTCGCGCAGCGCTTGAGAGCTCCCGGGATGCGGCTGACCAGATGCTGCCAGGATCGCCTGAGGAACGCCGGCTCGCCCGCGACTTCGCCGACGCGTACGTCGCTGCCGACATCGACCGTGTGCTGACCTTGCTTACCGACGACGCCTGGTTGTCGATGCCACCGGCGCCGCATCAATACCACGGCCTGGAGGCGATTCGATCGTTCTTGGCGTCCAGCTTTGCCTTCCGCGGCGAACGCGGGGTCTTCATGCTCCCCGGCCGCGCCAACAACCAGCCAGCCTTAGCCAGTTATCTCGCTGATCGCGACGACCTTATTGCCAAGCCCTCAGGCGTTTTCGTTCTCACCGTCGCACATCAGCACCTCAGCGCGCTCACTCGGTTCCACGTTGACGATCTCTATCCCCGGTTGGGATTTCCTATCTCACTGCGCGTCAAAGCAGGTCGTTGATCACGATGGATTGCTCGCGGGAGGGGCCGACGCCGATGCCGGAGATCCGGGCACCGCAGAGTTCCTCGAGACGGTTGACGTAGACCTGCGTGTTCTTCGGCAAGTCGTCGAATTCGCGGCAGCCGCTGATGTCTTCGGTCCATCCGTCCAGCTCCTCATAGATCGGAAGAGCGTGGTGGAACTCCGACTGGGTCAGCGGCATGGTGTCGTGCCTGACGGCGTTCACCTGATAGCCGACACAAACCGGGATCTTCTCCCAGCCGGTCAGCACGTCGAGCTTGGTCAGGAACAAATCCGTGAACGCGTTGGCGCGTGCGGCCGCGTGGACGACCAGCGAGTCAAACCAGCCACAGCGGCGCTTGCGTCCAGTGGTCGTGCCGAACTCGACACCCCTCTGGGCAAGCTTCTCGCCGTCTTCGTCATGCAGCTCAGTCGGCATAGGGCCTTCGCCGACCCTGGTCGTGTAGGCCTTCGCGATCCCAACCACCCTGTTGATACGGGTAGGACCCACGCCCGTACCGACACACGCCCCACCGGCGACCGGATTCGAGGACGTCACGTACGGGTACGTTCCATGATCGACATCAAGATGGTGGGCCTGGGCGCCCTCGAACAGAACGACCTTTCCGTCATCGAGCGCATCGTTCAGGATCCGGCTGACATCACCAACATGCGGCCGGATCCGCTCGGCATGGGCAAGCAGATGTTCGGTGACCTCTTCCGGGTCGATCCTTCGCCGGTTATAGACCTTGACGAGCAGATGGTTCTTCTGCTCCAGCGCTGCCTCGACCTTCTTACGCAGGATCGACTCGTCGAACAAGTCCTGGATCCGCAGGCCTATTCGGTTGACCTTGTCCGAGTACGCCGGGCCGACGCCGCGACCTGTCGTACCGATACGAGCCTTACCGAGGAACCGCTCAGTCACCTTGTCGATCACCTGGTGGTACGAGGTGATGATGTGGGCGTTCGCCGAGATGACCATGTGGGACGCGTCCACACCACGGGCTGCAAGATCCTCGATCTCGGCAAACAACACATCGAGGTCGACAACGACTCCGTTGCCGATCACCGGAACGCAGTTGGGGTTCAGAATCCCTGACGGCAGCAGGTGCAGCGCGTAACGCTCGCCGTCAACAACGATGGTGTGACCTGCGTTGTTGCCGCCGGAATAGCGCACGCAGTAGTCGACGCGATTGCCGAGCTGGTCCGTCGCCTTTCCCTTGCCCTCGTCCCCCCACTGGGCTCCCATCACCACAATCGCCGGCATGTGATCGCGCCGTCCCTTCTGGCTCCCTACTGCGTAGGGAATTCCTCTGCACTGCGAGCGTGGGCCGCGCGAGCAGTGCCATTGAAGACCGAAGCCCCTGGGCGCATTCGCCACAGGGACTCTTGCGACGTAACCCTACCCAACCTCAGGGGTGTCACGCAGCTCGGCTAGAGCCAGTCCTTGGCGCGAAAGACGAAATAGAGCACCACACTCGCAGTGGCCATAAGTAGCAAATAGACCCAAAACCCTGTTGCAGTCGCCGCCAGCGGGAAGCGAACGTTCATTCCGACAAAACCCGTCACCAGGGTAGGAACGGCGATAATTGCCGCCCAGGAACTGAGCTTCTTCACGATCTGGTTCAGCCGAACATCGGCCAGTGCGAGGCTCGTGTCGAAGATCGATGACAGTGCCTCACGAAGCGCATCGGCGGCGTTGGCCACCCGGGCATGGTGCTCTGAGAGCACCATCCAGTGACGGCTTATCGCCTGGTCTCGGCCGGACTTGGTCTTGCGGCCTTGGGGCGGGCTGTCGACGATGTCGGTCATCACGGTCCGCATGGGATCGGTGAGCCGGCGCAGCTGAGAGAGGGCGGTGCGGAGCTTGAAGGCGTACAACTGCTCCGGCTTGTCGAGCGGTCGCTCCTCGAACAGCACGTTCGCCAGACCGTCACTGGAGTCCTCCAGCCATTGGAGCGCATCTTCATAGGTGCCGATCACAGCTGCAATCACTATCTGCACCGCGGCTTCGATGCCGCCCTTGGCGATCAGTTGCTCCCTCTGGACAAAAAGCTGAGCCGGCTTGAAGTCCTGATTCGGATCGACCAGACAGATCACGGCGCGATCGGTCGCGATCATGGACACGGGGTGCACCGAGATCTGGGCGCGATCCTTGTCCACCGAGACCGCATTGGTGATCAGGAGCCGGGCCTGACCCATCACCTCGAACTTGGCGCGTCGGTCCTCGGCAAGCAAATCCTTGATCGCCAGCTCGTCAAGATCAAGAGCACGTGCCACGTGGCGCACCTCCACCGCTCCGTACTCGCGATCTCGTGGCAACACCCACCATGCCGACGCGTCGGAGTGCAGCTCCAGTACGTCGCTCAGATCTTCACCAGTCAGGTCCTCGGCGATGATCTTGCTGCCCGACCACACCCGGCTCAGAGGTGCAGGTCGCTCAGCGACAACGATGGACACTCTTCGAAGACTAACCGGGCTCAGTGGTGAAACCTACGTCACGTACCTTGCTGTGCAGACCTCGAGTGACGAGCCGATCGAAAGGACAACACAGATGCGAAAGCTCATCGTGAGCACGTTCTTGACCCTTGACGGGGTTATGCAGGCGCCGGGCGGGCCTGGTGAGGACGACGAGGGTGGGTTCGAGTACGGCGGCTGGTCGGTCAACTACTGGGACGACCGCATGGGTCAGGTCATGGCCGAGGCGACGAGCAGGCCATTCGCCATGGTTCTCGGTCGCAAGACCTACGACATCATGGCTGCGCACTGGCCGCAGGCCAGAGAGGAAGAGGGCGCCACGGTCTTCAACGAGGCGACGAAGTATGTGGCATCGCGGAGCCGTCCGGCCCTGGAGTGGAGCAACTCGGTGCTTATCGAGAGAGACGCGGCAGACGGCCTCGCTGCGCTCAAGAAGGAGGACGGCCCGGAGTTGCAGGTACATGGCAGCGCGAACCTGATACAGACGCTGCTGCGCCACAACTTGGTCGACGAGTATCGGCTCTGGGTCTTCCCCGTCGTCATCGGGTCGGGCAAGCGCCTGTTCTCCGACGGCACTATCCCCGCCGGGTTGAGGCTCGTCAACAGCACCGTCTCCACCACTGGAGTCGTGATCGGCACCTACGAGCCAGCAGGTGAGATCGTGACAGGATCGTTCTAGCTCGGAGCCACGGCCTCCCCGCCGACTCACCTGGCCCAGCGGGCTTGCCCCTACTTCAGGTGTTGGTTGAACCAGTCCAGCATTTCCTGCCACGCCTGCTGGGCGGCCTCCGGGTTATAGCGCTGGCCAGTGTCATTGAAGAACGCGTGGCCAGCCCCTGCGAAGGTGCGAATTTCGTACGTCAGCCCCGCCGCCTTGAGCGCCGCCTCAGCACGATCTCGGGTCGCATTCACCCGTTCGTCTTGCTCTCCGTACATCGCGTACACGGCCGCCTTGGCTTTGCTGAAATCCGGACTCTCTGGCGCGGGACCGTAGAACGGGACAGCGGCGGCTAGGCGCTGTTCACCGGCTTGGAGCAAGTTCCACGTCATGCCACCGCCGAAGCAGAACCCGACACCACCGATCTTCGCGTCCGGCGCTCGCCGCTCGAGCTCATCGATCCCGGCCTTGAGGTCGGCAAGCAGTTGCTCGGGCGGGGTGTTTGCCAGCGTTGTCGGTGCGGCCGCTGGGTCCTGCAGTTGCCCCGTGCCACCTTGCGAGGAGAGCAGGTCTACGCACAGTGCCGAGTATGAAGCGCCTGCAAACCGCCCGACGAGATCAAAGAAGTGCGGAGTCAGACCGCGGTTTTCGTGGATGACGAGCAGCACGCCGTGCGGGTCGCTCGCCTCAGCCCACGCTCCCTGAAGCTCACCGGCAGGCCCGGCGAAGCGTACGGGTTCCCCCGGCTTGGTCGACTCGGTGCGCCCTGGGGCGGACGTGGCCGCGGCCGGTGACGTCGCTCCAGCGGCTCCTGTCGGTTCACCGCCGCCATCGCCGCAAGCGCTGAGAAGGGCGACCGCACTGCCCATGCTGAGCCCGAGAAGGCCCAACCGGCGCATCGCCTCCCTCCGGTTGAGCAGTCCGTCCGCGAAATCCTCCGCCACCTCACCGACGAGGTAATTGCGCAACGCCATGCCAAACCTCCTTGTTTGCCATCACCTTGTGCCTGCAACGACCGCAAGTCCGCAAACGTGCCTTGGTGTTAATGACGGAGGTGCAGCAACGAACGTTCACGTTCGTTCCCCGCACTCTGCACGCGTCGCAAAGCGTGCAGACCGCCAGAAACCCGTGCAGACCCACCACCGAACGCCGAGATTGAGTAGGCGCGGGCGATGTAGCCCCGAGATGGGCGAACCCGACTTTTGGGGCCGTCCACCCAGTCGAGGCCAGCGAGAACCTGCGCTGCGGGAGGTCCGAATGGATGACTGCGTTCGTCCGAAACGAGGCGAAGGCCGGCTGGCTGGGCTGGCGCAAAAGGCTAAGAACGCTTGAAACGGAAGCTCTCAAAAACGGCAGCCACCGCCGGACCCAACCACAAACCTTTGGCGCCAGCCCAGCCAGCCGGCCTTCGCCGGGGATCCCGGCGAGCGGGATCTACTTGCTCAGGGACGTACCAGCCGAGCGCAGGTCCTCGCAGGCCTCGATCACGCGCTTTGCCATACCGGCCTCGGCCAGCTTCCCCCAGGCCCGCGGGTCGTACGCCTTCTTGCTGCCCACCTCACCGTCGACCTTCAGTACGCCGTCGTAACTGGTGAACATGTGTCCCGCCACGGGCCGGGTGAACGCGTACTGAGT
>Ga0075434_100001153_pt1 | contig 21838 bp, 19 predicted proteins | sample RhiMethybrSRZTD3_FD_75298 | JGI IMG/M metagenome (GOLD analysis project Ga0075434, IMG submission 75298) | Populus rhizosphere microbial communities from Tennessee, USA - Rhizosphere MetaG P. TD hybrid SRZTD3 | ecosystem: Host-associated > Plants > Roots > Rhizosphere > Soil | place: USA... | reverse complement strand
TGCACCAGGCTCTTCAGGTCGCGGGAGATCGTGAGCGAGCGGTTCTGGTCGACCGACGCGAAACCGACGAACGAGATGGTGCTGCCGTCGGGCGAATCCTGGGGCGCCGTCGTGAAGTGGATCTCGGGGTAGCGCGCGGCCACCTGCGCGCGCACCTGGGCGACCCGTGCGTGCGCGGCCGCGGCGGTGGGGGCGTCGACCAGGAACGAGAACGAGTAGGCGCCGCGACCGGGCTGGTTGTTCAGGTAGTCGATCGCCTGCTGCGACTGCGAGCCGGGGACGTCGAAGCCGCCGGAGGAGAGCACGCCCTGAGCCTTGCCGGAGAACGGCAGTGCGGCCGCCAGCAGCACGATCCAGATCGCCACCACCCACCACGGGCGGCGCGTGCAGACCGCTGCGCTGCGCAGGATCAGGCGCTCCATCGGGTGGTCATGGTAGCCCGCACCTCACCGGCGACCGGCCGGACTGGACGCTCCGGCGGCGGTACTATGTCCGAGCCTCACGCGGGCGTAGCTCAATGGCAGAGCAAGAGCCTTCCAAGCTCAAGACGGGAGTTCGATTCTCCTCGCCCGCTCCTCCTCGATCTTCGTCCATTGCTATCTGGACGACTTGCGAAAGCGGCCTGATAACAGGTAATGTCCTAGGTGCTCCAAGGGGTCTACCCTCCCTGGGGCCGCGCCGCAAGCGCGGTACGCGAAGCACGCCGCGCTCCGATTGGAGCAACCTACCGCCTCTCGGTCGGGGCCGGCGTGCAATCGCGTTCGGTGGCGGCCGAACCTCGGCCGTCACCACGGGCCGCGAATCCTTAGCCGGTCGACAGAATCTGGCGGAAGGTCTCGATCGACTTTCCGCGCGGGTTGAGCCGCTGGGCCCGGTTGAGCGCCACCACACGCTGTTGCCCCGACGCGCCGCGAGCTATGGCAAACCAGGTCTCCCAATCGCCGGGGTCGAGCGTCACGGCGTGGCGGTAGGCGCTGAGGACACCGCGGCTGTGGGTTCCTGCACGGGCATCGCCGAGTGCGACCCACGACTGCGCCGACCATGGCGCCCAGGTCACCGCGACGTTGGCCGACCGCAGCGCGGCACCCCAATCGCCTCGGGCCGCGGCGTCGGTGCTATCGGAGATCGCCAGGTTCCCGCGCAAGCCGACCAGCGCGGCGACGAGCAGAACGACGGCCACCGCGATAACCCCGACGCGGCTCCGGCCGGACAACCTGACACCGGGGCGCTCGGCGGCGAGCAGCACAGCGACGCCCAGTGCGAGCGCCGTCAGCGTCACCGCGGGGAGCTCCCAGTCCCAGTCCACGCCGGCGTGCAGAACGAACGCCGCGTAGCCTCCAATCGCCACGGGCACCATCGGATTGCTGCGGGCTCCGACTCCGACCACGAGCGGGGTCAGCAGCGCGACCAGCAGCAGTGCCAGGCCGAACGGCCCGACCTCGGCCAGCATCTCCAGATAGAGGCTGTGGGCATCGGTCACCTTCAGGCCGCTCGTGCGGTGCCGTAGGTACACACGCTCGTACGAGCCGGCCCCGGAGCCGGTCACCGGATTCGCGCGAACGTCGTTCCAGGCGATCCGCCAGAGCGTGGCCCGGGAGTTGCCTGATAACGAGAACAGCCGCTTGTTGAGATCGACCCCGGGATTGTTCGCCGCCGGCGCCCGCCCGTTGAACCCGGTGTAGGCACGGTGAGCGATCGTGCTCGGCGAGCCGACGAAGACCACCACGGCTCCGACCAGCAGGACCAGCACACCGGCCGCGCAGATGCGGCCGACGCGGGCAACCATTTCCGACGGGTGCCAGCCGCCGTCGAGCCGATGCAGGAGCGCGGCGACCACCAGCAGCACCAGCGCAACGGCCAACAGCACGAGCGCCAGCCGGTGGCCCTGGCTTCGGATCTGCTGGAGCGGGGATCCGACGTGCGTGAGCGCATGGCTCCGCGCCGCCACGATCACCAGACCGGCCAGCCAGGGCGCCACGGCAGCCGTCGCCGCCAGCAGCATCCAGCGGCGCCGATCGTAGGCCATGGCGACGACGAGTCCGAAGCCAAGAGAGATCCAGGCGCCGCGGCTGTAAGTGAAGTAGAGCGTTGTTACGAGGATCGGCATCGTGGCGGCTGCGGACATCCGCACGGCCGGCGACCGGGCGTGGGCGAGCAGCCCCAGCGCAACCAGCGCGGCCATGGCGGCGAGGATGCCGAGCCCGTTCCAGTATCCGATCGGCTGTGCCATGCGGCCGCTGTCCACGGCTCCGAACAAGTGCCAGTCGGGCAAGAGCCTGCCGGCCAGTCCATACAGACAGGCACCGGTAACGGCTGCAAGCACGCCCACGAGCAGCGGCGTGAGATCGCCTCGCCGTGCCGTCACCAACAGCGCGGCCACACCCGCCACATACACGAGTGCGCGCTCCGATTCCAACACCGCCGGCCCGGCCGTGCCGGCCCCGAGTTGGGACGCGAGCATCCACAGCGAGAGCAGCGCCATCGCCGCCAGCATGATCAGGCCGGCACGCGACACGGTGACATCCCGGCGCAGCACCAGCGCCACGACCGACGCCCACAACAGCCCGGCGGCGCTCCACCCCCAGGACGGGGCAAAGTAGCCGCCGTTCCCGGCGGCGAGCAACGCGATCACCGCGCCGACCACGAACGCCGGCGCAAACCGCGCCCACCGATCCCAGGCCGGCACGCTGGTTGCGGGCAGCGACACGCCGTCAGCCGTCTTAGGGCGCAGGAACATGCCGTGTCCGAACGTCCACCGACGCATCGCCGGTCGGCTCCAGGAGACCGCGCATCCGCCGCAGCGCCCGGTGCAGAGCCACCTCGACGGCGTTCACCTCCAGGTCGAGCTGATCCGCGATCTGCGATGCCTTCAGATCCGCGCCGTAGCGAAGCGCCAGCAGTTCGCGGTCGCGGGCGCTCAGCCTGGCCAGCGCCGCCTGCAGGTCGAGCCTCTGCAGCGACTCGGCCTCGAAGTCATGGCTGTCGGCCACGGCCTGTTCGGGAGCCAGCGGCTGCAGGTTCGCCCTGTCGGCGATCACCCGCCGGGCGATGCCGATCATCCACGCGAGCGGGGTGCCCACCTTGGGATCGTAGGTCGACCGGTAGCGCAGGCCACGCTCGACCACCTCGGACAGGATGTCCTCGGCATCCGGCCCGGGGCCGACTCGGTAGGCCGCGTACGCATAGACGCTGCGAAGCAGGGGCCGAGGGTTGGAGAGCGGATCGGAGCGGTCATTTGACATTTATGGCGACGCCGCGCACCCACCGGTGCGGACCGTTCCTCCCCCCTCGCTGGTCAGATGCAGACGCCAGGTGAGCGCGCACTGCGAGCCGTTGTGCCCTCTCGTCCGGCGCGGATTGGAGCGCTACGCCGGTACAACAGCTTCGAAGGCCAGTTTCCTACCACAACCGAAACCCGTCAAGATCCTGATCCGGTTGCGATCGCTTGTGATCCTCGAATCAGCCGGCCACCGCTTGACACGGAGCCAATAACGTGAAAAGCTCATCCTGGGTTGTAAGGGGGATTGGGCAAATTGCAGGCTCCGCAACGAGTTGACAAGCCGTGGGGCTACGAGATCTGGTGGGCACACACCGACTCGTACGCCGGCAAGCTGCTGCAGGTCGAACAGGGGCATCGGCTGTCGCTGCAGTACCACCGGCGCAAGGACGAGAGCTGCTACGTCCTGTCAGGGCTCGTGCGGCTGGTGAAGGGCCCGTCGGTGGACGAGCTGGAGGAGGTGGATCTCGGCCCCGGCTCCTGCTGGCGCAACCAGCCCGGTGAGATCCATACGATCGAGGCGATCGAGACCAGCCTGGTGGTGGAGGCGTCTACGCCGCAGCTGGACGATGTCGTACGACTGCTGGACGATTACGGTCGCGCCCAGGACGACTCCCAGGCCGGAGTCCAGGTGACACCGCCCGAGCCGGTACGTCTGCTCGATACCGACCAGGTGGCCGCCAGGTTGTCGATGCGCCGCTACGAGGTGGCCGAGGCTCTCAACGCCGACGGCTTCCCCCAACCGACCGCGTACTTCCGCGGCCGCAGGCTGTGGGAGGAGGCGTCGATCGCAGCCTGGCAGAGGCGGCCGGACGAAGCGCCTCGGGAGATGCGCACCGCGCAGGCTGGGTAGGCCGCCTGCGATGCTGGCCGTTGGGCCGCCTGGCGGCGAATCTGCGATCTCTTCAGTGCGACGGCGGCCCGGCCGCGATCCGTTCCTCCACCTCGCGCATCCGCCCGGCCGAGTCGTGCGGCATCTCCCAGCGCGTCTCCATCCACCAGGTCGCACCAGCGTCCCGCCACGGCCGCACGACTGCGGCCGCCTGCTCGGCGTCGCCGGCCGGCGTCTCGCCCTCGGAAAGCACGTCGAACGTCTCGGCCACCCCGCGCCGTCCCAGCCACTCGCGCAGGTCGCGCAGCTCCTGCGGGCCGCCCTCCCCGGAGTACTGGGGAATGATGCCGTCGCAGCGCAGCACCCGCCGCATCGACCGTGGCCGCGGCCACACCCCGACCACCCAGATCGGGATCCGCTCTTGCACTGGCCGCCCGACCCGGATCAGATCATCCCGGGTGCATGAGTACGTGTAGTGCGACCCGTGGAAGTGCCCGCGTCCATCCCACAGCGCACGGATCAGATCGATGCCCTCATCCATCATGTCCGCCCGTTCGCGCAGGCCCACCTGCTCCCCGGTGTCGGGCAGGTCGGTCGCGACCGCACCCAGGCCGACCGCCAGCACCGCACGTCCCTGCGAGAGCTGGTCGAGCGTCACCACCTGGCTTGCGACCTTCCACGGCCTGCGCCAAGGCAACGGCGTCAGCATCGTCCCCAGCAGCACCCGCTCGGTGCGCGCCGCGATCGCCGCGAGCAGCGTCCAGGCATCGACGCCGAAGGCGGCTTCCCAAACGAAAACCCCGTCCCAGCCCTCCCGCTCGGCCGCCACCGCCTGCGCGAGCTGCTGCGTCGCCGTGCCGCCCGGAAGGATGATCCCGTACCTCACGGCCGCACGCTACCGCACCACCATCATTCCGTTTCATGAGGGGCTTCCCTTCGGGGCCGGATACCCGGATAATGGTGCCTGAGCAGGGGATTTGCCGAGGGGGTCGGGTTGCAGAGCGTCGTTCGACCTGTCCAGAAGTTCGGACCGGTGAGCCGGTGGGTCTCCGTGATCGCGCTGGCGGTTGCGGTGGCGGCGGTCGTCATGATCGCGCGCGATACGCGCTCCAGCCACGCTCCGCCGCCCGTGACGGTGACGCCACCATCTGCACGGCCCTTCCGACTGGTCGCAGACAGGAGCGTCCCTGCACCCGGCGCCGCGGCGATCATCACACACGGCCACACGCTGCTGGTCGCCAGCTTCGCCCGTGAGGGCGGGCTGATCCGCCTGGTCGAGCACCACGCGACGCTGCGGCCGGCGAAGCACCCTCTCCCGCACGCGGTCATCCACGCCCACGCCGGCCCGACCATCACGCTGGCGACGGGAGGCTCGTCGTACTACATCCGCTCCGGAAACCGCACCTGGAAGCTCACCGGCAACCACGTCCAGCGCATCCCCGCCTCGAAGCTCCGCCCGGCCGTCGCCAGGCAGCTCGCGGGAACGGCCGGCGCCGGCGGATCGTGGACCGCGGCGCGCCAGAAGCTGTACGTCGCCTCACCCGCCGGCCGTCGCCATATCGTGTCGGTCGGGCCCAGCCGGCTACCGAGGGCCGGGTTCGCCCCCGTGAACAGCGCGCCGGTTGTAGCGGCCGGTTCGATCTGGGTCACCCAGTCCGCGACTTCGGCAGCCGGAACCGACCTCGCCTACCTGCAGCGCGTCCACCCGGCAGGCGGCGCCCAAGGCGCGCCGATCGCGCTCGGCCACGGCATCCCGGTGCTGGCGCTGGCCGCGAGCGGCCGCATCTGGGTGGTCACGAACACCGAGCGGCTGCACAGCCTGATCTGGCAGGTCGACCCCGGAACCGGTCGCGTGCTCGGCCGCGCGCCGCTTCCGGCGAGCTTCCTGCCCATGGCCGGCCGCGGCACCAACACCACCCTATGGCTGGCGAGCAACGGCCAGCACGGCGGCAGGCTGTTCCGCTTCGTGATGCGGTAGACGATCCGGCCGGGGCTAGGCGGCTCGGGTCGGTCCCCGCTCCAGCTCGTAGATGATGATGATCGAGAGCGCGAACACGCAGATCGACCAGAACGGGTAGGCGGGGATCGACAGCAGCGCGGCGATCGACGTGAACGCCGCCGCGAAGATCCCGAACCAGCGCCCGAACTCGCCGCCGCCGAATAGCGACCCGGCTGCGACCAGCTCAAGGGCACCAAGGATCACCGTGATCCATCCCCAGGCGCGGAGGTTGCCCGTGACGTAGTGGGCGTTCTGCGTGAAGAAGGACGAGTGGCCGATCGCCGAGATGCCCCAGATCACGTTCAGCGTGCCGGAGATCGCCAGCAGGATCGCCGCGAACGTCCACCAGCCGCTGAGTTTCAACTCCCTCGAACTCATCTGGACTCCTTGTGGTAGGTGAACCTGACGATGGCATGGCGACCTGCTGCGCTTCTCATCCGAACCGGATGACGCGACCCGGCGGCTGCCTATCCGGCCGACAGGTCGATCTGGGCCGGCAGCAGGCTCGGGTCGGGCGCCGGCTGCAGCTCCTCGCCGACCCGGGTGTCCAGGTAGACGTACATGGTGGTGAGCGCGATGAACGGCATCGTCAGCATGTAGACGACGCCGGCGATCAGGTTCAGCAGTCCCAGCGGGACGCTGGTCAGCACGATCAGCGCCGTCCCGATCAGCGGGCCGAGTGCCAGCGTGATGCCGGCGCTGACGATCGTCAGCGACCCCACCTTCAGCCAGTCCCCGCGCACCAGCCGGCTACTGCGCCGGATCGCCGCCAGCGGGCCGAGCCCCTCGAGCACGACCACCGGGACCACCAGCGCCCAGCGCACCGCGAGCCAGATCGCGACCGGGATCAGGAACAGGAACGGGATCATCACCGAGATCACCACCACCGCGATCACGATCGCACCCAGCACCGGCCACAGCCGCCGCAGTGCCATCCGGTAGGCCCGGATCGGACGCACCGTCCTGCCCTCGTCGAGCTCGATCATTGCCAGCGCCGTCGCCGCCTGCATGACCCCCAGCCCCAGCAGCGTCAGTGCCGTGCCGATCGCCACCACCACCAGCACGAACGCGCCGGCCGCCTCGCCGTCGACCTCGACGCCGAACAGGCTGGAAGCGTGCAGCACGATCGCCTGCAGCACCGTGATCACCAGCGTGACGGGCAGGATCAGCACCCCGATCCCGATGAACAGACGCAGCCGAGAGGCGTACATGCGCGCCGCGGCCGAAAGGATCTGGCCCCAAGCCCGCCGGTGCGCCAGCCGCAGCGGCGCTGTCGGGCGCCAGGTCGCGCGCTTGAGGCCGTACGCAACGAGCGCCAGCGCGGCCAGGGTGACCGCGATCGTCGGCCACGGGTCGCTGACCGCCCGCCACAGCAGCCGCGAGCCGCCGGCCATGGCGCCGCAGAAGAAGTCGGTGGTGCGCGTTCCAGCCGCGCCGCCGGCAGGCACGGCGTAGGCGCGGTCGCGCCAGCTCTGCGACCAGCGGATCGGCTCTGTCCACTGCTCCTTCAGGTTGGGGCCGGTGGGCCCGTTGAAGAAGGCCGGCTGCTGCTCGCCCCAGCGGCCCTGGAACCCGATCCAGGGAAACGCCGCGACCGCCTGTGGCGGGTCGCTGGGGATCGTCCGCACCGCGGGGTGCGTGACCAGCCCCGCGTTCCGGGTGTCGTCGCACCCCACGCCCTGCGATCCCGACGCGCCCAGGTACAGGGCCTCGTCGTAGAAGTTCGCGTGCGATCCGTCCGCCGGGTACACAACCGGATGCGTCCCGCCCACCAGCTGCAGCTTTGGGTCATCCCACGCCGACCGCTCCGCTCCCTCGTGCTGGCTGTAGCCGACCTCGGCCGGCGTCTGGTGCAACGCCTGGGCTGCGTCGGTTGCGTGGAAGTTGAGCTGGATCATCTCCCAGTCGCCCTCGTGCAGGTTGTTCCAGTCGTTGAAGACGTAGAACATCCAGTACTGGAGCGCCAGCTGCCCCGGATAGCCCGGGTCGGCGGAGACGTGCGCGTAGACGGTCGGCGGATGGCCCTGGTTGAGGCGACGCGACCAGTCCAGGTAGGTGCATCCGGGGTCGAGCGCGTTGCCGGGGAAGTCCAGGTGGTAGTCGTACAGGCCGCCGGCCAGGTCGTCGGCGCTGGGGGCGACCTTGACCAGGTCGTCCGGCCCCCACGGCCCGCGCAGCGCAACGGTCGGTTCGTCGAACAGCAGGTTCACGTCGATCGGCACGTACGGCTCGCCCGGGCCACAGCTCTGCGGCTGGTTGACCAGCCGCACGACCGGCGCGAACCGGGCTGCCAGCGCCGCCTCGTCGGTCGAGGCGGCGGCCGCCGTGGAGACGGACGCGAACGGCACGACGAGCAGGGCGGCGAGCGCCGCCCGGCGAATCCAGATCGTCACGGGGCGATTGTCCCACGGCGCCCGGACCCCGCGGCCCCGTGGAGGCGCTCAGCCTCCGCCGTACGTGATGATCAGGTCGGACGAGAGCCCGATCAGATAGCCGGCCACGAGCGCCGCCAGGATCAGATCGGTGGACAGCTTGCGCTGCGCCGTCGTCCAGAGCTGTCCGACCACGTACAGGATGGCGCCTGCGGCCAGCGTGTAGAAGCAGATCTCGAGCGCGGGCGACGACACCTGGTGGCCGACCAGCGTGCCCACGAACGTGGGGCCGCCGCCGATCAGGCCGGCCAGGCCGATCCACTTCCAGCTGGGGATGACGCCGTTCAGCGGGCCGACGATGCCGAACCCCTCGGTGGCATTGTGGATGGCGAAGCCGACGATCAGGGTGGTCGCCAGCCCGATCTCACCCGCGCGCGCGGAGACACCGATCGCCAGGCCCTCGGAGAAGTTGTGCAGGCCGATGGCACCGGCGATCAGCATGCCCATCGTCAGAGACGCGCGGCGCGCGTCGGCCGCCAGATCCGCAGTCCTGGGAACCGCACCGCCGATCACGGCGGCCCCGGCGCTGCCGCCCGCCATCGGCGCACGGGGGCGGAGGCGCATCACGGTCCGCTCCAGCCAGGCCAGCCCGAAGGCGCCCACCGCGAAGCCGACGGCGGCCATCACGAACTGCGCCGCGAAGGTGTTCCAGCCGTCCCCGGCCTTGGCCTGGGCGAGGCTGCCCTCGAGGATGTCGTGGGAGGCGGTGAGCACGTCCCAGAAGATGAACAGGAGGATGCCCGCAGCCAGCATCGAGAGGATGCCACGGGTGCGGGCCGAAAGCCCGCGCACGCGGCCCAGCGGCAGGCCCAGGTAGATCGTGAAGCCGGCGATCGCTCCCAGGATCGCCACATGCGTCGAGCTCATCCGTTTCTCTCCGTCATCGTCTTAGGGTGACCTAAGGGTTAGGCGGACCAAAGATACCACGCCCGAGCCGGCGATGGCGCGGCAGTTCGACGCGGTGGTAACGAGGCTGACCCGGCCATGGCCCCGGCCGCGGTTACGAGCCCTCGCGCCCGGGTACCGCCCGTAGCAACCGACCAAAGGAGCTGCACCATGGCCGAGCACCCCAATCCACCACAGCCGGACGAGCCGAACCCGCCCGCGCCGCCGCACCCCGACCCGCCAGCGCCCACCGCCTAGATAGGACGTCGATTCCGACCATCTAGGCCGGGTCGCGCCACATGGTCGTGATCCGGTGGCCGTTGGCCAGCGTCACCTGTTCCAGCGGCCGGTAGCCCTGGCGCATGTAGCGGGCGTCGTTCGCGGGGTTGGTCGACTCCAGGTAGGTCGGCACGCCCTCCGCGTCGATCAGCGCGAGCGTGTCCGCGAGCAGCGCCATGCCGATGCCGGCGCCGCGGTGGTCACGGTGGGTGCCGAGCAGGCTCAGGTAGAAGTGCGGAGGATCGTGCGGGTGCACCGCCTCCAGCCGCGTGAAGATGTCCATCACCACCGCGGTCTGCTGAGCGCCCAGCATCCGCTCGGTGAGCGCCTCCATCTCGCGCTCCTGGCCAGGCGTCATCTCCGGCTCGCCGGGCGGGATCCAGACCGCGGCCGCCTCGCACCCGGGCGTGACCAGCGTCCAGGGGAACCGCAGCGCCGCGCGCAGCCCCTGCTCCCAGAACGCCGACGACTGCTGCTCGCGCCGGGCATCGTCAGGGAACGAGTACGGCCCCCAGGCCGGATCGGCGATGAACGCGGTGGTCATCACGTCGGTCAGCGCGGGCAGATCGTCCAGCGTCGCTCTGCGGTATCCCAGCCCCATCCGGGACATGTTTACAGAGTTCTGACTTAATCGCGGTCGCCGTTCGGCCGATGAGGACGGTAATGAAGCTACGGGCACTCACTTCGTCGCTGCTGCTGGCCGTCGTTCTTGCCCTGACGGTAGCCGCGCCTGCCTCAGCCACTGCCAACTCGACCTATCGTTGGCGGCTGTTCCTGGAGATCAACCAGGTGCGGCGGGACCACGGTCTGCGGGTGCTGCACATCGCCCCCGGCCTGCGAACCGCCGCGCAGAACCACTCCAACGACATGGTCAACCGCGACTACTTCGCGCACACGAGCCCGACCGGCTCGACGCTCTACCGCCGGATCGTGCATTCGGGATTCACGAGGGTCGGCTCGTGGGGTGCGGGCGAGAACCTGGCGTGGGGCACCGGCACGTATGGCACGCCCCGGGCCACCGTGAGGATGTGGCTGGCCAGCCCAGAGCACCGCGCGAACCTGCTCTCTCGCAGCTGGGGATGGATCGGCATCGGCCGCCGCAGCGGCCGCTTCCTGGGCCACAGCGGTGCTGTGGTCTGGACGGTCGATTTCGGCCACCGCTGAGCTGCTGAGCGGCCGCAGCCGCTGGATGGGTGATTCATCTACCATCAGCTCGTGACTCCGACCCGCCTCGTGCTCGCGTCGCCGCGCGGCTACTGCGCCGGCGTCGACCGCGCCGTCGACACCGTGGAGCGCGCGCTCGACCACTTCGGCGCCCCCGTCTACGTGCGCAAGGAGATCGTGCACAACTGGCACGTCGTCCAGGAGCTGGCCGACCGCGGTGCCGTGTTCGTCGACTCCGAGCTGGATGTGCCGGCGGGTGCCGTGGTGGTGCTGTCGGCCCACGGCGTTGCGCCGGAGGTGTATGAGAACAGCCGCAGCCGCGGTCTCCAGGTGATGGACGCGACCTGCCCGCTGGTGACCAAGGTGCACGTCGAGGCCAAGCGGTTCGCGGCCGACGGCTACACGATCGTGCTGATCGGCCACGAGGGCCACGAAGAAGTGGTCGGCACGATGGGTGAGGCGCCCGACGCGATCCGCCTGATCGGAACCGTCGAGGAGATCGCGGAGCTGGACGTCCCCGACCCGGAGCGGGTTGCCTTCATCACGCAGACCACGCTCTCGGTGGACGAGACGGTCGAGATCATCGCGGCGCTGCGTGAGCGCTTTCCGGCCATCGTCGGGCCCAAGAAGGACGACATCTGCTACGCCACCCAGAACCGCCAGAACGCGGTCAAGGAGCTGGCCGCGGAGGTCGACCTGGTGCTGGTGATCGGCTCCCGCAACTCGTCGAACTCGAACCGGCTGGTCGACGTCACCCGCGAGATGGGCGTGGCGTCGTACCTGATCGACGACGAGTCCTCGATCGAGCCGGCATGGCTGGAGGGCGTCGACACGGTCGGCATCACCTCCGGCGCCTCCGCTCCGGAGTCACTGGTGGAGCGGGTGGTCGATTACTTCCGCGAGCTTGGCGCCACGCAGGTCGAATCACACGAGCTGGTCAACGAGAACGTCCACTTCTCGCTGCCGCTCGAGTTGCGCCGCGCCGTCGGCTGACGACGCCGCCGGCGAGTACGCTCAGGCCAAGGCCAGCTCCGCAAGCAGCGTGGCCTCACGCTCGCGCGACATGCGGAAGCCGGCCCGTCCCGGCGCGTCGCGGTTGGCGCGGTGCCAGGCCAGGGTGTCCGCGATCGTCTCGTCGACCGGCCGGTGCCTGAGCCCGGCCGCCATCGCCGGCGCCGGGTCGACGCAGTCCATCCACTCCAGCTCGGGGTCGCCGCCCAGCCACAACGGCAGGTCGCTCCACGGCTCGACCTCGCGGTCGAGCAGGGCCTGGTTGTCGGCCCAGACGATGTCGGCGCCGGCGCCGGAGACCGCGTTGCAGCGGTCGAGCAGGTCGCCGATCGTGAGCGGCTGCGCCGGGCCGACCGCGTTGAAGCGCCCGCCGGCGCCGCGCTCGGCCATCTCGACCATCCAGCCGGCCAGGTCACGCACGTCGATCACCTGCGTTCGCGCGCCGGGATCCCCCGGAGCCAGCACGGTGCCGCCCTCCGCGATCCGCGCCGGCCAGTAGGTGAAGCGGTCGGTTGGATCGTCGGGCCCCACGATCAGGCCCGGTCGCACCACCAGCGCGCGGTCGCCGAACTGCTGCTCGACGGCCTGCTCGCAGAGCGCCTTCAGCGGGCCGTAGCTGGTCTCGGTGATCTCCTCGATGGTGGCGTCGTCGATGGTGCCGACCGGCCCGTCGACGTCGCTTCCGGCACCGCCGTTCTGGTCGTACACGGAGACGCTGGAGACGAACGCGTAGTGGCCGCAGGTGGGCGCAAGCAGCCGCGCCGAGTCGGCGACCACACGCGGGAAGTAGCCGCTGGTGTCGATCACGGCATCGAACTCGCGACCCGCCAGCGGCGCCAGGCCGCCGTCGCGGTCGCCGTGCAGGTGCTCGGCATCGGGGAACAGCCCGGCGTTGGTCTGGCCACGGGTGAACAGCGTCAGCTGGTGGCCGCGCTCGAGCGCCTGCTCGGATGCGTGGCGGCCCAGGAACACCGTGCCGCCCAGGATCAGCAACCGCATCAGGCGCGTTCCACGGCGAGGCGCTCGCCGACCTGACGCTCCACCGTCAGCGTCTCGGCCGCGATCCAGTCGCCGTGAGCCTCCCAGACGGCGCCCGCCGGGTGCGTCAGGCGGATCCGGTCGACCACCTCGAGGCCCGCCTCCTGGCGCATCATGTTGATGGCGCGGATCAGGTCGCGGGCGCCGCCCTCCAGCTCCAGCTCCGGGGTGATCTCGGTGTCGAGAGCGACCGCGAAGCCGTCGCCGTCCTGCACCGCGAAACCGTCGCGGGCGCGCGTTCGCAGCTCGAACTCGCCCGGCTCGAGGCGCCACTCCCCCACCTCGACGTGTCCGTCCTTGAGGCTGAAGTCACCCTCGCGCAGGAGGCCGCGGATCATGCCCAGGTCGCGACCGTAACGCGGGCCCAGCACCTTCAGCAGCGGCATCACCTCGACCTCGGCGAACTCCTCCGCCGACGTCGCCAGACGCACCGCCTTCACTCCCAGCTCGGCGGCGATCAGATCGACGTGGCGGCCGACGTGGTCGCGCCGGGTGGCGTCGTCGGTGGCGACGATCACCTCTGCCAGCGGCTGGCGCAGCTTGACACCGGCGTCGTTGCGTGCCTGATGCCCGAGCCGCACCACCGCGCGCACGCTCGCCATCGCAGCCATCAGCGCATCGTCGGTCAGAGCCGCATTGACCACGGGGTATGTGGACAGGTGCACGCTCTCGGGTGCCTCGGCACAGGCTCCCCGCACCAGGTTCTGCCACAGGTCGTCGGCCAGGAACGGCATCACCGGCGCCACGCAGCGCAGCAGCTGCACCAGCGCGTACCAGAGCGTCTCGTAGGCGGCGCGCTTGTCGTCCGCGGCGCCCGACTTCCAGAACCGCTGCCGCGACGCGCGCACGTACCAGTTGGAGAGGTCCTCCACGAACGCCTCCACCGCGCGCACCAGCCGCGGCGAGTCGTAGCCCTCCAGCGCCGCCCGGCACTCGCCCACCAGCGACTGGGTGAGCGCCCGCATCCAGCGGTCGAGCGGGCTGGCGATGGCAGGGTCGGGGCCGGTCGCCAGCATCTCGTAGCGCGGCTCGAAGCCGTCCAGGTTCGCGTACATGACGAAGAAGTTGCACGTGTTCCACACCGTCAGCAGGTTCCGCTTGACCTCGTTGGCGGGCCCATAGCCGAAGCTCAGGTTCTGCGACGGCGTCTGGGCGGCGAACATCCAGCGCATCACGTCGGCGCCCATCTTCTCGGCGGCGTCGTCGAACCAGATTGCATTGCCCCACGACTTGTGCATGGGCCGGCCGGTCTCGTCGTTCACCTTCTCGTAGCAGAGCACCCGCCGGTAGGGGGACTTGCCCACCAGCACCACGCTCATGAACAGCATCGAGTAGAACCAAAGCCGGATCTGCTCGCGCATCTCCGACACCCAGTCGGCGGGGAACCAGGCCTCCCAGTCGGCGTGTGAGCCGAGGTCGGCGATGGTGACGCCCTCGGCGGCGCCGGTGGCATAGCCGCGCTCGACGAACTCGGGGTTGTGCCAGCCCAGCGTCGAGAACGGCACGATGCCGGCGTCGAGCCAGCAGTCGCCGACGTCGAGCAGGCGCTCGGCCGGCTTGCCGCACTCGCAGTCGATGCGCACGTCGTCGATCCAGGGCCGGTGCAGCTCCTCCAGGCCGTCCAGCCCGCTGGTGGCCCGCTCGCGCAGCTCGGCTTCCGAGCTGATCACGGTCATGTGGCCGTCCTCGCAGAAGTAGAAGGGCAGCGGCAGGCCCCAGTAGCGCTTGCGGCTGATGCACCAGTCGCCCATATTGCGCAGCCAGTCCTCCATCCGCTTGCCGTACTGCGGCGGCGTCCACTCGACGCCGCGGGCGGCCTCGATCATCGGCTCGCGCACCTCGTCGCAGCGGATGAACCACTCGTCCACCAGCCGGTAGATCAGCTCGGTGCCGCAGCGCCAGCAGACGGGGTAGCGGTGGGTGATCTCCCCCGCCTCGACCATCCTCCCACGCTGGCCGAGGTCCTCGATGATCTGCTGCGCCGCGTCGCCGGTGTGGCGGCCGTGCAGCCAGCCGAAGCCCTCATAGAAGGCGCCCGACTCATCCACCGGCACGATCGTGGCCAGGCCCTCGCGCACGCCCAGCTCGAAGTCCTCGGAGCCGCAGCCGGGCGCGATGTGGACGATGCCCGTGCCCTCGTCCATCGAGACCTCGTCCCAGCCTACAACGCGGTGCTCGACCCCGTCCTGGGCGGCCAGCTCGTCGAACGGCCCCTCGTACCTGAGGCCGACGAGCTCCGAACCCTTGACGGTGCCGACCTGGCGGCCGTGCAACGGCACGTGCTCGAGCCGGCTCTGGGCAACGTAGGCAATGCCGGAGCCGGTCTCGATGCGGGCATAGTCGGCGTCGGGCTGGACCGCGGCCGCGACGTTGGCCGGCAGCGTCCAGGGGGTGGTCGTCCACACGACCAGGAACTCGCCGTCGCGGCCGGCCAGCGGCAGCCGGACGTGGAGCGAGGGGTGGCCGATCTCGCGGTAGGAATCGATCAGCTCGTGCTGGGAGAGCGACGTGCCGCAGCGCGGACACCAGGGCATCGAGCGATGGCCCTTGTACAGCCAGCCGCGATCGTTGCACTCCTTGAGGAAGCCCCAGATGTAGCTGATGTTCGTGTCGGACATGGTGAAGTAGCTGCGGTCCCAGTCCATCCACTGGCCCAGCCGTGCCGACTGCTGCGTCTGGACGCCCGCGTACTTGGCCACGCGGTCGCGGCAGGCGCGCGCGAAGCGGTCAAGCCCGTACTCCTCGATCTCGGGCTTGGAGTTCAGCCCCAGCGCCTTCTCGACCTCGACCTCGACCCACAGGCCCTGGCAGTCGAAGCCGTTCTGGTAGCGCTGGTCCTCTCCCAGCATGGCGTGGTAGCGCTGCCAGACGTCCTTCAGCGTGCGGCCCCAGGCGTGATGCACGCCCATCGGGTTGTTGGCCGTGATCGGGCCGTCGAAGAACGAGTAGGTGGGGCCGCCGCGGTTCTGGTCGCGGAGCTGCTGGAAGGTGCCCTCGCGTTGCCAGCGGTCGAGGGCAGCGTGCTCGAGCGCGATGTGATCGGGCTGCTTGGTGACGGGCGCGAAGCGCTGCATCCGGCGGATTCTACGCGCCGGCAGGGCGGGCACGGCCGGACATCCCGCGAGGCGGGCGCCGGGTTGCTGGTGTTACAGAGCCTGCAACCTAATCGTGGTAGTGCCGCTGGCAGTAATCATCGAAGGCGGCGTGCTTGGCGAGGTAGCTGCCGAGCTCGGAGAACCCGAACTCGAACCACTCCGAGAGCCACCGCTCGTCGATCTCAACCTGCTTTTCCTGCAGCTCGTCCATGGTCGTCTCCTCCGGAGGGGGTCACTCCGGACGACTCGCCTCGGTCTAGGCTGCCGAGGCCTGTTGGCCTTGTAATCGGCCGGAACCGCGTCGACCTTTACGACTTCCGAACAATTGTTGCAAGCGCCTCGCGGCAGCACGCGAATGCCAGCTGGGCCGGGTCGATCTCGCCCGGCCGCCGCCAGCCGATCTCGCTCACGTCGTCGGCGGCCCGCTGCTGGCCGCCGGCGACCGTTGCCTGATAGAACAGGTTGAGCGTGGAAGGCGCGTCGTCGCCGTAGCGGTCGGGAAACACGCCCACCAACCGGCCCACGGTCACCTCCAGTCCGGTCTCCTCGAGCAGCTCCCTGCGCACCGCGTGCTGCGGCGTCTCGAGCGGCTCGACGAAGCCGCCCGGCAGGTCCCACCAGCCTGCGAACGGTTCGCGGGCGCGGCGTGTCAGCAGCAGCAGGCCGTCGCGCATGACCAGGGCGCTGGCCGTGGGCGCGGGGTTGTCGTAGATGACAAGGCCGCAGACCGGGCAGTGCAGCACATCGGTTCCGTCGTGCCGGAAGGGGCCGGTCTCGAGCGCCGCGGCGCAGCGCGGGCAGTGCCGCCACTCGGCAAACCGGCTCACGTCACCAGCACCTGCGCGGTCAGATCGGCCCAGCGCCCGGGCCGCATCATCCAGCCCGAGTACGTGGAGCGATTGGCGAGACACACCAGCCCACGGCCCGCCACGGGATCGGCCCACATCAACGTGCCGGACGCGCCGAAGTGCGAGAGCGTGGCGGGCGACACCGCATCGCCGCACCAGTGGGGATCGCCGGTGCCGCGGACGTTCACACCGAGCCCCCAGTCAGGGCAGTGCAGCTTGGGGTACGACTCGAGGCCGCCCTCGAGCCCGGGCCACTGGATCGACGCCAGATCGCGGCCGCTCTCGGCCGAGAGCAGCGGGGCGCCGCCGGCCAGCAGCAGCTGCACCACGCCGGCGTATGCCTCGGCCGTCGCGAAGCAGCCTCCGGCGGCCGACCCGCGACGCCGCCACTCCGGGCCGTTGAACAGCTGCACTCCAGGCGCCACCAGCCCCGGCTCCAGCACCTCGAGCGCGCGGCCGTACTCCTCCTCGGGCAGCGGCAGGAACGCATCCATGTCCATCGGCCGCAGCACCGCCTCGGTCACGTAGCGGCGGTAGTCGATGCCCGACGCCGCCTCGATCAGGGCGGCGAGCACGTGGTAGCCCTCGTTCGAGTAGGCACGGCGGGTAGCCGGCGGCCGCACCGGCTGCACATCGAGCGGTGCCACGCCCTTGGCGATCTCGGGCAGACCGGAGGCGTGCGCGAGCAGGTGGCGGGCGGTGATGCTCGCCCGCGCCGAGTCGCGGTATTCGGACAAGTGGTCGCCCACGGGTGCGTCCAGCTCGATCGTGCCCTCCTCGGCCGCGACCAGCGCCGCGATGGCAACGATCGGCTTGGTCAGCGAAGCCAGGGCGAACAGGGAGTCCGCTTCAGCCGCGCCCGCGACGTGCGTATCCTCCACGCCGGAGCGTCCCACGACCGCGACCGCGACCCCCGGCACGTCACCCTCAGCGACCCAGTTGTTGACAGCGTCCCATGCCACCGGGGCATGTTAGAGGTATCGTTTTTCTCTACATGGCACGAGTTGAGACCCGGAGCAGGCCGATCGAGGCCGAGGAGAACACCGGCGAGGAGCATCTCGACGACTGGTTCGCACGCCGGTTGCAGTCGCAGGGAATCCCCTCGCGCCTGGGCGCCCCGTCCACCGCGCGGATCCTGGCGGTGGTGGGGCTGGCGCTCGCGCTGCTGGCGTTCCTGTGGGCGCTTTCGAGCGTCGGCTCCAGCCACTCGACCTCGTCGGTCACGACGCCGCCCGCCACCACGTCGCCCAACAACCCCGGAAACAACGGCGGGGGCGGGGGCGGAGGCGGCGGGATCGGCAACGCCAAGCATGGCACGGTGGCGTGGAACACGGTCACCGTCGACGTGCTGAACGGGTTCGGCGGAAACGGCGCGGCCGCCTCGAACGCGGCCGTTCTGCGCGCGGCCGGATGGACGGTTGGCACCACCAACAACGCCAGCGGCATCACCAAGACCGAGGTCGTGTACCTGCCCGGGCACGAGCCCCAGGCGAAGGCCGTATCAAAGAAGCTGGGCCTGGGCCGGCCGGTGCCGATCGCGCAGGCCACCGGCGTCCCGTCCGATGCCACGAGCGGGGTCGCCATCGTGCTCGGCCCCGACCAGCTGACCAACACGACCGTCCACTAGCGCCGATCAGCTCGCGCGGAGCGCGTCCCAGGTGCGCTCGACGTGCTCCCAGCCGCTGGCCGCATTTCCGATGGCGATGCGGATCGCGAACCGGCCGTCTACCCTGGTGTGAGACACCAGCGCGGTGCCGCTGTGGTTGATGCGATCGACGATGGCGGCGTTGAGCCGCTCGAGCTCCCGCTCGTCGTCGATGCCCTCGGGGTGCGACCGGAAGCAGACGGTCGAGAGCGGCACGGGCGCCATCAGCTCCCAGCCAGGCTCGGCGGCGACCACCTCCGCGAGGCGCTGCGCCAGCGCGATGTGACCCGACACCAGCTCGGCCAGGCCGTCGCGGCCGTAGGCACGGATCACCATCCACAGCTTCAGCGCGCGGAACCGCCGGCCCAGCGCCAGGCCGTAATCCATCAGGTTGAGGACGTCGGACTCATCGGTCGTCAGGTAGAACGGAATCAGCGCGAACACCTCCCGCAGCACGTCCGGGCGCGACGTGTAGAGGAGGCTGCAGTCGACCGGGGTGAACAGCCATTTGTGAGGATTGAACACCAGCGAGTCGGCGCGCTCGCAGCCTGCCAGCAGCGGCCGCGTCGCCTCCACCAGCCCGGCGGCGCCGCCGTAGGCGGCATCCACGTGCAGCCAGAGACCGTGGCGTCCGCAGATGTCGGCGATCGCAGGCACCGGGTCGATGCTCGTCGTGGAGGTGGTGCCGACCGTGGCAACGACCGCCAGCGGCCGCACGCCGGCAGCGATATCTGCCTCGACCGCTTCCGCCAGCAGGTCGGCGCGCAGGCGCAGGCCGTCGTCGGTCGCGATCTTGGTGAGGCCGTCCAGGCCGATGCCGAGCGTGATACAGGCCTTGTCCACCGACGAGTGAGCTTCGGCCGATGCGTACACGCGCAGCGGCGGCAGGTCGGCCCTGCCTGCCATGCCCCGCGTGCGGATGTCGAGCCCGGCCGCCTCGCGGGCGCAGGCGAGGCCGTACATCGTGGAGGTCGAGGCGGTGTCGGTGATCTCGCCGAACCATCCGGCCGGGAGTCCCAGCAGGTCGAGCACCCAGGCCAGCGTGCGCTGCTCGAGCTCGGTGGCGGCGGGAGAGGTGCGCCACAGCATCGCGTTCACGTTGAGGGCGCTCGCGATCAGCTCGCCGACGATGCCCGGGCCGCTGCCGGTGATGCCGAAGTAGGCGAAGAAGGCCGGGTGGTTCCAGTGCGTGATCCCGGGCAGGATCAGGGCATCGACGTCGGCCATGATCGACTCCAGCGGCTCGCCGCCGTCCGGGGCGACGCGCGGCAGCCGGGCGGCGATCTCACCCGGCTCGACCTGCGCCAGGACCGGGCGCTCGGAGACGGTCTCGAGGTACCCAGACACCCAGGATGCGGCCTCGGCCAGGGCGTCTCGCAGCTCCTCGCTGGTGGGCCCGGGGCCGGTCATCGACGCGCTCATGGGCGCAGTATGGCAGCGCTCAGCCGCGGTGGATCGACGAGGTGGTCGAGTTGTAGACCGTGAAGTAGCGGCGGCCGGCGAAGATCGCGGTCGTCCACAGGAAGCGGCCGCTGCCCTTGTTGACGGAGAAGATGGCGCGCGAGCGCTTCGTCTTCAGGTTCAGCACCTCGACCTGCATGCCCTGCAGCGTCTGGCGGATGTAGACCACCAACGTGCCGTCGATGGACGGGTTGAAGTAGCTATCGATCTTGGTGGTGCGCGGCGAGCGGATGCTCCTGCGGTCGATCCGGTAGACCGAGATTGAGCTGCTGCCGGCGGTGGTGCGGTGGTAGACCACGCGCGGGTAGGAGATGTCGGGCGGCCCCAGGTCGGTGCGCAGCCGCGAGTGCGCGATCACCCTCGCGGAGCCGGTATGAAGGTTGTAGAGGACGATCTGGCGGCGCCCGTTCTTGAGCCGCCGGTAGACCAGCCACTTGTCGGACAACGCGGGGTCGCGGCCCTTCAGCGGCAGCGTCTGGAGCACGGTCATGGTGGTGTAGTCGAGGATCTCGAAGGCCGGGCCGGTGTCGACCACGACGCTGGTACCGCTCACATCCGGGGTCCAGCCGGGCAGGTCGGTGAACGTACCGTTGTAGCGGACGACGCCGGTCAGCGATCCGTCCGAGTTGATGCGGTCGAAGGCCAGCACGCCGGTGCCGGCCGAGGGATCGGCCACCGGTTGCGTGCCCAGGTTGATCGTGACGGAGGCCTGGGCGACGCCCGAGGCGGCACCCATCGCCAGCACCGAGCCCAGCAACCCCAGCGCGACCGCGTTCGCCAGTCGCAGCCGGCGGCGGCCGGCCAGCCGCGCCATCCATTCGATCCTGGCCATGGCTTGCTCGTGGCTGCGCACGCGGGCGGTGGCCACGGCCAGCGCCAGGCCCCGGCCCAGGCCGAAGGCGGCCAGCACGGCAGCGCCGGACGCAGGTCCGGCCAGCGCCGCGACGGCCACGGCCACCACCGGCAGGGTCGCGACCGGCAGGTAGGTTGCGAAGCCGAAGCCGAGGCCGGCGCCGTAGAGCAGCGCGGTCAGCGGCTGTGGATAGCGCTCCCGCCAGCGCTCCGGCACCTGGCGTCGCATCTGAGGCAGGGGCAGACGCACCAGGCCCAGCTCGGCGGCCGCCTCGAGCAGGGCGAAGACGGCGACGGCTGCGGCCACGGTCGCCCCGCCTGCGGGCAGGGCTGCGCCCAGCGCCAGGCCAAGGAGACCGGCGGTGGCGGCGGCGGCTGCGGTGAACAGGGCGAGCGACAGCATCCATGTGCGTGTCCCGTGCACGACGGGGACGATGGTCTCCACCATCGAAAACCCTCAGGGCGACCAGGCGCCGGACACGCCGGCGATCAACGCGCAGACGGCCAGCGCCGCGTCGGGGTTGAGCGAGACGGTCAGCACGGCGTGGACGTCTGGTAGTAGAGGACGCAGAACACGCGGCGGCCGTTGTAGCAGTAGCCGACGAGGGCGGCGTCGCCGTTGATGCGGGTTCGTGTGTGCGCGCAGCAGTCGACCAGCTTGCGGATGGTGCCGCCGCAGCAGCGATACCAGCCGCCGTCGAACTGGGCCTTCAGGCCGTAGCGCTCGCGCACCCAGTCCTGGCAGAGGCGGGTGCGAGGCGCGCGCGGCAGGAGGTCGCCGGTGGGGCCACGCAGGCGGTTACCGCTCTCGTCGACGACGTAGCCCTCGGCATCGACCAGGCGCCCGAGGTTGTCGACGCGGTGTCCGTCCTTGGGCCGCAGCGGCCGGCCGTGCAGGTCGATGCGGGGCGGGAAGTACGGCGCCGGGCAGTGGTGGGTCGTGTAGGTGTGGCCGCAGAAGCCGTAGTAGTGGGCGTCGGCGGTGTCGGGCGAGACGGCACTCGCGGCCAGGCGGCCCGA
>Ga0075434_100001152_pt1 | contig 21846 bp, 19 predicted proteins | sample RhiMethybrSRZTD3_FD_75298 | JGI IMG/M metagenome (GOLD analysis project Ga0075434, IMG submission 75298) | Populus rhizosphere microbial communities from Tennessee, USA - Rhizosphere MetaG P. TD hybrid SRZTD3 | ecosystem: Host-associated > Plants > Roots > Rhizosphere > Soil | place: USA... | reverse complement strand
TAGTCCCATTCGTACTCTCACTCGTTGCCCAAACGGCCTACAGGGACATTCGGTTCTGCCACCGACCGATCTCGACCTTTTGTTTTGCCGTCGGCCTGAACGCTTGATCGCCCATGGCCGGAACCATGCCTGGGTCAGCGGGGCAACCAGACGCTCGTTCCCTGGTCAGGCGGAACCAGCTACCCACCAGCGATCGCAGGAGTTCGAGTCCCGTCGGACGCATTCCTCCGATTCCAGCGTAGTCGGGCAAGTCGTTGTGGGCTATCGCAACCCGCAACCCCTCGATCGCGTGGCCGTGGAAAGACGTGTGGGGTCGGTCCGGGTTCGAGTCCGCCTTGGTCGATAGCCCGCATGAGGCCGCACCTCCGCCGCCCGTCTTGAGCGAAGTCGTCGGCGATACTCGGAGCGCGCCGCGCACGTCGAGCGCCTGACGACCTCTCGGGAGCGGCTCAACGTCCGGAGCGAGTGGGTTCTCCGACGTCGAGGGCCTCCGGCACATCCGAGCCGCGCTGGGCGGACTCCGGGGCGGTCCGTACCCGCAGAGTCCGCGCTGGCGCACGGCGCGGTGCTGGAGCTACCGCTCTAGAAGATGCGAGCCGCGATCTCGGCCGGCGCCTCGAGCAGCTCCTTGAGCTCGTTGTCGACCTTGACGAGGGTCACCGATGCTCCTGCCATGTCGAGCGACGTGCAGTACTCGCCCACGTAGGAGCGCCACACATTGACGCCGCGCTCTTGCAACTGCTCGTGCGCGCGCCCATACAGGATGTAGAGCTCCGAGATCGGCGTGCCGCCGAGGCCGTTGATCATCAGCGCGACCTCGTCGCCCGACTCGTAGGGCAGGTCGGTGACCACCGCCTCGAGCATCTCGTCGATGATGTTGTTGGCGGTCGTCAGCTTCTCGCGGCGACGGCCGGGCTCGCCGTGGATGCCGACGCCCATCTCGATCTCGTCGTCGCCCAGCTCGAACAGCGGTGAGCCCTTCGCGGGAGGCGTGCAGGAGGTGAGCGCCATGCCCATCGACCGCGTGACAGAGTTGACGCGTTCTCCGAGGGCAACGAGCGACTGCAGATCGTCGCCGCGGTCCGATGCCGCACCGAGTGCCTTGATCACGAAGAAGTTGCCGGCCACGCCACGGCGCCCGACCGTGTAGGTGGAGTCCTTGACAGCCACGTCGTCGTCGACGATTACGGTGCCGACCTCGATGTCCTCGGCCTCGGCGAGCTCACGGCCCATGTCGAAGGCCATTCTGTCGCCGGTGTAGTTGTTGATGATGTGCAAGACGCCCTTGGAGCTGTTCAGGAGCTTGCTTGTCTCGTAGACGTAGTCCGAAGGTGGAGCGGAGAAGACGTCGCCTGGGCAGGCCGCGTCGAGCATCCCGGGGCCGACCGCCATCACGTGAGCGGGCTCGTGCCCGGAGCCAGAGCCCTGGAAGATTGACACCTTGTTGTCACGCGGAACGTCCGTCCGCATGATCAGGTTGTACTCGGGCACGTAGCGCAGCTTGCCCGGATTCGCCAGCTCGATTCCCTTGAGCATCTCGGGAACGAACTGCTGTGGATCGTTGACGAACTTCTTCATGTAACGCCTCCTCTGCCCGGTTGCCCGGGCCTAGACGGTGGTGGGGCGCCAAGCAGCGCTGACGCGCTCGAAGAGCACCGCGATCGCTATGGCGCCAGCGTCGACGGACTCCCTGCTGCGCTCGCCCGAGTACGCGGCTCGGCCCTTCTTGGCGAGCATTCCCTTGGTCGCTTCGGCGCTCTCGCGCGCGGTCTCGGCGGCCGCCGCGAGGGCGTCCGATGCGTTGGTGCCGCCCGCGAACTCCTGCTCCAGCCGGTCGGTTGCGGGGATGAGGGCGTCCAGCAGGGTCTTGTCGCCGAGGTCCGACTCCCCGCGCTGCTTGATTCCTTCGATCGCGGCGCGGAGCGCAGCGACTGCATCCCCTGCCGAAGGATCCGGACTGTCCTTGAGCGCCGTGCCAGCGCGCAGGAACGCGGTACCCCAGATCGGGCCCGATGCCCCTCCGACACGACCCGACAGCACGAGCGCCGTCTTCTTGAGCAGTCCGGAGATGTCTTCGTACTCCATCGCGTCCCAGTCGTCGACCACCTTGCCGAAGCCCCGGGCCAGGGAGTAGCCGAAGTCTCCGTCGCCAACCGCAGCATCGAGGTCGCAGAAGTACCTCTCGTTCTCCACGGCTGTGTTGGCGATGGTGCGCACCAGTTGCTCGGCGTCGCGCAGGGCGGCGTCGCTCATGTGACCTCCCTTGAGACAGGGACCCGCAGGCACGCCTGAAGGTCGTCCAGTGTGATGTACGGCCCGGGTTCGGCGGGACTTCGATTGGCGATGACCTGAGCCGGTTCGCCCGGATCGCCGAGGCTCGATACCACGAGCACGGCCTCTGAGAAGTCCTCGGCACCCGTGTAGCTGCTGACGGTGACGACGCAACGCAGGCCCGCGGCCACCGCCGCGAGGAGACCGTTGCGCGAGTCCTCGATGACGACCGTCTCGTGCGGGTCGGCCCCGGTGCGCTCCAGCGCCAGCAGGTAGATGCCGGGGTCGGGCTTCTTGGCCGGCACGACGTCGCCAGCCAGCACACTGAAGTGGGCTGCCTTCTCGTCGCCGACGGCGTGCTCGAGGGTTGCGCGCACCGACTCCTCAGCGGATGTGGAGGCGACCGCGAGTATCCACCCGGCCGCGAGCGCCTCGTCGACGATGCGGGCCACGCCCGGACGGCCAGGCAGTTGGCCGGCGTGAACGCGAGCCTTGTAGGCTGCCGTCTTCGTCTTGTGCCAGCGGGCAATCAGCTCCCGCTGGCCCTCGGGATCGGCCGGCAGTCCGTTCTCGCGCACGAACTCATCCGTCAGTAGCGACGCCATGCGCTCCTTCCCGCCGCCGATCAACAGCTTCTCGGCGTACTCCGACTCCGACCAGCGGACCGGCAGTCCCTCCTGCGCGAAAGTCTCGTTGAACGCTGGCAGGTGCCCAAGGCGCTCGGTGTCCGCGAGCACGCCGTCGCAGTCGAAGAACAACGCCGGCATCAGGCGCCGACGGCTGTGCGCGCCTTGCCCACGGAGCCGAAGGTCCGCATGTGCTCAATGGCCATCGCCCGCACCGCGTCGCTCGCGCTCTTCAGCAGGGAAGGGGGATCGTGCTTGGTGGGATTGGCCTCCAGATACTCACGGAAGGAGTCGACGAAGGCGATCTTCAGGGCTGTCGAGATGTTCACCTTGGCGCAGCCGCGCGAGATGAGATCCTTGAACTGCTCCGGTGACAGCCCGGTTCCGCCGTGCAGCACCTGGGGAATCGGCGCCCGCTCGACGATCGCAGTCACCCGCTCGGGCGTGAGCTTGGGGCTTGACGCATAAAGCCCATGCGCCGTTCCGATAGCCGGTGCGAACGCGTAGACCCCGGTGTCCTCGATGAACTTCAGCGACACCTCGACCGGATGTACGTCGCCCGCCTCGTCGGAGCCCACGTCGTCCTCGACCCCCCTGACGCTCTCGATCTCACCCTCGACGTCCGCGCCGTGTTCGCGCGCCTCCTCGACGACCTCGGCCGTCTGGCGAGTGTTCTCCTCGATGTCCAGATGGGAGCCGTCGAACAGGACCGAGTTCCAGCCCGTCTTCAGGCAGGTGGTCGCCCATTCGCGGTCGGGGCAGTGATCGAGGTGAAGAGTGATCGGCACGGGTGCATCCTCGGCCATAGCACGGAACATCTCGTAGAGCACCTTGGCCCCGATCGACTTCACCGTCTTGAGGGACGTTTGGACGATCAGGGGGGAGTCGAGCTCGGAAGCCGCGTCGATCACCGCCCGCAGGCTGACGTCGTCGACGACGTTGAAGGCCGCGACTCCGTACCTCTCCTCGAAGGCGGGGTCGAGAATGTCTCTGAAGGCGACGACGGGCACTTCGACCGCGCGAGCCTATCCGGAATCTGCCCCATAATGCTACTTCCCCCGGATGAACTCCGATCGCGGGATCGATCGGTGGAGTCTGGGTTCGGCTCGGCGCGAACGCTGGGCGCGTTTACGCTGCCGCCGTTCTCGAGGCCCTCCCTCCCCCCGGATGGAGACGCGGCTGTCGGCGCGTTTCTTGGCCGACGTCGCTCGCCAACGGTTCAGTCAGCGTTACCGCCCGCCGTGAGTGAGTGACGCGGGCGGACGCGCCGATCACGGGAGCGAGTACGCCGTAGGCCTTGAGTAACGCGAGTGGCTAGGGAGCGGCGGCGCGCTTCACAGCTCGCCGCTGCTTCCTCATCCCCGCGACCATTGCCTCTGCGCACTCGGCCGGACGCCGGATGGCTCCCTGCGCTCCATCTCGTGATGAAGTGGCGCAGGGTGGACGACACAACAAACGTTTCGTCAGAGGAGGAGACAATGGTCGTGGCAACGGCGAAGATCGGGGATTTCGACCGCTTCTGGAACACCTTCTCAACCAGGGCGCCGAGAAACGAAAGCAGCACGGTTGCAAGGGGGCGCACGTCTTCCAGGATCCAAATGAGAGCGACCGGATTTGGGCGATCTTCGACTGGGACGAGGCCGGCTGGCAAAGCTTCACCTCGGACCCCGAGGTCCCGGCGATCTTTCAGGAAGCCGGGTTTACGCAAGGTCCGCCCAAGTCGGCGGAGTTCCTCCGCGAGCACTGCGCCTAGACAGGCCCGCGCGACTCCAATCAGTCCTTCGACTTACCGCCGACTGGGATCGGGCCGAGGAGAACTTCACGGCTCGACGCCACTCCCAACTTGTTGTCACCTTCGTCGTCACCCTGCGGCGTCCGGCCGCCGAGCCCAAGCGAAGGCGCCTGTTAGCAGGACATTCTCAGTGGGCCGCGCAGGACTCGAACCTGCAACCTTGGGATTAAGAGAACCCCTCGGCGTCTCGGCTGGCCTCGGTTTGCCCAGGGCTTCGGGTGGGTCGTCCTCATCGCGCTCTTGCTCGCCATCCCGGCGGGCATCGTCTTGGGCATCGTCTGGCTCGCCACCGGGCGTCACAAGCGCGAGCCCTCCGCGCATCCGAACTGGTGGCGGCGGCGATCACTGCTCACGCGCGGCGCCCGCGGGTTCGTGGGTCGTCCTCCTGCTGATCTCCGGTGCGCTGCTCGGCGATAACGGCAACGGCGGCGGCAACCGCGCGTCGACTGCAGACGCCCAGCCGTCGCCTCCGCCGTCGCCCGCACCGGCAGCCCCGCCTCCTCCGCCTCCGCCTCCTCCCCCCCGTCCGACGCCGCGAGCGTCGACAAGAACACCCGTGCCTACATCGCCCAGGTCCAGACGTGCCAGGTCGAGGTCGGCCTGCTGCTGCTCGCCATCCGTCGCGGCCAGACCAACACGCTCAAGCTCGCGGACGAGGGGACCACCGCACGGGACGCCTGCGACTCGATCCGCAGTCGCCTGCTGTCGATGGACACGACCCATTTCGACGACCAGGCGACGGACGCCTGGTACGGAGTGGACCGGCTCAAGAGCGGACTGAACGCCTTCCTCGCCTACCTCGACAACCCGGAGCCAACGAAGCTCATCGAGGCACGGAACAAGCTGCAGGAGGGGGACCAGAACGCCGCGCGCGGCATCCACGAGATCAACCAGCGGCGCAAGGTCTACGGACTACACGCGGTCAAGTCGTAGGTGCAGGTGCCCAGCTTTGCCCGTACCTTCCAGATCCGTTCCATACGAGCCGGATCCGCCTCAGCTCGCGTCAGCCACGGCAACAAGAAAGCCCAGGAACCCGCACGGCCCCTGGGCTTTTCCTGGTGGAGCGTACCGGGATCGAACCGGTGACCTCCGGCTTGCAAACGCGGTCTACCCTGCCACCTAGTGCCGCGTGATGCCGCGGAAACGGCGTAGTGGAGCCGAATCCGAGCGTCGCGACTGACGCCACGCGGAACGCTGTAGCGCCCCTGCGGGGGACCGACGCTTGCAAAGCGCTTGCACCAATGGGGCCGCCACCCCTTGGGATGGTGCGGCGGCGAGCCGTGAAGCCCGCCGCCGCGCAAGAGAGGCGCATGAGTTGACGTGCATTAGTGCCGAGTCTTACAGTGGCGGGGTCAACCGGGAGGGAGGCGTACTATGCGCGCGACAGGGGTTCGTTCGAGGTCGTGGCTGTTCGTCTCGGTGGTTGCCCTCGCGACTGCGCTCGCGCTCGGCGTGGCCCCGTCCGCCCAGGCGGCGAACATCGCTCCGAATCCGGGTTTCGAGACCGGGGGACCGGGTTGCGACCCAGGGCCGTGTCAGTGGAGCGCGTTTGTCAACTCCACGATCCTTCGAGACCCGGTCGGACCACACAGCGGCGCGTCCAGCATCCGTCTTACCTCCACGGGCACGCAGACAATCGTGTGGGTCCGCAGCGACTGTGTTGCGGCCACCGCGGGCACGTACAACATGGCGATCTTCTACAAGGTGGACGCTGGCCAAGCCGTGCCGCCCACCAACCTCCAGTTCCAACCCACTTTCTACTCGGGTGTCGGCTGTTCGGTTACACAGACTGCGGGCGGGGGGACGTTCACAGACTCGCCGGTCAACGACGGGATGTGGCATTACGCCACCGGTCAGGCGACGGCACCCGCCGGGACGCAGTCCGCCGTCATGAGCCTTGTTTTCCACTGCGGCGTGCCGCCTTTTGTCACCTGCCCGAACACGTCCACGGCCAGCTTCGACGATGCGGTCATCGACACCAGCCCGCTCGCCGCGGCGATTGTATCTCTGTCGGCGAGGCGGTCATCCAAGGGCGTCCTCGTCCGCTGGCGCACCGGCACGGAGGCGAACGAACTGGGCTTCAACGTGTACCGGCAGCAGGGCCGTAGGCGGGTACGGGTCAACCGACGCCTGCTACCGGCAATCGGTGGCGTCGCGGGCACGTCGTACGCGTTCACGGACCGCCGAGCGCCGAGACACCGCGCGCTTCGGTACTGGCTGCAGGACGTCGAGCTGACCGGCGCCCGAACCTGGCACGGGCCGGTGCGCGTCGCGGCGTCCTAGGACGGAGAGCGGCCGGGGCTCGGGGTCGGTCGCCCGCCAACCGGTTGGGTCAACAAGGCCACCCGGCCTAGCCCGTTTGAGCGACACGCGGGCCGCTAGCGGGCCGCGCTACCTCGTCTGGCTCTTCGGACGTCTCGACCTTGAACGCACCGGCGAGACGGCGGGCCGGATCGCCCTGGCTCTTGTGATGCAAGTACCTGGTGGTCGTCCGCTGGTCGGCGTGGCCCATCCACGCCTGCAACTCGACGACCGAGTACGCGGTGTTCACGGCCAGGCTGCCGAAGGTGTGACGGAGGTCGTGGAATCGCAGCGGACGCGCCTTCGCCCGCTTTTGTGCGCTCGCGTACCGCCGGGAGAGCGCGCGCCCGTCCACGTAGCCGCCGCGGTCGCCCACGAAGACGAGGTCGTCCGGGTCGGTCCCCTCGGCCCGTTGGCTCAGGCGGGCGAGCGCCTGCGCGACGTCCGGGACCATCGGGACGACGCGGCTCGTCCGCCCCTTCGGCGTTCCCAGGCGTCCGCAGGTGTACGACCGCTCGACGCATCCGCGCTCTGTTTCAACGGCGGGACGACCGGAGTTGTGAGCAATGCACGAAGGGCGTGCCAATGCGCAAGGGCCAGAGGTACTGCTCGACGAAGTGTCGCGTCGCGGCCCACCGCGCCGCCAAGGTACGGGCGCTTATGGACCAGGCCCTGCGCGGCAGCGTCAGCGCCTGAGTCGTGCCCGATCAGATTCGCAGTGACGTCAGAATCCCGACGATCCCGGCTCTCCCGTTCGCCCGTCTTCTGTTGCCCCCTGCGTTGCCCCAACGCCCCGAGCCTCGGAGCCCTGAACACGAAATGCGCCGATTAGCAGGACAGTCTGAGTGGGCCGCGCAGGACTCGAACCTGCAACCTTGGGATTAAGAGTCCCCTGCTCTGCCAGTTGAGCTAGCGGCCCGGGACACACACGCCACGCGTGCGCATCTAGCGCGATCCGTACTGTAGCGAGCCGATGAAGGTCCTCTCGGTGGTCGGCAACCGGCCGCAATTCGTCAAGTCCGCCCCGCTCTCCGTCGCCCTGCGCGAGCACGGGATCAACGAGGTGCTGCTGCACACCGGCCAGCACTACGACCCCGAGCTCTCGCAGATCTTCTTCGAGGAGCTCGGCGTGCTCGAGCCCTCGTACCGCCTCGAGGTCGGCGATCTGCCGCGCGACGAGATGCTCGCGAGAATGCAGCCCGGCATCGCCGAGGCGATCGCCGGCGAGCAGCCTGACTGGGTGGTCGTCTTCGGGGACACGAACTCGACACTCGCCGGCGCCCGCGCCGCCGCGCAGGCCGGCTTCCCGCTCGCACACGTCGAGTCCGGCATGCGAAGCGGGGACTGGTCGATGCCCGAGGAGCACAACCGCGCCGAGACCGACCGGCTGTCGCAGCTCCTCCTCTGCTCGGACGAGCGCGCGGCCCGGACGCTCGCCGACGAGGGCGTCCACGGCACTGCGGAGGTCGTCGGCGACGTGATGGCCGATGCCTGCTTCCGACTGACGCCGATCGCGCGCGAGCGTTCGCGGCTCCTTACCGACCTGGCGTTGCAACCGCGCGCATACGTCACGGTCACCGTGCATCGCGAGGCCAACGTTGCGCCGTCCCGCCTCACCCACGTCCTGGCCGCGCTCGGAGAGCTCCGCGAGCCGGTCGTCTTCCCAGCGCACCCGCGAACCGCCGGCGCCATTCGCACCAACCGGCTTCCGGTTCCCGAGAACATCAGGCTGCTGCCGTCGCTCGGCTACCTCGACTTCGCCGCCCTGGCGTCACAGGCCCGCGTCATTGTCACGGACTCGGGCGGACTGCAGAAGGAGGCGTACTGGTACGGCGTTCCCTGCGTGACCCTGCGCCCCTCGACCGAGTGGGTCGACACGCTCGAGGTCGGCGCGAACGTCCTCGTCGACGCCGATCCGGCCCGGATCGTCGCGGCCGCCGCGACAGCGACGATGCCGCCCGACCCGCCGCCGCTCTACGGCGACGGACACGCCGCGGACCGGATCGCGGATGCCCTCGCTAGGCTTGCGCCGCGATGATCCGCGTCGGTCTCACGGGGCTGGGCTACTGGGGCCCGAACCTCGCCCGCAACTTCGACGACCTCGCCGACTTGCGCTGGCTCTGCGACCTGTCGCCCGAGCAGCGTGAGCGCTACGCCCGGCGGTTTCCGGCAGCGCGCCTGACCGGCGACTTCGACGAGCTACTCGCCGACCCGGAACTGGACGCGGTCGTGGTCGCGACGCCCGTGGTCACCCACTTCGAGCTCGCGAAGCGCGCGCTGCTCGCCGGAAAGCACGTCTTCGTCGAGAAGCCGCCGGCGGTCGCGGGAGCGGAGGCGGACGAGCTCGTCTCGCTCGCCGAGGAGCGCGACCTCGTCCTGCTCCCGGGCCACCTCCTGCTCTACCACCCGGGCGTTCGTAAGCTGAAGGAGATCGTCGACTCGGGCGCGCTCGGCGAGGTGCTCTATCTCTACGGGAACCGGCAGAACCTCGGCCAGATCCGCAAGGACGAGAACGCGCTCTGGTCGCTGGGCGTCCACGACCTCTCCGTCATCCTCCACGTGATCGGGGACGAGCCTTCACACGTCTGGGCACGCGGCGAGTCGTTCCTGAATCCGGGCGTCGAGGACGTCGTCTTCTGTTACCTGCGCTTCCCGTCGGGTGCGATCGCGCATATGCACCTCTCGTGGCTCGACCCGCACAAGATGCGGAAGATGACGGTCGTCGGACGCGAGCGGATGGCCGTCTTCGACGACATGGAGCTCGAGCGCAAGCTGACCGTGTACGAGAAGGCGCCCGAGCAGCCGGCCGAGACCTACGGCGAATGGCGTACGCGCACGGGCGACATCCACAGCCCCAAGATCCCTAACGACGAGCCGCTCAGGCTCGAGGTCCAGCACTTCCTCTCGCTCGTGGAAGGTGCCGGCGACCGCTTCGAAGCCGCGCGGGCAGGCGCGACCGTCGTGCGAACGCTCGAGGCACTACAGGAGTCGCTCGTCAAGGAAGAGAAGGCGCTGGCGCCCGGCGAAGCCTGAGACGGCCGTTAGAGCGCCGGCTTCGGCTTTGGCTTCCGTCCCGAGGTCTTCGAGATCGAGAGCGAGTAGGCACCGGAGCCGGGTGCCGTGATGCGGACCTCCAGGTAGTACTGGCCCGCCTTCCGCACGCGATATGCCGAGATCTGCTGGCGGCTGCCGGGCGAGGTCGACCGGGCGGCGAGCCTCCGCCCCTTCCCGACGGGGCCGAGGACAGTCCGCGTCCCGGGCTTCCAGAGCAGCAGCCCGACCGACGAGCGCGCAGGCCCCCTGAGCATGGCCCGGAACCGCTGTCCGCGGCGGAGCTTGATGCGGTAGACGTCGCTCTGGTCGTCCCAGAAGTCGAGAGTCGCCGTCAGCGTGCCGCGGCGCCACTTCAGCGGCCAGGCAGCCCCGGCGGCGTTGTCGTTCGACTCGTAGTGGTCCGGCCGGGGCATCACGCCGGCGAGAACGCGGCCGACGGCCGTGTCCACCGAGAGCCTCCCCCACCCGGTCAGGCGGTCGCGACCGCCCGAGCACGCGTGGCAGCCGCTCGCGGGGCCCATGTCCTGCGCAGAGCGTTCGAGGACGTACTCGACCTGGTCCGGGGTCAGGCTCGGCTTGACCGCAAAGAGCAGCGCGGCGGCCCCCGTGACGAGCGGCGCGGCGAACGACGTTCCCGCGGCGTGGCGGAACTCGGACGGGCCGCAGTCCGAGTAGCCGACGTTCGCGCAACTCGCCTTCGTCCCCTGCATGCCACGCGGGAGCGTCGAGTAGATGTCGTCGCCGGGTGCGGTGACGTCGTTGTAGATCATGTCGCGGTTCGAGAACTCAGGCACCGATCCGACCCGCGAGATGGCGCTTACCCCGAGAACGTGCGGGAGCGCGGCCGGATAACCCGCGAAGTTCCAGGGCGAGTGCGGCGCCTGATCGCTGTTCCCGACCGCAGCGACGACCAGCGCGCCATGGCGGCGGGCATAGGCAACCGCGCTCGCCTCGAGCGGTGAATACGTGTCCTCCTGGAGCTTGAACGGATCGCGGACGCCCGCCAGGCTCAGGTTGATCACCTTCGCGCCGCGGTCCGCGGCCCAGCGGAGCGCGCGGGCCTCGGCTTCCAGGGGAATGGAGCCGTCGGACCGGGCGATCTTCGCGATCAGCAGCTGTGCCGGGAAGGCGATCCCTGAGATACCGACGCCGTTCCCGGTCGCGGCGGCGATCTCGCCGGCGACGAAGGTCCCGTGTCCGCGACGGTCCTCGTACGCCGAGCCTCCGATGAAGCTTCGCGCGGCGACGATGCGTCCCTTGAACTCCGGATGGCCGCCGTCGATGCCGGAGTCGAGCACGGCGACGGTCGGGCCCGCGAGCGACGGGAGGTCGGGCCAGGCGTCGAACGCCTGGATCTGGGCGAGATACCACTGCCGGTTGTAAAGCGGGTCGTTGGGAACGAAGGCGAGCCGACGCGCGGCCCTCGGCGCGTCGAGCCGCTCGACGTACGAGACGCCCGGGAATCTCCGCAGCTCCTGCGCGCTTGCGCCGTCGACGAAGAGCGCGCGGAGCGCGGGATCGCCGCTCGTTACCGTCGAGGCCGGATCGGCGTTGATCTCTCCCGCGAGCTCGGTGAGCGAAGCGCCGGACGCGACCCCGACGGCGTACCGATCGGCCTCCGCCGCCGAGGGCGCGATCAACGCGACCGCGACGGCGGCAAGGAGCGCCCGTCTCACGCCGTCAACCGTATCGGGTCGCTGATACCGCGCGCGAAGCCACTGCGAGCCTCAATCCGCGCGCGGTACGTCCCCGGAACGAGGTTGAGCGCGGCGTCGAAGCTGCCCGACCCGTCCGTCCGCGCCGCGCCGGCCGAGGCCCACCTCCCGCCGCCCTGCCGCTGGATCTCCACGCGAACGTTCGCGAAGACGGGACGAACGGAGCCGAGCAGTTCACCGGGGCCGCCGGTCTCGAGGGCGACGCGAGGCGCGACCGTGACGCGCACGGCGCCGCTGGCCGCCTTCCCGGCCGCCACCCGGTACTCGAGCTGGCGCTTCGGCTTGACGCGGATCTTGAACGTTCCATCCCCCGCCGGTTGTACGGCGGCCGCGCGAGCCCAGCTCTTCCCCGCCACCCGCTGCTGGAGTACCGGACGGCTGACGTCACGAGCGATTCCGACGAGGTCGATTCCGACCCCGTAGGGTGCCGGCCCGGTCGGCCGTGTGAGCGAGAGGACGCCGATCCGGAACCAGGTCGAGCGCAGGCCCATCGTCGTCCGTACCGACGGGCCGGAGAACGCGACCTTGCGGCTGCCCACCCGCAGCTGCAACGTCTTCACGCGCTTCGATCCAGTGACGACCGTGCGGGCGTCGACCACACGACCAGCGACGCCGAGCTTCCGCGCGAGAGTCGAGCCGGAGTAGACATAGGGGCCCCACGTGTGCTCCGGGCAGACGTTGTCGTACGGGTCGCTGACCGATACCAGGTACGGAACCGGCGGCGAGCCGAGGAAAACGTCCTGGATAGACGCGGTCCGGCCACCTGAGCTCGCGGAGTAGTACGCGGTGATCACCTTGCCCTTGTAGGTCACGACACGGCCAGCGGTCGCGTCGACGGCCGCGTCCGTCGCGGACGTCTCGACCGATGCGCCGCCGTACGACTGACTGCGGATGTCGGGGTACAGGTCGAAGTCGCCGCCCGAGCGCTTCACCGCAAGCGCGTACGACCGCGCGGCGACCGCCTGGGCCTTGAGCGCCTCGGCCGGGCCGCTGCTGCCGATCTCGATCGGGACGACGCCGTACACGTACTGCTCGAGCGGCACGGAATTGACCGCGCGAAGCTTCCCGCCGCTGACCTTGATCACGAGCTGACCCCGGTACGGCTTGCCGTCGAGTGCGAGCATGGAGCGGCCGGGAACGAATGTGACCGGGCCGGGTAGCGCGCGGGCCGGCTTGCCCGAATCGACCTTGACCTTCAGGGCGGTCGTGAGCGTGACGCTCGTCGTCGCGAGCGGATAGGTCTTGCCGTTCCCGTCCTTGACCTTGAACGCGCTCTTCGACGAGACCCGAACGGACTGCCGGCCGTCGGCGATCAGCACGCGGACGCGGCTCACGGGCGTCGTCGAGATCTGCGTGCCCTGGTAGTAGTGGCGGAGGATTTGGCTGTAGTTCCAGCCGTGCTTTCCGTAGCCGATCGCGCCGCACTGGCTGAAGCCCACGCCGTGGCCCCAACCCCGGCCGGTGAGGACGAACGTCGCCCCCGAGGAGGCCTGGCTTGCAGGCAATGCGCTCGACGACGCAGCCGCACCGGCGACCGCGAGCATCGGCGCGACCAGCGCGGTGAGTAGCAGCGGCCGCATGTGCGGCCTCTCAGGGTAGCGATGCCTGAGACATGATCCCAGCGGCCGCGTCCCTCAGGCACAGGCCGTTGCGGCTTAGCCCCGGCTCCCGATCAACTCCTCGAACGCCGGCTCGCTGCGGATGGGATCGAAGTCCGAGTCGCCGCGAGCGAACTCGCGGGCATCCGCGGACAGGTCGATCGCTTGCCGGAGATGCTCGATCGCCTCGACCGGGCGACCCGCGAGACTCTCGCAGCACGCCACGTTGTACAGAAGCGCCGGATACTGCGGATGCGCATCGAACAGCGCGCGGCCCCGATCCGCAGCCTCGGCGTAATCGCCGGACTGATAGAGCTCGTTCAGTTCGCCCCAGAGCTCCCAGCCGACCGGTTGATAGGCCTCGCCCGGCGTCGCTCCGAGCACCAGGATCGAGGTCTCCGCCTCTTCCGCGAACGCCGTCCGCTTCACGCCGGGCCGCACGAAGACGAGCGTTCCGGCAGGCGCATCCAGGCGCTCGCCGTCGAGCTCGAACGCCGCCCGCCCGCGCAGCACGAGGTAGAGCTCCTCGTCCTCGCCCGACTCGTCGTGCTCGTTGATGATGCGATCGCCTGCGCCATGGCCGGTCCAGACGTTGGCGCCGAAGGCCGTGATGCCGAAGTGGTGCCGCACGGGCCGCACAAGGCAGTCGCGGTTCGGAATCTCCTCGATCTGATCGAGTTGCGCAACAGCGTAGGTCACGGATCTCCTCCCTCGGTCGAAATCATGTTGACCCTCACTACCATGCCCGGCATGCGACTTCTCGTCACCGGCGCGGCCGGTTTCATCGGCACCAACTTCGTCCACCGCTGGTTCGAGCGACATCCGGACGATCACGTCGTCGCCTTCGACCTGCTCACGTACGCCGGCAATCGTGCCAACCTCGAAGGTCTCGAGGACGAGATCGTCTTCGTCCAGGGCGACATCGCCGACGGCGAGCTGGTTCTGAGCCTCCTGAAAGCGGAGGGCATCGACACGATCGTCAACTTCGCGGCGGAGTCCCACAACAGCCTCGCGGTCGTCGACCCGGAGCTGTTCCTCCGGACGAATGTGCTCGGCACCCAGGCGCTCGCCGATGCAGCCCGCCGGGCCGGCGTCGGCCGCTTCCACCACGTCTCGACCTGCGAGGTCTATGGCGACCTCGCCCTCGACTCGGACGAGTCGTTCACGGAAGAGTCGCCGTACCGCCCCCGGACGCCCTACAACGCCTCGAAGGCGGGCGCGGACCACGTCGTTCGCGCCTACCACGAGACGTACGGGCTGCCGGCGACGATCTCGAACTGCTGCAACAACTATGGGCCGTACCAGTTCCCGGAGAAGGTGATCCCGCTCTTCACGACCAACGCGCTGGACGATCTCCCGCTGCCGCTCTACGCCTCGACCGAACACCGGCGCGAGTGGCTGCACGTCGACGATCACGTCCGCGGCATCGAGCTCGCGCTGACGGCTGGGCGCGTCGGCGAGACGTACAACCTCGGCTCGGGCGTCGAGGCTTCGATCGAGCAGATCGCCGACGCGGTGCTCGAGGTCACCGGCCGCGACAAGCGCCTGAAAACGATCGTCCCCGACCGTCCCGGACACGACCGTCGCTACCTGCTCGACTCGTCGAAGGCCCGCCGTGAGCTCGGCTGGGAGCCGGAGCACGAGTTTGGCCCGGGACTCGAAAGGACGGTGCGCTGGTACGAGGAGAACCGGGCCTGGTGGGAGCCGCTCAAGGGCAGGGCGCCGGTCGAGGAGACCGCCTGGCGGACAGGCTGAGAGCTCAGAGGCAGTCGAGGCAGGCGCGCAGCCCCTCGCGCCAGTGCGGGAGCCTCGGTACGCCCGGGCGTTCGCTGCGCAGCACCGAGTAGGCGGGCCGCGCCGCCGGCCGCGCGAGCTCTGCGGTCGAGATGCGACGGACGCGGCACCGAACGCCCGCCCCTTCGAACACCGCTTCCGCGAACTCGGCCCACGAGCAGTCGCCGTCGGCGGCCAGGTGCCAGACGCCGCCGGGCAACCCGAGCAGCGAACGAGTTGCCTCCGCGAGATGCCCGACGAAGGTCGGCGAGCCGCGCTGGTCGTCGACGACGGCGACCTCGTCTTGCCGGCGACCGAGGTCGAGCATCGTGCGGACGAAGTTCCGGCCCGTCCAGCCGAAGAGCCAGGAGCTGCGAACGACCCAGCCTTCGCGAACCTCGCGCTCGCCCTCCAGTTTCGTGCGGCCGTAGACCGAGAGCGGCCGCGGCTCGTCCGACTCGACGTACGGCGCGCGCTTGCGTCCGTCGAAGACGTAGTCCGTCGAGAAGTAGACGACCGGCGCCCCTAGACGGACGACGTTCCTCGTACCGAGCACGTTGATCGCCTCGGCGCCCGCGGGATCGGCCTCCGCTCCGTCGACCTCCGTCCACGCCGCGGCGTGGAGCACGAGCTCCGGCCGGTAGTCGAGCGTCGAGCTCGTGACGTCGAACGCCTCGCGGTCGCGCGCGTCGGCGTCGGGGAAGGCCTCCCGCAGCGCGGCCCCCAGTTGGCCGCCGGCGCCCGTGATCAGGACGCGAGTCTCGCGTCCCGCTCCGACAGGATCGGCGATCGGGTCCTCCAGAGATTACGGACGCGGGGATCGTTCCAGGCGATCCCGCGCTCGTCGGGATCGAACGCGTCGTACTCCTCCGTCACGTGGTAGCAGAGGAGCACGTCGGTCAGCGCCTCGTAGCCGTGCGCGTGGTAGCCGGGAACGTAGAGCGCGACGGGGTTCTCGTCCCCGATGTCCTCGGCGTGCGCCTCTCCGCTCGAGCGGTCGAGGACGACCACCCTGGCCGTACCCCGCACGCAGACGAACAGATCGTCCTGCCCCCGCTCGTGGTAGTGCATGCCCCTGACGACGCCCTGCCTCGAAAAGACGAGGTTCGTCTGACGCGTCGGCTTGGGTAGCCGGCTGTCGCGGCGGACCTCGAGAAACCAGCCCCGCTCGTCCTCGGCGGCCTCGAGCGGGATGTGCAGCAGCCCCTCGATCATCCTCGGTTCGCTCCGTGCCGGCGGACGAAGTCGTTGACGGCGTAGTACGCGTCGATGGACTCTCCCGCGTCGCCCCAGAAGCCTTCTAGCACCTCGTAGGCGATCCGCCCCTGCGAGATAAACCAGTTGTTGACGTCGGTGATCTCGAGCTCGCCGCGGGCCGAGCGCTCGAGCGTCGGAATAACGTCGAAGACCTTCGCGTCGTAGAAATAGATGCCGGTGACGGCGAGGTCGCTCGGCGGGTTTTCAGGCTTCTCGACGATGCGGACGATCCGGCCGGCGCCGTCGAACTCGGGCACGCCGAGATGGCGCAGGTGTTCCGGCTCGGGGAGGCGCGCGAGGAGAAGCAGGGCGCCGTCCGGCTCGGCGCGGAAGCGCTCGACCGCCGACGTGAGCGAGCGCTCGACGATGTTGTCCGCGAGCATGACGAGGATCGGGTCGCCGTCGGCGAACCGCTCGGCGAGGCCCAGCGCCTCGGCGATCCCGCCCTCTTCGTCCTGGTACGCGTACGAGAGCCGCTCGATGCCGTAGGCCTGGCCGTTGCCGAGGAGGCGGAGGAACTCCCCGGCGTGCGTGCCACCCGTGACCACCATCAGCTCGCCGACGCCGGCCGCGACGAGCGCCTCGATCGCGTACGTCACCATTGGCCGGTCGTAGATCGGCAGCAGGTGCTTGTTCGTGATCCGCGTGAGCGGGTAAAGGCGCGTGCCCTTGCCGCCGGCGAGGATGACGCCCTTCATCCGCGCGATCGTACTCGGCAGACCGCGCGTACACTCAAGCTCCTGTCGCCTTCGGCTCGGTCGCTCCAAGTTGACGCGCATGGAACCGCAATGAAAAGTTGTCCCGCTTGCGGCGAGGAAAACCCCGCTCGCGCGCGCTTCTGCATTGCCTGCGGCAACGAGCTTCCCGCGGAAGCTGATCGACGCTTCCGCAAGGTGATCACCTTGCTCTTCTGCGACCTCGTCGACGGCGGTCGCCTGCCGGAGCAGCTCGAGCCGGAGCAGCTCTCGGCGGTCCTTACCGCGTACTACGAAGCGATGCGCCCGATCATCGAGCGCCACGGCGGCACGGTGGCACGGTTCATCGGCGACGCCATCATGTCCGTCTTCGGTGTCCCGGTCCTCCACGAGGACGATGCACTTCGCGCCTGCAGGGCGGCGCTTGAGATCCAGGCCCGCCTCGTCCCGCTGAACGATGAGCTGGAGGCGCAATGGGGCGTTCGCCTTGCGTGCCGCATGGGCCTCAACACCGGCGAGGTCTCAGGCGTCGGGGTCGCGCGCGCGCAGAACTTCGTCGCCGGCGACGCCGCCAACACCGCCGCCCGCTTCCAGCAGAACGCCGCGGCGGGTCAGATCCTCTTCGGCGACTCGACCTGGCGCCTCGTCCGCAGCGGCGTACGCGTGGAGGAGGTCGAACCGCTGCAGATGAAGGGGAAGGAGGGGCCTGTCCGGGCCTTCAACCTGCTCGAGGTCCTAACGGGAGCTGAGGCCCTGAGGCGGCGGCACGAGGCGCCGCTCGTCGGCCGGCAGGAGGAGCTGGGACGAATCGAGACTGCGTTCCGGATCGTCGTCGAGGAGCGGCGGTGCGGGCTGGTCACGCTGCTCGCGGACGCCGGAGTGGGGAAGTCGCGGCTCGTCGAGGAGCTCGTTACGCGAATCGGCAACGACGGGCTCGTCGTGCGCGGACGCTGCCTCTCGTACGGCGAGGGCATCACGTTCTGGCCGCTCGTGGGCATCGTCCGGCAGCTCGCGGCCGTCGAGGACGACGACCCGCCCGATGTCGCACGGCGGAAGCTCGCGGCCGTCGCCGGCCGGGATGCCGTCGATGCGGTTGAGCCGGTTGCGTCGGCGATCGGGCTCTCCGACGCGCAGTTTCCGTTGCAGGAGATCTACTGGGGGACGCGCAAGCTTCTCGAGCGCGTGGCGGAAGACCTGCCGCTGCTCGTCGTCTTCGACGACGTGCACTGGGCCGAGCCCGCGCTCCTCGACCTGATCGAGCACCTCCTGGAGAACGTCTCCGAGTGTTCGGTGCTGCTCCTCTGCCCGGCGCGACCCGAGTTTCTCGAGCAGCGGCCCGGCTGGCGCGACCACGAGGGTACGACGAACATCCGCCTGAAGCCGCTCACGGACGACGAGGTGGCGACGGTCATCGCCAACATGCTGGGCGACGTCGAGCTCGTCGACGACGCGCGCGCGCGGATCGTCCGCGCGGCCGAGGGGAACCCGCTGTTCGTCGAGCAGATGTTGTCGATGATGCTCGACGAGGGGCTGCTGCAGCGCGTCGACGGACGCCTGGAGGCGACTGCGGACCTCAGCCGGATCTCCGTCCCTCCGAGCATCAGCGCGCTTCTCGCCGCGCGGATCGACCACCTGCCGCCGGATGAGCGCGCTGTCGTCGACCCTGCCTCGGTCGTCGGCCTCGTCTTCGCGCAGGAAGCCGTTGCGGAGCTGGCGACCGAGTCGGTCCGACCGGCGCTCCCCGCACATCTGGCTCACCTCGTCGACAAGCAGCTCGTCCGGCCGAATGCCGATGCCGCACAGCACGACGCGTACCGCTTCAACCACATCCTCATCCGCGACGCGGCGTATGAGGGGCTCCTGATGGAAACCCGTGCCTCACTCCACGAGCGCGTGGCGAAATGGACGGAGCGCCTCGCCGCCGAGAACGAGCGCGAGGCCGAGTTCGAGGAGATCCTCGGCTACCACCTCGAGCAGGCACACCGGTACCTCGGCGAGCTGGGACCGATCGACGACCACGGCCGCGAGCTGGGCACCCGCGCAGCCGGGCATCTCGGCACCGCCGGCCGCCGCGCGTTTCAACGGAGCGACATGCAGGCTGCCGCGAACCTGCTCGGCCGTGCGGCAGCGCTCCTCGATCCGAACGACGTCGGTCGAATCGCGCTGCTTCCCGACCTCGGGGAGGCGCTGGTCGCAATCGGCGAGCTGCCGCGCGCGCTCGAAGCCGTCGACGAGGCCACCGACGAGGCTGAGGCGGCGCGCAACGAGCAGCTGCTCGCCGAGGCGGTGCTCGTCCGGCTGTTCGTCCGGGCGCTGGCAACCGATGCGGGCTGGGGCCCGGAGATCCTGCCGGAGGTCGAGCGGCAGATGGCGGTGCTCGAACGGGCCGACGCACATGGCGGCCTCGCGAAGGGCTGGCGGCTGCTGGGCGCTGCCCACGGCACTGCGTGTCGCTTCGGCGAGGCCTCCCACGCCGTTCAGCAAGCCCTGCTCCACGCACGCCTCGCCGGTGACCGGAGGCAGGAGCTTCGCAATACCTCGGCCTACGCCCAGGCGCTCCTCCTCGGTCCGGCCCCGGTACCCGAGGCGATCGAGGAGTGCGAGCGGATCCTCGAGCAGGCGGGGGGCGATCGCGCCACGCGAGCGTTCGTGCTCGCCGTCCTGGCGCTCCTGCAGGCGATGTCCGGCGCGTTCGACGACTCCAGGGTGTCCTACGTGTCCGCCAGGGCGCTCTACGAGGACCTGGGCAATACCGTGCTCGCCGCCTGGGTCTCGCTGCAGTCAGGTCCCGCCGAACTGCTCGCGGGCGACCTCCACGCCGCCGAGCGCGAGCTGCGGCGAGCGTACGAGGCGCTCGACGCAATCGGGGAGAAGTACTTCCTGTCGGCCGTCGCGGGGTTCCTCGGCCGCGTCCTCTACGAGCAGGGCCGTGACGAGGAAGCCCTGGCGGCGAGTGCGTACGCACGCGAGCTCGCAACCGAGGACGACGTCGTTTCCCAGGCGCTCTGGCGGTCCGTGCGCGCCAACGTGCTGGTCCGCGACGGCGGCGGTGAGGAGGCCCTGGTCCTGGCCCAGGAGAGCGTCGCGCTCGCGCACCGGACCGACTCCCCGGTGATTCAGGCGGATGCCCTGCTCGACTTCGCAGTGGTCCTCCGAGCAATCGGCAGCGATCCGGACCCGGTGGTCGACGAGGCGATCGTTCTCTACGAGCGCAAGGGCAACGTCGTCGCCGCGCAGGCGGCGAGGGCGCTCCGAACTACCTCGCCGTGATCGAAGCTTAGGTAGGGGCCGCGATCAGTGGCCGCCACCCCAGACGCCGTTGCCATCCGCGATCATCGTGAGTCGGATCACGTTGACGCCAAGCTCGTTCGTTACGAAGTCTCTCGCTATGAGGGTGCCCTGCGAAGTGGTGACCCCCAGCGGCAGGTTGACGCCGTTGTGGCAGCCCACCAGGTTGGGCGAGCCGTTGATGAGGGTCCTATTGAAGTCGATGACTACCGTCAACTGCGGCGACGTGAATGTCCCCGGCGCGTTGACCGTCGAGGTGGCGAGCACCGCGGTCTTCCCGGCGCCGCACGTCCCGGCAACAAGAGACCCCTCGGAGATGAGGATCGACTCGAATGCTCCGGTCGCGGGCGTCGTCAGCGTCGTGCTGGTCGCATTCGTAGCGGTCACAGCGTCGGTCTTGGCCGAGCCTCCGCCCGTGCCGAAGACGTCCTTGACCTTGTCGGGGTTCTGGGGTTCGAGCCCGATGACGCAGGAGCCCTGCACCTGCTGGTTCGCCGTGCAGGTGAGAGGATCGATCGTCGGATAGAAGGTGCTCGGCTGGCCGAAATCACCGCCCTGCTCGGTGGTGAAGAGGACGCTGTCGAGCTCCGTCGACGTGCCGCTCGACGGCGTGTTGAAGCGGAAGCTCGCCGTGACGACGTCCCCCTTCGCCATGTGTCCGAATTGGCAGATGACGGACGAGGGGTTGTTCGGATCGACCGCGCACGTCCCGGGCCGCGACGAGATGTAGGAGTCGAACGTCATGCCGGCCGCGGCCGTGCCGATGTACTTCGCCTGGGTGAGGGTCTGCTTGCTCGTGTTCTTGACCGAGATCGAGAACGTGACGTGCCGACCGACTTGCGCCGGGCTGGGGTCGGCCGACAACGTGAACTCGACCTGCCGTGGCCCGGCCTGGCTGACGGCCGCGCCTCCCAGCGCAATCGCAATTCCCAGCAGTACGACAAGTCCGGACAGGACCAACGCATGACGACGCCGCATTCGCTCTTCCTCCTCGCTCTTGGTGACCGCTTGACCCCTTAAAGGATCACAGTTTGTAGGTTAGCGCAACTTTTTCTTCCTTCAGCCGCAGCGCAGAACCCGGTGGAGGCGCCGCGGCGCGAGGCGAAGGACGTACAGGTCGTCTCCGCAGGCGCGCCGGCGGGCCAGGGCAATCGACCGACCGTTCGGCGACCAGGCGGGGAGCCGCCCCGCGGCGACGACCTTCGCGCCTGCCCCGCTGCTTCGGATCAGATGGATGCGGCCGTGGGGATCGCCGACAACAAGCCTCGCGCCGCCCGGCGCCCAGGCAACGGTCCCACCGAAGGGCAGCGCGGCGCGGTTCGTGCCGTCCGGGTCGACGAGGGTGACGTTCGTCGCCGCGAGCGCGAGCCGCACTCCGGTGGGCGACCAGACCGGCGCCCCCGCGCCGAGGTCGCGCAGGCCGCCGCCGAGCGCGGTGTCGACCCAGGTCTCCGACGCCGACTGCCCCGAAACCGC
>Ga0075434_100001150_pt1 | contig 21878 bp, 9 predicted proteins | sample RhiMethybrSRZTD3_FD_75298 | JGI IMG/M metagenome (GOLD analysis project Ga0075434, IMG submission 75298) | Populus rhizosphere microbial communities from Tennessee, USA - Rhizosphere MetaG P. TD hybrid SRZTD3 | ecosystem: Host-associated > Plants > Roots > Rhizosphere > Soil | place: USA... | reverse complement strand
TGGCGGGATGCTGCTCCAGGGACAGGTGGTGGGCCGCCTGCCGGTAGGCCCGGTAGGCGTCCACGAGTCGGTCGATGATCCCGTGGTCCACGAGCGCCGCCGAGCCGACGGACTCCAGCTGGCGGATTGTGTCCGCGAATTCGGCGAGCGGCGGGTGCTCGTGGACGTCGCGCAGCACCCAGAACTGGGCGAGGAACTCGATGTCGGCAATGCCGCCGCGGTCGTGCTTGAGGTCGAACTGCACGTCGCGCGGCCGGCCGTGCTCCGCGCGCATGCGTTCGCGCATCGCGAGGATGTCCTCGCGCAGCGACGCGCGGCGCACCGCCTCGACGAGCACGGCGCGCCGGATGCGCGCGTACTCGCCGCCGAGCGCCGCGTCGCCCGCGACCCAGCGCGAGTGCAGGAGCGCCTGGTGCTCGAAGGTCCAGGCTTCACCGCGCTGGTAGGCCTCGAACGCAGCGACCTGCGTGAATGCGAGCCCGCCCTTTCCGGATGGTCGCAGGCGCACGTCCACCTCATAGAGCCGGCCGGCTGGCGTGTGCACGGTGAGGACATGCAGGAGGCGCTGGGCGAGGCGCAGGAAGAACACCTCGTTGTCGACGACCTTCGGCCCGGAGGTCTGCTGCCGCTCGCCCGACGAGTCGTGCAGGAACACCAGGTCGAGGTCCGAGGCGTACCCGAGCTCCATGCCGCCGAGCTTTCCGTAGCCGGCGATGCCGACGCGCGGCGATCGCGGCCCGTTTCCGTCGTCGCAGCCCGGCTCGCCGTACTGCGCCACCGTGTGGCCGTAAGCGATCGCGAGCGCCTGCTCGAGAATCAGCTCGGCGACGTCGGTGAGGCGGTCGCTCACGTGCATGAGCGGCAGCCGGCCGGTCAGGTCGAGGAGCGCGACGCGGAAAGTGGCGGCCCGCCGGAACTGTCGCAGCGCATCGATGCGAAGCTCCTCGTCCGCGCCCGCGTGCCCAAGCCGCGCGGCGAGCTCGACCGAAAACTGCGCGCGGTCCGGCAGCGCGTCGAATACGCGCGCATCGAGCAGCTCATCGAGGAGGAGCGGATGTGCGGCCACCTGGCGCGCCAGGTATTCGCCGAGCCCGCAGACCTGCACCAGGCGCTCGAGCGCCGGCGCGTTCTCGTTGAGGAGCGCGAGGTAGGCCGTGCGCCCGGCAATCGCCTCGACGATGCGCAGCAGGCGCGTCAGTACCGCCTGTCCGCCGCCCGCCCCGCCCGCCTCCTTGCGCGCGACCGTCGCGAGGATGCGTGGCAGGAGCGTCGCAAGCCGGCGCCGACCGAATTCGTCGAGCCGGCGGAAGTACCCGGATTGTCGGAGCTCGAGCAGGACGCGCGCGGCGGACTCCGGGTCCGCGAGCCCGATCCCGCGCACCTGTTCCGCGAGCGATTCGAGGCTGGGCTCCCCCGCCCAGGCCGCATCGAAGTCGGACTTGTGCGCCAGCGCAGGCTCGCCTCGGCCAAGCACCACGGCATCGAAGTGGGCGGTTACCCGGCTTCGCCTGCGGCCGAGCTCGGCCGCGAATGGCTCCCAACCCGCGAATCCCATCGATGCTGCGAGCCGGTCTCGCTCCGCCGCGTCGCCGGGCAGCGCATGCACCTGGGCGTCATGCGCCATCTGCAGCCGATTCTCGACGCGCCGCAGGAAGGCGTAGTCCTCCTGCAGTTCCGCGACGGCTGCGGCGGGCAGGAGCTTCGCGCCGGCCAGCCGCGGCAGCGCCGCGAGGAGCGAAGCGACCTGAAGCCCGGGCTCCGAGCCGCCGCGGATCAGCTGCTGCGACTGCACGATGAACTCGATTTCGCGGATGCCGCCCGGCCCGAGCTTGACGTTGTCCCGCAGCTCCCGCCGCTCGACCTCGCGCGCGATCATCGCCTTCATGTCGCGCAGGCTCTCGTAGACGCCGAAATCGAGGTAGCGCCGAAAGACAAAGGGCCGCACGACGTCGTCGTAGAGCGCGCGGTAACGCGCGCCGCCGGTGACGGCGCGCGCCTTGACCCACGCGTACCGCTCCCAGTCGCGCCCGTGCTGCTGCAGGTAGCCCTCGAAGGCGGCGAAGTTCATCGCGAGCGGGCCCGGCTCTCCGAGCGGCCGAAGGCGCATGTCCACGCGAAAGACGATGCCCTCCGCCGTCCGCGCATCCAGGAGCCGGATGAGAGCCTGGCCGAGCCGGGTGAAGTACTCCTCGTTCGAGACGGCGCGTGGTCCGTCCGTTTCGCCGCCTTCGGGAAACAGGAACACGAGGTCGACGTCCGAGGAGAAATTGAGCTCGCCGCCGCCGAGCTTGCCCATGCCGATGACGAGAAGCTCCTGCGCGTCGCCGCGCGTCGACCGTGGCACGCCGTAACGCGGTGCGAGCGCGCGAGCGGAGAACTCGAGCGCTGCGGCGATCGCCGCGTCCGCGAGCGCGGACAGTTCCGCCAGGGTCTCGACGAGCGGCGCCGCGCCCGTGAGGTCGCGCCAGGCGATGCGCACGAGCTCGCGCCGGCGCAGGCGCCGGAGCGCGTCCATGAATGTGGATTCGTCCTGGATCTCCGCGACGAGCGTCGCCGCAAACGCCGCGACTTCTCCGCCGCGGCGCGGCCTGTCGAGCTCGCCGGTCGCGGCGAGCACTGCGACGAGCGTCGTGTCGCGCGTCGCGCAATCGGCGACGTACCCGCTCGCGGCGAAGACTTCGGGGAGACGGGTGGCGACGTCCGGGGGCAGCGCGGCGTCGTCGCCTCCGGCTTCGCGCCAGCGGCGGACGAGCTCGGACGTGCGCTCGGTAGTCACGAATATCGGCGGCGCAGCGCCTCGAGCGGCGGCCGCGCGAACTCGTCGACGGCGCGCTTCAGCGCTTCCGTCGCGGCCTCCCGCTTCGGCTCGCCGTCCGCCGTGAACTTCGCGGGCCGGCCTACGGGCGCCTTCGAGTCCATCTTGGCGGCGTCCTGCATGCGCGCGCGGAGGGCTGCGTCGACGCGCTGCGCGAAGTGCGGAGCGACCCGTTCCCAGATCGCGGAAGGAAGCGATGCGTAATCGACGAGCGCGCCGCGGGCAGGGTCGAGGGCAGCGGCCGCCGCGCACAGCGCGCCGAAAGCGCGGGCGACGTACTCCTCGCGCGAGCGCGATGCGTCTGCCGGGTCGATCAGCCTCGCAAACGGCGCGGCCGGCCCATCGCCGTCCCAGATCCAGCCGGCCGGCTGGCGCAGCAGCGACACGCCGACTTCGAGCGGATCGCGCAGGCACAGGACCCAGGGCGTCGACGGAAATGCTTCCGCGACCAGGTCGCAGGCGAGCGTGTTCCAGCTCGTGAGCTTCAGCACCCAGGGCTTCCGCGCGTGGCGCGTGAAGGCGCCGCCGAGCGAGCGCAGTGCGGCGACGACTTCGGCGCGGGGCCACTTCGCGGGCGGAAGCAGGATCTCGTTGACCGGCAGCGGCTCGGCGTAGACCACGAGGCCGACATGCTGCTTGAGGAGCTGCGAGACGAGCGTCGAGCCGCAGCGCGAGACGTGGAACACGATGCCTGCCGGGCCGGTTCCCGCAGTCCCTCGCCCGACGTCCTCGCGCGCGACCTGAACGACCGACTCGCGCGCCGGGATGCGCGCGATCGTCTCCTGCATGAACGGGTCCTGGAGTTCGGCGGGCGGGATCTCGCGCAGCGAGAAATAGAGTCCCGTCGGGTGCAGGGCGGCGCGCGCCGGCAGCCAGTCCCCTTGCATCGCCTGCATCCGGACGCTTCCTCGACAGGAACGGATGGCCAATGTTAACGTCCGGGCGCCATGGAATTCGCGGAATTTCTCGCGCCGTTCGATGCGGGCGTCTTCCGCTCGCAGTACTACGGCAAGCTGCCCCTGCACGTCCGCAAGACCGCCGCCGGCCAGAGCCTGCTGCCATGGGCGCGGTTCAACGAGGTGCTGGCGCTCACGCCCTACTGGAACGAGGAAACGCTCAAGGTCTACTTCAAGAGCCGCGCCGCTCTGCGCGAGAACTACTGCGATACCGCCGACCTGCGGCCCGGCGCACCCGCTCCGGCGAATGCCGCCAAGGTGAAGGCGCTGATGGGGCTCGGCGCCAGCGTAGTCGCCAACCAGCTGCACCGCGTATGCCCCGAGGTGAACGTGGTCGCGGGGATGCTCGAGCGCGAGTTCGCCGCGCGCGCCTCGGCGAACGTCTACTGCTCCTTCCAGGGCGTGCAGGCATTCCAGACCCACTTCGACCTGCACGACGTGTTCGCCGTCCAGGCCGAGGGCGAGAAGACCTGGCGCATCTACGAGTCGCGCGCCGACGCGCCGGTCAACCCGGTGCCGCCCGGCGACGAGTGGGAGAAGTGGCTCACCGACACGCGCGGCAAGCTCCTGTTCGAGGCGCAGATGAGGCCCGGCGACGTCCTCTACCTGCCGCGCGGCCAGTACCACGACGCGCTGACCGGTGATGTGGCGTCCCTGCACGTCAGCTTCGGCGTGCAACCCGCGACCGGCCTCGCCCTCTTCAAGCTGCTGGAGAGCGCGCTGACGCGTGAAAGCGAGTTTCGCGAATACCTGCCCGATGCGCGTGACGCGGGCGCGCTCGGCGCGCGCCTCGATAGGCTCGCCGACCGCGTCCGCGCCGTGATGACGTCCCCCGCCTTCGCCGTCGACGTCTCGAACCACCAGCGCGAACTGTCGCGGCCGGCCGCCGACTACGGCCTGCCAGCCCGCCGCCCGCCGGCCTGGTACTCGGTCGCGCGCCGCGCGCAGGTGCTGCGCCGCGACGGCGGCTTCGCCGTCGCCTTCGACGGCGGCGAAATCGCGGTCGGCGCGAACTACCCGACGATCGAGTGGGCGCTCAAGCAGCGCATGTTCTCGGTGGATGACGCACTCGCGCGCCAGCCAGGCATCGACCGCGCGGCGCTCGTCGCCGATCTCGAGCGCCTCGCGAAGGCCGGCATCATCGTCGAGACGGAGATGCGTTGAGCCTCGAGTCGATCGAGGCCGTCGCACAGGCGGCCACGCGCGCCTTCCGCGAGCGCAGGTTCCAGGACGCCGCGGCCGGTTACGAGCGTTGCATCGCGATGAGTCCGGATTCGCCCGCCTTCCATTTCAACCTCGGCACCGCGCGCGAGCTCGGCGGCGAGCTACCGGCCGCCATCAAGGCCTATCTTGCCGCCTGGAAGCTGAACCCGAAGGATGGCCGTCTCGCGCTTTTTGCCGGTGCCGCGCTCGCGGCGGCGGGCCGCCGCGAGGAAGCCGCGGCCCTGTTTTCTCTCGGGGACGACGTGGATCCGGCGGTGCGCCGGGCGAAGGATCGGCTCGACGTCGACGCCGAAATCCGGCGTCGATCAGAAACGGCAGATCGCGTCATGAGGGAGTTCTTCACGCACCTGCATGAGCAGTCCGTAGCCGATTACGAGCGCCTCGTCAGCGAACGGGGCCAAGAGCCGCCCGACGTCTCGCGCGTGCGCCGCGCAATCTGGGTCCAGACGCACGACGCCCCGTTCGCTTTCCGAACGCCGGACCAGAGGCCAAGCCTCTTTTACATGCCGGATCTGCCGGCAATGCCTGTCACGCCGCGCGCGCTGCTGTCTTGGGCGCCGGCGATCGAGGCAAGGACCGCCGAGGTGCGCGAGGAATACCTGGCAGCCATCGCCTTGGGCTCGGCGCATGCGCCGTATGTCGATGCACGCACCCGCGCGCCGATCTGGCAGGAGTTGCGCGGCAAGCTCGACTGGTCGTCCCTGCATCTGTACAAAGTGGGCGAGGAGACGTCGTTCGCACGGCTCTTCCCTAAAACCCTGGCGATGCTCGAAGCAGCCGAGGTCGTGCGTATCGAGGGTCGCCCGGTCGAGCTCTTCTTTTCGCGCCTGAAGCCCGGCACTCATATTCCGCCGCATTTCGGCATCGCCAACAATCGGATCACGATCCACCTGCCATTGATTGTCCCCGGCGAATGCGAAATCCGGGTCGGCGACGCGCGGCATGCCTGGCGCGAAGGCGAGCTTTTTGCCTTCGACGACAGCTTCGAGCACGAAGCCTGGAATCGTGCCGCCTCCGATCGCGTCGTGCTCATCTTCGAGGCGCACCACCCCGACCTCAGCACTGCGGAGCGCGCGGCGATCGAGCACTCGATCAGCTATCGTGGTCGCTGGCTCAAGGAGCGCCGGGCTCCCTCCTGACATGGGCATTGAAGGACGGTTGATCGCGCACTTCCTGCTGCTGTTGCAGGTGGCGGTTTTGCCGCGCACATCGGCGGTGCCCGGCGGCGTCGTGACGCTGCCGCTGGACGCGCCGGCAAATGCCCGCCCGGTCGTCACCCTCAACGGCACTCGGACGATGGTCGTGCAAAATCTCGGACGCTGGTTCGCCGTGATCGGTATTCCACTCGATACGGTGCCAGGGAAATTAGAGGCAGTCGTCGGCTACGGCGGCTCGACCGAACGAATGCGCTTTGACGTCGCCGCCAAGTCGTACGCCGTCCAGAAGCTCACGGTCCCGCCCGGTCAGGTCGAGCTTTCGAAGAGCGACCTCGAGCGCGCAGAGCGCGAGCGGCTGCACATTCGCAAATCGCTGACCACCTATACTGACCAGCTCCCCGCGACGCTGGAGCTGCTTCCGCCGGTGCGCGGGCCCCGTTCCAGTTCCTACGGCCTGCGCCGGGTCTTCAATGGACAGCCGCGCAGTCCTCATACCGGCATGGACATCGCCGCGCCCTCCGGCACGCCCATCGTCGCCGCTGCGGCTGGGACGGTCGCCGACGTGGGCGACTATTTCTTCAACGGCCAGACGGTGATCCTCGATCACGGTTCGGGCCTTATCACAATGTACTGTCATCTGAGCCGCGTGAACGTGAAACCGGGCCAGGATGTCGCCGCCGGCGAAGTGATCGGGACCGTCGGCGCGACGGGCCGCGTCACCGGGGCGCACCTGCACTTCGGAGTGACATTGAACGGAACCATGGTCGATCCTGCATTGCTCCTTCCGCGAGAGCCGCCCGCCGACACCGCCTGGCGCGCCAGCCCGCCTCGGACCTAGGCCCGTCAACAGGCGACGGCAGTCGTTGCCGATCCGACCTACCTTTCCCGGCTCGCATCCCCCAAGATGCGCTGATGCGAATCAATCGAGACGTCCTTGCCGTGTCCATGAAGGTTCTCGCTCTCATTGTCGCTGCTCTCGTGCTGGCCGCAGACCCGCGTGCCGAGGAGCAACAACAGGTCGAGGAACGTTCGCCGCCCGCGGGTGACGAGCCGGTCGATGAACAGGAGCAGGCGGACGAGGAAGAGCAAGTCAATAGCGATGCGGAGCACGAGGACGCGATCGAAGACCTCGGGATCGGCGACGACTGGCAGCCCGTCCCGATGGCGGAAGATGAAAACTGGGCCGGCGACCTCGTCATCGACGAGTCCGACGATGCCATCGACCTCGATAACGAGCTCAATCCGGGCAGCCAGGACTGGGAGGTCACCTCGTTCGTCGAGGAGGCAGGTGAGCCCGAAGGCGTCTCCGGGCCCGAGGCAGGCGACACCAACGATTGGAACGAGATGCCGTTGGTGCGCCGCCCCACGAAGCGGCCGGCCGCTCCGGGCGGCGCGCAGCAGGACATTCCGTATTCGTTCGGCGGCAAGCCGGTCGGTGACCAGGGCGTGCCCTGGCAGGCCCAGATTTATTACCCGTTCTCCTCCGACAAGTGGGCGGACGAGCTCAAGAAGGGAACGCCGCTCTGGTCGTTGCAGCATGAGTGCGGAGGCACGCTGATCCAGGCCGACTGGGTGCTGACCGCGGCGCACTGCATCGACGAGGACAAGGTAAAAAAGGGATATCGCGTGCGGCTCGGCTCGACCGACATCGCGAAGGACGACGGGATGACGTTCCGCATCGACCGCATCGTCCGCCACTCGCAGTATGCCAACAAGCGACCGGGCCCGGACGGAGCGGTGCCGCCCCGGCCGAACATGTATGCCAACGACATCGCGCTCGTGCACATCAGCGATGACGGCCGGCGGCGGCCGCGCGATCCGGCGAAGATCCGGCCGATCCCGCTCTACGACCGGCCGCTGAATGCGGGCACGCCGGTAAGCGCGACGGGTTGGGGCAAGACTGCGACGGTCGATGCGTACCAGCGCAGCGCCGTGCTGATGCGCGTGGACCTGCAGGTCATGGACACGAAGCGCTGCGCGGTGCTGCCGGAATATGGGCCGCAGAAGATCCACGGCGGCGTCATCTGCGCCGCGAATGAGGGCCATTCGACCTGCGCCGGCGACAGCGGTGGCGCCATTACGCCGACGAACGGCGCGCCGGCGATCGTCGGCATCGTGAGCTGGGGCAAGGGGCGCTGCACGGGCGACGGCCAGCCCGGTGTCTTCACGCGCGTCGCCGCCTATCGCGAGTGGATCAAGCAGGCCATGCTGCTCGACCCCGCGAGAAATTCTCTCCCGTAGGCGGAAGGACCCGCGGCGGCGTCCGGCGCCGGCCGCGGGTCCTATCGTCGAAGCTTAGGGCGAAACCTTGTCGCCGCCCGACTGCGGGTCGTCGGCGGACTTCATTGCCGCGTCCGGCGCCGGTGTCGCAGCGTCCGCCGGTGCCGCTGACGAATCCGCCGGCGCGGCCGGCGCTTCCGCCGTCGGGGCCGGGGCTTCCGCAGCCGGTGCCGGCGCCGCTTCTTCCTTCTTGGCGCAGGCACCCGCCAGGAGCGCCGCCGCGGCGACCGCGATCAATGTCTTCAGGTTCAGCATGTCCCTCTCCCTCGTTCGTTGTAACGCCTGGCGCTCGTGACGCGAGGCCAATCGAGCCTATTCGAAGCCGAGGCTCGTCAGCAACTCCTTGAAGCGGGCGTCGTTGCGCAAGAGGTCGAGCTTAGGGTCGTTGCGTGCATAGATGAGGCCGGAATCCCCGATCCGGCGGGCCTGTTGGAGCTTCGCCATGGCGGCGTCCCGCTCGCCCCATTGCGCGAGCACCTGCGCCTGCTGGTAGAGGACCCGGTCGCCCTGGTCGGCGACCAGTTTCGACAGCGCGGCCCGGGCGGCCGTGGCGTTGCCGAGCTTCCTTTCGACGATCGCGATGCCGGCCAGCCGGAAGTCCTCCACGGGCTCGGCCAAGTACTCCGCCTTCGCTTCCTGGTGACGCCCGAGCATCACGAGGGCGTCCGCGATCCCGGCATGAGCCTGGGACAGGCGCGGATTCATCTCGAGCGCGCGGCGCAGCGATGGGATCGACTCGCGGTAGTCGCGCGCCGCATACGCAATCGAGCCGGCCGCGCGGTGAATGAGCGGGTTCAGCTTGTCGAGCACGAGCGCGCGCCCGATCGCTTCCGCCGCCTCGGCGGCGCGGCCCGTGCGTGCGCTGTACTGCGCGTAGCGCGCAAGCACCGTCGCCTCACCCGCGCCCAGCTCGCGCGATCGCTCGTACGGCGCGCGCGCGGCGCGGGCGTCGAGCCGTCCCTGGAACAGCGTGAAGCCGAGCGTCGAATACGCCTCGGCGAAATCCGGGGCGATCGCGATCGCGCGCTCGGCGGCCGCGATCGCCTGGTCGTAGAGCGCGGCGGTCTCGCCCAGCTTTCCGTACTGGTTCGCGATGGCCGTGAGCGAGCGGGCGCGCGCCGCATGGGCGGCCGCGTATTCGGGGTCGGCCGTGAGCGCGAGATCGAATTGCGCAAGTGCTGCGCGCTCCGAGGCCTCGTCCGCGCTCAGGTCGTAGAGTGCGCGGCCACGGAGGTAGGCATCGAAGGCCTCGACGTTCGTCGTCCCGCCGGACATGGTGCTCGCGGGCGCGATCTTCGCCGCGAGCGCACCGGCGACCGTCGTCGCGATCTCGCTCTGCACGGCGAAAATGTCCTCGAGGCTCTTGTCGAACGTCTGCGACCACTTGCTGAAGCCCGTCGACCCGTCGGTGAGGTCCGCGGTGACCCGCACGACCTGTCGCGATTGGCGCACGGTCCCCTCGAGCAGGAATGCGACGCCCAATGCGCGCGCGATCGACACCGCGTCGTCCTTGCTGTCGCGGAACTTCGCGGAAGACGCCTGCGCCATCACCTGCAGGCCCAGGTTGCGGGCAAGCGTCGAGCGCAGCTCTTCCGACAGCCCGTCGGAGAAGTAGTCCTGGCTGCGGTCACCGCTCAGGTTCGAGAATGGAAGGACAGCGACGCTGTTGGACGGCGCGCCGGCCGGGGCAAAGATCCCCGAGCGCCAGGCGATGATTCCCGCGGCGCCCGCGACGGCGATGCCGGCGCCCGCCATGACGACGCCTCGCCGGGAAATGCCGCGACGCGACGGAGGAGCGCCCAGCCGCGCGGGCGAGTGCGGAGCAGCGCTGCCCGCGGCCGCGACGCTGCGGACGATCGACTCGATCTCCGGGGATGCGGCCAGCCCGTGCCACTTCGCGAGGTCGATCGCGTGGTACTGCCGAAACCCGAGCGGCGGCAGGCTGCCGTCGATCGAGACGGGGACGAGCTTGCGCAGGTCGCGTCCCTGCGAGGCTTCGTCCAGCACCCAGTCGGACTCGGCCGAGGATTTCGACCACAGGACGATGACCGCGTCGCATTGGTCGAGCTCGGTCTCGATCGACTTCGCGAAAGCCGCGCCGCCCTCGATCAGTCCGTCCCACCAGACCGCGAGGCCGGCCGACTCGAGCGCGAGCGCGAGCTTCGACGCCTGCGCCTGGTCGGTGCGCGCGTAGCTCAGGAAGACCGACTTGCGGGGATTCCCGCTCAAACCCTTTTCGTTCTCGGGCATGAATGCTTCCGGCTCGCGCCCGGGTTGCGGCAAGTTAGGCCGAGCCTTCGGTTAAAACAAGTGATGCCTGTGCTGCCGCACGCTCATGAGACCAGGCCGGGCGACGCGCTCATGTAGCGAACCAGAGTTTCCCGTGGCAGGATGCATGCCGCACGGGGTAATAGACAAAGGATCCGCTTGAGCCGGCGTCAGCTCCTTCCGATTCTCAATCATGCGCTGGCTTCCATCCTGCTCGTTATCGTTGCGGGATTCGAGCTCGGCCGGCCGGTCTGGCACGCCCGCAAAGCGGTGCTCCTGGTGGTCGGGTTGTTCGCCGCCGCTTACTACGTCAGCGCGCTGGTGCTCGCCTGGACCCGACCGCACCTGGGTCGCGCAGGATTGCTGCGCATCATCTTGTCGGGGCTGGCGGCGTTCGGAATCGCTTTCATCTCGCTCGCCTTTGCCGAATGGCGCTGGCCGGACGTGCTTCACGCCCATTTGCCGATGCAGGTGCCCCTGGTCCTGACCGGGCTCGGCATGGCGATGCTCGTCGTGTCGAACTGGGCGAGCGGGGTGCTCGACCGGAAATTCGACTATGCACTGCCATTTGTCCTGCTCGCGGCGATCGCGGCGGCATGGTTCGCGGTCGGCAAACCCCCGACGCCGGTTCCCACGCAGGAGACCGCCTACCTCGACAGCTCGCTCTACGTCCTCAAGAAAACGACCTACCGGAACTGGATCACGGACGGCAGCTGGAGGGGTGGCGCGATCGCCGCCTTCGAGGACGGCTATCTGCTCGCGAGCGGCCGAGGTGCGCTCTATTTCGTGGCCGAAAACCGCAACGGCAAGTCACTGGTCGTGCGGCCGCTCCCGCTCCAGGTGCCGTTCAATCCGGAGGACTTCTCCTTGGCGGGTCACGCGGCCTTTGCAAAAGAGTGGACCGACAATCGCATGGGAGAGCGCCTGCGAGTCGCTGACCTCTTGGTCGAACCGCGCGCGGACGGCGTGTTTCGCATCTTCGTTTCGCATCATTTCTGGAAGAAGGCGGAGAACTGCTTCGTCGTGCGCGTTTCAATGGTCGAGGGCAGTCGCCGCGAGTTGCTGGAGGGCGGAAACCTCGGCTGGCGCACGGTGTTCGAGTCGACGCCTTGCCTCCCGCTCAATGTTCAAGGGCATCGTGGCGGCCGCTTTGGCGGCTACCAGATCGGCGGCGCGATGGCGCTCAGCGGCGAGAACCAACTCATCCTGACCATTGGTGATCATGAGTTCGATGGCTGGACCAAGGTGCCGCAATTGCCGCAGGATCCCGCGGCCACGTATGGAAAGGTCCTGCAGATCGACATAGACACCGGTAAATACGAAATGTACAGCCTCGGGCACCGCAATCCGGAGGGGCTGTACCTCGATCCGACGGGAAACTTGTGGGAGACGGAGCATGGTCCCCGGGGCGGCGATGAGCTGAATCTCATTCACCGCGGTGCCAATTACGGCTGGCCGCTCGTGACATATGGCACCGAGTACTGGTTGCATTACTGGCCGCCCGCCAGTTCGGCCGGGCGGCCAGCCGGGCGTCACGATGGATTTGAGAAGCCAATCCTGTCATTCGTGCCATCGATCGCGGTCTCGACGCTGACCGGTGTCACCGGCAACTTGTTCGCGGATTGGCGCGGCGATCTCCTGCTGGTCTCGCTGAAAGGCGACCTGAAGCGCGTCCGCATCGAAGACGGGCGAGCCGTCTTTGTCGAGCCATTCAAGATTGGCGGGCGCCTGCGCCATATCGCCGAGGGACGTGACGGCAAGATTGCGATGCTAACCGACGTGCAGAACCTGATTTTCCTCGAGCCGGGCGATGCCGAATCGCCCGAAGCACTCGCGTTCCAGTGCGCCGCCTGTCACACCTTTGGCAAGGGCGAGCGTGCGTCAATCGGGCCCAATCTAATGCACGTGGTCGGCCGCCGCGTCGCCTCGGGCCCTGGATTTGAATATTCGCAGGCGATGAAGGATTTCGGCGGGCGCTGGACCCCCGAACGCCTGGATCAGTTCCTCGCGGATCCTGCCGGCACGGTGCCGGGAACCGCGATGCAGTTCGAGGGCATCAAGGATCCGGTGCAGCGCGAAAAGATCATCCAGTATCTGAAACAGACGCACTGAAAGCGCGCGTCCTGCACGCACCCCAAAAAAAGCCCGAAAATCACCTCCCGGGCCCTTCGATCGAACGTAAGGCCTTTCTGCCTTACATGTCCATTCCGCTCATGCCGCCGCCCGGCATCGGGGGATGCTCGTGCTCCTCCGGCCGGTCTTCGGCGAGCCACTACATTGCGCCGATTGCGTTCAGGAAGACGCCTTGGTGCTCGTAGCTGAGGTCCGTGAGGTCTTCGGAGAAGTCCGTGAAGTTGTAGCCGGCCCCGACCTTGAAGTGGCGTCCGACGTAGCGGTAGACGGCGAGCAGCGCGCCCCCGCGACGTTCGTCGAGGTCGGGCAGTTCGAGCGCGCGAGCCTCTATCATGCCTTCCCAGCCCTCGAGGAAGCGCCAGTCGGCGCGCACCAGGACGAGGTGCGCGGAATTCTCGAAGAACTGCGGATCTACGCGTTGAAGGCTCGCCTGGCCCAGGCGGTAAGCATATTTCCCGCCGAGCGTCCACCGCTCGGTCAGGTCGTAACTCAGGTCGAGCGCCGCCACATGGCTCTTCTGGATGAACTCGGCCGGGACCCCCTGGCCCGTCACCTGGTCCGTCGTCGGTACGTTGTAGAAGTAAGTGTATTTGGCCAGCGCGTTGAAGCGGTCGTTACGCACCGGACGGTACGCATATCCAAGCACGGCTTCGGTGTAGCCGCCGTCGAAGAACTCGCCCTGCGAGCTGTTGCTGACCGCGTGGTCGAGCTTGCCGATCAGGCGCCAGTCCGGCGACAGCTGGTAACGCACGCTGTTGCGCAAGAGCCAGGTGGTGCGCTCGGTCGAGCCAAGGTCGGGCAGTTCCGACTCGTCGGTGCGGTACTCGACGGCGCTCGAGAACTGCACGTTGTCGAAGGCGTACCCGACGTGCACGCCGCCCGCGACGCGATCGGTCTGCGCGCCGGTCAGCGGATCGGCGAGCGTGCCGACGTCCGCGTTGGCGCCGAAGTTCCACCGCTCGTTCGCGGCGAGGCTGATGCCGGTCGCGTGCGTCAGGCCGGTGGCGGAGCCGCTTTGCTGGTAGCGCTCCTCGAAGTAGACGCTGGAGCTGTCAGAGAGGCGCCGCTTTACGCCCGAGACCAGGTTGCCGCGGCGCACCAGCAGCCCATTGTCGGATCGCTCGTTCTCGAGCGCGTAGTTGAGATACAGGTTGGTGCGCTCGGAATAGAGGAAGCTGCTGCCGACGCGCCCACCCGGGCCCAGGTCCCCGTCCGAGACCTCGGTGTCGATGCGCAGCCGTTCCGTGAGCCGGTAAGATCCGCCCACGCCGACCCTGCCGTTGTCCTCTCGGTCGCCGGTCGAAGCAACGGTGTCCTGCACGAAGCCATAGCCCCGCCAAGTCGATCCCGGGTCATAGTCCATCTGCACGACGGCGTCCGTGCGCTCGCCCTGCTCCTGGGTGAGCGGCACCAGCGCCGAATTGTCGGTGCGATCGTCATTGCGGACGCCGGCGCTCAGCTTCGTGCGTTCGGTGAACTGGAACCCCGCATTGACCTCGACTGCAGTAGTCTGCAGCCCCTGGTCGATCGAGCGACGGTCGCCCTTGGCGCCGAGGCTGAGACGCGTCGTCACTGGCATCCAGAACGTGCCGCCGAAGTTTTCCGTGTCCGCGACGGTCGCATAACCGGGCGCGGAGTAGCCGGCCTCGAGCGTCTGCGCATAGACCGACGCGCGCCCCTCGCGGCCGGCGAAGAAGTCGCCGAGGCCCATGCTCACGTCCGCGCGATAGGCGCCGGCGTCCGCCTCCGTGAATGACAGGTCGTTGTAGCCCGTGAACCCGAAGCCGCCGTCGTCCGATCGCTGCAGCCCGGAAACCAGGCCCTGGCTGCGGCCCGCCTGCAGCTTCAGCCAGGTATCCGCGCTCTTGCGCAGGGTCACGTCGGCGGCATTCATCGCGTTGTCCGCGTCGCCCTCCTCGCTGTTGCTCGCGGTCAGGCCGACCTTCACGTGGTCGTTGAGCCAGTAGTGACCTTGACCGCCGACGGCCATGGCGTCCAGCTCGTCGAAGCCCGGGGTGTACTCGTATCGCACCACCAGCCAGGCCTCGTCGCCGCCTAGGCCGCTGCTGCGCACCAGCAAATTGTCGTTGGCGGTCGATGACAGGGGCTCCGAGAGCAGAACCCGCCCCTGCAGGTAGTCGACGTCGTAGTCCACATCGGGCCGGAGGTTCACGACGCCGGTCACGATGCCCGAGTCCTTGTCGCGCAGCTCGATTCGGAGCCGTTCGGAGCCGCCCAGGATGTCCTGGTGCCGCAGGAAGTAGAGCGACCCGCCCGTGCCGCGAAACTGCTCGTAGCTCGCCTGCGTCCCCGGTTCGGCCGCAAACCCGTCGAGCGCGAAGCGGCGCTCGCCGAAGCTGGTCGTCGATTCCGCCGCGTAGTGACCGTTCGCGCCATACAGACCGCGATCGACCTGGCCGAGCTCGTTGCCCATGTAGTCGACCGAGAAGTTGCCCCACATCCCGTAGTTCTCGCCGTGGTTCGCCTTCACGTAGAACTTGCCCATGGTGGCGGCCATTTCCTCGACCACACCGTCGTCGCCGAAAGTCGGGTAGTGGTTGTCGGGGTCGATGCGCCGGAACAGCGAGTCGGGCGACTTGTCGAGGAAGTTTTTGAACAGTTCCTCGACTGGACCCTCGCGCGTGTCCGCGCTTGCGGTGACATGCCAGTGGTCACCGAACTTGCTGTTCACGTAGAAGGCCAGGCGCCCGTCGAGGGATGAATCGAGGTCCGCCGGTGAGTCCGAGCCCTGGAGCAGCTCGGCCGGGCCGCTGGTGCGGCTCTCCGACAAGGTGAAGTCGGCGAGGCCGACGTAGAAAGTGTCGGCGCGCTTGAACTCGAGGTCGCGCAGGTACAGGTTGCCGTTCCCCTCTTCGTCCAGCACCGCGACTTCCACCGTGTGCGCCCCGGTCGGCAGGATCTCCTCCGCGGCGAAGTTGCCGGCGGCGTCGACCGGCACCTCGCGGCCGGCGACCCACACGGTGTGCTTGGCCGGTATGCCGCTGCCCTGGACCTTGACCGTGCCGCTGCCGAGCGGAATGTTCCGCAGCGCGAGCCCGCTCTCGCCGTAGGCGGCAAGGAGTTCACGCTCCCCGGGCTCCTGCGCCGCGGTTCCGCCGCTTTCGGCCGTCGCGCCGGCTTCCTCGCGGGTGGGCGCGGCGTACAGCCAGAGCGGCTGTGGGTCGGTCTCGTCGAAATTGCCGTGGGCGTCGTAGGCTCGGAGCACGAAGCGCAGTTCGTGAGTGGGTCCTGCGAGCTTCAGCGCCGGCGGCTGCCATTCCGCGAATCCCGCCCGGTCGACGTCGACCACTGCGAGCGGCGCCGATGCCTGGCCGCGATCTGCCTCGAACACGCGCACCTCGGCACGGTCGATGAAGTGGCCATAATTCGCGTACATCCGGAATCGTACCGGCGGCGCGACGGCGGCCTCCCCCTCGCCCGCGATTTCGACGGCGCGCGGATACGCCGCGACACCGAGGCGCGGGCGCGACTCGAGGTTGTCGAACCGGAAGCGGATATCGGCCTTGTCGAGCGCGACGTCGGTGCAGCGCTGCACGTCCGCAGAGTTGCGCGCCGGGTCGTCGATCGGCTCGCCGTCGACGGTGATGCGCATCAGGTTGAGCGCATAGGGAGTTTGCGGCTTGAGCTCGCGCGTCATTCGCTGGATGTCGACGCCCTCGTAGTCATCTCGTTGCGCGGGCTCGTCGTAGACGACCTGCACGCGCACGAAGCTTTCCGCGCCCTGGACGAATCCCGCGTTCACGACATCGTCCGATTGCACGTATCCGCGGCCCTCATGCTCGGCGGATGCGCCGGCGAGTGCCGGATCCTGCAGCAGCGCCTCCTTGGCACGGCGCGCGCGCGCAGCGGACAGCCCGACGTCGTCGCCGTAGACCGCGGCGGTGCGCCGGTCGAGGCGCTCGTTCTGCGTGAAGCCGATGAACCGCAGCCGCGCGTTGCTGCGGCCCGCGACGTCCCCGAGCGCTCGGGAAAGGTCGGCGGCATAGCCGGCGGGTACGACCGGCTGGCCATGCTCCAGCGCAAGCGGCGCGATTCGCCCCCACGGCGGGTCGTACACGCGGGTGACCATCTCCTCGCCGGCATCGCCCGGGCAGAGCTGTGGCTCGTCCGGCAGCTCCTGCAAAGGATCGTCGTACCAGAACTCGACCTCGACGCGCCGGTTGAGCGCGCGGCCTTGCTCCGTCTCGTTCGAGGCCAGCGGCTGCGTTTCTCCGCGGCCATCGCTCTGCACGGCGGCCGCCGGCAGGCCGATCGCCTCCTGGATCGCGAGTGCGACGCGATGCGCCCGCGACCGCGACAGCGCCAGGTGATCGCCGTAAATGCGCTCGTTGCGGCCGCTCAGGGGCACGTCGTCGGTGTGCCCGATGAAGCGGACCGTCACGTTCTGCCGGTCGCGCAGGTTCTCGAGCGCCTGGCGCACCTGGGCCGTGAACGCCTCCGGCACCGCGGCCGTCTCGTCGTCGTAGCGCAACGGCACGATGAGGTTACGCACGCGCGCGCGCCTGGCGTGGCCCTCCAGGTAGCGCATTTTGCAGACGGTCTCCATCCGGCACACCTTGACGCGCCGGATGTCTTCGGCGACGACGATTTCCTCTTCGCGCGTCTCGGGCGCGACCTCGTCGTACCAGACTTCGACCTCGACGCGCCGGTTGAGCGCGCGGCCCGCCTCGCTCGCGTTCGAGGCGACCGGCTGGGTGTCCCCCGCCCATTCGTAGGAGATCGACTCGGGGGCAAGGTCGAGCACGGTCTTGAAGTACTCGGCCACTTCGCCCGCGCGCTCGCGTGAGAGCCCGGAGTTGTCCGCGAAGACCCGCACGAGCGCGGGCGACAGCGGCTGCGAATCCGCGTGCCCGACGAAGTGCACGCGCAGGTTCCTGCGTTCGCGCATCCCGGCGAGCAGCTCGTTCAGCTTCGCGGCATATTCCGGCGGGATCTGCGCCACGCCCGATTCGAAGCGGATGGGCGGCACGACGTTCCTCAGCTTGACAGTCTCGAGCTTCTCGCCGGCCACCGGGCGGAGCTCGACTCGGTCGCCGCGCTCGCTCTCGTGCAGCGCGGGGTCCTGCGACCACAGCGTGAACGTCTGGTCGCCGGACAGTTGGCGCTCGGTCGGCTCGCCCGGAGCCGACTCCTCGACCTGGCCGCTGCGCGCGAGCGTCGGCGCGATGCAGGCGACGATCAGGAGCAACGTGCGATAGCTGTGCATGGCGTTCACTTCGCCTCCGCCGCCGGCAGCTCTGGGCGCTCGGGGGGCCCCCCGAGGCGCCAGAAGATTTCACGCTCGATGCTGAGCCGGTAGCAGCAGTTCATCGCGGCCCAGCCCGCGGTGATTTGCGACTTGACCGCCTCGACGCGCCGGTCGACTAGCCGGGCGTCCTCGACGTCCGCGAGGTACGTCAGCCGCAGCACTGCCGGCGCCTTCTGCAGCTGCTCGAGGAGCAGGCTGATCCGGGGGCGCCACTGGACTCGGATTTCCGTGCTGCCGGGCTCGAACACCGCGTCCGCGAGCTCGAAGCCCACCACGCGATGGATCGACGCGCCGAAGTTAAAGCGCAGCGCCTTGCCTCGCGTCGCGCGCTTTATCTGCACCGCGTCCCCGGACAGGCGGAACCCGCTCGGCAGCGTGCGATCGTCGAGCTTCACCACGAAGTTGCTGCCACGGCGCTCATCGGGCGTCACCGCGCAGGTGATGTGGTAGCGCCCGTACTGATCGGTCGTGGCCGCGAGTCCGCGGGCGGTCAGGACGCGCACGCCCGGCAGGCCGGCCTCGCCGCCGTCCTGGAGGCCATTGCGGTTCGAGTCGTCGAACACTTTGCCGGTCACGTCGGTGCAGTCGAATGTCGGATCGGGCGCGACCCTCACGGTCGCCGTCGCGACGCCCGACATCGCGTTGCCGGTGATGCCCTGCACGACCTGCGCGCGGTTGACGAACTCGCCCTCCCCGACGCCCGCCCCCACGGCCAGGAAGAGCTTCAGGGTGTGCTGGCCGGCGCTCGCGATCGTGAGGCCTCCCCAGGTCAGCTCCAGGCCCGCGAGCGAAGGCTCGACGGCGACCCCGTCGATCTGCGCGGAGCCCTCGACGTAGCGGAATCCCGCCGGGAAACGGTCGACGATTGCGACATCGGTGAGCGGCAGCCCGGCGGTATTGCTCACGGTGATGACATACGGCACGAGCTGGCCGCGCGTGACATTGCGCAGCGGCGTCGTCTTCGTGATCGCGAGAGCGCCGCTCACGTCCGGGTCGAGCGGAATATGGTTATTGAAGATCTGCGCCGAGCCCGGCACGTGGCTGTTGTCGAGCGTCAGGTGCACGTGATAGGTCGTGCCGGCGGACCGCGCCGGCACCGCAGCCGCCGGCGCGAACTCGGATGCCTGCACCTCGCAGAACAGGGCAGTGCCCGGAATCACGTCGTCGGGCGTGCCGGGGCAGGCCGGCACCGAGAAGGAGGCCGTCGAGGCATCCGACGTCGGCGGGATGACCTGCGAGTAGCCGCCGACGTAGATCGTACCTGCCGGGACTTCGACGCCGATGAGGTAGTCCGCGCCGCTCGGGCAGGCCGCATCGGTGAAGTTGAGGTCGAACTTGTAGTAGCCGTCGGCCAGCGTCACCTGGCCCTGCTGGGCCGCGTCGTAGAAGCAGCCGTCCGGCAGCGGCGCGCCGCTCCCGGCATTGAGGAGCGTGAGCGTCGCCCCCGCGACCGGCGTGCGGGAGATGGAGTTGTAGACGACGCCGTTCGGATCGATGGGCAGGTTGAGGCCCAGCACGCTCGTGTTCGTCGGCACGACGATGTCCGAAATGCGCTGCGGCGCGTTGGTGAACGGCGATGCCGCGAAACCGAGCGCCGCGGTGTTCGCGCCCGCGCCGGGAGCGCGGTAGCGCAGCTCGTACTGGTAGTTGATGACGTCGTTTGGTGCAACGCCGATGATGCGCCAGGAGCCGTCGTCGGCCGTCAGGGCCGTGTGAATCAGCGTGCCGTTGCGGTAGAGATCGACCGACCAGCCGGCCAGGGCGCGCTCGCCCGGGTCTTGCACGTCGTCGAAGTCCGCGTCGTGCCAGGCGGCTCCGCCGAGCACCGATACTCCGGGGATGGCTCCAACAACGATCGATACGCTGGCGCTCGCCGTCTGCGTCGGCGTGTTCCAGTAGACCACGCCGGTGTTGGTCACCGTCGTCCCGTCCGCAAGTCCCGCGGCGAGGGTCGCGCGGAACCTGAGCGTGATGGTCGCCCCGGGCGCAAGCTCCCCGTAGGTCGCGGCGTAGTCCGCGGTGATGAGCGAACCGGCGAATGTCACGCCCCCGCTCGAGGCGTTCATCGTGGCCGAGCCCGCCACATAGGCGAGGTAACCAGGCTGGTTCGCGTCGAGGTCGTCTCGAATGACGACGTTGAATGCGGGGACCGACGCGACGTTCACGACGGTCACGACGTACTCGAGCTCCGCTCCCGGGACCGCGGGCCCGCCGCCGACTACCGTCACATCCTTCGCGATGGCGAGCTGCTGGCAGTCGCCCAACACGGCGAACGTCGGCTCGGGACCCGTGGCGGCATTGCCATCACCGTCGGTCAGGACGTCGGCCGACTCGGCGCTCGCGACCGTCGCCTGGTTGCTGATCAGCGTGCACGGCGGCACCGCGTCGCCGACGCGTACGTCGAACTGCAGGACAGCCGCCGCCCCGCCCGAAATTGTGCCTGCGCCCGCTCCCGGCAACGGCGGCGTCAAATCGGAGGAACTGACGTCCACCCCAGCTGCGAGCGGCGACACGCCGCCATCGGGTGATCCGACCGGCAGGCCGTTGAGCAGGGTGGAATTCGCAACGTAGGTGGTATTGGCCGGCGTCGCATCGGTCACCCGGACGGCAGTCGCCGGGGCGCCGCCGGAGTTCTGCACGGTGACCGTGTAACGGAGCGTGTCGCCCGGGTCGACGATGCCCGGCGTGCCCGCATCGCCGGACAGCACGACTCGCTTCTCGGCATACAGCAAGGGCAGTGCGCCGACGATGTCGCACGTCGGGTCGTGCGCGATCGACGTATCCGGATCGTCCGACGGGTAGTCGACGATGCTGCTGCCCGTCGCCGTCACGAAGCTCTGGTTGCATACGATCGTCCCATCGATGACGTCCGGATCGACGACGACGTCGAACGTGATGGTCGCCGTGTTGGCCGGGTTCGCCGGCACGTCGACAGGCATCGCACCCGGCGTCGGGTCGGCCGGCGCGTTGATCAGCATGCCGTTCACGAGCGCTGAGAAACCGCCGGCATCCGCGACCGGGGAGCCGTTCAGCGTCGTACTTGCCGCGACATAGTTCGTGTTGACGGGCATCGCGTCGCGCAGCGCGACATTCATCGCGTCTTCGTTACCGACGTTCCGGACGGTGATCGTGTAGCGCAGCGTCTCTCCGGCCAGCAGCACGGCGGGATCGCCCGTGAGGTCGGTGGACACCTTCTGCACGAGGAAGAAGGCCGCCGAGGCGATCGTCACGCGCGTCGGGTCCTCGTCCCCGGCGACGAGCGGGTCGGCGACGCCATTGACGTTCGGGTCGTCGCTGCGCGCGAACAGGGATCCGTTCGCGAGCAGGAGCCGTGACTGGTTGGTGACCACGGTGCCGTTCGAGAGCGCCCCAGCCAGCGTGACGTCGAACTGGATCACGACCTCGCCGCCCAGCGGCAAGTTCAGGTTGCGGATGTCGAGGATTCCGCCGCCGTTCGTGCCGCCGTTCGGGTTCGTGTTGCTGATGTCTGCGCCGGCCGGATACGCGACCAGCGCGAGCGAGCCGGGCACGAACACCGCGCCCGAGTTGAGCGAGTCGAGATCGTCCCGGATGCGGAACCCGTTGATGGCCTGGTCGAAGGAGCGGACCCGCAGCGTGTACCGCAGGGTGTCGCCCGGCGCGGCCGTCACGGCCGGGTCGGCGCCGCTCGTCACGTCCGCCACCGTCTTCTCGAAGAAATAGCCGGCGAGCGCCACCGTCACGGTGTGCGGGTCCTCGTGGTCCGCGATCGCCGGCGTGCCGTCGGTCAGCGTGCG
>Ga0075434_100001149_pt1 | contig 21878 bp, 20 predicted proteins | sample RhiMethybrSRZTD3_FD_75298 | JGI IMG/M metagenome (GOLD analysis project Ga0075434, IMG submission 75298) | Populus rhizosphere microbial communities from Tennessee, USA - Rhizosphere MetaG P. TD hybrid SRZTD3 | ecosystem: Host-associated > Plants > Roots > Rhizosphere > Soil | place: USA... | reverse complement strand
GCGAATGCGACGCCGCGGCGATCGAAAACCAAGCCTATACATCGCTTTGAATCTGAACCCGGCGAACATCGGTCAGGATCGGCGGCTTCGACGCGCTGATGCCTTTGGACTAACGTAGACTTCGGACTTTCCTCGAATCCTCGTCCGCCTCCCTTGAATGACCTCGGTTCCACTGCAGGTGCAGTTCGACCCCGCGTCGGCGCGATTCGGCGCGGCGCGCTCGCAGAAGCGTCTCGAAGACGACCGGCTCCTCGCCGGCAAAGGCCTCTTTAGCGACGACCGCGAATTTCCCAACCAGGCCTGGCTCGTCGTCGTGCGCTCGCCGCACGCGCACGCGAAGATCCTGAAGGTCGATTTGGCGGATGCAAGGAAGGCGAAAGGCGTTATCGCCGCGTGGTCGATGGCCGACCTGCGCGTCGACGGCGTAGGGCATATCCCGTTTCCGCCCGCGTTCAAGCGCGCCGACGGCTCGCCGATGGCGGCTCCGGCGCGCACGCCTTTGGCGGAAGACAAGGTGTACTACGTCGGTCAGCCCGTCATCGCGGTGGTCGCCGAAGGCCGTGACCAGGCGCAGGACGCGGCGGAGCTCGCCGCCGTCGAATACGAAGAGCTCCCGGGGGTCGTCGATGCGGACGCCGCCGTCGCCGAGGGCGCGCCGCTCGTGTGGGAAAGGGCGCCTGGCAACGTCGCGGCGGAAGCCTCCTACGGCGATCCGGAGCTCATGGATGGAATCTTCAAGGGTGCGGCGCATGTCACGCGCCTGGAATTGCACAACCAGCGCGTCATCGCCATGGCGATGGAGCCGCGCGCCTGCATCGGGGTGTTCGACGCGGGGCGCACCACGCTCTATACCCAGAACCAGACCCCCACCGGAGCGCGCGAGCTCCTCGGGGCCGTCTTCAAGCGCAAGCCCGAGGAGTTCCGCGTGGTCAACGGCGACATCGGCGGCGGCTTCGGCATGAAGACGGGCCTTACGCCGGAGGACGCGCTCGTATGCCACGCGGCGCGCAAGCTCGGCCGGCCGGTGCGCTGGCGCGGCGAGCGCAGCGAGGAATTTCTCGCCGCGCACATGGGGCGCGACCAGCGCGTGAGGGCGAGTCTCGCGCTCGACCGGGAAGGCCGCATCCTCGGGCTTCGCACCGAGGCGCTCGCCAACATCGGCGCGGTGCCGGTCGGCTCCTCGGCCATCATCCCGCTGCAGCTCACCCCCAAGGTCCAGACCACTGTGTATCGCGTGCCGGCAGTGCACTACCGCGTGCGAGCGGTGCTCACGCACACCATGGCGACCGGGGCATACCGCGGAGCCGGCCGCCCAGAGGCCAACTTCCTCATGGAGCGCCTGATGGAAAAGGCGGCGCGCGAGATGAAGCTCGATCCGCTCGAGCTGCGCCGGCGAAACTTCATCCGACCGAGCGAGTTCCCGCACCGCACGCACCTCGGGGACGTTTACGACAGCGGCGACTTCGCTCGCATGCTCGATCGCGCGCTCGATGTGGCTGACTGGCAAGGCTATTCAAACAGAAAAGAGGAATCGAAAAGGCGCGGAAAGCTGCGCGGGCGCGGCGTCTCGGTCTACCTCGAATGGACCGGGGCGATTCCGACCGAAACGGTCGACATCGAAGTCGCAGCGGACGGAACGGTCACGGTGTTTTCCGGCACGCAGGCGATGGGGCAGGGGCTCGAGACCTCGTATTCGCAACTTGTACAAGAACTCTTCGGGATGGAAAGCGAAAAGATCCGGATCGTGCAAGGCGACACCGACCTCGCCACCGGCGTGGGCAGCGTCGGCTCACGTTCGGCGTTCGTCGGCGGCTCGGCGCTCGTCGCCGCGGGACGCAAGATGATCGCGCGGGGGCGCGAATTGGCCGCCGAAGTCCTCGAAGCGGCGGCTTCGGATATCGAATTCCGGGGCGGACGCTTCTACATCGCCGGCACCGATCGTTCGATCGCCTTTGCCGACATCGCCGAAGCGCAGGAGAGAAAAAGCATTCGCGTTACCGCGACCGAAACCCCGTCGACGCCGTCGTGGCCGAACGGTGCGCAGGTCGTCGAGGTCGAGGTCGACCCTCAGACCGGCGAGGCGACCCTCGCGCGCATCGCGACCTGCGACGACATCGGCCGCGTCATCAATCACCCGATCGTAGAAGGGCAGGTGCATGGCGGCATCGCCCAGGGCGCCGGGCAGGCGCTGTTCGAGGCGGCGATCTATGACCGGGAGAGCGGACAGCTCCTGTCGGGCTCGCTCATGGACTACTGCGTGCCGCGAGCCGACCAGTTCCCCCCGATGCAGGCGACGTTCGACGAGAGCGTGCCATGCAAGACCAACCTGCTTGGAGTGAAAGGCTGCGGCGAGCTCGGCACCATCGGCGCGGCGCCCGCGGTGGCGCACGCCGTGCTCGACGCGCTGCACGAGCGCGGCGTGCTGCACCTCGAGATGCCGCTCACGCCGGAGAAGATCTGGCGCGCGCTGCGAGCGACCTAGATGCTGCAGGTGCTATATTGGCCTGCTCTGCACGGCCGGCCATGTACAGCGAGGAAAACCGAGCACTCAAGTACGCCATAGCGGCGTCCATCGTGCTGCATGGGGCGCTGCTCTTCGGCGTCTCCCAGCGCGATCGCGCGCGCGTGGGCGAGTCGCAGTTTCCTTCGATCCTCGCACGGCTGGTCGAGTCGCCGGCACCCGTGCCGGCTGCCGAGCCGCCGCGCCGGTCGGCGCCGGCCAAGCCGCCGCCGCAGATCAAGCCGGCGGCGCCGAAGCGCCTGGCGCAGCCGGCACCGGCGCCTATCGTCGAGCGCACCGTCGAACCCGCGGCCGAACCGGCCGTGGAAGAGTCGCCCATCGCCGAACCCCGGAGACAACCCGGACCGGAGCTTCCAGCGCCACAGGAGGAAAGGCCTGGGAACCCAGTGGGCGCCGAAACGGCGATGGCGGCACCCGCCGCGACAGCGGCGCCGGCGGACGATCCTGGCTCGCTGGAAAAGTATCGGCTGCAGCTCAAGCTGGTCGCGGCCAGGTACAAGCGCTATCCGCGCGTGGCTACCGACAACAACTGGAAAGGCGTGGTTGCGCTGCGCATGGTGGTCGGCCAGGGCGGCCAGGTGGCGTCGCTCGTCGTCACCAAGACCTCGGGCCACGAGGTGCTCGATCGGCAGGCGCAGGAGATGTTCAGGAGCGCCGCCGCCGACGTGCCGGTTCCGCCGGTGCTGCGCGGCAAGCAGTTCGCCGTCGACGTGGCGGTGGACTACTACTTTACGGATTGACCCCGGGCTGAAAAGCGCTATCCGCATAATTTCCATCGGCCTGCGGTCCACGCCCTGTGCTCTAACGCGTTGCTGTGGAGGAAATGGACCTTAGCCGCGCGGTCTTCGCGACCCTTCTGCTGACAGTGGCGGCGCTCGCCGGCCAGGCCGCCGGGCAAGCCTCCCTTGAAATCATCCCATTGCGTCATCGCACGGCCGATCAGGTCCTTCCCGCGCTGCGCCCGCTCCTCGAGCCAGGCGCCACGCTGACCGGCCAGGGGACGCAGCTCATCGTTCGCACGAGTCCCGGCAATCTCGACGAGCTCAGGCGCGCACTGGACGAAATCGACCGGCCCCTGCGCCGGTTGCAAGTATCAGTTCGCTTCGATGGCGCAGGGGACAGCGCATCGGGAAGCGTGGAGACGAGCGGGCGGATCAGCAACCGCGGCTCGAGCATCGAAGTGCAGGCGCAGGACAGTCGAAGCGCGAGCAGCGGGAGGATTGACCAGCGCATCCAGGTCCTCGAAGGCGGGCGCGCCTTCATCGCCACCGGCCGCAGCACGCCGATTTACGACGGCTCGGTCACGCGCGAAACCGCCAGCGGCTTCGAAGCGATACCGCGACTCGCGGGAGACAAGGTGCTCGTAGAGATCGCCCAGCGCCGCGACACGCCTGGACGCCAGCAGGCGCTTTCCACCACCGTAAGCGGCCGGCTGGGCGAATGGCTCGATATCGGCAGCGCGCTCGAGGGCACGGTCCGCGACGACAGTGCGTTCCTGTCGGCGCGCAGCAGTCGCAGCACGCAGTCCGGCCGCGTCTGGCTCAAGGTGGACGAGATCAGGCCTTGAAACCGATCCTCGAGCGCACCTTCGCCGCCGACGGGCCGTTTGCGCAGCACGTCCCGGGCTTCAGGCTGCGAACCGAACAGCTCGAGATGTCGCAGGCAATCGCCGAGGCGATCGAGCGCACCGGGGTGCTGGTCGCGGAGGCCGGCACCGGCACCGGCAAGACGTTCGCCTACCTAGTGCCGGCGCTTCTCGCCGGCGGCAAGGTCATCGTCTCGACCGGAACCAAGACGCTGCAGGACCAGCTCTTCGACCGCGACCTGCCGGCGGTGCGCGCAGCGCTCGCCTCGGGCGCGACGATCGCGCTGCTCAAGGGCCGAGCCAACTACGTGTGCCTGTACCGCCTGCGGCGCGCCGCGCGAGAGGGCCGCTTCGCCACGCGCGACGAGCCCGCGCAGATCCGCAAGATCGAGCGCTTTGCCGCGGTGACGACGACCGGCGACCGTGCCGATCTCGCCGACGTGCCGGAGGACGCGCCGGCCTGGGCGCACGCGACCTCGACGCGCGAGAACTGTCTCGGGCAGGGCTGCCCCGACTACAAGGACTGTTTCGTCATGCGGGCGCGCAAGAATGCGCTCGCCGCCGACGTGGTCGTGGTGAACCACCATCTCTTTTTCGCCGACCTCGTGCTGCGCGAGGAAGGCATCTCGGAGCTCCTGCCCGCGTGCAACACCGTGATCTTCGACGAAGCGCATCAGCTTCCCGAGACCGCGCGCATGTTCTTCGGGGAGACGCTTTCCAGCGCCCAGATCGTCGAGCTCGCGCGCGACGTGCGCCTGGAGCTGCGCGCGGCCGGCGGCGCCTCGCCCGAGCTCGATCCGGTCGCCGCGCGGGTGGAGAAGGCGGCGCGCGATCTGCGGCTCGTGTTCGGCGAAGCCGGCGCGCGTTTCGCCTGGAGCCAGGCGCTTCGCCTGCAGGGCTTCACCGACGCCCTGGCGAAGCTGAATTCGGCGCTCCAGCTGCTCGAGCAGGCGCTCGCGGCGCACGAAGGCCGCGCCGAGGGACTCGACGCCTGCGCGCGGCGCGCGAGCGCGGGGCGTCACCTCCTCGTGCGGCTGCGGGAAACCGAGGTGTCCGCCGAGGTGCGCTGGGTGGAAGTCTTCAGCCACGCGGTGCAGCTCCACGTCACGCCGCTCTCCTCGGCGGAGCTCTTCCGGCGCCAGATGGCCGACCACCCGCGCGCATGGGTCTTCACCTCCGCAACGCTCGCGATGGGCGAGGATTTCAGCCACTTCACGCGCGAGCTCGGCGTGGGCGACGCCACCACCCGGCGCTGGGCGAGCCCGTTCGATTTCCAGCGCCAGGCGCTGCTGTACGTGCCGAAGGCGCTGCCCGAGCCCGGCGAGGCCGGGTTCACGGAGGCGGTGATCGAGGCGGCGCTGCCGGTCCTGCGCGCGAGTGAAGGCCGCGCGTTTCTCCTTTTCACTACGCTGCGGGCGCTGCGCCGCGCCCATGAGATCCTTGAAGGAAAAATCGATTATCCGCTGCTCGTGCAGGGCACCGGCTCACGCAGCCAGCTCCTGTCGCGCTTCCGCGCCCTCGGCAACGCGGTCCTGCTCGGAAGCCAGTCGTTCTGGGAAGGCGTCGACGTGCGCGGCGAGGCGCTCTCGCTCGTGGTGATCGACAAGCTGCCGTTCGCGCCGCCCGACGACCCGGTCCTCGCCGCGCGCATCGAGGGCGTGCGCAGCTCGGGCGGCAACCCGTTCAACGAGCTGCAGCTGCCGCAGGCGGTGCTGCAGCTCAAGCAGGGCGCGGGTCGCCTGATCCGCGACGAGACCGACCGCGGCGTGCTGATGCTGTGCGACCCGCGGCTCGTGAACAGAGCCTACGGCCGGCGCATCCTGCAGAGCCTGCCGCCGATGCCGCTTACGCGCGAGCTGTCGGCGGTGGAGCGCTTCTTTGCAGCTCGTCCTGCAGGTGGATGCGGATGATGTCGTCGAAGGTCGAGTCGGCGCGGAAGCCGAGCGCCAGCGCGCGGCTGGCGTCGAAGTTCTGCGGCCAGCCGCTCACGATGCGCTCGATGAGCGGGTCGGGCTCGCGCCGGATGAGCTTCGCCACCTTGTCGCCGGCGACCCTGCGCAAGGCTTCGATCTGCTCGCCGACCGTCGCCGAGATGCCGGGCATGCTGAGGTTCCTCCGGTTTCCCAGCTCCTTGGTATCCAGTCGGGCGGCGTGGAGCAGAAAGTTCACCGCGGCGCGCGGCGATGCGAACCAGTGGCGCACGCTCTCGGACACCGGCAGCACCGCCTCCTCGCCCGCGAGCGGCTCGCGGATGATGCCGGAGAAAAAACCCGAGGCCGCCTTGTTGGGCTTGCCGGGGCGCACGCAGACCGTCGGCAGGCGCAGCCCGATGCCGTCGAAGAATCCGCGGCGGCTGTAGTCGGCGAGCAGGAGCTCGCCGATCGCCTTCTGCGTGCCGTAGCTGGTCAGCGGCGCGTTCAGGAACTCGTCGTCGATGGCCTCCGGAAACGGCGCGCCGAACACCGCGATCGACGAGGTGAACACTACGCGCGGCCGATAATCTCCTCCCACTTTACGGATCGACTCGAACAGGCGCCGCGTTCCGTCGAGGTTCACGCGGTATCCCTTTTCGAAATCCGTCTCCGCCTCGCCCGATACCACCGCGGCGAGGTGGAAGATGAGGTCGGGGCGCGCCGCCACCAGCTTTTCCGCCTCGCCGGGCAGCGAGAGATCGGAGACCACCTTCGCGTGCCTGGTTTCGAAGGGGACGACATCGTGAAGCGTGAGCTCGCTCGCTGCGGCGTCCGCCGAAAGGCGCTCGACGAGCTTGCGGCCGATCATGCCGGCCGCGCCGATGACGAGGATTCGGCGGCTCATAGCGTCACCACGGTCACCAGTTGGGGTCCCACAGGCGCCACCACGGTACGTCGACCTTGCGCGTGCCGCCCTTCAGGTACACGCTGTTCGGGAAGTTCGCCTGGAGCACCCGGTCGGCGGAGTCGCGCAATTCGGCCATGCCGAGCGCGTCGTACGCCTTCACCAGGATGGCCATCGCGTCCTCGACGGAAGGGGCCTGCGGATAGTGCTGGATCGCGTACTGGGCGCGGTTGGCGGCCGCCACGTAGGCCGTGCGCTTCATGTAATAGCGGGCGACGTGGACCTCGTGTGAAGCGAGCGCGTTTACGAGGTAGCGCATGCGCAAGGAGGAGTCGGCCGCGTACTTCGAATCTGGAAAGCGCGTCACCACCTCCTTGAACGACTCGAACGCCTCGCGCGAGGCCTTGGGATCGCGGTCGGTCATGTCGGGCGTCGTCACCGCCGTCATGAAGCCCGACGCGTCGTTGAAGTTGGTCAGGCCCTTCAGGTAGTACGCGTAGTCCACGTTGGGATGGTTCGGATAGAGCTTGATGAAGCGGTCGGCCGCGGCGATCGCGGAGGCGCGCTCGCCGTCCTTGTAATTGCAATACGCGATCTCGAGCTGCGCCTGCTGCGCGAAGCGTCCATAGGGAAAGCGCGCCTCGAGCTTCTCGAAGTACTTGATCGCCTTCGCCCACTCCTTGCTCGACATGGCGTCCTTCGCCTCGCCATAGAGGCGCTGCGCGGACCAGCCGATGGTCTCGTCGTCCTCCTTGCCGGAGAAGAGGCCGCACCCCGCGAGGAGCAGCGTAAGCACCGCAAGAAGTAAACTTGATCGCATGAGCGGGAAAAATTATAGCGTCGACGAGGACGCGGACTGGGAGGAAAGCTTCGTCGCGCCCATGCGCAGCACCGTGCCGAGCGATCTGGGCGGGATGCGCTTCGACCAGGCGCTGGCGCGCCTGTTCCCGCAGTACTCGCGCAGCCGGCTGCAGGCCTGGCTGAAGGCGGGCCACATCCGGCTCGACGGACGCAGCGCCGAGCCGCGCTACCCGGTCACCGGCGGGGAGCATGTGCTCCTCGAGCCGCCGCCGGCGCGGGACGCGCTGGCGCCGAAGGCTCAGCGCATGCCGCTCAGGATCGTGCACGAGGATGCCGACCTGATCGTGCTCGACAAGCCCGCGGGGCTCGTGGTCCATCCCGGCGCGGGCCAGCCCGACCGCACGCTCCTCAATGGTCTGCTCGCCCACGCGCCGGCGCTCGCCGCCGTGCCCCGCGCGGGCATCGTGCACAGGCTCGACAAGGACACGAGCGGCCTGCTGGTGGTCGCCAAGACCGTCGAGGCGCAGGCGGCGCTCGTGAAGCAGCTTGCCGATCGCAGCATGCGGCGCGTCTACCTCGCCGTGGTGCAGGGAGACCCGCCGGCGGGCGGCATGATCGACGCCCCGGTGGGGCGCGACGCACGCTCGCGAGTCCGGATGGCGGTAACTCACCGCGGCAAGCCTGCTCGCACCGCCTTCCGCGTCGTCGAGCGCTTCGGGCACGCGGCGCTGCTCGAGTGCCGGCTGGAAACCGGCCGAACGCACCAGATCCGCGTTCACCTGCAGCACATCCGGCATCCGCTGGTCGGCGACTCGGTCTACCGCCGCGGCACGAGGCACGGGCTCACTTTTCCCCGGCAGGCGCTGCATGCCGCGGAGCTCAGCCTCGTCCATCCGCGCACCGGCCAGAAGATGACCTGGCGCGCACCGCTGCCGAAGGACATGAAACGCCTGCTGCAGCAACTCGGAGACAGTCGGTGACCGAGCTTATTCGACCTGACTGGCCCGCGCCCCCGCACGTGCGCGCCGTCATGACCACGCGCAACACCGTCGACGCGGAGCTGCGGGTGTTGTTGCCGGGCGAGCCGGCCTGGCTGCGGCAGGTGCATGGAACCCGCGTGATCGATCTCGACCCGCCGGGCGATGGGCGCGAAGGCGATGCTTCTATCACCCGGGTTCGCGGGCGCGTGTGCGCCGTCAAGGCCGCCGACTGCATGCCGGTGCTTCTTGTCGACGAGAACGCCACGGTGATCGGCGCCGCGCACGCGGGGTGGCGCGGGCTCTGCGCCGGCGTCATCGAGACCACGGTCGAGGCGATGGGCATCGCAGGTGGAAGGCTGCTGGCCTGGCTCGGCCCCGCCATCGGCCCCAAGGTGTACGAGGTGGGCGACGAAGTGCGGGCGGCGTTCCTCGCCCGCGATGCCGCCGCGCAGGCGGCGTTCACGCCGGCGCGGCCGGGACACTGGCTGCTCGACCTCTACGCCGTGGCGCGGCAACGGCTGCGCTCGAGCGGAGTGCAGCGCATCTTCGGGGGAGGCTACTGCACCTACTCGGAGCCGGAACGCTTTTATTCGTACCGGCGGGACCGCACTAGCGGTCGCATGGCCGCGCTCATATGGTTGACCGAGTAAAATCGCCGCCCCCATGACCGTGACACTCGGCTGGATCCTCGCCGCGAGCTTCGTCGGCGGAACGCTGTCCGCCGGGCTCGCCGCCTTCTCGCTGCTCTTGCGCGCGAGCTGGGTGCCGATCCTGGTGTCCTTCGCGATCGGCGCGCTGCTCGGGGCGGCCTTCCTGGAAGTGATCCCCCACGCCTTCGAGCGCGGCAATTCGCACGAGGCCGCGGCCGCCATCCTCGGCGGCATCTTCCTCTTCTTCGTGCTGGAGAAGCTGCTGCTCTGGCGCCATTGCCACACCGAGAACTGCGAAGTGCACGACCCCCACGGGGAGGGGTCAGGAGGCCACGACCACGGGCGGAGCGGCCTCCTCATCATCGTCGGCGACACGATGCACAACTTCGTAGACGGCCTGCTCATCGCGGCCGCCTTCCTGCAGAGCACACAGGTCGGAATCATCGCGGCGGTCGCCATCGTCGCGCACGAGATTCCCCAGGAAGTCGGGGACTTCCTGATCCTGCTGCATTCGGGCTATACGCGGGCGCGGGCGCTCGCGATGAACCTGCTTTCGTCCCTCGCCACGGTCGTGGGCGGCCTGATCGGCTATTTCGGCTTGCGCGCGGTGGCCGACTGGGAAGCCACCCTGCTCGGCTTCGTCGCGGCGAGCATGATTTACGTCGCGGTGGCCGATTTGATCCCGGGTTTGCACCGGCGTCCCCACCTTCGCGACACCGCCTCGCAGGCCCTGCTCATCGCCTTAGGCATCGGCATGATTGCGGGGCTTCGCCTGGTCCTGGTCTAATGATCGAAAAGAACTAATCTTTCAGTAAGTTAAAATCATTTGACGGCGGCGTTTGTGCGGTGCAAAATGCGCGCGCGCATGGAACCTGGGTTCCCAGAGGCCGTCCTCGCGGCGATCTCGCAGTCCACCAACGAACTGACGCAGGGCTGGATGAGGCTGATGGCATCGGCCCCGCCCCCAGTCGACGCTTCGTGGTTCGGCGCAAATTCCGCTCTTCAAGCGAGCTACCTCGAGAAACAGGCGAAGCTTTGGGGCGCTTTGATCGATCGCAGCGGCGAGCAGATCGTCTCGCCGGAGCCGAGTGACCGGCGCTTCGCTCATCCGCAGTGGAGCGCCAATCCCTACTACGACTACCTCAAGCAGTCGTACCTCCTCGCTTCGCGCTATCTCGCTGAATCGGTGGAGCAGACCGCGCTTGAGCCTCTGGCGAAGGAGCGTGCGCGCTTTGCGGTGAAGCAGTGGGTCGACGCCATGTGCCCGGCCAATTTCCCCGCCACCAACCCGCAGGCGCTCGAGCAGGCGCTCGAGACGCGCGGCGAGAGTCTGGCGCGCGGGCTGGGCCAGCTCCTCGCCGACGCCCAGCGCGGGCGCATCAGCCAGACCGACGAGAGCGCCTTCGAGGTCGGCCGCAACCTTGCGGTGACGCCGGGGAGCGTGGTGTTCGAGAACGAGCTCGTCCAGCTCATCCAGTACGCGCCGAGCACCGCCGAGGTGGCGAGGCGCCCCTTGGTGATCGTTCCGCCGTGCATCAACAAGTACTACGTCCTCGACCTCCAGCCGGAGAACTCGTTCGTGGCGCATGCCGTCGCGAGCGGCCATACGGTGTTCCTGGTCTCCTGGCGCAACGTGCGCGCCGACCAGGGGCAGCTCACCTGGGACGATTACCTCGAGCTCGGCGTGTTCGCGCCGCTGCGCATCGCCCGCGACATCGCGCAGAGCGACCAGGTCAACGCGCTCGGTTTCTGCGTGGGCGGCACGTTGCTCGGCGCGGCGCTCGCGGTCCTCGCGCACAGGAAGGACGATCTCGTCGCGAGCGTGACGTTCCTCACCACGATGCTCGACTTCTCCGAGACCGGGCAGATCGGCCTCTTCGTCGACGAAGCGATGGTCGCCGCGCGCGAGGCCACCATCGGCAAGGGCGGGATCCTGCCGGGCTCGGACCTCGCTTTCGTCTTCTCCAGCCTGCGCGCGAACGATCTCGTCTGGCCGTACGTCGTCAGCAACTATCTCCTGGGCGAGACGCCGGCGGCGTTCGACATCCTTCACTGGAACGCCGACAGCACCAACCTGCCGGGGCCGATGTACTGCTACTACCTGCGCAACACGTATCTTTCGAACAAGCTGCGCGAGCCCAAGGCGCTCACTAATTGCGGCGCGCCGGTCGATCTCGGCGCGATCGAGCTGCCGCTCTTCGTCCTCGCCACGCGCGAGGACCACATCGTGCCCTGGCGATCCGCTTACCGGACGCTGCATTTGTTGGGAGGAACGGACAAGCAGTTCATCCTCGGCGCGAGCGGCCACATCGCCGGCGTGGTCAATCCGGCGGCGAAGAACCGCCGCAGCTACTGGACGTCGGAACGCTACCCCGCAGAGCCCGAGGATTTCCTGCAAATTGCCACTGAAAACCGGGGCAGCTGGTGGTCGTCTTGGTCGCGATGGCTCGAACGCCATGGCGGCGGCAAGCGCGCCGCACCTTCGACGCCGGGAAGTGTCCAACACAGGCCCATCGAAGCGGCCCCCGGCCGCTATGTGAAGCAACGAATCGATTAGGAGAACGTCATGGAAGAAATCGTCATCGTCGGCGCGGCGCGCACCCCCATCGGCAAGTTCGGCGGCAGCCTCGCGAAGACCCCGGCCTCCGATCTGGGCGCGCTCGTCATCCGCAGGGTGCTCGAGCGCGCGGGCGTGGCGCCGGAGCAGGTGTCGGAGGTGATCCTGGGCCAGGTGCTCACCGCGGGCGTAGGGCAGAACCCGGCGCGCCAGGCGGCCATCAAGGCCGGCATCCCCTACATGGTTCCCGCGATGACCATCAACAAGGTGTGCGGCTCGGGCCTGCAGGCGGCGATGCTCGGAGCGCAAGCCATCGCGAACGGCGACTCGGACTTCGTGGTCGCCGGCGGCCAGGAGTCGATGAGCCTCGCGCCGCACGCGCTCAACGGCTCGCGCGACGGCTTCCGCATGGGCGACGCGAAGATGGTCGACACGATGATCGTGGACGGCCTGTGGGACGTCTTCAACCAGTACCACATGGGCGTCACCGCGGAGAACGTGGCGAAGGAATACGCGGTCACGCGCGAAGAGCAGGACGAGTTCGCGGTCGCGAGCCAGAACAAGACCGAGGCGGCGCAGAAGGCCGGCAAGTTCAAGGACGAGATCATCCCGGTCGAAATTCCCTCCCGGAAGGGACCGGTCGTCTTTGCCGACGACGAGTATCCTCGGCACGGCGCCACCCTCGAGGCGATGAAGAGCCTGAGGCCGGCCTTCGACAAGAACGGCACGGTGACCGCGGGCAATGCCTCGGGCATCAATGACGGCGCCGCTGCCGTGGTTTTGACCTCCGCTCGCAAGGCCAAGGAATTAGGGTTGAAACCCATCGCCAGAATCAAAGCGTTCGCCTCCGCCGGCGTCGATCCGAAATACATGGGCATGGGCCCGGTGCCGGCCTCGAAGCGCTGCTTGTCCCGCGCCGGCTGGGAGCCGAAGGACCTCGATCTCATGGAGATCAACGAGGCCTTCGCCGCGCAGGCGATCGCGGTCAACCGGCAGATGGGCTGGGACACGAAGAAGGTGAACGTGAACGGCGGCGCCATCGCGCTCGGCCACCCGATCGGCGCCTCGGGCGCGCGCGTGCTGGTCACCCTTCTCCACGAAATGCAGAAGCGCGACGCGCGGCGCGGCCTCGCGTCGCTTTGCATCGGGGGCGGAATGGGGGTCGCCCTCGCCGTAGAACGATGAAAGGAAAAACGATGAAGCAGGAAGCAGAGGTGATCGAAGGATCGAGCGAAGAAACATGGAGCGACCGCGCGCGTCCGGTCGTGCCGCGCATTACCTTCGTCTCCGGCGGGATGGGCGGGATCGGCAGCGCGATCTGCCGGCGCTTCGCGCAGTCGGGCCACACCGTGGTGGCGGGCTGCCTGCCGGGCTACGAGCGCAAGCAGGAGTGGCTCGACGCGATGCGCTCGCACGGCTACAGAGTGCACGCCGCCGAAGGCGACGTGGCCGACTTCGACTCGTGCGCCGAGATGTTTTACAACGTGAGCTCGGTGGTTGGGCCGGTCGACATCCTGGTGAACAACGCCGGCATCACGCGCGACTCGGTGTTCAAGCGCATGACCGAGCAGGACTGGATGGCGGTGATCAACACCAACCTGAACAGCGTGTTCAACGTCACGCGCCAGGTGGTGGACGGCATGTGCGAGCGCGGCTGGGGCCGCGTGGTCAACATCTCGTCGGTCAACGCGCTCAAAGGCCAGTTCGGCCAGACCAACTACTCCGCGGCCAAGGCCGGGATGGCGGGCTTCGCCAAGGCGCTCGCGCAGGAGGTTGTCAAGAAAGGAGTGACGGTCAACACCGTGTCTCCCGGCTACGTCGAAACCGACATGGTTAAGGCGATCCGGCAGGAGATCCGGGACCAGATCGTCGCCACCATCCCCATGGGCCGGCTTGCCCGGCCCGAGGAAATCGCCGCCGTGGTCGCCTTCCTGGCCTCCGAGGAGGCGGGGTACATCACCGGGGCGAACATCTCGGTCAACGGCGGCATGCACATGATGTAGACTGGCCGATCCCAGAGGAAGACCCGCCAGGAGAGGTCATGGCAGCGCAAAGGATCGCCGTCGTCACCGGAGGCATGGGCGGCCTCGGCGAGACGATTTCGACCAAGATGGCCGACGCGGGCTACCGCGTGGTCGTCACCTATTCGCCTTCGAACACCAAGTACCGCTCATGGCTCGAGGAAATGAAGGGCCGCGGCTACAACTTCGCGGCCTTCCCGGTGGACGTGGTCGATTACGAAGATTGCGCGCGCAAGGTGCGCACGATCCAGGCCGAGGTCGGAGCGGTGGACATCCTGGTGAACAACGCCGGCATCACGCGCGACATGACCTTCAAGAAGATGTCGAAGGCCGACTGGGACGCGGTGATGCGCACCAACCTCGACTCGTGCTTCAGCATGACCAAGCAGGTGATGGACGGGATGGTGGACCGCGGCTGGGGCCGGGTGATCAACGTCGCGTCGGTGAACGGGCAGAAGGGCGCTTTCGGCCAGACCAACTATTCCGCCGCCAAGGCCGGGATTCACGGCTTCACCAAGGCGCTCGCGCTCGAGGTCGCGCGCAAGGGCGTGACCGTGAACACCATCTCGCCCGGCTACATCGGCACCAAGATGGTGACCGCGATACCGAAGGAAATCCTCGACTCCAAGATCCTGCCGCAGATCCCGCTCGGGCGCCTGGGCAAGCCCGATGAAGTGGCCGGCCTCATCATCTACCTCTGCTCCGAAGAAGCCGCATTCGTGACTGGCGCCAACATCTCCATCAACGGCGGCCAGCACATGTACTGAGCACATTAAGGAGTAGACTCGACTCATGCCGGCACCGCAGCCCACCCGCGATTCGAAGGTCGAGAATCACCTCCGGCTGATCAAGAAGTATCCCAACCGGCGCCTGTACGACACCAAGACGTCGAGCTACATCACGCTCGCGGACGTGAAGCAGATGGTGCTGAAGCAGGAGGAGTTCCAGGTGGTCGACGCCAAGAGCGGCGACGACCTCACCCGCCAGATCCTGCTGCAGATCATCCTGGAAGAGGAATCGGGCGGCGCGCCGATGTTCTCGAGCGACCTCCTGTCGCAGATGATCCGCTCCTACGGCAACGCCATGCAGGGCATGATGGGCGGCTATCTGGAGCGAAACGTGCGCGCCTTCCAGGACATCCAGAAGGCCCTGCAGGAGCAGTCGCAGCGCGTCTACGGCGACAACTCGCGGATGTCGCAGGACCTGTGGGCGCAATTCATGAACCTGCAGGGTCCCGCGATGCAGAGCCTGATGCAGGCCTACATCGAGCAGAGCCAGAAGATGTTCGCGCAGTTCCAGGAGCAGATGCAGAGCCAGGCGCGCAACATGTTCTCGGGTCTTTCCTTTCCCGGTTTTCCGACTGGCCAGAACAAGAGCGACGCGGACAAATCCTAAGGTTGGATTCGTCTCGCTAGGCTGTCCCAAGGCGCTCGTCGATTCCGAGCGCATCCTCACCCAGCTGCGCGCGGAGGGCTACGCCACGTCGGCGACCTACGCCGGCGCCGACCTCGTGATCGTGAACACCTGCGGATTCATCGACGCGGCGGTGCGCGAATCCCTCGACGCCATCGGCGAGGCGCTCGCCGAGAACGGTAAGGTGGTGGTGACCGGTTGCCTCGGCGCAAAGGAGGGCGTGGTTGAAAAAGCGCATCCCTCCGTCCTCGCCGTCACCGGTCCGCACGACACGGCTGCGGTGATGAGCGCGGTGCACGCGCATCTTCCGAAGCCGCACGACCCGTTCGTGGATTTAATACCAGGAACCGGGATAAGGCTGACGCCGAGGCACTATGCCTACCTGAAAATCTCCGAGGGCTGCAACCACCGCTGCACCTTCTGCATCATCCCTTCGATGCGCGGCGACCTCGTGTCGCGCCCGATCGGCGAGGTCATGCAGGAAGCGGAGAATCTGGTGAAGGGTGGCGTGAAAGAGCTGCTGGTGATCTCGCAGGACACCAGCGCCTACGGCGTGGACGTGAAGTACCGCACCGGTTTCATCGGCGGCAAGCCGGTCAAGACGAAGATGACCGATCTTTGCCGCGCGCTGGGCGAGCTCGGCGTGTGGGTGCGCCTGCACTACGTCTACCCGTACCCGCACGTCGACGAGGTCATCCCGTTGATGGCCTCATCTTCCACCACTGGCAAGGTCCTTCCCTACCTCGATGTCCCGTTCCAGCACGCCGCGCCGCGCATCCTGCGGCTCATGAAACGCCCGGCGAGCGCGGAGAAGGTGCTCGAGCGGATCCGCGCCTGGCGCGCGATCTGCCCGGAGATCACGCTGCGCAGCACCTTCATCGTCGGCTTTCCCGGGGAGACCGAGGAAGAGTTTTCCGAGCTTCTCCGGTTCCTGGAAGAGGCGCAGCTCGACCGCGTCGGCTGCTTCGCCTATTCCCCGGTCGAGGGCGCTGCCGCGAACGACCTGCCGGGTACCGTTCCCGATGAAGTCAAAGAGGAGCGTCGGGCGCGCTTCATGCAGGCGCAGGCGCGCATAAGTTTGACCAAGCTCAAAAACCGGGTGGGCAAAACGCTTACGGTGCTCGTCGACGAGCCGGGCGTCGGGCGTTCACCCGCCGAGGCGCCCGAAATCGACGGCGTGGTGCGGTTCAAAGGTGGACAGACAGGTGAATTCAGGAAGGTGCTCGTGGATCGCGTCGACGAGCACGATCTCTACGGAAAACTGCAATGACTGACGGAGACTGCAATGAGTAATCGCGAAGTGGTGGTGGTATCCGGTGCGCGTACTGCGATCGGCGACTACGGCGGCTCGCTGAAGGAGATGGCGGCAACCAAGCTTGGTGCGACCGCGATCAAGGAGGCCGTGGCGCGCTCGAGGGTTGCGCCCGAGAGCGTCGGCCACGTCGTGATGGGCAGCGTCATCCACGGCGAGGCGAAGGACATGTATCTCTCGCGCGTCGCCGCGGTCGAGGCCGGCATTCCGGTGGGCACGCCGGCCCTCACGGTGAACCGCCTGTGCGGCTCGGGCCTGCAGGCGATCGTCTCGGCGAGCCAGCACATCCTGCTCGGCGATTGCGAGGTCGCGGTGGCGGGCGGCGCCGAGAGCATGAGTCGCGCGGCCTACTTCCTGCCCACGGGGCGCTGGGGCCAGCGCATGGGCGATGCCGCGGTGGTCGACGCGATGGTGGGCGCGCTGCACGACCCCTTCGGCAACGGCCACATGGGCGTGACCGCGGAGAACATTGCCGCGAAGTACGGCTTCACGCGCGAGCAGCAGGACCAGTTCTCCGTCGAGTCGCACCGCCGCGCCGCGAGGGCGATGGAGCAGGGCCTGTTCAACAGTCAGATCGTGCCGATCGAGGTCAAGACGAAGAAAGGCGTGGCGCAGTTCACCACCGACGAGCACGTGCGCAAGGACCTGAAGCCGGAGGACATGGCGAAGCTGAAGGCCGTGTTCAAGAAGGACGGCACGGTCACGGCTGGCAACGCTTCCGGCATTAACGACGCCGGCGCGGCGCTTGTACTCGTTGAATCCTCTTTTGCAAAGAAATCCGGCATTAAGCCGATGGCGCGCCTTGTTGCCTACGCGCATGCGGGCGTCGAGCCGCAGGTCATGGGCCTCGGGCCGATCCCGGCGGTGCGCCGCGTGTTCGAGAAGGCCGGGCTCAAGCCCGCCGACATGGACGTCGTCGAGTCGAACGAGGCCTTCGCGGTCCAGGCCATGGCGGTCACCAGGGATCTCGGGCTCGACCCGGCCAAGGTGAACCCGAACGGCGGCGCCGTCGCGCTCGGGCACCCCATCGGCGCGACCGGCGCCATCCTCACGGTCAAGGCACTCTACGAGCTCGAGCGCATCGGAAAGCGCTACGCCCTCGTGACAATGTGCATCGGCGGCGGGCAGGGCATCGCCGCCATCTTCGAGCGCATTTGAAGGAAGCGACGGTCAGCGCGCCGCCAGCCCCGCGGCGGCGACGCTCCAGCTATGCGGCGGTCATCTATCGGCCGCGCATCGCCGCCTGCCTCCTCATTGCCGCGATGCTGCTCAGTATCGCGAGCGGAGATCTGCAGCGCATCCAAATCGGCATCGCTGCGTTCTGCCTTGCCTGGCCGCATGTCGCCTATTGGCAGGCGCGATGGCGCGGCGGCGACGCGGACGCGGACAAGCTCAACGTCATGATCGATTGCCTCCTGGGCGGCGCGGCGGTTGCGGTGTTTGGCTTGCGTCTCTGGCCCACGACGGCGATTTACGCCATGGGCGCCATCAACCTGATGATCCTGGGAGGCCCGCGCCTGCTCGCGACCGGCGTGACGGTGAGTGTGCTGTCCTGCATTGCAACGCTCTTCTTCTTCGGCATCGATCTTCATCTCGACACGGAGCCGCTCGCGACAGCGCTCGGCATCATCGCCATTCTTTCGTACGTCGGGTTTGCTGCCAGCACCGTTTACCGGGTCCAGTTGCGCCAGCGTGCGGCGCGCTCGGCGCTGCAGAAAGAGGATAGAAAATCGCAGGAGCTGCTGCTCAATGTCCTGCCGGGCGCGATCATTCCGAGGCTGCGGGCGGGGGAGAACCCGATCGCCGACCAGTACGCCGATGTCAGCGTCATCTTTGCCGACATCGCGGATTTCACGCCCCTCTCCGAGCGGCTCGGGCCCAAGGCGATGGTGCTGCTGCTGAATCAGCTGTTCCGCAAGGTCGACCAGGCGGCGACGTCGCTGGGCATCGAGAAGATCGAGACGACGGGGGACGGCTACCTCGCCGTGGCCGGCGCGCCGGGACCGCTGGACGACCATCCGGGCGCCGCGGCGCGCCTTGCCTCGGCCATCGTGGAGGCGGCTCGCACCACGCCCATCTCGGCGACCGAACACGTGCAGGTGCGCGTCGGGGTGCACACCGGGCCGGTGTTCGCCGGCGTCGTCGGCGAGAGCCGGTTTCACTACCAGGTGTTCGGCGAGACGGTGAACGTGGCGAGCCGGATCCAGCACGAATCGGTTTCCGGCCGGGTTCTGGTCTCCGCGACGACCTACAAGCGCATCCATGACGTCTTCAATCTCGAGGAGCACGGCACCGTCGAGCTGAAGGGCCATGGACCGATGCGGACGTACTGGCTCGTTTCTCAACGCGCAATAGGTCTCTAGACTAGGCACGTGCGGCGCAAACCCCGAATTGGCCTGGCGCTCGGCTCGGGCGCGCCCGCGGCTGGGCGCACGTCGGCGCGATCCGCGCGCTCGAGGCGCGCTGCGTATGTGCATCGGCGGCGGGCAGGGCATCGCCGCGATCTTCGAGCGCATCCAGCAGTTCCCCGAGAGGGGTAGGGCCGGGGGGAAAAAATAGGGTCCGTCCCTATTTTCCAGAAGTTGTACCGCGTCGCTTCGCGGATTAGCAGTTAGCATTTTGGGTATGCGCCGCAAACCCCGCGTCGGACTCGCCCTGGGCTCGGGGAGCGCGCGCGGCTGGGCGCACATCGGGGCGATCCGGGCGCTCGAGGAGCGCGGCATCAAGGCGGACCTCGTCTGCGGCACCTCGATCGGCGCGCTGGTGGGCGCGGCCTACGCCTCGGGCGAGCTCGACCGGCTGGAGAAGTGGGTCACCGGTCTCGCCTGGACCACGGTGGTCCGGCTGATGGACCTCACCTGGCGCGGCGGCCTCATCCGCGGCCAGCGTCTGTTCACCCTCTTTCGCACCATCTTCCAGGATCGCGACATCGACGGGTTGCCGATTCCGTACGGCGCGGTGGCGACCGAGCTCTACTCGGGGCGGGAGCTGTGGCTGCGGCACGGAAACCTGCTCGACGCGGTGCGCGCCTCGTGCGCGATGCCGGGACTCTTCACGCCGATGATCCGCGAGGGCGAGGTGGTGGTCGACGGCGGCCTGGTCAACCCGGTGCCGGTGTCGATGTGCCGAGCGCTCGGCGCGGAAGTGGTGATCGCGGTCGACCTCTCCTGGGGCAAGCTCGGCCCTTATCGCGACCGCAGCAGGTCGGTCGCACCGCGCGAGGTGCCCGGATGGCTCGCGCGCCTGCGGCCGGGCTGGGTGGAGAAGAAGTCCAAGACCGAGGACCGCACCTCGATCCCCTCGATCTTCGAAGTGTTCAGCACGTCGCTCGACGTGGTGGAGATGCGCGTCGCGAGGAGCCGCCTGTCCGGCGACCCGGCCGACGTGCTGGTCACGCCGCTGCTGCCGGACTTCGCCACGATGGACTACCACCGCGCGCAGGAGGCGATCGAAGAAGGTCGCGCCGCGGTCGAACGCATGGGCCCCCTGCTCGACCAGGTCGTCGGCTAGAGGACGTGGAGCTCACGCTCCCGGTCGCCGCCGCGGTGCTCGGCGCGGCGCTGCTGCACGCGGCGTGGAACACGCTGGTCAAGGCATCCGGGGACAAGGAGCTCGAAACCTACGCGGTCGCGGCCGGATCGGGGCTCTTGGCTCTGCTCATGATTCCCGTTCTTCCCGCGCCCGCGCCCGCGTCGTGGCCGTGGCTCGCCGGCTCCGCGGCGGTCCACATTCTCTATTTCGTGTTCCTCGCCGGCGCCTACCGGTATGGGGAGCTTTCATACGTGTACCCGGTGATGCGGGGCGGCGGACCGATGATCGTGGCGGCGAGCGGCGCCGCCGTCTTCGCCGAAGCGCTGAACGGCGGCCAGTGGCTCGGGGTGCTGCTGGTCTGCGGCGGCATCGTCGCGTTCGCCTCGGGCGCGCACGACCGCCGCGCGACCTTGTTCGCGCTCGGGAACGCGGCGGTGATCGGCGCCTACACCCTCATCGATGCGCAGGGCGCGCGCGCCTCCGCCGCGCCGCTGAGCTACACGCTTTGGTTCTTCGCCGCCAACGCGCTGCTGATCCTCGCCATGGGCACGCTGAAGCGCGGCGTCTCGGTGCCGCGCCACCTCGCACGGCACTGGGGGCGCGCGCTTCTCGGCGGCGCCTTCAGCGTCGGCTCCTACGGCATCGCGCTCTGGGCGATGACTCGCGCGCCGGTCGCGCTGGTGGCCGTGCTGCGCGAGACCTCGGTGATTTTCGGCGCGGTCCTCGCGGCGCTGGTGCTGAGGGAAAAGCTGACGCGCCGGCGGCTCGTCGCCACCGGCGCGGTCCTGGCAGGGCTGGTGCTGCTGAAAATCTAGGCGGGCTGGAGTTTTCCGTCGATCAGCCTCACGCGCTGCCCGGGCTGGTAGGACGGCGCCACGTCGCTGCGCACGGTCTCGTTCGTGCCGTCGTCGCGGCGCACGTCGACTTCCCAGTGCGTGGTGCCGCGCGCCTGCTTCTCGATCTCGTGGCCGGCGAAGGCGCCGCCCGCTGCGCCGAGCACCGTAATGACCTTCTGCGAGCCGTGGCCCCTGCCGACCTGGTTGCCGAGCACCGCTCCGGCGATGCCGCCTGCGATCGGCCCGAGCGCCGTGCTTTCGCCCGCATCCTTGACCTCGCGCACCGCCTGGACGGTGGCGAGATTGCCCGGCTGCGCCACCGGCTTGGGCGTCGCGACGGGCGCGGCGGGGGCTTGCGCGTAGGGCGGCGGGGGCGGCGGCGTGCCGTAGTCGTTGTAGGCGACGTTCGTAGCCGGCTTGGGCGCGGTCTTGTGGACGACCGGCTTCTTGTGCACCGGCCTCGTTTCGGGTTGAGGCGCCGGCTGGGCGATGACCGGCTCGGCCGGCTTCGCGACCTCGGCAGGAACCTGCAGGGAAGCCTGTTCCTGCGCAGCGGTCGGCGCGGCGGTTTCCTGTTTTTGCGAGCCGAGCGAGTGCGGAATCAGGCCGGTGAGCGACGCTACACCGACAGCGGAAAAGACGGTCACCGAGACCGCGGCGGCGGTCAGCAGCGGGTGGAGGCGGCGGGGGTTCGTTTCCATTGCTTATTCTCCGTTGAATGCAGATCGAACACTGCGCAGGTTACGGAGAACGCCCGCCGGGTGCCGTAAGCGAGTGTTACCGGTTGTTACTCGGGCCGCATGTGGGGGAAAAGTATTACATCCCGGATACTTGGACTGTCGGTCAGAAGCATC
>Ga0075434_100001147_pt1 | contig 21886 bp, 23 predicted proteins | sample RhiMethybrSRZTD3_FD_75298 | JGI IMG/M metagenome (GOLD analysis project Ga0075434, IMG submission 75298) | Populus rhizosphere microbial communities from Tennessee, USA - Rhizosphere MetaG P. TD hybrid SRZTD3 | ecosystem: Host-associated > Plants > Roots > Rhizosphere > Soil | place: USA... | reverse complement strand
AGACCTATCCCAGGTGTGAGCAAATCCCAGTCAGACATTTGTTCCTAACAGCACTTGGAAGAATTTTGACATAATTAATCTTTTCTAGTTTTGTCTTTGATCTGTTTGATTTGAGAATTTGTCGGCGAATATAAAAATGGAGATACCACCCATTTATCATCATTGAAAATACTAGGATACAAAGCAGCCAAAAATAGATACTAAGCATTAAAACCCTGACATAGCCTGCAAAAATTATTGCGCCGATATGCCGGCAGGAACTTTTTTATATCATTTCCCTGGCGATTTTTAGTTGTGCTTCACAGTTACTATTTCTTAACTTTGCGCTTAACCATGAAACAAACTTGTCTTCAAATTTTTTGCCCCGTGAACCACCAATTTCATCGGAATTTATCTCACATAGTTTTTCGACAAACTGTCCGGAAAGAAACAACTTAGCAAATGACCATCCGGCACTCGAAACTGGATTATCTAAAGCGAAAGTATTATAATCATTAGAAAAATTACATAATTTTTGGTATTCAGAGAGAATCTCTATCGCAATTTTGGAATCTGATTCAAAACTAGTGGTCTGAAAATCCAATATGAAGGTTCCAATATAACTGCCATTCTTATTGTTGGCCATCAGTGTTTTCCTTTCCTTGCTTCAGTTTTTCTGAGAATGAAACTAACTTGCCATGATCCTCTATTTTGATGCTTGTGTTAATCCTAACGTTTATGCCGACAGATCGGAATAAAGCCAATAACTCGCCCCCTGATATTCTTTGTTTAATTTCACCCATTCTAATCAATTCTACGATCCCATCGATTATTGATTTTGTCTGGATAGGGAACTGGGATTCTGCAAGGTTTAGAACCTCTTCTCCCCTGTTGTATAAGTAGTCAGATACAATTTCTCTATCGGTTTTTTTTGGCTGCAGAGCTGATTCTTGCTGTTGTTGTTTTATTCTTGACCTTTCAATTGCGGCTGCTTGTTCCTTCAGTGCCTTCATTTTTCGAGCTTTGATAATTGCAATATCCGGATCTTCTTCCTCTGACATTAACCCTTTATCACCCCAATAGGAACCAGTCTTACCACCTTGGTTGCTATTCCAAGTGAATGGGAAACATCCGCAACTGCATCTACATCCTTGTATGCATAAGGTGTCTCTTCTACCACTCCTTCCTTCGTTAATGCCTTGATGTAGATGCCTTTTGATTGTAGTCCCTTCTGGACATCTTCGGCAGTATAGCTCCGCTTCGCAGCTGACCTTGACATTGTTCTGCCTGCACCATGAGCTGTAGATCCGAAACTCAAATCGAGAGATTTTTCATTGCCTAATAGGATCCAACTTGCGGTTCCCATAGATCCTGGTATAATTACTGGTTGACCAATAGTGCGATATTTACCCGGAATTTGATCCATACCTGCGGGAAACGCTCTAGTAGCTCCTTTTCTGTGAATAACTAGATTACGCATTTCTCCACCTTCGACTTTATGACGTTCTACTTTAGCAATATTATGGGATACATCATAAACAAGTTTCATGTCTAGTTGTTGTTCTGTCATTCCAAATACTTTTTGAAATGTTTTCCTTGTCCAGTGTGTTATTAGCTGTCTGTTAGACCATGCAAAGTTCAAAGCACAATACATTGCCTGACGATAATCTTCGCCTTCAGAAGAATTATTCGGTACGCATGCTAGCTCCCTGTCGGCAATTTTCATGCCGTACTTCCGTAAAGCAATTTCTGAAATACGCAAATAATCGCTGCATACTTGATGGCCAAATCCCCTTGATCCACAGTGGATTAGAACTGTCAGCTGTCCTTTCTCATCTATACCCATAGCTTTTGCGGCTCTTTCATCGAAGATTTTGTTGACTTTCTGTATCTCAAGAAAATGATTGCCCGAACCAAGGCTACCCAATTGAGGGGAACCGCGCTTCCTTGCCATATCTGAAACACTTGTAGGATCAGCTCCAACCATCCTTCCACCTTCTTCACAGACTTCTGCATCTTGTTTCCATCCATAGCCCTGCTCAATAGCCCAATCTACGCCCTCTACAAGCAATTCATCCAGCTCTGATTTACTTAGTTTAATGGTTCCTTTGCTACCAACTCCCAAAGGAATAGATGTAAACAATCTATTCACAATATCTTTTATATTTGACCTTATGTCTTTTTCAGTCAAGGCTGTTCTGATCAACCTCACGCCACAATTAATATCATAACCGACTCCACCCGGGCTGATAACGCCCTCTTCAAGGTCAAGCGCGGCTACTCCACCTACCGGGAATCCATAGCCTTCGTGGCCATCGGGCAGAACTACGACATGTTTTCTCACTCCAGGGAGCGTTGAGACATTGGCCGCCTGATCAACTGTTCTATCAGCAATCATCTTTGAAACAAGATTATCAGTAGCATAAATCGTAACGGGCACATTCATTCCCTTTGAGGAATCCTTTTCAATACGAAATTCAAAGTCATTAACTTTCCTGACTCTGTGGCTACCACTTTTAGTTAATAAGTCACTCATCTCTTCAAATGGGTTTGCCTACGAGTTATTATAAGCATTGCTTGAGAAGGGCACAAAATTTTCATCATTATAATTTTTTTGCACATGCATATACCAGACTTGGAGTTTCTTTTGATCATAGTAGTGGATAAATGTATGAAGCCTTTCTCGTAAGCTAAACGGTAATCTGATAGCTCGTATATTTACATTGGCTTGTGTAAGGATTGATATTCAAATATAATCTATAATACTTGAATATTATACATCCAAGATTCTAGATTGTTTACAAGCCGGAGAACGTAAGGCTTGACAAGGTTTATCTTTCTACTGTTTGCTGTTTGTGATAGATATGCCTATTCTACCAATTGATTCAGGACGATATGGAAGCGCAGAAATCAAGCAAATATTCGAAGAAACGAAACGATTACAATATCAATTGGACTTTGAAGCTGCAGTAGCAGACTCACAAGCCCAAATTGGGATGATTCCAATTGATGCTTCTAAGGAAATTCTGAAAGGAGCAAAATCCGGCAGGGTTTCTCTTCAGAGAGTTAAGGAATTAGAAGCAATAAGTGAACACGACACAGCAGCATTAGTTGAGGCTTTAAGTGAACAGTGTTCAGATAAAGCGAAGCCATGGGTCCATTATGGTCTTACAAGTAACGATGTTGTAGATACAAGCACTTCAATGCAAGTGAAGGATGCATTTGGGATTATCGAGCCTAAAATTTCTAAACTAGCGACCATGCTGACGGAGAGGGCGATGGAATTTCGAAATCAACCTGCAGTTGGGAGAACACATGGACAGCATTCGAGCATTATATCCTTTGGATTAAAATTTGCGGTATGGGCTGCGGAAATGGCAAAACACATTGAAAGAATTGAAGAAGGAAAAAAACGTTTTTTACTTTGTAAAACCCTGGGCGTTGTTGGAACAGGCTCTCTAATGGGAGAAAGAGCATTAGAGATTCAGGAAACAGTAGCAAAGGCTTTGGGCCTTTATGCTGTTGATGCTGCCACACAGGTTATTCCTCGTGAACGATATGCAGAGATGCAATTTTTGATTGCACTCATAGGCTCGACACTTGATAAAATTGCTATTGAGATTAGAAATCTACAGAGAACAGAACTTGGTGAAGTCGCCGAACCATTCAGAAAGGATCAGATGGGAAGTAGTGCAGTTCCCGTTAAGCGCAATCCAATCAAAAGCGAGAGAGTTTCTTCTCTTGCGAAGATTCTTCGATCCACGGTTAATGTAGCAATGGAAAACATCGCGTTATGGCATGAGAGAGATTTATCAAATTCAGCAAATGAGCGCTTTACTATTCCCATGTCCTCGATCCTCTTAGATGATATGCTAAATACAATGATTAACGTCATTTTGGAACTGAAAGTAAATAAAGAAAGGATCATTTCTAACTTAGATATGACCATGGGTCAAATCTACGCAGAATTCATTCTTGAAGCTTTAGTTAAGAAAGGGATTCCTAGATTTGAGGCATATAGGAATATCCAAAGGATTGCGTTTGCTTCGCAAGAGAGGAAAGAGCATTTCTATCATGCCATAAACGAAGATCCTAATATATCTGAAATCCTGTCATCAGTTGAATTGAAAGCCATATTTGACGCGAAAAATCATCTTTCTGCATCATCAAGGATTATCGATCACGTTGCCAAGATAGTAGATAATACAAACAAGAAATTTTTTGCCCGCTAAGAATGCAAATTTTAATCTTCCTTATTTTCGAATTAGAAGGAAGATGAAGCCGGACGTTGAAATTGAAGTAGATGTTATATCATAGAGGATAAAAATAGGATACAGGATAAAAGCAGTCGATGGAGGTCCATGAATAAGGTATGCAAAGGTATACAAGAGACTTGCATAATTCGTAAAATGGTATGTATGGACGCTCTTGTTGCACCTTTATTTTATTATTCTTGTTGAATTATACTATAAAGTAGTACATCTACAATCAGTTGCGTCATTAATGAACAAAACCTAATTAGCCTTTTTGACACTATTTACCATGTTTATTTCTTGTTTCCATCGCCCTTTTTCCATATTTGTATTTGCCCGCCATATACCTCGTTTTCATATACAAATGACGGTACTTGGGCGTAATAGCCTTCCCTACCTGATTTAAAAGTCTTGGCCGGCAATGGTATTTCATGTTCTTTCCCATCAGGCATTCTAAGTATTGCAACAGCAATATTGTTTTTTGTTTTTTGTTGTCCATTCTCATCAGATGTCAAATTCTAGTAATAGTCTCCTAATCCTTATTTTTAATGTTAATGGCTTTTTCATTAAAATTCTAGTTGCTCTGTTAAAATAATATTTTAACACATGGACCAAACTATAATTATGTTATATTAAATTTGGGATTGCATCCATTGAGCCTTTAAACTGTTTCCTCTTCCAAAGTAACCTTTAATTGTGAAAAGTGATCCAATCAATTTGGATTGAGACTCTAAAATATGCTTTCTTTCTCTCTACTACAGCTTAATGGCATTTTCGGACCAGGAGGAGGATCTGATTCTGGTACCAATCCACTGACATACGTTCTATGGTTTGCGCCCATCTTCCTTTTGATGGTTTATGGTCAGAAGTTTCAATCGTGGATGATTCTCAGTGACGTTTCAAAGTCTTTGACAAAACTAAAGACAATGAAAGAAACGGCAAGGAATGAAGCAATAGATTATGTTAAGATCTCAATTAAACCTTCAGCTGACCCCTGTGAAAAAGTTGACAAATTTCTAGAATATTTTACAATCATGCCTGTTGACCTTGATCCAAATGGCATTGTAGGAAAGCTCGATCATGTAATTAGAACCAGAGACGAAAGGATTCGTTCTGAGATAAAAAGAATGGCAGAGGGAATGACTGAATCCCATGCTTCCCGCGTGGAAAACATTCTAGAGGCGGCAACCGCCCTCAACATGATTTACAAGGTGGTGAGGCATTTTTATCTAATGGGCAAGCGTACAACGAGCATGTTCGTACTTGTGCAACTGCAAATGGTGATGCCACTTTTGTTACAAGAAGCAGAGGCATTGCAAAGTGCAATTAGTGCCTTTAAAGAGGGTCAGCCAATAGGAGACAGCATAGGCCCTATGATTGTTGGGAAAATGATGATTGGAAAAGATAAGAAAATGATCGCGCGGGAAACTGTTTATACCGAAGGCGAATATATGAATAGAAAATTGTATCTGGTAAAAGCAGAAGGACCAGGAGGAGCAGTAGGCAGACCCGGGGAGGCAGTTCAAAGACTGGTTGGAGAGATTGGCGTGAAAATTGACGCTATCATAATGATAGATGCAGCGTTAAAGTTGGAGGGCGAAAAAACAGGTGCTGTTGCTGAAGGTATCGGAGCTGCTATAGGCGGCATCGGAGTTGAGAAATATCAGATAGAGGAAGTTGCGACAAGATTCAGCATTCCTGTTTACGCGGTCATAGTAAAGCAGTCCATCCAAGATGCAATTACTATCATGCGAAAAGAGATTTCTGAATCATTTGACAAAGTAAGCAATACAGTATTTTCTTTAATTGAAGATAAGACTTCTCTAGGAGAGTCAGTCTTGATCATCGGTATTGGAAATACATTAGGAGTTGCACAATAACACTTGTGGCTTTTTTTTGGAAAGAAAAAGAAAAAAGAAGATCCAACAATTTATACCGTAGAGACATGTCATGATTGTGGCGAAAAGAATAGAAGAATTTTTGAGCCAAATGATTACATCTACAAAAAAACAACAACGACATGTAAAAAGTGCACTGGAATTGTCATGATCTCAGCAGTTTACGGCGAATATCCACCGGAAAAACAAAAACAAAAAAATGTAATAGCGGTATAGAGAAAAAACTGTTGTAAAGCAAGAGCTAACCGGCAGTAACAAATCAGGCAGACAGAATAAAAAGCATTGACCTATATTGTAATGATGTTGATCAAGCTATTTGAAGGAATCAGTGTATGCTCCGCTTGGGCAACTATCTTTCCTTTCCCTTCAACAAGAATAGGATAAGCATGTATATTCCTTTTCTTTAGTAAGACTTCTATAAACTCACGAGCCTTTTTCTCCTCAAATTTGCCGAGCATCCATCTGAGAGCGAACGGCAAAGTCTTAAATCTATTCCATATATCTTCAAGAAATTCATCCACTTCTTTCTCTTTAGTCGGTTTGCGGGAAGTTATACTAAAAATATTGCGAATAGTGCCTTCATAAACTACTCCTTGGCCCTCTTTGGTTGTTACAAACGGTTCGATAGCGTATGCCTGATTAGAAACCAGGTTAAATGAAGATCCTATTGTCCATATATTCGGTATTGATCTTCCTGCATGAATTGTGTATTGTTCTAATGAGTGACCGCTTAAGTTCTGAATAGGTTTGAATCCTTGCTTTGATATCGAACTTTCGATCACTTTTCCAATATCACTAGCTTTAGCGTTCGCTTTAGCTATTCTAACTGCTTCGCTTAAGGCAGTCTCAGCCGATTTCACCAGAGCTTCATATTTTGGATCATAACAAATAGTTACCGCGGTATCTGCAATATATCCTTGGACATGCACACCGATATCGATCTTCAGAACATCATCATCATTTACCACAATCTGGTCGTTCGGTTCTGCAGTATAATGGGCTGCTATATCATTCAAGCTAACGTTAACTGGAAAAGCAGGGGCTGCTCCCCTTATTCTAACTTCGGATTCTATTGATTCGCAAATTTGGTACAGTGTAGATCCAACATGGTATTTCCTTCGAGCATTTTCTCGCACTTCAGCGGCTATTTTACCTGCTTGCTGGTAACAATCAAGAAAACTCATACGTTCAGGCTATAAACTTTGAATTGACGGTATATATATAGTGGCCTTATTATTCTAACGAAAGTTAAAATTGTACTAACAAACAGTCTTTTACCTGCCAAGCAGTCTTTTGTTGATCATATGGTAGAATGAGGGGTCGTTGTCTAGCATGGTATGATGCCAGCCTTGGGCGCTGGAGGCCGCCGGTTCAAATCCGGCCGACCCCAGTTAAATCTGTTTATGGCACGCAGTAGAGGGCACATTTGTTTTTCCTCTCTTATTTACTAAATAGCGAGATATCATCATTTACTGATTGAGTAAAAATGTCAATCTGCGACCCGGATATACAAAGTATTCCTTGTATATCCAAAAAAAATACACAGATTGAGCCGGCAAAACACACTCTCCGACATATTTTCCATATATACAGGATATTCCCCTCTCGATAACATTGATAATTAATATAAACAATAAGTGTGTCCTTTCTTAGAGGTTCGACAAGCTATTAAACAAAAAGACCGTCAAAACCGTGCTAGCAAAGCTATAAGGGACAAGAAAATCAAAAGGCTGGTCATGATCGGCGTGATAGTGGCAGCAGCAGTAGGCATTGGTCTGGCCATAGCATCTTCTAAAGCACTATCAGGAGCTGGGGTCTCCGCATCAGCAATAGACGGTATACAATGCAACAATGTAGAACAACTTGTCTCCCACATTCACGCACATTTGGATATCTTCATTAATGGCCAACCGTATACAATTCCTTCCCAAATCGGTATTACTGACAAATGTTTTTATTGGCTTCATACACACGATGAATCCGGAGTTATCCATATAGAGTCACCGGTAGCGAAAGACTACACTATAGGACAGTTCTTTAACATATGGAACAAGAAATTCAGCAATACTCAGATATTGGACAACATTGTGAATGGCAAGAATACTCTAAATGTATATGTTAATGGCAATAAAGTAAATGCAGCAGTAAATTATAGGGATATCAAGCTTAAGGCGCACGATGAAATTGCAGTAGTTTATGGTAAGCCTCCAAGCACTATACCTTCAAAATACAACTTCGCGAAGGCAGAATAATAATATCCAATAAACTCATTTCTGCTGCTCCCGTAACCCATACGTTGTATTACAACTACATCATACAACGGAGAGGAATAGATAGGCAAAAAATGATCCCGAAAAATATACACACAAATAGCATCGAGTCAATAAATCGAGAGGAGAGGAGAGGATAACGAAAAATTGCAAGATATAAGGAAACCCCCTATATAGTAGTACATTGTCAAGGTTTAGTTCTGTTCTTATCACCGCCGCGCTAATTTTGCTTCTTCTTGGCAGTGGTTATAAAGATAACATAGATATCTACGATGGAGGCGTCAAAATCATTGGAGAAGAGAAGAATAACGACCATATGGCGTACGCACATTTTTTCGGAGCGACAAAAAAAGTGGATAATTATCAAATAGTATTCCAACCCTTTCCATTTGTCCCATTTGTTGGCGATAACTCGACCACTCTGAATTTTAGTATCCTAGATAACAATAACTCAAATGTCAATAACATATACGCAGCCTTGGTTATAAAGGAACGAAATACTGGTAACGTACTTGGACAGATTCCTTACAAATTTTACGAATTTAGCGACATTACTTTCAGGTACCCCTTTCAACATGTTGGCAACTTTGTGGTAACTCTAGAAGCTAAGATAAACGGAGATCCAAAGTATCAGGACAACCCATTGATATCAAATTTTGAGATTTCGGTGAACGACCTTCGACAGATGATACCCTTTTCTCAATTAATGCTCTATTATGTCACTCCGTCCACAGCACTAGTAGCAGGTATAGCCGTATACCTTATCTCAAAGAAAAAAGCAAATAAACAAGCCAACGGCTAATAATGATGAATTGCTCCTGTGCACAGAGGACGGTTAAAACACATATTCTGTTTATTTAGCGAATTCTGAAAGCTGCTTTGTTAGACCGATTGTTTTCTTAATATCTTTCTCTTCGATTGAAAGGAGATAACAGAATATGATGTGATCCGCCCCCATTTCCTTGATCTTTTGTATATCAGCACCTATTTCGTCAATACTTCCAGTCATTGGGATCCTCTGGCCGGTTTTGGAAGATTTAAAATTCGTCTGTGGATAAGTTAAAACAAAAACTCTAAAATTGTTTTTGTTTTTATTTGCTCTGCCAACCTCATCTTTTAACATGCTTATATTATTTTCCAGATACTCTAACAACACTACCCCGGCCCCCATAGAAGCTAGCCAGCCATCGGCATCATTTTTCACTATTCTCGGAAACGTTTTGGAACTCCAGCCCCCAAGATAAATCGGAGGATGCGGTTTCTGTAGAGGTTTTGGTCCTATTTTTGAGGCGGGTATATTATAAAACTCGCCCTTAAATTCTACGACATCTTCTGTCCATATCTTTTTTAAAGCCTCGACAAACTCAATCGCTCTTTTGCCTCTTTGCTTAAATGGAATGTTGCAAGCTTGATATTCATCTTTTGACCAACCAATACCAAGTCCACAAACAACCCTCCCCTGGGATAAAATATCAAGTGTTGCAAATCTTTTTGCCAAAGTTACAGGGTTATGAAACAGCACATCTATAACAGAAGTTCCTAATGTAACCTTGTCTGTATATGCAGCTGCAAATGTAAGCAAATCTATTGGATCAAATACACGTTGTGCACTGACTGGCAGTGTGCCATCGTGAGTTCCTCGATATGGTGTCTGTGGCTTCAATGGCCACAAGAGTCTATCTAAAACCCATAAAGAGTCAATGCCTTCCTTGTCTGCTGTGTTTGCTAATTCTATTACATTCGCCCTTGTGGCCTGTTCTCCAACCTGTGGCAGGGTTATACCGACCCGCATTGTGATGTGTTTCCTCTAAAACAATAGTTTAAAAATTTTTTATGACGAATTTTTCTTTGTTTTTCAGAAAGAAATTAAGTACACACATGCTTTAAAATATGTATCTATAGTAAATTGGATCCTATCCGTATTCACAATAGATTTTCTTTATTTGTTGAGTTCCGGAGCGGCTGACCATCATACCTCTTTTGTCTCTATCTATATATAGACATATAGATAGGATTAGTCGAGCTCCCAGCTCTGCATTGAAAACGAAAATATTGTCGTTTCTGAACCATTAAAATTATAAAGACGAAAAGGTGAGATAATTACAATACAATGGGAACTGAGCTGTTGACAGACCAAGAAGCGATGAAGAGTTCTACAAAGTTACTCTCTGTTTTATCTAAGAAGGACAATTTAAGTATATTTATTTTCGCTAAGGACGGCCTCAATGCTGAATCCTCCACAATGCAGAATCTTGGCCTTTCAAGGAAGGTATACTATACCGGGTTAAGGCAACTTATAGACGCAGGTCTTATCAGCAAGTCAGAAGGCGCCTATTCATACACGACACTTGGAGGTATCATTTACCAAGGACACATTGTTAGGTTGATAGAAGAGATGAAAAATAAGCAACAGATGATGATGATTGATACTTTAAAGAACAGTAAAGAATTTTCTGAAGAAGACATAACAAATTTTGTCGACAGGATAACACATAGCCGCAATGGTATGAATGCAGAAGCGCTGCCAAAAATCGAAATTGCATGGACATATCAAGACATGGTATCAGCAATAGTTGAACGTGTGCAATTGTGCAAAAATGAAATATTGCTTGCAAGCAGATCATTTAATGAGATAATAATCAACAACATACTTCGTAAGGCAAACTCGGGGATAGATGTCAAGGTTATTAGTGATTCAAGCTTAGTTAAACAATATATTGAAGCAGAAGGCAGAGGCCTGATTTTGAATGACAAGAATTCTAGTGAACGGATAAAGGTTGTTTCAAATCCATGGTATCCAGGTAAAGTCAAGAGAAGAGTAGCAAGGATACCATTCAGCATTATTGTGTTAGATGGCAAAGAAGTAGGAGTAGAAGTGGTCGACTGGAATGAACCAAAGAAATTCTACGGCGTCATTTTCATAAGGGAAGAAAAGACTTCCAAGACAATGTTGAACTTTTACAATAAAATGTGGGATGCTGCTACCGAGGGAGAGACACCGGCAGGAACAAAGGATACATCGTCATCAGTAGTAAAACTGGCAGAAAGCGCTAGTAGCGTAGTCAAAAGACATATCTGATTCAAAGTACGGGCAACTAACAAGCCGGGAGCTTGGATACGTCTAAGTGTGCCGATACTCGGACATGTATGTATTTTAAATAATTTTATTTCATCACAAGAACGCTACGAGCAGTGAAATCTGCATTAATACATGAAGATATCTCATTTTAGGTCTAGTGGATTTAATTACAGAAATGTCGTTTAACCTTTTGCTTATGTTTAGAAGCAATCCCAATGTTGCCAATGAGGTCCCGACAATAGGATAGATTCCAAACGTTTTGCTATTCAAGTGCAAGATAATATCTGATGATATTGTCAGAGATAGTATGATTATCGGTACAGAGAGCATTACCATCAAAGTAAGTTTTATTCCGAGAACAATGGGAAACGTACGCCGGCCTCCTGCTCTGTCCCCTTTTAAGTCTCCGATATCACCAAGAGGTCCTAATATAAAAAAGAAAGCAAAAAAGAACAGGGCTGCATATATCACTGGCCAGGATAAGCCTGTTACAGCGGCCCCTCCAAGCAGTGATAACAACGCGGCTCCTGAGGCTGTTACCACAGTTTTTAGAGGGAATTTGTCCTTGAGGTTGAACCTTTGATGCGAATAAGCAATTCCCAACAGTATGAAGAATATTGAAATAAATATTGTGTAAAAATTCAGAGAGGCGGCAAGTAGCAGGGAAACTCCAAACAAGAAAGATACCAAGTTAGCAAGTTGGCTCTTTGTAGCTTTTCCAGTAACGGATGGCCTGTTTGTTCTGTTTATTTTGTCCACTTCAAGATCTGTCATGTCGTTATAAACATAGGCTCCGAGAGCCAAAAAATAACTTGCAGTAACCGCCTTGGCAACAATAATAGGATCTAAATTTGCATGTGTCCCAAGGATTAACGATACCATGGTTGCAAGGGCAAATATGTATACGTTTGAGCGCGCCTTTGCATAGTATATGAATATTCTAGGGTATTGATCCAGTCTGCTATTTTTCTCGGTTGATTTAGGTTGTACATTATCTTGTTCCATCAGCTTTTTTTCTTGTCTGCAGTTTATAGCACTTTTTTCACCATTGTTGGAGATTATAATTCAAAAAGAATACATTTTCATGACTTGGACCTATAATTCTCCCCTAATAGTTATTCAACTAGCATAGTGGTGCATTCTGTGGCGTAAGCTATGATGTTTGAAATTTTTGATATATATTATCCTATTATTTTATATCTATACATGTTATTTTATAAACTGATGAATTCAACGCCTTTAGATCGTGTATTAAATATTGCAACGGTGGCATTATATCCAAAAAACCAGCCGTTTGCTGTCCCTGGATTAACTGCTATTGTTTGTCCAGCAGTTATCTTTTCTAATTTATGCGTATGACCACAGACTACGACATCGTAGATTCCTGATTGAATCAACGAGTGTTTCTGTTGTGCTTTGGTTCCGTGATAGACAGCAAACCGCATACCGTCCTGTTCGATTTCACAAAAATCACCTTTAAGTTCTCCACCTATATTATTAAAGGCACTAGCTAGTCCTGATACATCGACATCGTTGTTTCCTAGCACACCAATTAACTTTATTCCTTGGAATGATTCAACAGCCTTCGGACATACATAGTCACCTGCATGGATTACAAATATTACCCTTCTCTCAATGAACACATTCACGGCCTTCTCAATATTTTTCATATTATCATGTGTATCCGATATAATACCGATTTCCATGTTAATGGATTAGCAATAACTATTATCATTATTATTTTTAAGCGTATATGCAGAGGTCCATGATAGATAACCCATTCAAAATTTTACATCGTAACGTTACTAACGTTGGCTTCCTTGATCTTCCTTCTCTCCTTCCTTATTCTTTTATCCCAGGACTTTGAAGAACTTTGATTCTTAACAAAGAGCTAGTTATAAACCCAAATATCGGTCCCCACATCATGTGAAATCCAATTGCATTAATTACGATACTAACTACGATAGATATAATGGACTGATTATATTATCTGAAAATATTGGCTGGTGTGCTTAGACCGCTAGTATAGCAACAATACGATTTATTGAAGTTGAATTAACAACGCAGTTATCGGAAGAAATAGAATCAGCCATATTGTAATCGCTGCTCCACCGCCAACTAACGTCCCTTTATAAGAATTGAATAAACTAGTTTTTCCATTTTGTTGCGATGGCTCCAAGTATGGCTCCTACAATGCGCTGTGATTATATGAAGGCCAAAACCCAAGGTATGCGGAATTAACAGCATTATTAAATCCTAATGCTATACTGATAATTGGATAGAACGTACCTATTTGCTGACCCGATTCCAATTCTGATGTCGCAGTAGCTGTCGATATTGACCACGTCGCAATGAACCCTGGTATTGCTCCAAATATTGCACCTGTATAGGTTACCATATTTTTGTTGTTAACTTTTGCCAAACTAATATATAATCAAATGCAATATTTTTAGTTTTATAGTAGTATGTATGTAATATTGACCTGATTACGATCAGCAAATAAAATAACTTTATGAAATACAAATAAATCTTAAATTTTATATAGTGATAACTTCTAGACATTATATGTACATGTCACTCATGGACTGCAACACCGATCGGAATAACAATGATGATATGTCCATTGACGTACCGATAGCCGTAATAAAATGCCCGTTATGCCATGGATCAGGCACCATTTTATGCAATATGAAGAACGCCAAAATTGCATGTTTTTTCTCAGCACCACAGGAGCCAGAGCAGAAATGCAGTTGTTGCGACGGTAAGGGTTGGGTGATCAAGACTCTGATGGAAGAAAGTAAATTCTGTAGAATCATACAATGATTTTTTACAACCTAAATACATCACGTCCGTTGTTTCAATATTAAACATTGGCTCATACAATATTATTCAGTATTAGCTCAATTTTCAATAGGTAAATATCAGAGTAAAAAAATGAAATAAGTAATGAAAACCCTAAACATTGATGAGCAAACATACCGAAGACTTACTTCGGTGTTAGAGGAAGCAATGCATTCTAAAAGACGGGATATTAATTATGATGACATTATAAACGAACTAATTGATATTTATCAGGAAAGCAGATGGGGTCATATTGGTTCTGATGTGGCGGGTGGTTAGTCCTGGTCGGCATAATCAGATGCACGACAAAAGCCGAGGAAGAAGCGATCTGACTTGGGACTGTAAAGCGAGGAAAAATGATAGCAAGAATTAGCTCGAACATATATTAGATTTTGTTAATTCACATACACTAATCTTGGAATCAGGGGATTAGCATCATTTAAAAATACGTGAGTCAGACTTTATAAAATCTGTGAACATTGCAAAGATCATAAGGTCAGAAAATGGAATTCAATTGATCCTTTATGATGACAATCTTAATTTTCTCGAGTCAGATTCATATGCCGATAATTATACACTGAATTTTTACCTCCAAACGCTTCCAAGAAAATACAAATTTAAAAAGGCACTTTTGATAATACACGATAAGAACAAAAACTCTGTTGAAATGTTTATTGCAGATGACGAGAATTCATTTTTTATTTCTTAGGGAACGAACGAGAGAATCGTCCCATTTTCTTGATTCCGGTCTTCGTCCTCGCCCTCCTCCGGCAGCTTCTCTTCCTTTCTCATCCTTCGACTCTCTTCGAGGTCTCACATCGTCTTTCTTTTGGATTAAAAAATTTCTTTTTGCAATCGCTACTTTCATCATGCTGTGGCAAACTGGACATTCAGCCCATTGATGGCCTCCAAAATATTGCCATTCAAACGAACATTTTGCATAGGTGCACTTGAGCCAAATACCGCGTCCTGGCCCCTTAATCCAATTTTCTTGCAAAGGCTTGCGGGCACGACGGGCTGAACGAGGAGCCTTGTTTTTTAATGGCGGTTTATTGACTCCGGTGTAATCCTTCATATACTATGGATATAGGATCGTCTTTCATTTAATTAAATGATTAATAGTGAGGCGATGATTTTTGTGCTTAGTTTATATGATCTCCATTCCCCTGAAAAGAATACTGACAAACAAACATAAGGGCTATTTGGGATCATATGTATACAGACTGCGAAAATATCATAAATTTGACTGTAGAACGTGCTATTTTTTACATTTTGAGATACGATCCAACAACAACCTGTCGACTATACAATATCTGCATAAATAGTCAAATCCTGTACAGTACAAATACTATATCCTATTATTTTCACACAATATTTCTTGGGGAAACGACAATTTACTATTGAGACAAGCAATAATGAACAGATCCCTGTTGAAGGACAGGTTCATAGAAACGTTGCTGTAAAATACTTGATGAGGAGGCGTAGATCCCTGCTGATGACAAAAGATCCGCAAAAAGTCGAGAAATTGTATTCTGAGCTACCTCAAAGCATTAAAATCATTGGAAAACAGGTGACACGTGCGTATAATATAAATTGGGAGAAAGAAGGGATAGAAGAATACCAAGGATCACGTTTTGTATTCACCCTTGATGACAGAAGTGAAGGAGCAGCCAATTAACTAATCAACTGAATAGATCTGCGTCTAGGCCTGCAACTTGATTACAAATACTCTGCCATTCATTATTTATGCGTGACCATCTTCATTTCTGTCGAGAAAAGAGATATCCAAAAACTGCAGGAAGAGTGCCTCTGGCAAGTAATTCTTGTAACGTATATGCAGACGTATTGACAAACTATAGTGATTTTATATATTTTCTTTGTTATAGGTGTGCATATTTTTGTCATTATCATTGGGAAGATATCGGATTGCTTGGATATTTTCCTTGAGGCTAAACCTCATGTTAGTTATCTAGCTATCATCTAATATACATAGAATTGCCATAATAAGTGGCAAGACAGAGTATAGGGGGATTCTCGCAGGCCAACCAGCCCACTACCATCAATAATGCTCAACTATCTTTGACGGCGGCTTGGGATTTCCAAATTCCTTCGAGTAGGCTGAATACAACTTGATTGTCTGGCCATGTTTAATCTTATAGTCGACTATTGGTTTTATGGTTGTTCTATATTCATGTTTGAGTGCAATCAAATCCTCAGCTAGTCTGTCTGCCATCAATATGTGAAAGCTATCGCCTATATCCATAACCCGGCGAGCAAGTATAATTCCAGGTCCCCACACATTCTGATTATCTTTAATATCGTTTACAACGAACACAGGGCCGGAACCTAAGCCTATGCGTAGACCAATCTCATCTTCGTGAGACTTACCTCGATTGTATAATCGGAGTTTTCGGTGTAGCTGGGTACTGAGTTGAAATGGCAATTCAGGATTTAGGAAAAATCCTATTGCCATGCCGTCTCCTGTAGTTAAGACGATCTTCTTGTCCTTCGGAGTTCTGAAGTAGGCGTCGCAGGAACCAATCATTTTATTCAAAATACCGATCTTTTCCATCTGTTTCTTAACAGGAAGTGAGGGATCAGAAAGACTTACAATATCCGTATAGAAGAAATTTACGTCTACGACTTCCGATGGTAGTCCGATTTCCGATATGTTCGAACCGTATACTCCTGCAAGCTTCTTGTAAGTTTCCAGACAGGCCTGGCTATCAAATGTGAATTCAGAATCCAGTATAGGCTGGCCAGAAATAGACTTTCCACACAGCATGCATGACAATGAAGAAGATTGATCAGCAAACGCCAGGCTACCGTCATCGATAATCTTAAATTTGATCCACGAAGGGTTATAATGCAATCCCTTTATCGAAAGAAGTCTTACGCTCCTATTCAAACCCTCGTTATGTTCCTCAAGCTTCATTTCAATGATACCGTCAAAAATGGAGCTTAGAGCATTTTTCAAATACTCGCTTGTTGACGGGACAGTCAACGTAAAAATTGCAGTTGCTTCAACCTCCTTCAAAAGAAAAGAGAGATCATTGACAAATTTCAAAACAGCGCTCTCTCCAAATACTGTCAAAAGGTGAGTCAATGAATCGACCACAATGCGAACGGATCTATTGTTGTTGCCAAGGTGATTTGGGAGAAGGGGAGAATATGCGCTGTTGTTGTGATCTAGAGTACTACCAACATTACCAATACCTCTATCAACCTCATCGTCATCGTCGTTATCAATGTATTTTGTGACTTTGGCTAGACTGTCTTGAATATCTTTCAGTGTTAAATATAATTTGCCGAAGGAGTTTTCGTTGTCTATCATTCTCCCGCCTGCGCGATCATCCTCACTATCTGTATTATCATCATCAGCAGAGGCTGGGATTGAAGGAGAATATTGCTCTAGGCTATCAAGTGATCGATGATATAGGTATGGGTTTATGAATCTTGAATTTTGAACCAAGTTTAACTTTTCCACATTGGAGAAGTGGTTTCTAAATTGCTTGCTGGTTAAACTTGAGCTGATATAAATACAGTAGTCCCCGTCAAATAACCCGTCGGAGAAGAACTGTCTGCAGTACATGGTTTTACCGGCTCCGGCCGGTCCAATAAGAAGCAGCAGGCTATCAGGTATGGTTCCTTTTTCTAAGAGATCGGATATACCCGGAATCTGCATTAAATAATTTCTTCATCCAGCCATCTATATACTTTTTATGCTCTCGATTCAAGCTTTGCTTTGTACGCCTTCGATGGTTTGGGCAAGCAGCTCAAATTGCTTTGCGAACGGATGGTCAGGATATTTAAGGACAGTTAAAAACTCCTTGTTACTGAATTGGATATCGCAATAACAAGCGATAGAGGAAATAATATCCATTCTAATATCGCTGGCAAGTGCGCTGGTGAGTATGTTCGACTCATCTTTTTGCTGCTGCATCATGGAAGCTGGTTCGCGACTTGAAGAAGACTGCGATGATGGTGCTGAAGCAGTGTTCCCGCTGCCAGCCTCAATCCTGACGGCAGAAGAAGGAGGAAGAGGAACTGTGGCGTCCGATATATGCTGTGGAATGCAATATCCGGCAACCCTGTTCATCACAAGATATGACTTGGCACCGAACTTTGTAAAGGATCCATAGATTTCTTCGGCCATCTTTCTTGTACCATCTATGTCCAGGTCACCCATTTTAAGTGTCAAGAAGAGAGTATCTGCAACAGCCAGTGCATTTATCGACCAGTATCTTATACCTGGGCTGGTATCAATTATAATGTAATCCGCATCGTGAAGTGAAATCAGTTGTTCACGTAAAAGTATAAACCTTCTGAGTAACTGGATCTTGGTGGTATCCTGTTTTCCTCCTCCTCCTTCAAGTTTGTAAATCTCTTCTTTTCTTGAACTGCAAAAACCAACCCACAATTTACCGGTTATTTTTTCTTTGGATTTCTGTTTTTGCTTTAATGTATTACTACTGTCGTACGCCACCACCTCTTCAATTGCAGGTGTAAGATCCATTATTACGTCTCCAACTTCTGCAGTACCGTTTAGAAAATCGTTAATCCATCTTTTCGGCTCCTTATCAAAATAAGCCTGAAGGCTCGGGGCATATACGTCGAGATCGAGCAAAAACACCCGATAACCTTTTTTTGCTAGCAATGCTGCCAGATTGGCAGCTATTGTTGTCTTGCCGGTACCGCCCTTGTACGAATGAAAAGCAATACAGCTAGCCATTAAATATAGAGGTGGTTGTTGATACTCTCATATATAGGATTTCATATTGCAGATATCAAATAAGCACTTAAAGCTATGCCCACCAGCTACTCAAAGTAATTTTATTAACAACGATAGATATAACTTTATGTACTATGGAGGGTCTATAACGGCAAAGGAGTCTTCATGCCCTGATGTCAAGGGTGGAGGGTTAATAATAATAAATTGTTAATAAAAAGAGAGGAGCAAAGAAAAAAAGGGGACGAGAAGTAGATGGAAAGAAAGCGGCTCTGCAAGCTTAGGACATAATGGTCGGTGGATAGAGGACCGCCATGGCAGAGAACGACAGTAATGCGCAAGACCGATGCGCGTTATGTGGAAAGTCCTTGGATAAAACACGACGAGGCGGCGGGGAAGAAGAAAATACCATGATAATCGATGAAGTGATTGACGGCACACGCCATCTTTTTGATACAAAAGATTGTGTGACCATCTTCAAAAAATTTGGTGTTGTCTATGGGAGCACCTTTTACGACGACATGTGTGAAATACCTCAGAAGTAGTTTAATTAGTTGATCTATCTGGCTGATTATTATCAGGTTTGATGAGAGGATCTCCTTTTATCGACCAAATGTATGCAACATTTCGTACTAAAATGTATGCCTATAGTTCTCCCTGTTGTAGCTTCCACTTCATTAATGTAAAAGAACTTGTGAGAGAACAGATAGGGCAAGTTAGATATTGCGGATGACTGCTGGCCCTGGCCGATGTGACTGCCTGCGGTTGTTATTATTATTATCGACAGAATCCTCACTCCCCTGTTTCACCATAGTTAAAAAAATATCCTCTTTTCATTTTAATGACAAATATTGTGTCGAGCATGGAAATCATGGTGGGTAGGTAGCTTTTCATTAATATTATTTTTTTATGCATTCTGTATCGTGGCTTTCTATGATGGTAGAGAGAAATCCAAGTCAGGCAATGTCAAAGGGAAAAAGATCCAATCACCGTCGCACTTGTGAACGTACCTGTGCAAAGACATATTCGGGCGCGCAAATGTACCTGAATGGGTGCTCTCCCCCCCTATGTGGTACGCTCAATTATTAATACAAGCTGTAAGCATAGAGATATGAATACCACATGGTAGATAAAAAAACCTACGTAGAGGAAAGCGAATCTAACGGTAATAACAGTAATAATAACATCACTGCTGGAAAGCGTGATGACGTCAGTGCAGCAGTGGCAGAATCTGAAGGCTCTTCATCGCCCATCATCGAACTGGAGATACAAGATATTGAAGGAATCGGTCCAACAACGGCCAGGAAGCTAAAAGAAGCGGGTATTGTTTCCGTGATGGATTTGGCAGTAACAAGTGCAGACGAGTTGGCCGTAGAGATCAATGCCTCAAAAGAAAGTGCTGCTGCGTTTATAATTGCAGCCCAAAAGTTGTTAAGGGACTCCAATGTGTTAGAGAAGGAGTTTATTACTGCAGATGCGGCCCTTGAGAAAAGGAGGTCCATGCTAAGGTGTTCTACAGGCTCTGGTGCTCTCGACGATCTTTTGCTTGGCGGTATAGAGACCCAGGCTGTGACTGAATTCTATGGAGAGTTTGGTTCTGGCAAATCACAGATATGTCATACTCTGTGCGCCACAGCAAGGCAGCCTGTCGAATCAGGAGGACTCGATGCCAATACAATATACATAGACACAGAAGGAACGTTCAGACCCGAAAGGGTACAGGAAATAGCCAGATCCAGAGGCTATGATTCAACACAGATACTAAAGAGCATAGCAGTATGTAAGGTATACAACAGCTCCCACCTAGAATTAATAATAAAGAATCTGGGTAAATACGTAGACGACTTTAAAGCTAAACTGGTTGTAATAGACAGTGTAATCTCACTACACAGGGCAGAGTTTGCTGGCAGAGGTACTCTGGCAGATAGGCAGCAGAGACTTAATAGCATGTTGCACAAGATCATAAGACTATCAGAGATCTACAATATAGCCGTAGTTATAACAAATCAGGTACAATCATCCCCCGATACATTCTTCGGAGACCCTACAAAAGCAGCTGGCGGAAATGTGTTAGGACATGCCTCAACCTATAGAATATACCTGAGAAAGTCAGGAGAAAATAGAATAGCAAAGATGATAGACTCGCCGTATCATCCATATTCAGATGTCAGGTTTACTGTAAATGAAAGGGGCTCAGATGACATAGAAGAGGAATCGAAGAAGAAGAGCAGTGGCAGTAGCAAAAAGTCAAAGGTCGAAGAGGAAGAAGAGTAGCAGCAAGAAAAAGAAAGAAGGGCATGACGCACATATATAAAACAATAGGAATTCAAACTATGTAGCTAGCCTGTAGAGTGCGACATAGGCTTCCAACATATAGTATCGATAAGGTGGTGGGGCTTATCTTTTCATTCAACATACGACCATTATTATTGATTTTTGGGATTTCGTTTTCTATCTTTTAATTGCTGCATTGTATTTTTGTTTATGTTGATTACTCGACATCTTCATCTTCCTATACTGTAAAGAGTATAAAAAATATATTGTAAAATACGATAAAGAATTAGTAAACCAATATACAACATAATTGTTTGATTAATTCATCTTCCCGTGTAAATCTTAAACCCATCACATCACACAAATGACGTCAGAATTCAACTAGCCCTACTTGGAAAATGACCAAAGATAGACATTTGTTACTGCCCTATTGAATCAATGAATAATGATTCAAAATTATGTGGTCCTATTTCTTTTGAATTTAATCCAAAGATTTTCTGGAACTTCAATATTTTTATTATTTTACTTGGATTCCGTCATTACATTCTTTTCTTTTTACCTAA
>Ga0075434_100001144_pt1 | contig 21896 bp, 19 predicted proteins | sample RhiMethybrSRZTD3_FD_75298 | JGI IMG/M metagenome (GOLD analysis project Ga0075434, IMG submission 75298) | Populus rhizosphere microbial communities from Tennessee, USA - Rhizosphere MetaG P. TD hybrid SRZTD3 | ecosystem: Host-associated > Plants > Roots > Rhizosphere > Soil | place: USA... | reverse complement strand
TTTCCGGCGCCATACGGAGGTGCAGCATGTCGCTCCTGAGAAAAGCCCTCCTGAGACGCTCCCACTCTCTCGTCATCGCATACAGCCTGGTTTGCTTTCCTGCGGGGATTGTGTCGAGACACCATCGATTAGTTCAATCGCTCCGACCAGCGCAGCCGCCGGAAGTCGTGAACTTGTACTCGTTGTCAATGGGAACCACTTTGATGAAGGTTGATTGTGCGGGTGGAATCTCACGCGCCGTCAACTTTGAGGTCAGCCCTTGAGGCGAGGTTTGTGATTGTTCGTAAGGAAAATGAGCAGCGCCATGATGAACAAAAAGAACATGCGCGCCACATGGTCACGCTTTATCAGCGAAGTGAAAAGCAGACCCTGGTTTATTCCGCTAGCTTATGTCTTAGTCGCGCTACTTTTCGGATTTACTGTGCCGAGGCTGGTGGTAGCGGAATTACCGGACTGGATCTCCACTATTAGTGTTAACGCGGCGATTGGGATCTCCTCCTCAGTGGCCTCCGGGATGATTGCGCTCACCGGCATCGTGTTCTCTCTCACATTTGTGACGGTGCAGTTCAGCGCCACCGCCTATTCTCCTCGACTCGTACTGTGGATCTCGCGAGATCCCGTCATTTTCCATTCCCTTGGAGTTTTTACTGCCACGTTCCTGTACGCGTTGACAGCACTCGCCTGGGTTGATCGCAGTGGCTCTGGTCGAGTTCCGTTCGTGGGAGTCGGCGTGACCGCCGTTTTACTTATTCTTAGCATCGTCATGTTCATCAGCCTGATCCAACGTGTGAGCATGCTGCAGGTCACGCGTATGTTGATTTTTACTGGTAATAAGGGCCGCGAGGTCATCGAAAAGCTCTATCCACCATTGGATACACCCGCAACACCATACTCGCCGGACCTGCTTACAGCAGGATCCATACAGACCTTAGTCCACCACGGGCACCCAATGGCCATTCAAAGGGTCGATGTACTTGCTTTAATGCGCGTTGCCAAGGAGGCGGCGTGCGTCATCGAAATGACGGTTTCCGTCGGAGATACTGTCCTAGAATCAACCCCGATGCTGCGCGTTGTTGGTCGAACCGGGCCCATTCCTGAAGAAGCGCTAAGAAGCGCGATCGAATTGGGCACCGAACGCACCTTCGATCAAGACCCGAAATACGCTATTCGCCTCCTCGTGGACATAGCGATTCGAGCAGTGTCTCCAGCAGTCAATGATCCCACCACTGCAGTCCAGGCGCTCAATGAAATTGAAGACTTGTTGCTCCGGCTCGGCCGCAGGCGGCTCGAAATCGGCACCTATCGCGACGCCACAGAAAAACCTAAGCTTTTATTGCCATATCCGTCGTGGGAGGATTTTTTACGGCTGGCATTCGCTGAGATTCGATTCTACGGCGCCAGCAGTGTGCAAGTGATGCGGCGCATGAAGGCACTCATCGGCGAGTTGCTTTCCATCTTGCCGGAAGAACGGTGGCCAGCTCTGCAGTATTGGCAAGCACGGCTGCAATCCACGGTGGAGAAGGCGTTCAGCGACAAAGAAGACATTCTTGACGCATCCGACGAGGATCGGCAGGGTCTGGGAAGCTCGCGCCGGACCGCGTAGACACATTCGAATCATGCAGCTGCATTTTCGGCGGCAAGCTCAAATTTCAAGAAATCGTGCCTTTCGTCGGCCTTGATGAGGCGAGCAGCGTGCAGAGCGTCAATTATGGCCCTGGTTTTCTCGTCGAGTGGCTTTACGTATGGGCTCCTCCTCTGAACTATTTTATCGCAGTGACATGCGGAAATTCGCGCGCTCGTAGGCCGCGGGGTCCGGGATCCTCCCCAGACTCATGTTGCCGCGCATTTCGCTCAATGAGCTCCATTCGTGTTCCTGCATCCACGACTCGATTTCCTTGTGGACTGTGCGTAGGTGGCCTGGGCCGTGACGAAGAAGCGCTGAAACCATTTGCGTTGCATGCGCACCGGCCATAGTGGCCTTGATGACGTCGACGCCCGTATGGATGCCTCCGGTGATCGCGAGGGACGCTTTGATGCGCCCGGCCAGGGCAGCGGTCCCGCGGAGGCGCAGCGGCAGCTCAGAGGAATCGGACAGCGGCAGCGTACGAATCACTTCGAGCTCATCCACGTCGATGTCGATGCGGTGGAAACGCGTGAAGAGCACGAGGCCATCCGCACCGACCCCATCGAGCTCCCGGGCGAAATGGGCAAAGGCGGTGAGGAGCGGGGCAAGCTTGATGGCGACCGGAATCCGAAGACTATGCTTGACCTCACGCACGATCTCGAGCGCCTGACGCTCGACCTCCATGGCGCTCGCCGTCATGTCGCTGGCAGCATGATAAATGTGGAGCTCGAGACCGTCCGCACCAGCCTCCTCGAGCTGTCTGGCGTAAGAAATCCAGCCGCCGGGTGTCACACCATTGAGGGACGCCATGACCGGAATCCGAACGGCGGATTTGATCAGCCGCAGATGTTCGAGGTACTCCTCGGGTCCGAGCGCCATGATCGGATCGGGCGCGTAAGTCCCGGCCTCAGCAAACGAATCGCTGTGGCTTTCGGCGCTGAGGAACGCGTCCATCTGCTCGCCCGTGACTTCCTCCTCGTAAAGCGAGCGCAACACCAGCAGGGCGGCGCCGGCATCCTCGAGCGCTCGCACCGCGTCCAGATCGTCACCGAGCGGTCCCGCTCCGACAATCAGCGGATGGGGCAAACGCATCCCGAGGTAAGTAGTACTGAGATCCATCATTCCTCTCGGGAGTCGGAACGCGCCGACTCTTCCTCGGTTGGCTGAGCCACCGGCACGGTGATGCTGGCGAGCTGCTTATACACGGCGTAGCGGCGCTCGGCAGCCGCTTGAGACTCGGCGACGAAGGACTTGTACTGCGTAGGATTAGCACGTTCCACCGTCCGGAAGCGCGACTCGTTCCTCAGGTAGTCGGCGACCCTGCCTTTGGGCGGCCCATAGTCGAGTTTTAGCGGAGGTTCGCCCTTGACCAAGCGACGCGGATCGAACCGGTACAGCGGCCAGACGCCGGTGTCGACCGCGAGCTTCTGCTGCGAGGCGCCCTGCGCCAAATCGTAGCCATGCGCGATGCATGGGCTGTAGGCGATGATCAACGACGGCCCGGGGTAGGACTCGGCTTCAAGAAACGCCTGCGCGGTCTGGGCCATCTTGGCGCCGAAGGCGACCTTCGCCACGTACACATGGCCGTACATGTTGGCGAGCAGACCCAGGTCTTTCTTTCCGATCGGCTTGCCGGCCGCAGCGAACTTGGCGGCCGCGCCCAGCGGCGTGGCTTTCGACTGCTGGCCTCCGGTATTGGAGTACACCTCGGTATCCATGACGAGGATGTTGACGTCACGCCGACTCGCCAGCACGTGATCGAGTCCGCCGTAGCCGATGTCGTAAGCCCACCCGTCGCCGCCGACGAGCCACACACTTTTCTTGACGAGATAGTCGGCGAGCGTCTCGAGCCGGCGCGCCTCCGGGACAGCAAGACCGGCAAGCTGGGGGCGAAGGGCTTCGATCCGCCGACGCTGTTCCGCGATGCCAGCTTCGCTCGTCTGATCCGCATCGAGGATCGCCTCCACTAGACTGTCTCCAACCTGCGGCGCGAGAGTGTGAAGCAGGCTGCGGGCCGTCGCCACATGGGCATCGAGTGCCATCCGGAATCCGAAGCCGAACTCCGCGTTGTCCTCGAAGAGCGAGTTCGACCACGCTGGGCCGCGCCCATCGCGATTCGTCGTATACGGGGTGGTCGGCAGGTTGCCGCCATAAATCGACGAACATCCCGTGGCATTCGCCACGAGGAGCCGATCACCGAAGAGTTGAGTCAGCAACTTGATGTAGGGGGTCTCCCCGCAGCCCGCGCACGCTCCGGAATACTCGAACAGTGGTTCCATGAATTGGGAATGTTTGTGATCGATCCGCGCGATCCCGGTCCGATCCACCTCAGGGAGATCGAGGAAGAAGTCGTAGTTGACGCATTCAGTGTCGCGCAGCGGGGCCTGCGGGCGCATGTTGATCGCTTTGTGTTTCGGATTCGTACGATCCTTGGCCGGACAGACATTGACGCAGAGCGTGCAGCCGGTGCAGTCCTCCGGTGCCACCTGGATCGTGAAGTGCTTGCCTTTGTATTCGTTTCCCTTGTACAGCGTCGACTTGAACGTCGGTGGTGCCTCGCCTAGCGCGCTCTCGTCGTACACCTTCGCGCGAATTGCCGCGTGCGGGCATACCAGCACGCACTGATTGCACTGGATGCAGACCTTCGAGTCCCAGACCGGAACCTCGAGCGCGATGTTTCGCTTCTCCCATTTTGCGGTCGCAACGGGCCAAGTGCCGTCGACCGGGAAAGCACTCACGGGGAGCAGATCGCCCTTACCTGCGAGCATCACCGCCGTCACCTTCTGAACGAAATCGGGCGCCCGCTCAGACACGAGCGGCGGACGGTAGCGTTTGGCGCTGACCGCACTCGGCACCCGAACCTCCTGCAGGTGTGCGAGCGCCTGATCGACCACCTCACAGTTCCTGCGCACAACCTCGGGTCCACGCTTGCCGTACGTTTTCTCGATGGACTTCTTGATGTGGGCAATGGCTTCGTCACGGGAGAGGAGGCCCGATATCGCGAAGAAGCACGTTTGCATGATCGTATTAATGCGCGAGCCCATACCGGCACGCTTCGCCAAATCATATGCATCGATGGCAAAGAATCGGATTTTCCTGTCGATGATCTGTTCCTGCATTTCTTTCGTCAGTTGGTCCCAGACCTGGTCAGTGGCAAACGGCGCATTCAGCAGAAATGTCGAACCCGATGCCGCCTGCTCGAGCACGTCGATCTTGTCCACGAAATCGAACTGATGGCAGGCGACAAAGCCCGCTCGATCGACCAGATACGCGGACCGGATCGGGCTCTTGCTGGTTCGCAGGTGGGACACTGTGATCGCACCCGATTTTTTCGAGTCGTAGACGAAGTAACCCTGCGCGAAGAGATCCGTCTCCTGGCCGATGATCTTGATCGAGTTCTTGTTCGCGCCGACGGTGCCATCGGCGCCGAGGCCGTAGAACACCGAGGCCGACACGTCTTCCGACTCGGTTCGGAACGACGGATCCCATGCAAGCGATGTATGCGTCACGTCGTCCACGATGCCGACAGTGAAATGCCGCTTCGGCTTGTCCTTGGCGAGTTCGTCGAAGACGGCCTTCACCATCGCGGGTGTGAATTCTTTCGATGACAAGCCATAGCGACCGGCGATGACCCTCGGAGGGACCAGGAAGGGCGAGAGACCTTCGGCCTGTGCTTCGGCGAGCGCGGTCGTAACGTCGAGATACAGCGGGTCGCCGGTGGCTCCGGGCTCCTTCGTACGGTCCAGCACGCCCAAACTGCGAACGCTGGCCGGCAGCTTGGCCAGGAGCGCATTCCGCGAGAATGGACGATGCAGTCGGACTTTCAACATGCCCACTTTCTCACCGACAGCCACGAGTGCCTCAGCGGCTTCGTGCGCGGTTTCGGCGCCCGAGCCCATCAAAACGATGACACGCTCGGCTGCGGGATGGCCGACGTACTCGAACAGCTGGTAGCGCCTGCCGGTCAGCTCGCCGAATGACTGCATCGTGCGTTCGACGATCCCCGGGCACGCGTCGTAGAAGCCATTCGCGGCCTCCCGCGCCTGGAAAAAGACGTCCGGGTTCTGAGCGGTTCCACGGAGCACTGGACGGTCGGGTGTGAGCGCGCGCTGGCGATGGGCGAAGATCGACGGTTCTGCAATGAGCGTCCGTAGGTCGTCGTCGCTGAGCTCCTCGATTTTCGCAACCTCATGCGACGTCCGAAAACCGTCGAAGAAATGTAAGAAGGGGATGCGTGTCTCGAGCGTCGCAGCATGCGCCACCGCGGCCATGTCGTGCGCCTCCTGCACGGAGTTCGAGCACAGTAGCGCGAAGCCCGTCTGACGGCATGCCATGACATCGGAATGGTCACCGAAGATCGACAATGCATGCGTTGCGAGCGTCCGCGCTGCCACGTGCATGGTGAAAGGCGTCAGCTCGCCCGCGATCTTGTACATGTTGGGGATCATCAGCAGCAGGCCCTGCGAAGCCGTGAAGGTCGTCGCGAGCGCGCCCGCCTGTACCGCGCCATGCACCGCGCCGGCCGCGCCTCCCTCCGACTGCATTTCAGCGATCTCGGGGACGACCCCCCAGAGGTTTGGCCGCTTGCGGCTCGACCAGTCGTCGCAGAGTTCAGCCATGGGACTGCTGGGCGTGATCGGGTAGATAGCGATGGTCTCGCTCGCCCGATACGCCACCGACGCAGCCGCCTCGTTTCCGTCCACCGTTATCCGCTGCCGAGTTGACATGTCAGATCCTTCAGCCCTCAGCGAAGCACCGGCGCCGTGCGCCAGGTGCTCGGTTTCAGACGCGCACCTCGGTCAGTCCTAGCAGAGCAGCGGTACGCCGGGGGATAACCCGTTCTTCGTTCGCCGAAACGGCCCACGCCGGTACTCAGCTCTCTGAGTGAGAGATCCTGGGAGCCCTAAATTGATCTGTGCTCACCGCGCCGCCGGGTCAGTTATGCCTTAGAGTAGGCGAGCTCTTGCCAATCACAACTGTCAGCTTTACCAGTGTCCGCAGTGTGCGCCGCCCCTAACATCTCTGCGCGGCGACAGCCATTTAAGACAGACTAGGTGCAGCGCTCTACAAGAAAAAATGTTCTGGCTGTCACGGTGCTAGGGGAGAAGGCAAGCCTACGGTCAAGCTCCTGCGCTCAAAGGAACGAAGCTGGAAGCGAGCCAAATCGTGGAACACACTACGAAAGGCGAAGCCAACAGCAAGCCGCCTCACAACAAACCGATTGCAGGAGTGAATGAAGAGTACTCAAGCCTAATGCCTGGGATGGGATTGTATTTGGGCTCGCCCTGAACCTCGATCAGTTCTGTGGGCTCGAACACAACGTATACCACTGGGATCTCTGCTTTCTTTCCTTTGTCTTTCAGTGAGGGTTGCTGTTTGATCTGTTGACCGTCGGGATTCTGAACCAGACTCTCGCCGAGGATAGATTCGTCAGCGTTTTTCATATCCTGAGTTAGTTTCTTGGCGTACTCCCATGGTCCTTCTAACCTTTTGGCTTGCAGCCACCAGTCATGCACGCGGAGGAAATAGAGCTGCTTGTAGCTCTCGTAGAAGATGATTGATCTCGTGTTGATAACCCTTAGAAGTTTAGTCTCAGGCACCTCACGCATGTGCGGCGTGCCGTCGATGAGCACCTGCAGCGAGGGCTTACTGGCGATGATCACCTTGGGCGGGTCGTTCTTCACATTGACACCCTTGACCATTTCGGTATCCGGTTCCAGCGCCGCCTCAAGTCGGTCAATCGAAATTGTTTTCGTGCGAACGTGTCATTGCCGTTGGTGAACACACGTGGCCAGCCACTCTCCGACGGGTCCTTAGTTCGGGTCTTGACGTTCCGCGACTTTGTCGATTCCGGCAGCGATTGCTGCGCGTTGGCGTTAACGAGGAACAGAGAAAGCAGAATTACCAGGACACAAGTGACCGACGATGCCGTGTCGATCGCTGGGGTCCACATTTCGCATGATCAAACCTCCTACTGTGGGGGACCGCGCTGCTGTGTGGCTGGATTTCGGCCTCGGCTCGTGGACGTTCATCACGATAGATTTCATACGTTTGAAACATGGATGGTCATTCCTGCTCAGACCGAAGAGGACCTTAACTCGCCAGGGTGTGAGGCGCGATCACCGGGTCTGAAATCTCGATAGTGTTGCCCTGCGAAGGCAGTTGAGATTGCAAGCCGAATCGCTCGGGATAATCGCACCCAGCGTCTTACGTGGTGCGTCCTCGCCATGCGTGATGATGATCCGAGGCCGGGACGGGGCGAGAGGAGCAATCCATTTCAGCAGGTCGCTTTGGCCTGCGTGTGCACTGAAGCCTCCGAGGGTATTCACTTTGGCGCGAACAGAAATCTTTTCGCCAAATGTCGACACCGACTTGGCACGCTCAACCAACCTTCGGCCAACCGAACCTTGCGTCTGATAACCCACAATTAAGACGTGAGTGTTGTCTCGCGGCAGGCCATGGCGGAAGGTGGTGCAGAATGCGTTCGCGGTTGCACATGCCGGCTCCCGCCAGGATAAGACACGGGCCTTCGACATCGTTCAGGCTCTGCGAATCGCGAGCTGTCACACTCGCTTGAAACCAAGCCTTGTCGAGAGGCAGCAGTCCACGGCTCTTCCATTCCAGCAATTCCTCGTTGAACAGTTCCGGATGTGTCACCATTTCTTTGCTGGCCTCAATCGCCATGGGACTATCGAGGTAGACGTGAAACGGCCTCTCCACACCTCGATGGAACATAATTGCCAGGTGGTAGAGCATTAGTTGGGCTCGGCCGATGGCGAAGGTGGGCACAAGAATCTTCCCGCGCGCCTCGGTCGCTCGCTTTACCAGGTCTTCAAACTCAGCGACTGTGTCGGAATAGGATCGGTGATCTCGATCGCCGTACGTAGACTCGAGGAATACGATGTCTGCCCGATTCGGACGATCGAAGTCACGAATGATGGGCCGGCACCGATCGGACCCAGATCGCCGGAGAAGAGAACCGTCCAGCTGCGACCGTCCTCCGTACCGGTTAATTCAATGCTTGCGGAGCCAAGTATATGGCCGGCCTCGATCCAACGCGCAGAAATGCCCTTGGCGACCTCAACCGGTTCGCGAAATTGAACGGGTTGCGCCATTTGCCTGAATGGAACTACGTCTTCGGGGCCGTACAGAGGTTCAACCGGCCCTTGTGCCGAAAAGTTCCGCGTCCGATTCGCGCCTTCGGCCTCGTGGACCTGGAGCCGCGCTGAGTCTTGCAAAATCAACTCGGCAAGCTCTATAGTTGCGGCGGTGCCGAAGATTCGGCCCGTATAACCATGCTTGATCAGGAGCGGAACTCGCCCCGTATGGTCCAGATGGGCATGTGTCAGTAGAACCGAATCCAGTTCCGAAAGGTTTACGGCAGAAGGAAGTCGATTTTTTGCCTCTGACTTCTTCCCTCCCTGAAACATCCCGGCGTCGACCAATATTTTGGCATCTTTCGTTTGGACATAATACGCGGAACCGGTGACTTCACCACCTGCAGCGCCAACAATTTTGATTTTCATACCACTCGTGCCTGGATGGGGTGCAGGCGATTTTTGAGAGCCGGAGGCAAGCTGCGAACGACCAGGTCAACTGCTTCCTCTGCCGAGTCCCGTAATGCGGGCAAAACCAACCTCCTCGCCTCCAAAGACCCCTTGCTCCACCACGGACAAGAGGAAATCTCGCATGCCCCGCCAGAATCCGCCTCCCACCAGAACCAGCGGGAATGGCCCAACTTTGCCGCATTGCAGCAGGGTGGCCGCTTCAAAGAGTTCGTCAAGAGTGCCAAGCCCACCGGGCAGAACTATGTAGGCGCACGAGTACTTCACCAGCATCACCTTGCGAACGAAGAAGTAATGAAATTCGACAGTGTCGTCGACATAAGGATTGGGCTTCTGCTCGTGCGGAAGAACAATGTTGAGACCATAAGAGGGTCCACCAGCCTCATGCGCGCCACGGTTCGCGGCCTCCATTGCACCCGGGCCGCCACCGGTGATGACTGTAAAACCGGATGCGGCGAGCCTTCCACCTACTTGGCGCCCCAATTCATAATACGGATGACCCGGGGTAAATCGGGCGGACCCGAATACTGTGAGCGCAGGTCCGAGATTTCGTAGGCTGCGAAACCCGTGTTCAAACTCGCTCATGATTCGCTTTAGCCGAGAACGTTCACCATTGAACGTTCATGGCTGCATCAGGAACTCACGCTCAACCGCGCCCCTCGAATCGTTCAAGGGCAACTCGTAAGGAGTGAACCCGGTTTTCGCCCAGTGCATCTGCCACGCGAGCTCCCACTGTTCCGCGAAAGCATGGTTTTCAGTCTCTTTCCGAATGAGCTTTATGGTTTGATCTTTTGCAGTCTTCAAACTGTCTCCTTGACGCGAATGCTCAGCTCCGCTCACAAAGTATGCGGAGCCTCGCGCTCGAGAAACTGCAAGAAGTAACGGTGAATCTGAGTTCAATATTCCCGCTCCAATTCCCCGTTCGAATCAAAGCTGCTGGCTCGTGTTCCCTACTATCGGATCTCGCTAACGACTGTTAATTCATGCAGTTCACGACAAGATTCGCTTGTGAGAAGAAGCCTTGAGGTACCAGTGTGCCGAAATCGGTATTTCTTTGCTCCAGAAACGTAAAGCTAGCGTGTGCCAGATGAGAAGCAAGGAGTGACGCAGATCATGACGGTGCTCCGCGATCACAAGACGAAAATTGTCGCCACCATCGGCCCGGCATCGGACTCGCCCGAAATGCTCGAGCGTCTGATTCGGGCCGGACTCGACATCGCCCGGCTGAACTTTTCGCATGGAGATTTCAGCCATCATGGCGAGCTCATTGCTCGCATCCGGGCGGTTGCCGAGAAAGTGGGCCGAATGGTCGCGATTATGGCCGACCTGCCGGGGCCAAAAATGAGGTTGGGCAAAATCCACCCGGAGCCGATACAGTTGCGAGTGGGCGACCAGTTTACGCTCACCAGTGTAGACATCGTAGGTGATAACCATCGAGCGTCCATGAGTTTTGAGGCCTTGCCGAGCGTACTAAAGGTTGGCAATCAACTCTTTCTCAACGATGGAATGGTGCAACTGCAGGTGGAAGGTGTGGCTGGCAACGAGGTCCATTGTCGAGTTACGGTCGGCGGTAAACTGAGCTCGCGCAAGGGACTGAATCTTCCGGGCATCAAACTTGGCATTAGTGCCTTCACTGAGCATGATCGACGTTGCCTCGAATTTGCCCTCGCGCACGGTGTAGATGCTGTCAGCCAGTCATTCGTCGAGAGGGCACAGGACGTCGAACTCGTTCGTGCCGCTGCCCTGGGATTAGGTAAGCGACCGTTCGTCATCGCAAAAATCGAGCGCTCCGACGCTCTGGCGCATTACGACGAGATCATGCAGGCATCCGATGGCATCATGGTGGCGCGTGGCGATCTCGGCGTCGAAGTACCCGTCGAAGAGATCGCTGTACTTCAGAAGGAGCTCATCGCCAAAGCGAACATTGCGGGAAAGCCAATCATCACCGCGACACAGATGCTGGAATCGATGGTCTCGAGCCGCCTGCCCACGCGGGCTGAATCGACGGATGTTGCCAATGCGATCCTCGACGGGACGGATTGCGTGATGCTTTCCGCCGAATCCGCGATGGGGAAGTATCCGGAGGAAGCGGTGGCGATGCTGGCGAAGATCGCTGTGGTAACTGAACCGCGTCGTTCGCCAGCGTGGCTGAAACAGATGCCTGGAGATGCGCGGAAGCCGACGACGGCCGCCCAGGCCATGGGTTTGGTGGTGGAGCATGCCCTCGAAGCTGCGCCGTGCGCCGCCGTGTTTGTTCCCACACGCGGCGGGGACACGGCACGAATGATCTCGCGCTTCAAGCCGCAGGTGTGGGTGGTGGCCGTAGGAAACGACAACCCAGTAATGAAAGGACTTCTGTTTTCCTACGGTGTGGAATCGGTCCACGTCACGGTTGAACCGGATAACTGGCGCGCATTCGCCAGCAGATGGCTTCGCGATCATCACCTACCCGGAAACATAGCGTTCCTTGTGGCCGCGGCATCGTCACGCCAACCCGACGCGAGCCATCGCATTGAATTTATGCGCATCGGAGAAGCGGCCAAGACGGCAACAACATGAGGAAGCGATCATAGTGATGAACATTGTCAGACGAATCGCAATCCAGACAGGAGGCGGTGATGCTCCTGGCCTTACTGATGACGAGCGAGCCTGGGTTGGAAAAAGCAAAACCTTCAACGAGAGCGAAATGGCGCGAATCTCCGAGTGCTCGCTGAAGTGCACTCAAGATGAGCTTGACACCGCCGACATTGCCAGAAACGCCTGATAACAACAATTGAGTTATAGCACTCGATACGAAGCTCTTGGCCACGCTTCACTCTCGATTTGCGTGAGCTTGTCTTCGACGTCGCTGGCGTTTGAATATGCATTAGTGTCTTCACAAGGCTCGTCTGTCTGCACTTCGGCTTCAACTCATCAAGGTCAGAGTCGACGACAGTGTGGAAACAAGCCTGTCATTCGTCAAAACCTCGCACAGCGCTGAACCACGCCTTTCCCGGACTCTCTCGGCCCGTCGCCCCTGGACTAGGGACTTTCCTGCGAGCTTCCAGTCACCATTGATAATTTCCAAGACGTCGGACTAGCTGGTTATCTTTTTCCGATTCCTTCACTGATTTGGGCTTGGGTGCGATGGGTTAAGTCCGAACCTCGATTCGTGGCTCCTGCGTGGCGCAGCGTCTTAGCCTTTTCTGGCCTCATTTTGGTCTCAGCTATCGGATTGTTTGTGGTGCTCGTTTTGCTTTACGCCAATAGTCTGTCAGAACCTACTAAATACTCGTTCGCAGTCACGTCTTCTAGGTGTGGATTTCTCGCATCCGCACTTGCACTCGTTCTATCGCTGGTGGGGAAAGGGAGTGTGTGCACCCCGGTCGCGCTGGCTTCCTTTGGATTGGGGTCATTCTGGGTGATTGCACTTGCGATGTACTGAGGCGGATTACGTGGTTGGCGATAAATCCCGATTACGCTCAAAACCCGTCAATGAGCGATATCGCCTGGTTAACGATTGCGGCAATCAGATTCCAGTGCTACTCCGGTTTTTTGCTACGACTTGTCTTGCTACGAATCATGGTATTCTTTTTGATCGGGGAACACTTCGACCACTTCCCTATGTCCAAACGACATACCCACGATCCAATACAACAGTTGAGTGAACGACAGCGCAATGTCGTGTTTCCGGACACGGTGCGTAACCTAGGTAATTTTTGACAGGGACTATTTCAGCAAAGATTAACTGTCACACAGTGGATAGGTCTTATTGTTCTGTTTGTCTTTTATATTTTGTGGGGGTTTTTTACGTTTGCCCGGCATTGGCCCAGAACGCCAGTACCACTAGGGGACCTTCTTCGTGGATACGCGGTGTACTTGCCGATAGTGCTCCCACTTGTGATGTTCTTTCTCCTTTTAAGGCGAAGCCTTCAACGCAGGAAGTGACCGTCCTCATCCGTCTGGTAGCCTTCCGGGGCTAACGTGGGGTAGTTGTTCTCCATTACACTCAAAACCTCTCAATGAGCGCTAACGCCTGTTCCCAACAGCTATCTACAACATCACTTCGATGCCGACGCAATGTGTCTGATTTGAAGGGCAGCAAGACTGTTACTACTGCCAGTTTCCGAACTTAACCAGTCGGTATCGAATGCAACAGAACGAAGGTCCGCTCGAAGCTGCGTGGCAAAGCGTTCAACTGAATTCAAGGACTGAGAGAACAAGGTATGCGACGAAAAGCAATTTTAGTGAGTCTGATGACATTGTTCGTTCTGGTATCGCTAACGGGTTTTGGTGCAAGTGGCGACAAGGCCAAAGTCCAAGGAATGATCATTTCCCGTGCCGGAGAAACGATGGTTGTGCAGAACTCGGAGGGCAAGATTACCGTGGTCCTCGACGATGACACGAGAACGAAAGACAATACGGGACTTTTTGGCTTGGACAGAAAGGAATTGTCCCACGTTGTGCTGATACCGGGACTTAAGGTGTCGGTCGACGGAGTGTCCGATGACCAGGGCCGGGTTGCCGCGAAAACGATCACCGTCGATGGCGACGACCTGGAAACGGCCGAACTGATCCAGGCTGGCTTGCATCCCACTGCAGAGCAAGTCGCTGCCAACGTGCAGACTCTTGCGGAACACCAGGAGAAGATTGAAACCAACAAGGTACAGCTCGCGGCCGACAGGGAATATATCGAAAACAACAAGCAGAATATCGCTGCCAACAAACAACAGATTGAACAGAACATTAAAGACATCCAGGAGAACACTGATCGCTTCATGGCGCTGAGTGAATATGACGTGAAGGGCGAAGCAACTGTGAAATTCAAAGTCGGTAGCGCCAAGATCTCGCCGGAGGACGAGGAACAACTCAAATCGTTGTCCCAAACCGCAACCAACCTCAAGGGATACATCGTCGAGGTGATGGGCTATGCTGACGCCACCGGAAGCGCTGCCATGAACACTAAGTTGAGCGAAGAACGCGCTAAAGCGGTGATCACCTATTTGGTCCAGCAGGGCAGCGTGCCAGTGCGGCGTATCGTGGCGCCGGGCGCGATGGGCGAATACGGAGCAGCGGCACCGAACGAGACAGCAGCCGGGCGAGCCGAAAACCGTCGGGTTGAGGTCAAGGTCCTGGTGAACAAAGGCATCGCCGGTAGCTAAGCCGCACTCTTGCAGCGCGGACTAATAGAGAAGTGCAAGTTTTGTGTTGTCAGAGAGTCCTTTGTCAGTCTGGAGCCTTGGGGTGTTTCCCAAGGCCGCCTTTTAAATAATTGGCGAAATTCCCATATCACTCTTGACCCGATTTCCGGCGAACAAACGGCGCAAACTTGTGCTAACGCTGATTTCGCCAGCTAGGTCTTCTTGGGCCTCAGGCCTGTAAGTTCTCGCAGTTGTATGGCCCGCGGCAATCCCGGTAGCATCACCGTCGCCCGAAAAACCCATGACGCGCAAGGTCAAAGAAAACAAAGCGTTCGCTGACTGGCTCCGAGATTGGATCGCAGCAATCCAACAAAATCGCCCCTCTGTTGGGCACATAGTACCCGAGAATACAGCCAGCCCAGACGGCCAAGAATATTCTGACAGCGCAGATGTGGTTGGCTCGAAACTGCGCGTAGCATTTCGGGGAGGCCATCGTTGAGGAGTACCCAGTTCGATGACCATTTCCCGATCGACGAAGCACCCGAGGAGCACCGCAGGCGAAAACAACCGGACACCCTCTGTGAAGCGCTAAGGCGACTTGGGTCACGACAATCAGGTGAGACTCTATGGAGAGGTATTTGACTTGGTTTCTGACCCCGTTAGAGTCGGCCAAAATTTGGTGTTTGTGGACGCACTGGAACGGAAATCAGGTCAAGTCAGACGAGTCCGAATTCCACGGACGATCATCCAAATGGCAAGAATGAAAGGCCGCGCAGCGTAGGCGAACGACCCAACCTGATTGCTCATTGACCATGCTCGGGAGCGACACCGCTCGTCACCCTTGGAATCAAGACCCAACTCTACGCGGGTTATGAGTGGACACCCGGCGCTCGGGGGCTAAGGTGACAAGGATTGCGAGCGCGGGTTCAGCATCGCTGCGGCGAATAGTGGCCCTCCACCTCACCTGCTGTTCAACTAAGAGTTCTCCTAGTCGCGTACTGACTCCTTGCAGCCTATCCTGCGGGATGCTCGAGCTGTGAAACAAATATGGCCGGTGTGAAACGTATCCTTCGCCTGCTGTGGGAAATCATTTGGCTTTGGGAGGTTCGCATCGGCAATTTCATCCGAGGTGACAATGAGGTGCAAGAGGTGTGCTTCTCCGGAATTATCTAGATTCACCAGTGAACTTTGCGTCTATCGGGCCGGACTACGGAATGTAACTGACACTCACCTGTTATATCCCCATGTGACCATCTGCTGAATTGCGGGGTCGGAGAGTTTGGCATTCAGCATCTCGACCTGGAACGTCTGCGCAAGCCGCGATCCACAGGTGCGACAAGCAGTTCAGAAGGCCGCAGAATTGCTCCCTGACGTTGTGCTTCTCAACATCGTAATGCCAATCCTGAACGGAATCGAAGCTGCGAAGCGCATTCGGCTAGCTTCTCCCCACTCATGCACCCCGGACTTTTTGACAGTATCTGGTCGACAACCCGTCAGGCATTATTAGCAGACGGCATGAGTAAAGACCTCTCCTCACAAATCGCAGAGACCATCGTTCGCGGAGCGACACAGACAACTCGAACCGGCTGGATACGCTGGCTTCCCGGATTCGACATGCTGCGTCGATACGAGTTGCCCTGGCTGCGGCACGATATTGTCGCTGGCTTGGTCATGACGACCATGCTCGTGCCGGTTGGCATAGCTTATGCCGAGGCATCCGGGGTGCCGGGCATCAACGGTCTCTATGCAACAATTGTGCCGCTGCTGGCGTATGCGTTGTTCGGTCCGAGCCGCATTCTGGTCTTGGGCCCAGATTCGGCCCTTGCGCCTGTGATCCTCACAGTCGTGCTGCCTCTTTCTGCAGGTGACCCACAACGTGCAGTTTCGCTGGCCGGCATGATCGCGATTGTTTCCGGAGTTGTGTGCGTAGGCGCAGGATTGGCGCGTCTCGGCTTCATTACGGAGCTGCTGTCGAAGCCGATCCGCTACGGGTATATGAATGGCATTGCCCTCACAGTCCTGCTAAGCCAAGTCCCGAAGTTGTTCGGCTTTTCGGTCAAGGCGGAAGGTCCGCTTCGCCAGGCGTGGGGAATCGGTGAAAAGGTACTGGCAGGCAACACGAACACCATGACCCTGCTGATCGGCACCAGCACTCTAGCCCTACTACTTTTCCTCAAGCGCTGGCCACGCATTCCTGGCATCTTGATCGCGGTGGTCGCCGCCACGGTTGCAGTCGCGGCCTTCGACTTCGCAAAACGGGCCGGAGTGTCCGTGCTCGGTCCTCTGCCTCAAGGGTTGCCATCCCCACGTGTGCCGTTTGCTCATGTTGACGACCTGGTGCCAATCCTCATGGGTGGCGTTGCTGTGGCTCTCGTTTCATTCGCGGATACGAGCGTCCTATCCCGAACCTATGCGGCACGTCTCCGTACACCAGTCGATCCAAATCAGGAGATGGTAGGGCTCGGCATCGCCAATCTCGCGGCAGCCTTCTTTCAAGGCTTCCCGATCAGTAGCAGCTCATCACGTACGCCGGTTGCCGAGGCGGCAGGTGCCAAAACTCAGGTGACTGGGGTTGTAGGCGCAATCGCAATTGCGGTGCTGCTGATGTTGGCTCCCCAGTTAATGCAAAATCTCCCGCACACGGCACTAGCTGCGGTCGTCATTGCCGCAGCGATCGGCCTGATTGAAGTGACCGATCTCCGCCGCATCTATCGGATCCAGCGGTGGGAGTTCTGGCTTTCGATTGCCTGCTTCGCGGGCGTGGCCGTGTTCGGTGCGATTCCGGGAATTGCGCTAGCCATCGTGATTGCCGTGATTGAGTTCCTGTGGGATGGCTGGCGGCCGCATTCTGCTGTGCTCGGCAGCGTCGAACGCGTCAAGGGGTATCACGACATCACCCGGTATCCGGACGCACGACTTATCCCTGGCCTTGTATTGTTCCGGTGGGATGCGCCGCTCTTCTTCGCGAATGCCGAGTTGTTTCATCAGCGCATTCTGGATGCGGTTGCCAACTCACCGACCTCAGTGCGCTGGCTGGTGGTTGCCGCCGAGCCGGTTACCAGTGTCGATGTCACCGCAGCCGATGTCGTCAGCGAGCTTGACGACGCTCTACACGCCGCCGGCATCGAACTGTGTTTCGCCGAGATGAAGGATCCAGTCAAGGATAAGCTGAAGCGCTTTGGCTTACTTGCGCACCTTGGGGAACAAACGTTCTTCGACACCATTGAGGAAGCGGTGAGCGCGTACCGGGTAAGGCACCCCGTCGACTAGGACGAATGGGAATGCAGACCTGTGTGGATCGCCGAGACTGTTTTTCACTGCTGCGCGATCGTTCCTGCCCGAGGCGTTTCCGATCAAGCCTAGCGACAATCGAGAAGAAGAGTCGCTATCTACATGGCCACAGTGCTGCCGAAGTGCGCAAGTCGTCTGCAGACGTTTGTCGTTGAAAGGATTCTGCCGATTTCCACCTTAACGGGGTTTCTGAGTAAACTCCTAACAGCGGCCTTGCTTTGACCGATGCCGGCGCATGCATTAGGTAGGGATCGCCGAGATGAGTCTGCTGGCAAACCTCAAAATCCGCACTAAAGTCCTGATCGCTCTCTTGCCGCTCGCGATCATGGTCATCATCGCGGCTTTATATTCTTCGGACCGCATGAGCACCATCGATGCTCATTACAGTGGTCTCCTCGACAAGGACGTCAAGGCTCTCCAGAACCTGACTCTCGCCCAGGCATACAACAACAGATTCGGATTATTTCTTTATAAGGAAGTGGCTGAACTCGATCCCGACAGGATGAGGGTGATCGACGGCGATATCGACCAGACGGTTACCGATTTCCACGCCACCATAGACGAAGCCAGGCACGAGAGTCCAGACCTGACCTCTGAGATCAATGCGGCCGCAGCACTCTTTGATCAGGAAGTTGCCGACGCCCGGCCAGTCCGCGTAGCCACTCAGGCGCAGCAAAAAGACAAGGCAATGAAGCTCATGCGCGAGGTCTATGACCCACAATGGTCAGAGACCCGTAGAGCGCTGATGGGGATGCAGCAGGCGGTGCACAGCCGAGTTGATCGGGAATCCGTCGAATTGACGGCCAACACGAATCGAACTATCAGAACTACGTGGGTAGTCATCACTCTAGGTCTGTTGATCTCCTTCGCGATCGCACTGTCGATTGTGCAGGTGGAAGTCGTCAAAGTGATTTCAGCGTTCCGCAGCCGCATCTTGGACGTCGCACAAGGGCGGCTGGACCAGCCGGTTGGCAACCTGAATCGTGCAAACGAGATCGGCGAGATGAGCCGCGCCTTGCAGGCTTTGCAGGTCGCGGCACGCGAACGCGAGACCCTGGCCTGGACCAAGGCCCAAGTGGCAGACATGACACATCGGCTGCAATTGGCAGAGGACTCTACTGCGTTTGGCGATGCGCTGCTGTCACGTTTGTCGGAACATTTCGACTTGCTTTTTGGCGCGTTTTATCTAGGGGACAAGGACCACACACGCTTTACACGGATTGCTGCATTTGCAACTGATGTTGCGACAGAGCCCTGTGAATATGCACTGGGCGAGGGGCTGGTTGGACAAGCCGCCGAGGAACGGCGAACCTTGAAGATCATGGCCTCTGCTGACAAGCCACTGAAGATCGCCACGGGAGTGGGGACGGTCGAACCGGCATGCGTGTTCTTCTTACCGGTCATTCAGCAGAACGTTGTCATTGCAGTTATTGAGTTGGCTACAGCAGTCCTTGTCTCGGAACGACAGCAGATGTTGCTCGATGCGCTTTTACCCACAGTGGCGCTAAACACCACAATTCTGGCCGGCAAGCGCGCAACGCAAGAACTGCTGGAGCACACGCAGGCTCAAGCAGCAGAGTTGGCTGTGGCCAAGGATGCAGCCGAAGCCGCCACCAAGGTTAAGTCCGATTTCCTGGCCAACATGAGCCACGAGATCCGCACGCCGATGAACGCCATCATCGGCATGTCGCACCTCGCCCTGAAGACGGAGATGGACCCTAGGCAGAGAGGCTACGTGCGCAAGATTCAGCAGTCCGGCCAGCACCTGCTCGGCATCATCAACGACATCCTGGATTTCTCCAAAGTCGAGGCCGGCAAGCTCACCATCGAAACTATCGATTTCGATCTCGAGAAGGTTCTGGAAAACGTTAGCGATCTGATCACGGAGAAGGCGTCGGCCAAGGGGCTGGAGTTGATTTTCCGTATCGACCCGGCGGTCGATATGCGTCCCAAGGGCGATCCGCTGCGACTGGGACAAATCCTGATCAACTTCTGCAACAACGCCGTGAAGTTTACCGAGCGCGGCGAGATAGTTGTCACGGCGCGCGTGCAGGAGTCGGACGACAAAGGCCAATTGGTGCACTTCGCTGTCCGTGACACAGGCATTGGGTTGACGCAAGAGCAGATGGGGCGCCTGTTCCAGGCATTCGAGCAAGCAGATGCCTCAACCACGCGTCAACACGGCGGCACAGGTTTGGGGCTGGCGATCTCCAAACGGTTGGTGCGGTTGATGGGTGGCGACGTGGGCGTTACCAGCCAGGTGGATCAAGGCAGTACGTTCTGGTTCACCGCTTATCTAGGCAAAGGCGAAGGCAAGGTACAGCGCGTGGTTACGCCCGACCTGCGCGGCAGGCGACTGTTGGTGATTGACGACAACGCGCAGGCCCGCGAGGTGCTATCAAGCATGTTGGAGAGTATGACTTTCAAGGTGGATGCGGCGCCTTCCGGACCAGAGGGTATCGAACTCGTGCGGCAAGCCGCCGAGCGTGGCGAGCCGTATGACACAGTGTTCGTTGATTGGCAAATGCCTGGCATGGATGGCATCGAGGCCGGCCGCCGTATTCTCGCGCTGCCCAACCTGTCGCCGCCGCCGCACCTCGTCATGGTGACCGCCTATGGCCGCGAAGAAGTGATGAAACAGGCGGAGGAGACATCGTTCGAGAGCGTGCTTATCAAGCCGGTAACGCCGTCGATGCTGTTCGATTCGGTGGTGCAGGCACTGACTAGTGGGGAGCGTACAGATGCCGGAACTCATGGCGGTACGTCCGTGGGGTTCAATTTCGAAAGTATCCGCGGCGCACGTGTGTTACTGGTGGAGGACAATGAACTCAACCGCGAAGTTGCTACTGGGTTGCTGGAAGGCGCTCCCGTTACGGTAAGTGCAGCCGACAACGGCGAAGTCGCCATCCGGATGATCAACGAGAGCAAATACGACATGGTCTTGATGGACATGCAGATGCCGGTGATGGACGGCTTGGCCGCCACTCATGCTATCCGGCAAAACTCACAGTTCAAGGATTTGCCGATCATAGCCATGACAGCCAATGCGATGGCCGGCGATCGCGAAAAGTGCCTAAAAGCAGGTATGAACGATCACTTGGCCAAGCCGATCGATCCTGACAAGCTATTTTACGCCTTGCTGCGGTGGATTCCTGCGCGCACTCCGGCGCCGAACGTCGTGGCGGCACCTGTGGTCACAGAGCAGAGACCACCTGCCGACTCGGCTCCGCTGGAGATTCCCGGGTTCGACACGGAAACGGCCCTAAAGCGAACTGGTGGCAACCGCCAGAGGTATGTGTTACTGCTGCGGAGATTTGCGGACTCGCAAGTGGACGCGGTCGGAGAAATACGGGCAGCGTTGAAGGCACAGGACTCCGCCACTGCACAACGAATCGCGCACTCGCTGAAGGGAGCGGCAGCGAATCTGGGCGCGAACGCGTTAGCCACTGCGGCCGACAGCGCCGAAGTCGCAATCAAGACGGAGAGCGAGGTCGAGCGCGCGCTGGTTGAGATGGGGCGAACGCTCTTTGCCGCCGTGGGCGCAATCCAAGAGACACTTCCGTCAGCAGAAAAAGTCGAGTCGACGCTGAGCGGCAATGGCGATCCATCTGCAGTCCTGCAGCCGTTATCGCGCCTGAAAATGCTTCTGGAAGCGGATGACAGTGAAGCTGCCGAGTTCATCCTAGAGGCGCAAGGCAGCTTCGCCGCGGTATTGAGCCCGACGGAAATCGAAACTCTCACACGAATGGTCAGTGACTTCGATTACGAGAGCGCACTACGCGCTGTGTCCGGAATCGCTGATAGACTTTCCTTGAAACTGGAATAAAGGATCATGACACCCGAACAGAAGCTAATTCTCGTGGTGGATGATACACCGCTCAACATTAGCGTGATCACGGGCGCCTTGAAAGACACTTACAGGACAAAGGTCGCCACCAGCGGTGCAAAGGCCCTAGCCATCGCTGTGGCCGACGAAAAGCCCGACCTCATTCTGCTCGACGTGATGATGCCCGAGATGGATGGGTACGAAGTGTGCCGCCGCCTGAAGGCCGATCCGACGACGCGCGAGATTCCCGTGATCTTTCTGACGGCGCAGACCGATGCAGAAGACGAAACCCGCGGGTTCCAAGTCGGTGCGGTCGATTACGTACACAAGCCTTTCTCTCCGGCAGTAATGAAAGCCCGGGTGCACACTCACCTTGCGCTGCGCGAAACGCGCGAGAAGTTAGCGCAGCAGTTGTTGGCCATCCAGAAGGAGATCGAAACCGCACGGCTGATCCAGCAGTCCATTCTGCC
>Ga0075434_100001143_pt1 | contig 21901 bp, 15 predicted proteins | sample RhiMethybrSRZTD3_FD_75298 | JGI IMG/M metagenome (GOLD analysis project Ga0075434, IMG submission 75298) | Populus rhizosphere microbial communities from Tennessee, USA - Rhizosphere MetaG P. TD hybrid SRZTD3 | ecosystem: Host-associated > Plants > Roots > Rhizosphere > Soil | place: USA... | reverse complement strand
GTCCTGGCCGAGCGGCGGGCTCAAATCCAGGCTAAGCAAAAGCTGCCCGAGCGTCCGGGGCAGGCCCTCTACCTCGCCCGCCTGCAAGTGATGAGCACTTACAAGGACCTCACCGACGCGCTCCCCTCGCGCATCGGTCGACCCAACAAATTCAATGTGCCGCCGGCCTATTTCGATGCCGACATCGAGCCATTGATCGAGGAATACCGAGCGCTCTTCGCGTTCATGGAGGCGCCTCCGGCGGATGCGCAGCCCTCCGAGACACCCTTCAAGGATGTCGTCGATCTCGGCAGGGCGATCGCGCGCGCCAAGGGCCTTGATGCCGCCACCGCCGACGCGGCAGGCCGCATCTCACTCGGGCTATTCTTCGCGGAGACGAACGGCAAGCAGAACGTCGGCAATGCGCGGTCCAATGAATATAAGGGCAGTCTGCAGACGGGCGTCACCGAAGATCGCAAAGGCCGGGCGGCGTGGTCCGCGCTCAAGCCCAAAATCGCCGCACTCAATCCAGCGTTGGTGGCACGTGATGACAAAGAGACGGCGCGTGTCGGCAAGGGCGACCAGCGCTACAATCATTGGACCGCGGTGCGCAATGGCTTGATGAATGCGCACGCCGAGCTGTTCCGCCAAATACCGGCGATCACCCAGATGCTGCCCGATCCAATCGACCAGATGAAGCTGTTCGAGCTGGTCCAGATCATCCCCACCCCGACGCGTGCTGCACTTGCATCGGGCAACTTTGCAGCCTATCGCATTTCAGACCCGAGAATCATGGGCTTCCTGCGCAACAACAGCATCTTCACTTTCGGCAAGGCGGACCGGGCCAGGACCTCCGCGACTTTTCGCGAAATTCTCGATGCGATGTGGCTGTTCAACGACAAATTTGAACGCGCGCGGGCCAGGTTCGCGGAGATCAAAACGCAGGAGCTGGGTCAGGGACGCTAGGGGTACCGCGTTGCCACCGAAGGTCCGAGCGCTTGGCGATGCTCGCGCTCCTTCGATTGTAACCTGAGATCAGCTGACCGGTGCCATAGGGCTCGGTCGGGAGCCCAGCATCTCCGCGAACGGGTCTGATCGCATCGATCCGATCCGTCGCGGCAGCGGGTCGATGATTAATTGAGCTTCAACGGCACCCGCCGGGGGCCGCGCACCTGACCGGCCGACCAGGTTACGACCCCATCTAGCGAGAACTCGGGGATACGCCTGAGCCACTCCTCAAGCGCCACCTTCAGCTCCATGCGCGCCAGATTGGAGCCGATACAGCGGTGGATACCAAGACCGAATGTGGCATGCCTATTTTCCTTGCGGTCGATCACGACCTTGTTCGGATCGGCGATAAAGTCGGGATCACGATTGGCGGCCGGGAAAGGAAGCAGAACCATTTCGCCGGCATGATAGCGGCAGCTGCCGATGACCGTGTCGTTTTTGATCTTGCGCGCCATCGTCACCGGCGCATAGGCGCGCAGGAACTCCTCGATCGCGGTCGGGATCAGGGCGGGCTCGCTGACAAGACGCGCGCGATCTGCGGGAACGCGGGCGAGATGCCACAGCGCCGCACCGATGGCACTCCAGGTGGTGTCGATGCCAGCAACCAGTAGCAACCGGAGTGAGTTGACGACGTGGGTCGTGCTGAAGTTTGTACCGTCCTCGTAACGGGCCTGCATAAGCTGAGCGACGACGTCGCTGCCCGGCTCGGCGCCGGCCGCGACCTGTCGTTGCCGCGCGGCGACGAGTTCCCCGAAGTAGTCGGCCATTTCGGCAAGACTTTGCTCCAACTCCTCGCTGGTCTCGACGCCGGACTCGAGCTGTTGCAGGATCCAGTGCCGAAACCGATCACCATCGCTGTCGGGCACGCCCAACAGTAAGGCAATGACGCGGACGGGGACGTGTTGGGCAAAGTCAAGGGCAGCATCGCTGCGCCCGTCCGCACGCGCCAGGATCGTGTCGATCAGCTCATTGCAGATCTCGCGCGTCCGCGGCACGAGGCGGTCGATGGCCGGCGGGGTGAATGCCGGCAGCAGCGCACGTCTGGCGTTCGTGTGACGCGGGGGGTCGTTGGTTATCGGCGGCGCGCTGCCGCCGCGCGCCGGCACGAAATCACGCACGATCACCTGACGAGAGGAAAAATTTTCGTAATCGAGGGCGATGGCCCGCACGTCCTCATACCGCGTCGGCAGGTAGACACCCCGATAGCGGTCCGTGTGGGCAACCGGGCACTGATCTCGTAGGCGATCCCAGATGCTGTAGGGATCATCGACCCACGCCGCGTCGAGGTGGTCGAAATCGCAAGCCCAGTCCAAGACGGGCCGACGCTCTGCCATGGGCGATACCCCAATCGCGTTATGGGCCCGGTCAAGAGACCTGCACCCCTATTGCCAACGAACAAGCTTAGCTGTCGGATGGCATCGCTTGCAATGCGTATCGTTCGCCGCCAGTCCGCATGGATTGGGTTGCTGCCGGCTTACGCTCGCCGAGGGCGAGACTAAGGCAATCTCACAACGCCTCAGGCACGTGACGTGCTGCGGGCACAATATGGGCACAAGACTAATGCGCCGGAGGCCAGGCGCTCGCGCCGTCCACCATCTGTTAAGAGGTCTGGCCGGGCGAGGTTTGTAGGCGGGCTTTCGCTTTGCCTCGGTCTGCGGCTCTAATGGCTGCAACAAAGTTAAGGACGGGAATGCCAACGCAGGGACGAGACGGCGAGGCGGCTCTGAAAGCACGGCCAAGGCACGGGGCGCATCGTCTCCATGCAGGAGTGGTGCGGCGACAGAACTCAACTCAAGGGCCTGTGGTGCCTTTGCGATAGCAGAAAGGCTTTCAACCCAGATCGCTACGCGGGTATGGCCCGCTCGGGACACGACGCAATGGCTACGATGCTCGATGAGCTGATCCGACTGACCGCAACCCAAGCGGTGACGCTGCTCAAACGCGGCGACATTACGCCCCTTGAGCTCATCGATGCTGCCGAGCGGCGCATCAGCCAAGTGGAGCCTGCCATTAACGCTCTACCGACGCTTTGCCTCGAGCGCGGTCGCGAGCAGGCGCGGCGCCTGATGCGCGGGGAGGGTCGTGAGGCGGAGGGCGAACCAGGTTGGCTTGCCGGCCTTCCAGTCGCGATCAAAGACCTGGCGGACGTTGCGGGCGTACGCACGACCTACGGCTCGCCGATCTTTCGGGATCATATCCCGACCACCTCCCATCCACTCGTAGAGCGCATCGAGAGGAAAGGCGGCGTTGTCATTGCAAAGTCGAACACGCCGGAGTTTGGGGCCGGTGGCTCCACCTTCAACGAGGTGTTCGGGCGCACGCGCAACCCATGGAACACGGCGCTCACGCCCGGCGGCTCGACAGGGGGCGGTGCTGCCGCCCTGGCAGCCGGTGAGGTGTGGCTGGCGCATGGCAGCGACCACGCTGGCAGCCTGCGCCGGCCGGCGACCTATTGCGCCGTTGTTGGCTTGCGACCTTCCGCGGGGCGTGTCACTCGCGGCACATCCAATAACCTGTTTGCACCCCTGTCCGTGCAGGGGCCGATCGCGCGCAATGTTGCCGACGTGGCGCTGTTTCTCGACGCGATGGTTGGCCTATGTCCGCGCGATCCGCTTACCTTCGATGCCCCCGCGGACTCCTTTGCAAACGCGGTGGCGACGCCGGCGGCGCCGAAACGCGTTGCCTTCACAGCAGATTTCGGGGGCAAGGTTCCGATCGACCGCGAGATGCGCGAAATCTGCGCCGCCGCGGTGCAGTGCTTTGGGTCCCTCGGCGCCGTTGTCGAAGAAGCAAGCCCGGATCTCGGCAACATTGCCGAGGCATTCCTGGCGCTGCGCTCGCAGCACTACGTCGTCGAGCGCGAGCTGTTGCTTCGGACGCATCGCGACCTGATCAAACCGGACATTGTCTGGAACACCGAGCTCGGTCTCAAGCAGACCCCGAGCCAAATCGCCGCGGCCGAACGCGAGCGCGCCGCGCTATTCCGGCGCTGTGCGCAGTTCTTCGAGACTTGGGATTTGCTGGTGACGCCGGGCGCGTCGACCCCAGCGTTTGACGTAAACTTGCGCATGCCCGCGGCCATTGATGGGAAAAAGCTCGAGCATTATCTGGGCGCCTCGTTGATTACGGCGGCGACCACCATGATGGGCCTGCCGGCGATCGCGGTACCATGCGGCTTCGACCAATGGGGTCGACCGGTCGGCCTGCAAATCATCGGCCGCCACCGCGGCGAGGCGGCGCTGCTGCAGGCAGCGGCGCTGTTTGAGACTGCGATCGGTCTGGCCCAAGGCGTACCAATTGATCCCCGGCCCGGCCCGGTACCGCCGCTGGCTTGAGCAAAAGCGGCAAGTCCAAGGCCAAGCCGCAAGGCGTCGGTGGTGGTCACCAACACGTGTGCCTGCATGTCATCGGCCGGTCCGAGCTCCCACAGGCGACGTCCGGTCGCGACGCCTCTTGCCTAGCAAAAGCCCTCGGTGCTGGCTCGACCGATGGGCAGCTAGAGGGGTCGAGGCTTGCTCGCCGACCTCGACAGTTCAGACTCCTCGGGCAATGATCTCGGCATGGATCGTATCAGCCCCTTGCCCAAGCGGCGCAAAGACGAAGTACGGGTCGGTGCCTGGGCAGAGGTGCGGGAATTATTGGAGCTGCAACTTGCTCCACTGGGCCGGCGCGGTTTGGCGGCGCTGGCGCCGCGCCCCAATGAGTGCATCTTAGACGTCGGCTGTGGCGGGGGTGAAACTGCGCTGGATCTCGTCCGGGCCGTCGCTCCGGACGGAACAGTAGTAGGAATCGATGTGTCGGCTGCGGTGCTGGCGTTCGCGCAGCGCGCGGCCCAAGGCTGCCAACGCCTGCGGTTCGTCCACGCAGATGCAGAGGTATTCCCGTTTGCGCCGGCCTCGTTCGACGCGGCCTACTCGCGCTTTGGAGTGATGTTCTTCGCTGATCCTGTCGCGGCGTTCAACAACATTCGTCGTAGCCTGCGGCCCACTGGGCGATTGGCCTTTGTCTGCTGGCGGGCGTTGGAGGAGAACCTACTCGACCTCCTGCCGCTGAGGGCCGCGTCCGCCCATTTGCCACCGCAGCCCGCCCACGACCCCGATGCACCCGGACCATTTGCGTTCGCTAACCCCGAGCGCGTGATTGGGATTTTGCAACGAGCAGGATTTGGCCAGATCGATATCACTGCCTATGACGAGCAGGTTGGCAGCGGCGACCTCGATGCGATGTTGGCCGTATGCTCGCGGGTTGGAGCTCTAGGCAAAATTCTACGGGAGAACCCCGAGCTTCGCGCCGCGACGCTTCCGGCAGTGCGATGTGCGCTTGCGGCGCACGATGGACCTGAGGGGGTCAAGTTAAATGCAGCGACATGGGTGGTGACGGCTCGGGCTCTGGCCGGCGGCTAGTCGAACAATCGGCTGGCGCCCGTGGCTTTCCTCCGCCTGGTCGCGCCTCATCAGCGACCCTGGAGACAAGAGCCGGTCGGCAGGATCGCTTCCTTGTTTGAATCCGCACAGTAGCGAACGCTGTCGAGATAGAGCCGCGCCGCGGGACCGAGTGTGCAATATTTGGAGGCAACGCTGCCGACTGCCGCGCCGCGGAGGGCTTCCGGCTCGCAGAAGCCGCACCGACCCAGCTGCAAGTTTCAAAACGCAAAACCGCAACGGCATATCGTCGGGCGCGCTCGAAGGCGGTCCGCACGTCTTGCGGGTCTCGTTAGATCTCCTCGGCGACGCCAGCTCTTTCAAAGCGACGGTGGACAAATCGGTGCCGCTCGAATGTGCGGGCATGGTGCGTTTAGCCGACGATTTCGCAGAAGAGCCGCACCAGCGCCTCTGGCGCCGTGACGTTCGGACTGTGGCTGGCGGCGATTTCGAAGTAGCGCCAGGTCGGATCGGATTTGAAACGCCTGGAGAACTGCAGGAATACGTCGTCCGGCTCCTTCCTTGTGCAATAGATATAGCTGCGCGGAAACGTTGCTGCGGGATTGTGAAGCTGCAGAGATTGGGAAAATGTCTTGACAGGTTGCGGCCTCCGGCGTGGGGCAAGCCACGCGAGGTCGGACTGCGACGTATCCGGCGGCGACGGATTCGGCGGAACAAGCCAGGTCTCGTCAAGTTGAGCAGCTGGCCGCGGCGCCGGTCCGCGCAGGTCGAGCAAGCTCTGCCCATGTCCTGGGACGAAGGCATCTAAGTAAATGAGGTGCCGGACGCGTTCGGGTAGCCGATCAGCCACGCCCGTCGCAACCATTCCGCCGTAGCTGTGCCCTACGAGAATGTAATCGCGCAGGTCCTCGAACTCGATGACGGCCAGGACGTCCTTGATGTGCATTTCCAGGTCAACCGCGGGGCTCGCATGATGAGCCCGCTCCCCCAAGCCGGTGTACGTGGGCGTGAATACCTCGTGACCCGCGGCCCGCAGCAGCGGCCGCACCTTTTTCCAAGCCCAACCCGCCGACCAAGCCCCGTGGCAGATGAGAAATGTCGCCATATGCACCCTCCAAAACCGCTCGAAGATCTGACGCTACCGCCCGAACCTAGCTGGGTCACCAGCGCCGGCCGGCTGCCGACGTGTCCGTTTGTACCAGCTATAACTTCGCGAACTGACAAGTCGACGGTCCGCAGACGGCCGGTCGTCCAGTGCAGGTCTGGAGCATGGCGCAAGCCGTGGAACCGTGCCGTTTCAACGCGGAAGTTGTTGCGAAGGGTAGGGTCACAACGTAGAGTTTAAGGTCCATTCGTCTGTGATAGATCAATCGGAGGATCGCCCATGTTGCAGCATTTATTTCGAGCACCAGGCCTTGCAACGCTGGCTTTCGTTGCATGTCTCGGGTCGGCCACGGCTCAGGCACAAACGACGCCGCCGGTCACGCAAGGAGCCAGTGATATCAAGCGGACAATCGTGCAGAGGTTCGATGTACCGGGCTCCAACTACGAGACCGTCATCGCAATCGTCGAGATCGGACCCAATGCAGCGATTGGCAAGCATACGCATCCTGGCGTCGACAGCGGCGTTCTGCAATCCGGCGATATCGTTCTGAATGCGGAAGGTCGGCCTGAACAAGCCGTCAAGCCCGGCGACAGCTGGCAGATTCCAGCAAACACCGTGCACTGGGGGAAGGTCGGACCGAATGGCGCCAAGATCATCAACACCTACGTGATCGAGAAGGGCAAGCCGCTGGCCACACCCGTTCAATAGCAAACGGATTGCCTCCGGGTAGACGATAACAACCGTCTGACGCGATCGCCCAAGCACCGTGTTTGGGCGCGCTCACTCTACGCGACTTTTCTTGACGCTTCTGAATCCGCGCAATGTCGCTTGCGGCCGCGCATCGGCTCGCCGCTCGCGGTGCCCGGGTCGAATCCGAGACCGTCCGAGCCGAGACTAGGTTGCCAGCTGCAGCAATCGTCGAGCCTCAGCACGAGGCTCGTCTTGACTGCGGCTGGCTCGCCTCATCCCTGCTTCATTTCGCGCTTCGTGACTGGGTTCGGCGGCGAGGGGACCCAAGGGTGGCGGCATTCCTCCCACACAGAGATGGTCGGCGGTGGGAAATTCGGATCAGCAAAGGCGCCGATGGCGACGGCAATCAAATCGGGAAAGCCGCTATTTTCCCAATATACCGTGGAGCCACACACCGGGCAGAAGCTATACGTCAGGACGTTGCCGCTCTCGGCCGTGCGGGTCCATTCGGTGGCCGTTCCGCTGACAGTAAGCTGCGCTCGGCGAAAGCGCGCCTGATTGCTGACTACGGCGCCTGTGCGACGCTGGCATTCCAGGCAATGGCACATGGAGATGCGCACAGGTTCGCCGGCAGCAAAGATGTGGAGTTGGCCGCAACTGCAGGTGGCCTTGCGGGTGATCATGGTCTCAGCCCCCAGGGATCGACGATGCCGAGAACCGTATTGAAGAAATTCGGATGCCGCAATGCCGGCTCACGCTATCCGCATGCTTCGTACGAAGCTGAATCGACATTCGCATCCATAGCATGGATGCAGACAAAGGCGTGGAAGTGGCAAACACGTCGGTCGTAGCGAGTGGCGAGACGTCGAAAGTGCTTCAATTTTGTTGAAACAGCGTTCGATGCGGTTGCGCTCGCGGTAGAGCGCTTTGTTGTGCCGAAAGCGTCTTTTTGCGACTGAGCTTCGACGGGATGACCGCTTTCATGCCGGGCGCCTTGACATGAGCGCGGATGGCGGTGCTGTCGTAAGCCTTGTCGGTAATGCCAGCATCACCTTCCACCTCGTGCAACAGCGCCTCGGCGGCGCGACTCTCGTGCAGCTGACCGCCAGTGAGCAGAAAGCGCAGGGGCCGGCCAAGCGCGTCGGCGAGCAGATGGATCTTGGTCGTCAATCCACCTCGGGAACGCCCCAAAGCCTCGTCCTCAGCACCCCCTTTTGGCGCCACCCTTGCCGGTGGTGGCCATGCTGGTGATCTGAGGCATGGCTGTTGAGTGCCAGGGGCGGAGATGCGGCGGTCTTTCGCGTCCTGGCCAGGCGCTAAGGTGCTTGCACAGCTCTATCAGGGTATCCCCTGACACCGATGCCGCGGAGTGCGAAGCTTCGGGTCTGCGATACCGGGGTTACTATGAGACTTGGAAGTACGTCGCTCCCGTTTAGAAGGCATAGGGTGCACAAGAGCCGCTAAGCTGACGGCGGCGATGTGGCCGTACCTGCCTATCCTTCGCGCCTTCGTCCTCTCCCAACGGCGGCCGGCCACCCCTGCCCAGCGGGAGCGCCTGATCCAGCGCATCGAGGCTGCCGTACGCTCAGTGAACTGAAGTGTTTCGTCGCGCGCGAGTCGGAGAGACCTGTCGAAGCGACTCGTCACCGTCCGCTAGGGTCATGAACGGCATCGTAATCGAGGTGCTGATCGGGACACCCATAAACGGACTGGCTCGTCGCAGCTCTCAAGACGCCAGCCTCGTGCCACGGGCGGTTACTGCATGACGCGCTCACACATTATCACTGCAGGATCACGGCAAAGCCGCAATATGGTTAATTTACCTTTTCAGTTTTTCCCGAATTTCCCAGCGCTTTCCACTAAGACTACCCAGTGTTACTGACCTAGATCTAGTCATTTACCCGTATGTGTCGGGGCTTATGTCCGTGGCATCTACGACACCGGTGTGTGGGAGCACCAAAAGAGGGAACCTCCAAACTGCTATCGCCGACTTACAGCAAGCGCGGGCGATGCCGCGATACTGGCATTTTGCAAACGATGCCACGTATGATTTCCGGCTGGCTGTCAAGGCAATCCGCCCGGCTGTCGCGCAACACCGCGTCTAGTCGCTTGAGCATCCCGTCGCGGCTAGCTCTGCTCGTTCTTGCCTTAACGCTGCCGCTCAATCTCGTCATCGCTGGGGCGATTTGGGGACTCGTCAACCGGGCCGACGAGGCACAACGGACGAGCCTGCTCTATGCTGCCCGATCGATCGCGGCCGGTGTCGACGCCACATTCGCCAAATACTTGGCACTGGCGGAGTCGTTGGCGCGTTCCCCATCGTTGCTTGATGATAGCCTTCACGACTTTGAGGTCGAGGCGCGCCGTGAATTCCCGGAAGGGAGACATATCTGGATTGTCGTTGCCGATGCGAATGGCCAACAGCTCGTAAATACAGGGGCCAAGCCATGGGAGCCTCTGCCACGCCGCAATCCGCTGGCGATCGAGGACCAAAAGCGCGCGGCTGCGACGAATGCGATTATCGTCTCAGACATCATGCGAAGTTCCAGCACGCACGATTGGGTCGCCAATATAGAACTGCCAATCTTCAAAAACGGTCAGCCTTTTCGAGGGTTAGCGCTTTGTATTGGACACAAGGAGTTCCGCCCGCTCCTCAGTGCAAATGAAATTCCAACGAATTGGCTTGCCGGCATCATGGACGGAGAAGGCCGATTTGTAACACGCGTGCCGCAAGGAATTACCCAGGTCGGTCAACTCGCCTCTGCAGGGTGGCGCGCGACCAAGCGCCGAACGGGCCTTTTTGAATATGCTTCCCTTGAGCGCGACATGCTCATCACCGCCAATGCCGTCCCGAGCATCGGCAACTGGACCGTCGGTGTCGCGGTCAAAAAGGCAGAACTGCAGGCGGCCGTTTGGAATACGGTGCGTTGGGCAACAATTCTGGGTGCTGGCCTCTCGGCCGTTAGTCTGTTGCTCGCCGCCATCATGGCGCGACAAATCACGCGACCAATTAACCAGCTGCGCCAGTCGTTTGCCGACATATCAGTTGAACCCACCATGCCCATCACAGTGGGGCCGCCCGAGATTATGGAGTTGCAGGACACGCTCTACCGGGTGGCGGTCGAGCGGCAAGAGTCAAGTCAGGCTCTAATGCGGACCCTGTCCAAGCTCGAGAATGAGATGGCCTTGCGTGAGGAAGCACAGTCTGCTCTCGCGCAATCGCAGCGGATGGAAGCCGTAGGCCAGCTCGCGGGCGGCATGGCGCATGATTTCAACAATGTTCTGATGGCCATCTTAGCTTATCTCGATGTGATCGGCCTGCGTAGTGCCGATGCGAAAATCCGCGAACCCCTGCAAGGTGCGATGGATGCGGTACAAATGGGGGCTAGCCTCAATCGTCGCCTGCTCTCATTTTCGCGCCAGAGCGGCGTCCAACTGGAGTGGCTCGATCTCAATGGTCGCGTCACTGATACAATCGAGTTACTGAGGCGAACGCTCGGCGATCAGGTAACTGTCATCTTAAATTGTTCGCCGCAGCCGTGTCCGACTTTGGCAAATGTTGGGGATGTCGACAATGCGATCCTCAATCTCGCAATCAATGCGCGCGACGCCATGCCCGATGGCGGCATCCTCACGATCGAAACCCGCCACGTCACGATTGATCAAGATGCCGCGGCACTCATCCCGAAGGCGCGGCTCGGAGACTTCGTCCGGCTGAGCGTGAGCGACACGGGGCAGGGCATGAGCCCCGAAGTACGCAAACGTGCGATGGAGCCCTTCTTCACAACTAAGGAACAGGGCGAAGGCACGGGGCTTGGCCTCGCTACCGTGTATGGCACCGTCCAGCAGGCCTCGGGTTTCGTCTCAATTGAAAGCTGTGTGGGCAAGGGTACCGCCGTTCATTTGTACTTCCCCAAGACTGAAACGGCGGCGAATCAGGTTCTTGCAAGCGTGCCTGCGGGCGAAGCGCCGTTCGGCGACGGTGAGCGTATCTTGGTTGTCGAAGACAATGACAAAGTCCGAGAGGCAACGGTCAGTCGGTTGGAATCCCTCGGCTATGCTGTCCTCCCAACGCGGACAGGACCTGAGGCGATCAAACTTCTTGCATCCGGTGAACCCATTGACCTTGTGTTCAGTGACATCGTGATGCCAGGCCAAATGACGGGCTACGACGTCGCGGAGTGGATTCGCGCAAAAAGGCCCAACCTGAAGGTGGTGCTGACCTCGGCACACAGCAATATGCCACTCGCGGCGAGCAAGGCCGTGCGCAAGATCAGGGTGCTCGGCAAGCCCTACACGCGCGAACAACTTGCTCACGCCTTCCGAGAAGTCCTACACGGCTAAGACAAGACAATGGCCAATTAGCCTCAACATGTCCGCCACTACCAGCGCAACCAAGCCCTATCAAACTGGGACGGATGTCCCGACGGAGTGCACAAGCTACGCGGCAGCACTAATTTCCACGGTCAAGAGAGCTGTGAGACTCCTCAGGATCAAGAGCAGCTTCGCATCCGGGTTCCAGAGACCCTCAAGGGACACATTTCAATCTACGCTGGTGACAGCGCCACCAAGCTTGCGGCAGCGTCGGACTGCGCTCGTGCTCGTAGTGCTTCAGCTCGTGGCCTGTGCAATTGTGGCGCCCTTTCCAGCACACTTGCCGCGAATGGATAGCTTCGTCCCCGCCATTTTGGCCATAATACTCGTCGCCGATTTTATCACTGCTGTTCTGTTGTTCAGTCAAACAAGCGTAGTCGCCTCACGAGCAATCCTGATCCTCGCCAACGGTTATCTGTTTTCCGCCCTAATTGCCATTCCGCATGCGCTCACCTTTCCGGGTTCTTTTGCACCGAAAGGCCTTCTTGGTGCGGGGGTTCAGAGCAGCGGATGGCTCAATGTCTTCTGGCATCTTGGCTTTCTCGCTTCTGTGGCCGGTTATGCCTGGTTGAAGGACGCAGAGCATAGGCACGGTGCCGTCCGCCCTTCGACGCCAGCTACGTTTTTCTGGAGCCTGGTGATCCAAATCAGCGTGGTTTGCGCACTTACCTGGGGCGTCACGGCGGGTGACAGATTTATGCCGCGATTATTTTTTGATGATCTTACTAGTGCTCCGGGGGTGCACTACGCCGCTGGTCTGCTGGTGCTGATCTCTGTGCTTGTACTGTTGCTCATGTGGGGGCGTCGAACGGCGGTACTGGATCTTTGGCTCATCGTCACAATCTGCATGATGATTTCTGAAATGGCGTTGGTGACGTTCGGGTTGACGGCTCGCTTTTATGTCGGCTGGTATGTCAGCCGTACATTAGCGATGGCTATTTCAATGGTCGTTATGATTGCCTTGCTGGCGGAAGCGATGCGGTTACATGGCGAAGTTTTAAAGGCAAACATTTTGCTTCGACGCGAACGAGATCACACGAAGCTGCTCATTTCGGAACTCGACCACCGGGTCAAAAATGTTCTCGCGTCGGTTTCTGCAATCGCCATTCGCACGCAAGAATCGAGCCGAACCATGAGTGAGTATGTAGCCGCGCTCAACGGTCGGATAAAATCAATGGCCATTACCCATGAGCTGTTGAGTGGTCGGCGTTGGCGGGGCGTGTCACTTACGCAACTTATACATCGCGAGCTGGCACCTTATGCCGCTGACGGCAATACCCGGATCGTCGGACCCGATGTCATCCTCGATGGTGAGGCTGCGCAGGTGATTGCTTTGGCCATTCACGAACTCGCCACGAATGCGGCCAAGTATGGCGCACTATCCGTCAAATCCGGTCGCGTCGCAGTGTTGTGGAGCCTTAAGGCTGAGGGGCATGAGGAGAGCCGGCTATGCATCGATTGGGAGGAAAACGGTGGCCCACAGGTCGTGCCGCCTACGAGATCTGGGCTTGGTACGGGTATAATATGTGAGGTGATACCTTATGAGCTCGGCGGCAATGTTGATCGCGTGTACCGTTTGGAAGGAGTCCGCTGCAAGCTCGAAATTCCAGCGATCTGGCTTAATGGCAGCAAACGACAAGACTCGGGATCTTCGGTCGACCCCATAGTGCGATGAGCCGTTTATCGGCATCTCCAAATGCCGCTTGCTGCCAAATGAGACACGCACACCGCGGCAAGCCGCTCGGGATGAGGCCCTCACCTATACCCTCGTAGCTCTGCGTAACGGCGAGACTGGTCTGCGGTAAGCAGCTCGGCCGTCGTCAGGTGGTACTTGAGGTGCAGCGCCCGCAGCAGGCCCTGTTGGTTACCAATTACGGTGCGTCGGGCGTTCGGCGGTGATGCGGCGATCCTTGAAGGCGCGATCAAGCGCAGTTTCGGCACATCGCATCGTATAGCCCTTGCACCTGACGGCGCTGGTCGGGGCTGAGACCCAGACGGTCAGCCAATTCCAACACATGTAAGGGACCAGGGTAGCCGTTCAATTCCGCAAACCGGGACTTCGGCGACGGGTTCACGCCGGCCGGTAGATCTGCGCCACCGCGCCCCCCGGAAAGGCCCTCGAGCTCATCAGCTTGAGAGGCATCGGCGCGGCGAGTTCGGAGAACAGCGGCAGTCCTTTGCCCAGCGCCACGGGGTGCACCCCCAGGACGAACAGGTCGACCAGTCCCTGGGCGACGAGACTGCGAGCGAAGCTGACACCACCGTGGGCGATGATCGGCTTACCCTCCTGGGCTTTTAAGGTCGCGATTTCCTCCGCCAGATCACCGCTCGCCACATAGGCCTCCGCCCAACTCCCTGCGCCGGGCTGCCGCGCCGCAGGCTGGCCGGCCCCCGCATTGGCGCGGGCGTCATTGAGCGCCGCGGTGTTCGCATTCCTGAGGATTGCCAGCCCCTGTCGCGAGAAGACGGCTTTCGGGATCTGGTTCATCGGCGGCGCGAACACATCGGTGGAGGTCGGCCAGTAGGGGGCCATGGCAAGGAAGCTGCGGCTGCCCATAATGTGGAGGCTGGCGTTCCATGTGGTCTCTACGGCCCAAGCCTTTGCCTCTTGATCGGCGCCGAACATCCATTTGTTTGCGCCATCCAGATCACTCACAAAGCCGTCGACGGACATGGACATCTTCAAGATCAGGTCTCTCACGGCTTTCTCCTCATTGCGGTCCTCGTCCAAGGACGGGCCAGATCGACAAGTTCCGACGGCTCGCGATCATTTTTTTGCCGCGTCCCTTCTGGCGTCGCCACCTGCCCTCGGCCTTCAGGAGGCGCTATCAGAGTCAGGTCTTTTCGGCTTGGGCCCGCTCCCCAGGACGGCGCGGAGGGATGGCTCAGCTGATCTTGGGTAGCCTGTAGCAGGAGACACCCGCCGAGGTCTGCGAGTTGGATTTGAGGAGATGGAGTACGGCCTCGCGTCGCGTCCGTGATCTGGTGACCCAACTGGCCGTTGGGGGCCGATCTGAGGATGTGATCGAACGCGCCGCTATCCATAATGGCCAGGAGCGATCTGCTCCCTACGAGGGCCGGATACGAAGGCAAGACCCGTCGCTGCCGCTCACAGGATCCGGCTTGCAACGCACGGCCGGTCTATACAGTGGCGTCACCAAGTGCCATCCCCTTGGCTCGCAGGCTGGTCGAGCCTCTCAAGACCGGACACAATCATCGGGCGGAGGTGCTTCTCTGTGTGCCAAAAAAGACGTGCAACCCGCTTCGCACATCGACTTCGCCCCCAGCGACATAGCTAAAGTGTGATATCGTGGGGCCAATGCCTTTGGGCCGACAGATGGTCGCGGCCACGTTCGTGCACGCTTCGAGCGCTGACGCTGTAAAGATGGTGCGCCGAAGTCGAGCGCCACCGTGGCGTTGCCCTCCACGGCCGCGCCTTGAAATAGAGCGACATGGAGGGTCCGCGAACCGATGACGCGATTGCGAGTTTCGCTCATGGCCGGTCTGCTCCTGATCGGCCTGGCCGCCCCGGCGGCAGCCGCGCCTGAGGGCACGATGACGTGGGGCGTGCACATCACGCTGGCGTCCCGCTGGCTCGATCCCGCGGAGACCGAGGGCATAATCACGCCGTTCATGGTGCTCTATGCACTTCACGATGCACTCGTGAAGCCAATGCCGGCGGGGATTAACACCGCGAGCCTGGCAGAATCGTGGAGTCAGTCGCAGGATGGGCTCACGTACGAATTCGTGCTCCGCAAGGGGATCAAATTCCACAACGGCGAGCCGATCACGGCCGAGGACGTGAAGTTTTCGTTCGAGCGCTATCGGGGTAGCGGCGCCACACTCCTCAAGGAGCGAGTGCGCGAGGTTCAGATCGTCGAGCCTGAGCGCGTGCGCTTTGTCCTCAAGGAACCGTGGCCCGACTTCATGACGTTCTACGGCACCTCGGCGACGGGGGCCGGTTGGATCGTGCCCAAGAAGTACGTGGAGAAGGTCGGCGACGACGGCTTCAAAAAGGCGCCAGTCGGCGCCGGCCCTTACCGGTTCGTTAGCTTCAACCCCGGCGTCGAGCTCGTGCTCGAGGCCTACGAAGGGTACTGGCGCAAGACGCCGATCATCAAGCGGCTGGTGCTGCGTAGCATCCCGGAGGAGACGACACGAGCCGCCGCGCTCAAGGTGGGCGAGGTTGACATCGCCTACCTGCTGAGCGGCCCCGTGGCCGAGGATATCCAGCGAACGCCGGGGTTCAAGCTCGTCGCGCCGAAGGAGTCACCGGCCGTCTTCTGGATCGATCTGCCGGACCAGTGGGACCCGAAATCGCCGTGGCACGACCAGCGCGTGCGTCGGGCGCTCAGCTACGCCATCGACCGAAACTCGCTCAACCAAGCCGAGACGCTCGGCTTCTCGAAGCCGACGGGGTCGCTGATCCCGCGCGCGCTCGAGTTTTCGCGATGGTTCGATCCCGATCCCTACGATCCGACGCGCGCGCGCAAGCTCCTGGCCGAGGCCGGTTACCCGAACGGGTTCGACGCCGGCGACTTCTACCCGTGGCCGCCCTACTTCGCGATGGGCGAGGCGCTCGCCGGCTACATGCAGGCCATCGGCATCAAGACTCGGATCAAGACCATGGAGCGTGCTGCCATGACGGCCGCATGGCGCGAGCGGAAGCTCAAAAACATGATCGTCGGTATTACCGGCGCTGGTGGCAACGCTGCCACGCGCCTCGAGGCGTACGTGAGCAAGGGTGGGGTCTACACCTCCGGCGTGATTCCCGAGGTCGAGAACCTCTTCCAGCGTCAGGCGCGCGAGCTCGACCCGAAGAATCGGGAGGCGCTGCTGCACCAGATCCAAGAGATCCTTCACGATCGCCTGACCCACGTGCCCATCTACGAGCTCGCGTTCATCTGGGGCGTCAGTCCGCGGGTGGAGGAGCCCGGGATCAACCTGATCCGAAGCTACTCCTACTCGGCGCCATACGAGGATCTCAGGCTCAAGCATCCGTGACAATTGCCGCGCGGAGACCCGGGCGCCAGCACCAGATGCAATGTCAGACTCGAGCGCAGCAAGCTTATCGCAAGGACCTTGCCTGCGCCGTTGGGTGACCCCCAGAAAGCTGCCGCTCGAGACCGCAACTCGAGTTTTGGCCGCCTAGCGGCAGAAGCTCTTCGCCGCTTGCCGGCGAGCATCCGAAATCTATCCGGCGCAATTCATACTCGGCGCCTGCGTCTTGCAGTGCGATCTGCGACGCAAGCGAGCAGGGCGTAGTACGGGGTGATCATGGTGGCGGCGTGTTCGTGGCGCTGTCAGCTTAAGTTGACCGATTGCCTGTCCGTTCGCCAGTGGGTCTTGGCCGCGTGGAAACACACACACCCAGGGGCAGATTGCCCCGCGACAGGCGTGGTCACGGGCCGGTCCCGCCGCTTCGGCTGCCGCTTAGAAAGCCGACCATATTCGTGAGCCCTCGCCGCCAACTGCGAGGCGGATTGTTGAGGCTGTCAGTCGATCTTCAACCCAAGAGCGTTGACGACCGGCGTCCAGAGGGCAACATCGGCGGCCAAAGATTGCCGAAATTTTTCCGGGTTTGAATCGATGGTGGGTTCAATACCCGCATCGACTAGCATCTGCCTGTACGCCGCTTCGGCGGTCGCTGTACGCGTCGCATGGGCAATCTGCTCGATAATGTCAGTCGGTGTCCCGGCTGGCGCAAGCAACCCAATGGAGCCTATGACGACCAAGCCAGGGAAATCCTGTTCGGCCGCCGTTGGAAGCTCAGGCGCGGCGACCAGCCGCCTGGGGCTCGTTACGGCAAGTACCCGCATCTTCCCCGACCGGTGCAATTCAAACACCTGTCCTGTTACCCCGGGCACACCCATCTGAATATGCCCGCCGATCAGGTCGGTGATTTGCGGGCCAGTGCCCCGATAAGCCACGGGTGCGATCTCAGGTGTTCGCGCGAGCGATTTGAAGAGCTCGCCGGTCAGATGCTGGATCGAGCCAACACCGGCATGCCCATACGACAGCTTGCCCGGATTGGTGCGCGCATAAGCGATGAGCTCGTTCAGGTTTTGAACCGGAACCGCGGGATGTACAGCAATGCAGAGAAAATTGCCGGCGATGCCCGCTATCGGATCTAAGTCCTTAACAGGGTCATAGAGGAGTTTGCGCTTGACTAGAGCTTCGTTGACATGCGGCAGCGTGCCGCCGAGCAGGAGCGAGTAGCCATCAGGCTGCGCGCGTGCGACAGCGGCCGCACCCAGGGAACCGCCGCCACCCCCTACATTTTCAACTACCACCGTGCCGAGGCTGGCCTTCACCTTGTCGGCCCACGGGCGACCGACGAAGTCGAATGCACCACCCGGTGGAAACGGAATCACAAGGCGAATCGTTCGCGTCGGATAAGTCTGTGCGCGTGTGGTTCGGGAGGCGGTCGGCAGCGCGGCAGCGCCCGCTGCAAAATGCAGGAAGCGTCGGCGGGAGACCTTCATGGACTGCCTTTCTGGATCTCTCAACTTCGCGCGAGGATGACTTCGCGCGCAGTCACTCGCCCAGCGAAATTGACCGGGAACATTAGAATATCTCAGTTCTCAGCTGTTCTCGCTTGCAGCAACCAGAAAATTATTGCGTCAGGTATATAGCGCGGATGGCTGCCGATCGGGAGCAGGTCGGTCTGGTCAAGCTCGGCCGCCACGAGCAAGCCGGCCCTGCGTCACCGTCGCGTCGGCTGACCTCTCGATTCCTGGATGCGGTCGCGTGCGGCTGCTCAAGCGGCCGCCATATGCCAGGCTGAAACCTGGATCATTGATGTCGCCGTCAAGTGAGCCGCCGGAAAGCGGACCCAACCTAATGCATGGTGCGGGCGAACGGTATCGCGTAGGCTAAACCGCCCAGAAACGTGGAGGTTTCGGTTCGGTATTGGGCGTGCCGCTGCTACGCGAGGGCAGGCCCATTGACCGCCGCGCGCCTCTGTCAGTCGAGGCATGCGCCCGTTCGCCTGCTACGGGACGATGGTGCCTATCACATCGCCGCAAGTCAGATCCCCGATCCCGAGCTCCTTGAACTGTTGCAGGCCAATCCGTTCCACCCGGGGCTCGGTTGCGGGCCGCGCCGCGCTCAAAGGCTTGCCTGAACATGTCCCCGATCTCGCGGCCGATCCCCTCATTAGTGGCTTCCAGAGGAGGATCAGCAACAAGGTGCGCGCCGCGCTCTCCGTCCCCCTCAAGCGAGAGGGTGTTGTCGTGGGACTCATCTCGGTGTGGCACAATCGCGTTCAGCCGTTTACGCAACGCCAGATCGGTCTCGTCTCGACATTCGCCGATCAGGCAGTCATCGCTATCAACAACGTCGGTCTTTTTGAGGAAGTGCAGGCACGCAATCGCGATCTCACTGCCTTGCGCGAGGTTGGACGCACGGTCAGCTCGACGCTCGATCTCAAGGTGGCCCTGAAATCCATGGTCGACCGTGCAGTCGAGCTCTCCACCACTGATGGCGGCTCAATCTTCTATTACCGTCCGGAAATCGGACGGTTTGAGCTGAGCGAGACGGCGGGACTCGAGGAGGAGGTGGTAGCGCGCTTCCGCATGCTCGATATGCTAACCGGCCAAACCGGCATGGGCGAGGCGATTGCCAAGCGGCGACCTGGCGGCGATGCAGCGACTCACGACGCGCTGCCTCGCCGCCGAGTCGCCGAAGCAATTCGAGATCGGTCAGTTCAGCGAGCGCTGGCCTCTGTGGCGGTCGCTCGCGCTCGTCCACGAACCTCAAGTTACTGAAGGCGGAGGCAGCTCTCAGATCTGGTAGTCGGGGTCGACCGAGCCCGCTTCGGCGGAGTCGCCGCCCTTCTGACTCACGTTGAGGCGCGGCGGCTCGATCTGGATGCGCGAGTACGGCGGCACCGACTGGTGCAGCCAGACGTTGCCGCCGATCACCGAACCTTCGCCGATCACGGTGGTACCGCCAAGGATGGTGGCGTTCGCGTAGATCGTGACGTCGTCCTCGACCGTCGGGTGGCGCTTCTTGCCGCTGTCGTTGCGGCCCTGTTTGTTCGAGAACGCCACCAGGCCGACGCCATGGTACATCTTCACGCGGTTCCCGATCACGGCGGTCTCGCCGATCACCACGCCGGTGCCGTGGTCGATGAAGAAATGGGAGCCGATCGTCGCGCCCGGGTGGATGTCGATGCCGGTCTTGCTCTTCGCGTGTTCCGACATGATGCGCGCGGCCACCGGGGCGCCGAGCTCGTACAGCACGTGGGCGATACGGTAGGTGGAGACCGCGTAGGCCGATGGGTAGGCCGCGATCACCTCGGCGTATGACTTCGCCGCGGGGTCGGCCTTGAAGGCCGCCTCGACGTCCATGCCCACAAAGTGGCGGACCTCGGGCAGCCGCTCGACGAACGCCGACGCCGTGCCCGAGCCGACCAGGCCCGACAATAGCCCGTGCACGACCTCGAGGTCGGAGTTCAGGCGTTCGAGCGGCGTGCGCTCGAACACGATCGAGCGCAGGTTCTCAAGCACGTCGATCACACGGCCTGTGTCGGGGCACGCCTGTCGCCGCGCTTCGCTCACCGGATCGTTCTGGTCGCGCTTGCTGGCCAGATGTTGGGCGATCGTCTCCGTCAGGTTCGACACGTCTCGGACTCCCTGCCGCCTTCGATCCCCCACCGGGTCCGGAGGTTACTCGGGAGCTTCCGGCTTGCCCAGCAGGATCCGTCACAGTGCCGCATGTCGTTGACGCGTCGCAAGGGCTGACGCGAGCTGACCGGCAATGGCCGGTATATTCCGGATGATCCTAGGCAAACCCGTCGCGCCCGTTTCGCAATTCTGCAAGGCCATGCGTTCTCGGAAGCGTGAGGGTCGGCTAACACGCCGACGTCCAGTCGCTTTGGCAAAAGTTCACACACACGTTGGCCGAGCGAACATACCGCTTGGGATCAAAGGCGGCACGAACCTCGTGTCTGTCTTCGCGGCGAAGGAGCCATTGACGGATTGCCGATGGGTGAAACGTGCCAGTTGCCGATACCGATCTAAGTGGTAGCCTCAGCGCATGTTGGAGGCCGAACTCTTGACGGTGGAACAGGTGTTTCAGCTGCAAGGCATTGGATTGACAGTGTTGCCTGACTTCTCGGTCCCGGAGGTGGGCTGGAAGAATGGCGCTCACCGAGTGCGCATAGTGAAACCCAATGGCGAGGAACTCGAAGCCGACGCCGACATCCGTGCCTCGCATTTCAAACTTCGCGATCCATCTGCACCGCTCGACAAACATTGGCGTGTGGTCATTTCGTTTCCTTCCCTGAGGAAAGACGGCCTGCCGGTGGGGGGTACGATACTGTGCGACCGCACAGTGGCGGCGAGACTTTTGCAGTGAACCTCTTCAGATCGCTCCGGATCACAAGCACGCACCCCCGCCGCCACGCAGGGTCCGCAGAAATTCCTATAGACCGGAGATGATTTTCAGAACAGCCGCAGCTTCGCAATTGATCGATGCAAGGGCAGCGGTTATCCGGTGCATACATGGAGAGTGACCCCATGCTGTACCACGGCCGGCCCGGAACCGAATACGACGCCACGTTCTGGCAGGCGCTCCACAGCCTCCAGGACCGCATCTGGCCACAGATGTCGGCCCGCATAGAGGTCGCGCGGCAGCTCGGCGTGCACTGGGAAACCGAGACCACGCCGTTTGCGTGGATCGAGGATGGGCGCGCGCTGGCGCACGTCGGTGTCATCGCTCACCCGCTGCGCCTGCTGGGAGAGGACCGCGTAGTGGCCGGAATCCACGCCGTGTGCGTCGATCCCGAGGCGCGCGGGCGCGGGCTGGGACGGCGGTGCATGGAGGCAGCCCTCGCCTGGATCGATGAGCGTTTTGATCTCGCCAAGCTCTCGACCGCCATCCCGGCCTTTTACGGCCGCTGGGGCTTCTCGGTGTTACCTACCCACCAATTCATTGCTCAACACTGCGGTGGCGGCGGTACGGCGCGGTCGGCGATACTCGACGACACAGTGCGCATACGCGCGCTGCTCTCCGCGCGCACGCCAGCCTCTGACATCTATGCCACCCGCGATCCCGGCTGGCTGCCGATCATCGACCTGGCGCTGCAGGGTCGCCTGCCGGGCGGCGTGCTAGTGGTCGCGGAACGAGACTTCCTCATCGTGGCGCGCCAGCAACGGGATACCTTGCTGCTGGATGATGTGGTTGGGCCCGAGCTACCCAGACTGGAGGAGGTCCTGGCCGCGGTCCCATTCCGCTTCGAGCGGGTTATCTACGGCTTCACGCCTGACCGGCTGGACCCAAATGCGCGCCCTGAACCAACCCCACACGAGGATGGGGTGCTGCTGGTCCGGGGTTCCTGGCCAAAGCTGCCACCCTT
>Ga0075434_100001138_pt1 | contig 21917 bp, 22 predicted proteins | sample RhiMethybrSRZTD3_FD_75298 | JGI IMG/M metagenome (GOLD analysis project Ga0075434, IMG submission 75298) | Populus rhizosphere microbial communities from Tennessee, USA - Rhizosphere MetaG P. TD hybrid SRZTD3 | ecosystem: Host-associated > Plants > Roots > Rhizosphere > Soil | place: USA... | reverse complement strand
TCTAGCTGCTCCTTGAGATCGAAGCCGGAGGAAAAGGTGGCGCCGGCACCGCGCACGACGAGGGCGCGCACGTCGCCATCGGCCTCGAGGGCGTCGAGGGCTTGCCCAATCTCGCTGAGCATCGCCTGGCTCAACGCATTCGCGCGCGCCGGCCGATTGAGCGTGATGCGCGCGACGCCGTGGGCCTGCTCGACCAGAATGGTCTCGAATTGCACCTCACGCCCTCCGCCGTGCTCATGCCAGGGGCCTGGCGCGCTAGCGACCGGTGTCCGCGCGCATCCGCTCCAGCGCCTTCAAGGCTTGAAAAGCATTGACACGGCCCACGCCGAAATCCTCGTCGCGGCCCTCGGGCCCCAGATCTTCGGCGCCGGCCGTCATCAGCTCGACGACAGCTCTCATATCCAATTCACGATTGCGTTCGAGCAAGAGCGCAACGATGCCGCTGACATAGGCCGTGGCGAAGGACGTGCCGGAAAGGTAGGAGTGCTTGCCCTTCTCGACGGGGGCCAGGATGTCGACCCCGGGAGCGGCAAAGGCGATGTAGCTGCCGCGATTGGCCGCAGCGTAGCGCTGATCCTTGGCATCGACTGCCGTGACGGCAATGACCTCGGGATAGGCGGCGGGGTAGGCGGGGGCCGCCTGCGGCCCGTTATTGCCGGCCGCGGCCACGGCCACCACGCCAAGGGCAGCCGCGGACTTGAGGGCAATATGCAGGGCGTCCTCCTTGGGGCCGACAAAGCTCAAGTTGAGGACGTTGGCCTTGTTCTCGACGGCCCATTCGATCGCGCGCAGCAAGGTCCAGGAGGTGGTTTCGGCCGCCTCCCCGGCATTGCGCACCCGAAAGGCGCGCACCGCCAGGATGCTGGCTTGCGGTGCGGCCCCGGCCATGACGCCTTGTGCGCGGATGATGCCGGCCACCGCGGTGCCATGGAAGCCGACACCGCGATCGGGTGTGCCCACCGCATCAAAGGATTGCGCAACGGCGCCCGCCAGATCCGGGTGGGTCTGGTCGATGGCAGAATCGATGACGGCAACGACGACGTCGCGCCCGCGCGCGAGCTCGTGCGCCTGCGGCAACGCCATCTTCTCCAGGGCATACTGCGGCAGGACGGCTTGCGGGGTGTCCGTCGCTGCCTGCGCGCGGTAGCGGAAATTGGCCTGCACCAGCCGCACCCGCGGGTCGCTGCGCAAGGCGGCCATCACCTGCGTCAGGGAGCGGTGGCCGCGTAGCTCATAAAGCTCGCAGCGTCCGTTAAGAAGCTCCATGCGCTGGGATTGCTTCCGCTCAAGTCCGTGTCGGCGCGCCAGCTCGTTGGCAAGATCGTTCGACTGGTCCTGGTCCACGACGATCACCAGCTCGCGCGGAACCGATTGGGATTGGGCCAGCGGCGACGCCGAAGGCCGCTCGGCGCGATGCGGCAGCGTGCCGGGATCCCCCTCGCTGCCGGAAGGTGGAATGGGAATGGTAAGCAGGGGTGGCCGATGCGGTCTGCCCACGCGCCTGCCCGGCCTGTCGCGGCCTTCGCGTCCCGGCCTCGCCGCCGTGCCGGGGTTGCGATCCGCGCGGCCTGCCGAAGCCTTGGCGGCTTTCAGCGCGGCAAATCGGCCGGGCTTCAGCGCTTCGGCGGCCGCTGCCGGCAGCAGGCTCGAGGCCAACAGCGCGATGACGCCGAGGGCCAGGCGCGATCGAGCCCGGCGCGGGCCCGAGGGGCCCAGCAGCACGGATGCGGGAAGGCGAAACGACATGGCCGCTCACTCCTTGGCCGGCAACACCAGACGCACCACGTCGCGCCGCTCCGCAAGGCGACGTCGCAGCGCTTCTTCCGCGCTCGGCGAGGCCTCGCCCGTGCGCAGCTGGATACGGTAGATGCCGCCGGGTTTCGGTCCATCGACGATGCGGGCATCGACGTCCTGCAATAAACCGGTGACGGCTGCGCTCGAGGCCGCATCGGTGAAGGCAATAAAGAAGGATGGCCCGCCGGCGCTGCCGTCGCGACCCGCTGCGGTCTGATAGGCCCCGTCATTCGCCTTCAGCATAAAGGCCCCGATGGCGACGCCCTGTGCCAGCAGCAGCACGGCCGCGACGTAGGCAGCAAAACGCACCGACCGCGGCGCCGATTGGCTGAAAAGGAGCGCCACCGCGCGCAAACCCTCGCCATCTAGCAGCCGTCGCCAAAGGTGCGGGCGGTCTACTGGCAGGCTCGCCAGCAGCCGGTCGAGGGCTCCCGCCGGAGTGGTTGGCAATGCCTCGTTGGCCATGATCGTCTCGTGCCGCTCCTCGCGGATCAGGTCCAACTGGCGGCGGACCTCGGGGTGGTGGGCAAGATAGCGCTCCACCCGATCGCGATCGGTCGCATCGAGGGTGCCGCCGACATACCAGGGCAGCAGCATCTCGATCTCTTCGCGCTCGGAGAATGTCGTCTCGTCTTCGCTCATGGCCAACCTCGGTCCACCCCCGCGGTTTTCAACAGCTCCGACATCCGCTTGCGGGCATAAAACATGCGCGTCTTTACCGTGCTCTCAGGTATGCCCACAATGCTGCTCACCTCGCCGATCGACATCTCGTGATAGTAAACGAGGTCGATGACCTCCCGGTGCTCGGGCGACAAGGCCTCAAGGCAGCGGCGCAGGAGCGACGCCTTGTCGGTCTTCTGCAGCTGCACTTCCGGGTCATCCTCGGCATCGGCGATTTCGGCGGCTTCCTCCTCGTTCCAGCTCTGCTCCCTGCGCCGGCGCAAGCTGCTGACGGCGCGATGATGCGCGATCGACAAGAGCCAGGTCGCCGCGCTCGACTTGCCTTCGAAGCTGGCGGCATGGCGCCAGGCCTCCATAAATACCTCGTTGGTCAGCTCCTCGGCGATCGCCTCCTGGCGCACGAGGCGCAACAGGAAGCGAAACACCCGGGCCTGATGTCGCGCGTACAACCCGCGCAGGGCCGCCTGATCCTGGGCGGCGATGCGCGTGATGAGTTGCGCATCCTGCGCCTTTTGCATCGCGGCGCCGCCAGGCGTCTGGCACTCCTTTGGTCGCTCGGACATGTTCAAAGGTTCATGCACTTTGCAAAAAAAAGCATTTGCCAGGCCTACTCGAGCCACGGCGCCCATTTCGACCGCTTAGGTTAGCACGCGCAGGCAAGCTTGGGGCTACCGCCGCCATTGACCGCCCGAACGCCGCCCCCCGGGTCGACAGCAATTCTTTTGGGTGGCTTTGAACCTTTTTCGTCGCCGCCGCGACTAGAGGGCACACGGTCGGCACAGCCCGGCCGACACTCAAACCCTAGGAGTTCGCAGTCATGACCTCGTCCCAGCTTCGCGTTTGCAAGACATCTGCCCTGATCCTCGGCGCTGCCGTTCTGCTGACCGGGCCCTTGAGCTCTATCGCGCTGGCGCATGGCCATCATCATCACCGCCATGGCGTGCGCATCCTGATCGGTGGCGGCCCTGGCATCTACGGTTATGGCGGCTCCTGCCGCTGGCTGAAGCTGCGCGCCCTTGAAACTGGAAGCCCGTACTGGTGGAAGCGCTACCGCTTCTGCATGTACGGTTGAGCGAGGCTGGGCCGTTGGCTCGATCGGTTCATCGCTCGCCGCCCCGTTGCCGCTCCCCCGTCGCGGCAGCGGGGCGCACCCCTGTTCTTTGTCCCCCGCGCGCATCGCGAGCCCGCGTCGAAGCGGCCGGGCCTGTGTGGCCTAGACGACCCCATTGCTCGTCGCGGCGCTTGCCCCCCGGCATGTTTCTCGCGAGCTCGTGCGCTGCGGCAACCCGGGTGCTGTTCATGTGCTGGGCGACGTCATTCGCGGCGGTATGGCATTTTGCTGCGTCCATCGCCTGCAGGGGTGGCTGCAGGCGGTGGCATTTGCCGCGGCCAAGGCTTGAGGAGGGCGTTGCTTCTTCGCCTGGGGCGCGGCAGGCACGTCTGCGAACGGCTCCGCCGCCTAGGGCTGCCCGCGCCTTGACCAGCGTAGCGAGGGCCGTTGCGCGTCGCTCGGGCTGCCAAGCGAGCCGGTTAGCGCCCAGCGCGGGGATTGGTGCATAATCCCGCGGTGGGCGCCGCTTCAGGCAACCGACCCGATCGGAGGGGTAGCAATGGGCAAAATTGTTCTGGTGCCGCCGTCGGCGGACGCAGGCACGATTGCGCGCGACTTGGCGCCGGGCGGCTTCGAACTGACGCTGCTGTCGCACACGGCCCCAGAGTTCGAGGCGGCGCTGGCGGGCATGGACTACATGGTGTGCTATCCCAACGTCGCGATGCCGGATGCCTTCTACCGCGCCGCCCCGCGGCTGAAACTCGTGCAGCTGCTGAGCGCAGGCTACGACAATGTCGACCTGGAGGCGGCACGGCGCGCCAAGGTCCCCGTGTGCAACAATGGTGGCGCCAATGCCACCTCGGTGGCCGAGCACAGCCTGATGCTGATGCTTGCCGTGGCGCGCAAAGTGATTTGGCAGCATGGCAATGTGTCAGCCGGACGTTGGCGGGGCAATGGACCGGCACCGCGCATGTATGAGCTCAACGGCAAAACGCTGGGTATCGTCGGTTTCGGCACCATCGGCAAAAAGACGGCGCGGCTGGCACAGGCGTTCGGCATGAGGGTGCAGTATTACGACATCAGGCGCCTGCGCGAGGAGGTGGAGGATGCCCTCGGCGTGCGCTTCCGCCTGCTGCGCGAACTGCTCAAGACATCGGACGTTGTTTCTCTGCATGTGCCCCTCAATTCCTCTACCCGCGCAATGATCGGGGCTGAGGAATTGGCCCTAATGCAGCCGCTGGCGATTTTGATCAATACGGCGCGCGGCCCCGTGGTCGACGAAGAGGCGCTGTTGCAAACCCTGAGCGCGGGCCGGCTGTTCGGCGCGGGCCTGGACGTCTTTGCCCAAGAACCGCCGCCGTCGCAGCATCCGCTGCTGAAGCTCGATAACGTCGTTCTCACCGCACATTTTGCCGGGCCGACCTGGGACAATCATGTAGCGCGTTTTCGCAACGCCTTCGACAACATTGAGCGTGTTGCGCGTGGCGAGGCGCCGCTCTGGCTCGTGCCCGAGCTTGCCGGCTGAGCCCTTGACCCGGGCGGCGGCGGCCTTCACGCTTGCGCCAGAGCCAGGGAAGCGCCGGAGGGAGGGACATGCGGGAGGGGCAGCAGGCGGCAGCCGATACCGACCTGCCGCTGCGCGGCATCCGCATTCTCGATGTCGCCTCCTTCATAGCTGCCCCGGTGGCGGCGACGGTGCTCGGCGACTATGGTGCCGATGTCATCAAGGTGGAACCCGTGCTCGACGGCGATCCCAATCGGCTGATCTCGGTGCTTTCGCCCGGCTATCCCAAATGTTCCGTCAACTATCCCTGGCACCTTGATTCGCGCGGCAAGCGCTCGCTGGCGATCGATCTGAAGAACGTTCGGGCGCGCGCGCTCTTCGATCGCGTGATTGCCTCGGCCGATGTTCTGATTACAAATTATCCTGCCAGCTCCCGCCGACGCCTGCGCCTTACCTACGAGGACGTGGCGAAGGTCAATGCGCGCTTGATCTACGCTTCGCTCACCGGTTATGGCGAAAGTGGGCCCGAGGCCGATCAGATGGGATTCGACATCAACGCCTATTTTGCGCGCTCGGGCATTTACGATGGCTCGCGCTACGATGACGCCGTTCCCGGCGTCAGTATGCCCGCCCAGGGTGATCGCCCCGCCGGCGTCGCGCTCGCCGCCGGCATCATGATTGCGCTTTGGCAGCGCGAACGCACCGGGCGCGGCAGCAAAGTCGCAAGCTCGCTGTTGGCCAATGGCATGTGGGCCAATGCCAATGCAATCCAAGCCGCCTTGCTGGGTGCCGCTTTACCGCAGCGGCCCCCGCCCGAGCGGCCGCGCAGTGCCCTTTCCAACGTCTATCGGACCCAGGACGAGCGCTGGTTTCAATTGACGCTGGTACGGGAAGATCGCGACTGGCCCGCGCTTTGCCGCGCCGTCGGGCGCGCAGATCTCTTGCAGGATACGCGCTTTGCCGACACGCCCAGCCGGCGCCGCCATGCCTCCGCGCTGGCAGCCGCCCTGCGCGAGCTTTTCGCGACGCGCCCCTTCGCGCATTGGCGGGAGCGGCTGAAGGAGAACGGTATCGCCTTTGCGTGCATCGCCCGCGCGCAAGACTTTGCCGAGGACGAGCAGGCCGTGGCCGCTGGCATTTTGGTCGAAACCGCAAATCCCGAAATGCCGCGCACCATTGCCGCACCTTTTTCCATCGCCGACGTCAAGCTGCCGCCGGCCTGTCCGGGCCCCGCGCACGGCGCGCATTCCGCCGAGGTGCTGCGCGAGGTCGGCATCGGCGCGGCGGAAATCGCCGCGCTCGCCGCCGCCGGTGCCTTGCGCTGAATAGGAAGCATCCCGAGGGCTATACGCATGAGCTGGCAAGAAGAGCTCGACGAGCTCAGGGCGCGCGAGCTGATGGCGCGCGAAATGGGTGGCGCCGACAAGGTGCGGCGACAGCACGAGGGCGGACGGCTCACCGTGCGCGAGCGCATCGAGGCATTGATCGACGCCGGCAGCTTCCATGAAATCGGCGCCATTGCGGGCAAGGCCGAGTATGATGCGGACGGGCGGTTGACGCGACTGACCCCCTCCAACTGCGTGATGGGTCGCGCCCGGATCGAGGGTCGTCCAATCGTCGTCGTCGGCGATGATTTCACGGTGCGGGGCGGCTCGGCCGATGCGACCATTCCAACCAAGCCGATTCTGGCCGAGCGCATGGCCGGCGAGCTGCGCCTGCCGATCGTGCGCATCATCGAGGGATCGGGGGGCGGGGGCTCGGTCAAGACCATCGAGACCTCGGGGCGGGCCAACCTGCCGGGTGGGCTCGGGCAGTCCAGCATCGGCTTCCAACTGCTTGCGGAGACTTTGGCCGCCGTTCCCGTGGTGGCATTGGGCTTGGGCTCGGTGGCGGGCCTCGGCGCCGCGCGGCTCGCCGCCAGCCACTATTCGGTGATGACGAAGACGACGTCGGCGATGTTCGTGGCCGGACCGCCGGTGGTTGCACGCGCGGGCCAGCAGCTCGACAAGCAGACGCTTGGTGGCTGGGAGGTGCAGTGCCGTGCCGGCGCCGTGGATCACGCCGTGGAGACCGAAGCGGAGGCGTTTCAATGCGCCCGTCGCTTTCTGTCCTATCTACCCTCATCAGTATATGACGTTGCCGAACGCGGCGAGCGTTGCGATCCGCCCGAGCGCCGTGAAGACATGCTCTTCAGCGTGGTCCCGCGCGACCGGCGCAAGGTTTACCGCATGCGTCCGATCCTCGAGGCCGTCGTCGATCGTGGCTCCTTGTTCGAGGTCGGCGGCATGTTCGGGCGCTCGATCATCACGGCGTTGGCGCGCCTCGACGGGCTGCCGGTGGCGGTGCTGGCGAGCGATCCCTACCACTACGGGGGGGCCTGGACGGCGGAGGCGTGCCAGAAGATCGTCCGCTTTGTGGACATGGCCGAGACCTTCCATTTGCCTGTTGTGTATTTGGCCGACTGTCCCGGCTTCCTGATCGGCCTCGATGCGGAGCGCAGCGCCACCATACGCCATGGCGTACGCGCCATGGCCGCCATCAACCAGTCAAGCGTGCCCTGGTGCACGATCATCGTACGTAATGCCTTCGGCGTGGCGGGGGCGGCGCACGTGCCGGCCGGCCGGTTGGCCCTGCGCTATGCCTGGCTGTCGGGTTGGTGGGGTTCGCTCCCGCTCGAGGGCGGCATCGAAGCCGCCTACCGCGCCGAGATCGACGCGGCGTCCGATCCAAAGGCAAAGCTCGCCGAAATCGAGACGCGGCTCAACCAATTGCGCTCGCCGTTCCGCACCGCCGAGGCCTTCTGGGTCGAGCAAATCATCGATCCGCGCGATACCCGCCCCCTATTGTGCGAGTTCGCCAACCTTGCCGCGCCATTGCGCACGCCGGGACCCCGGACATTTCCAATGCGACCCTAGCAGCATAGGGTTGCGTTCACCGCGCGCGCGGGTATCGTTGCCTGCAGCTCCAACCCCTCGTGCGCGCAAAGCGCGAAAGCGCCGATCCGGAGGCGACCATGGCCATTGCGGTGAAGTTCTTGACCCCCGCCGTTGGTGCGGAGATCACGGGCGTGGATCTCGCACGCTTGACGGACGGCGAGTTTGCGCAAATTGCCGAGATCTGGCACCGGCGCGCGGCGTTGCTGTTTCGGGGCCAGCGCATCGGCGATGATGATCTCATCGACTTCAGCCGCCGGTTCGGCGAGCTGGACCCGCCGCCGAACCAGGAACGCGGCCGGCTCAGCCCGCCGGGTTATCCCGATATCTACGTCGTCTCGAATGTTCTCGATGCCAGCGGTCAGCCGATCGGAGCGCTGGGAGCCGGCGAGGCGGTATGGCATACGGACATGAGTTACCTCGAGCTGCCCCCTGACGCCTCGATGCTCTACGCCCTGGAAATTCCGCCCCACGGTGGCGATACCTGGATCTGCGGCATGGAGGCCGCCTGGGCTGCATTGCCCGCAGCCGTGCAGGAGCAGGTGCGGGGTCGGCGCATCAAGCACGATGGCACCTACAATAGCGGCGGGTTTCTGCGCCAAGGCGTGACAGCCAGCGACGATCCGCACGCCGCGCCAGGCGCCTGGCACCCCGCGGTGTGCCGCCATCCCGTCACAGGAATGCCGAGCCTCTACCTCGGCCGGCGCCGTAATTCCTACATCGAGGGGTTAAGCCCGGCCGAATCGGAGACGCTGCTCGATTTGCTGTGGGCGCACATCGACCGGCCCGAGCTGCGCTACGAACACAAATGGCGCATCGGCGATCTCCTGTTGTGGGACAATCGGTCGACCATGCACCGTCGCGATCCCTTCGATCAGGCAACACGCCGTGTCATGCACCGCACCCAAATCAAAGGCGCGCATCGGCCGCAGCCCTATCTGGCCGCCGCCTGACGGATCGGCCCGCCCTGCTGCGCTGCCCGAAGCGTCGGCGGCCTCGGCGAGCCGGCGGGCGCAGAGCCGATCCTATCCGCCCTGCCGCGCCTCCGGAAAAAGGCTCTCGAGGCCGTCGGGCGTGGCACGGCCAACGCCGCGTTCCGTGATCAGACCCGTGATCAGCCGCGCCGGCGTCACGTCGAAGGCATCGTTGCGGGCGGGGCTGCCGGCCGCGGCGATTTCGACCGGTACTACCTGTCCGTCGGCGGTACGACCAGTCATGATGAGCACTTCCTCGGCGCTGCGTTGCTCGATCGGAATCTCGGTGCCGGCGCTTAGTGTCCAATCGATGGTCGAGCCGGGCACGGCCACGTAGAACGGCACGGCGTTGTCCTGAGCGGCCAAGGCCTTGAGATAGGTGCCGATCTTGTTGGCAGCATCGCCGTTGCGCGTGACGCGATCGGCGCCGACCAGGCAAAGGTCGACGAGACCCTGCTGCATGAGGTGCCCACCCGCATTATCGACGATGATCGTGTGCGGCACGCCGTGGGCCCCGAGCTCGTAGGCCGACAGCGAGGCGCCCTGATTGCGCGGACGCGTCTCGTCCACCCAAACGTGCAGGGGTACGCCGGCGTCCCAGCTCTCGTAAACCGGCGCCAGCGCCGTACCCCGGTCGACGCAGGCGAGCCAGCCGGCATTGCAATGGGTGAGAATGTTCACCCGATCACCCGGCGGCTTGCGCGCGGCGATCTCCTGGATGAGCCGCGCCCCGTTGCGCCCGATTTGCCGGTTGGTCTTGACATCTTCCTCGCAAATCTCCGCGGCGCGACGGTAGGCTGCCGCCATCCGGCGATCGGGCGGCAGGTTGCGCACCGCCGCGCGCATCTCTTCCAGCGCCCAGCGCAGATTGACCGCGGTTGGGCGCTGTTCGGCGAGGAGCGCCACGGCGTCGAGGAGCGACGCCTCGGAGCTGTCCTGGCGCAAGGCCAGGCACACGCCGTAGGCAGCCGTGGCCCCGATCAGCGGCGCGCCGCGCACTTGCATGGTCTTGATGGCGCGTGCAGCATCCTCAAGCGTGCGCAGTGTCACGGTGCGCAACGCGTGCGGTAGCTGCGTCTGGTCGATGATGTCCACCGACCAGCCATCGGCCGCGAGCCAGATTGTGCGATAGGCTTTGCCGGCAATATTCATGGACGGGTGTCACCACGAGCCCCGCTGGGGATGATCCCCGCTAACGCCCTGAGGCCGCCATCAGCAGCCTGCCGGCGGCCAGCGGGCCGAGCCACGGGCGAAGGGGATGCCAGGCGCTCAATCATGACGAGCCTTCCATTCCAAGCTGCGCGCGACGCTATATGGCGCCTTTCGCGCAATTCGCAACATCCCCACGCGGCTTTTGCAGGCGAGCCTTCCGGCAGCATGCGGCCGCTCACCGCCACGGCGCAGCGCGGGCACAGTCGCCCCGGGGACAAGGGGGGGCGCGGCGCCGAGCGCCGGCGAAACCTACCAGATCGTGCTCAAGGCCAATCGCTAATGGCCTGCGAAGGCCATGAGGGCATGAAACTTGATGCCGAGGCCAGCCAGCCGCTTGGCCCCCCCGAGCTCGGGCAAATCGATGATGAAGGTCGCACCGACAATTTCGCCGCCCGAACGCCGCACCAGCTTGGCCGCCGCCTCGGCGGTTCCACCCGTGGCGATCAGGTCATCCACGATCAGGATCTTTTCACCGGGATCGATGGCATCCTCGTGCATTTCAATAATGTCGACGCCGTACTCCAAGGTGTATTCCTCGCCAATGGTCTTCCAGGGCAGCTTGCCCTTTTTGCGGAATGGCACGAAACCGCAGCCGAGCCGGTCGGCGATGGCTCCGCCCAATATAAAGCCGCGCGCCTCGATGCCGGCCACGCCTTGCACGCCGGCTGCCACGAACGGTGCCGACATCTGTTCGATGGCGGCCTTAAATCCTTGCGGATCGCCCAGCAGGGTGGTGACGTCGCGGAACATCACGCCCTTCTTGGGATAGTCCGGGATGGTGCGGATCAGGCTTTTGAGGTCGGGCACGGCTCGGGCTCCGTTCAGAGAGGGCAGTCATAGCAAGCCCCAATTGGCAGGAAAACACCATCGCACCCCAGGCGTAATTGCGGCTTTCGAGGCAGACGGGGCGCGCTTACACTGGCGCCCGACCAGACGGAGCCGAGGACCCCATGAAGATCAAGCTGCACCATGTCAACTTCTGCTCGAGCAATGTGCCGGCGCTCGACGCCTTCTACCGGGACGTACTCGATCTGCAACCCGAACCTTCACTAGAAGGGGGACGCATTCGCGATCGGGATGGCTACCCCGGCCAGGTTGCCTTCCGCACGGACGGCACCACGCAGCTTCACCTGGCCGAGAAGGATTTGGGCATCACCTTCCGCACCGGCCAGGCCATCAACCCGGTCGAGCGTGGTCATATCGCCTTCCGCACGGACGATATCGAGGCGTTTAAGAAGCGCTTGAAAGAGAAGGGCATTCCTTTTTCCGACTATGGTGCCTGGGCCATGCGGGGATGGGAGCAGATCTTTTTTTACGACCCCGACGGCAACATCATCGAGGTGCACCAGGTCAAGGAATGACGCCACAGAGCCGGAGGCCGCGGTGCTCGGCAAGGCTATTGTGGGCGGCATTGCGAAGTGGGGGTCGCTCGGCCTCGCTCATGCCCTGCTTCTGATCAAGTCTGCCGCCTTTTCGCCGACCATGATCGCCGGGGCATTGGTGTTGCCCGATGGCATGGTCGGAAAGATCGAGGCGTCGGCGATGCGCAGGCCCTCAAGGCCGATAACCTTGAGCCGTTCGTCCACCACCGCGTTGGGGGCGCGGCCCATCCGGCAGGTGCCGATCGGGTGATAGGCGGTCTGAGCGTTGCTGCGGATAAAGGTCAAGATCTCCGCGTCCGTCTCGACGTTCCGGCCCGGCGAATACTCCTCCCCGCGCAGCGCGTCCATCGCTGCGGTCCCGACGATGCGCCGGATCATGCGGAAGCCGTCCACCAGGGTGCGCTGGTCGATGGGATCGGCCAAAAAATTGAAGCGGATCGCCGGCTGCTGGTCCGGATCGGCCGAGCGGATATGAATGGAGCCCAGGCTCTCCGGGCGTAGCTGATAGACGGAAACCGTCATGGACGGGAAGTCCTGCAGCTTGCGCTGCTTTGGGTCCTTGATGGCATAGGGCACCAGGTGCATTTGCACGTCAGGCGTGGCGAGTTCGGGACGCGTCTTCAGAAATGCCAAAAGGGGCGCCGAGGGCAGGCTGAAAAAGCCGCCGCGCGTGGTCACATAGCGCAAGACCTCATTGGCGGCGCGCACACCGCGGGCCTTGTGATTGTAGGAGACGCGGCGGTCGTTCACCCGCCAGACGATGCGGGCGTTGAGGTGGTCACGAAAGTTTTCGCCCACTGCCGGGAGGGCATGCTTGACCTCGATGCCATGGGCTTGCAGAAGCTCAGGTCCGCCGATGCCGGAGAGTTCCAAAAGCTGCGGCGTGGCGATCGCGCCGGCGCACAGGATCACCTCGCGGCGGGCGCGCGCCTCCACCAGCTTGCCGTGTCGCAGATAGCTGATGCCGACGCAGCGCCTGCCCTCAAGGCACACGCGCCGGGTCGGGGCTTCGGTTAGGACGTGCAGGTTTGCCCGTTTCATGGCCGGCTTGAGGTAGCAGTGGGCCACGCTCATGCGCTGCCCGCGCCAGATACTGGCCTGGGTCTTGACCATTCCCTCCTGGTCTTCGCCGTTGTAGTCGGGATTGAGCTTGTAGCCTGCGGCGACTGCGGCTTTGAAGAGGGCATCGTAGAGCGGGTTTTCATCTCCCACCTCCGATACGCGCAGGGGACCGCCGACGCCACGCCCATTGGCGGCGCCTTTTTCGTAGTTCTCGATGCGACGAAACAGGGGCGCCACATCCTGCCAGCTCCAGCCGCGGGCGCCCATCTGCGCCCAGGTGTCATAGTCGAGAGGTTGGCCGCGAACCCAGACCAGTCCGTTGATCGCGCTGGAGCCGCCGAGCAGTTTGCCGCGCGGCACGGGAATTGCCCGGTTTGCCGTGCTCGCCTCGGGTTCGGAGGCATAAAGCCAGTTAGCCCTTGGATTGTTGATCAGCAGCCCGAAACTGACGGGAAAGCGCGCATAGGGGTGGGTGGCCCGTCCGGCTTCGACCAGCAGCACGCGGTTGGTTCCATCTTCACTCAAGCGTGCCGCCAGGGCGGCGCCGGCGGAACCCGCCCCGACAACGATGTAGTCGTACTCTTGCATGTCTGTTCTTCCCCACGCCCTTCGGCGGTTCTGCGACCGCCTCTTGCCCAGCCCTAGCCTCTTGTCTCCTATGCCTTGGGGTTGCGGCCCAGGTCAAATTCGCCAAAGATCACTTGCGGCCGCAGCGATGCCATGCCGCCCGCGCCAGGGCCATCGCCGCCTCAGGCAACCTCGGCGGGCAGGGAGAGAAAGCCCCGAAAGCGGGCGCGCCCACCCCGGATCGACGGCCCGCTCAAGCGATACTGCGGGAAGCGCGCCAGCAGCCGGCCGATGGCAATGCGCCCCTCGAGGCGCGCGATGTTGAGGCCGGCGCAGACGTGGGCACCCGAGCCAAACGCCAGATGCCGATTTGGCTCCCGCGCCACGTCGAAGTGATCGGGATTTGAGAACTCGGCCGGGTCGCGATTGGCCGCGCCGATGCCAAGGGTCAGGAACGTACCGGCGGGCAGCCTGACCCCGCCGATGTCGCTGGGCGCCGTCGTCAGGCGGTTGCCGAGCTGATTGGAGCTTTCGAAGCGCAGGATTTCTTCCACCGCCGGCCGGATCAGCGCCGGGTTGCCGATCAGTTTGGCCTTGGCATCTTGCCACTCCAACAGGAGATAGAGGCCGTTGCCGATGAGATTGGTGGTCGTCTCGTGGCCGGCATTGAGGATAAAGATGATGTTGTGCAGTAGCTCAAGTTCGGAAAGCTCCTCGCCGCCCCGCTCGCCCGCGATGAGCCGGGTCAGCACGTCATGCTCCGGGTCACCGAGCTTGGCGCGGCGCCCCGCGACGAGGCCTTTCAAGTAATCGAGGAAGTCACGCACGGCCTGTTCGCCGCGCTCTTGCTGCTCGGGCGTCAACGTGGGTTCCAGGGCACCAAGAATTGCAAGCGACCACTCCCGCAATGGAGCGCGCTCCTCTCTCGGCACGTCCAAGAGATTGCCGATCACCTCAACCGGCACCGCCGCCGCGAAGTCGCCGATGAGATCGCCGCCGCCAGCCTGATCCAACCGATCGAGCAGGCCATCGACCAGCGCAATCACCGAGCCTTCGAGGGCGGTGATGGCGCGCGGCGTGAAGGCGCCAGCGATGCTGCGGCGGACCCGCGTATGCAGCGGTGGATCGTTGAAGACAAGGCTGCTGGTGTGGTGCTGGTAGAGGAGGCTGTCGCCGTATTTGGGTTTGAACTCGCGTTTTTTGTCGGATGAAAACAGCACCACATCCTTGTAGACGGCGGCGCAGTCGGCGTAACGCGAGACGAAATACCCCCCATCGGGCAGCAGGTGGACCGGAGCGTGCTCGCGGAGCGCATGATAGTAGGGGTAGGGATTGATCAAGTAGTCACCGGGTAAGTGCCGCAAATCGAAGGCCAAGGCTGCTGCGCGTGCGGCGCTGGCATCGCTAAACCGAGCCGGTTTGGGGGTGGGGGGCAGCTGCTCGGCCGTCGCGCTCATGGCACTAACTTCCTGCACGGTCGCCTGCAATGCATGACCGCCAATTGAGCCAAATTGCTATGGCCCTAGCGCGGGGCTGGGCACGAATAGGGTAGCGGTCGCGCCGTTGTTGACGCAAGCGGTCGGCGCCGGCTAGCGCCCATGCCCGGCTCAGCGCAGCGCATCGGTTTGGCTTAGGCCCGCAAGACCTTGCCGGGGTTCATGATCCCCTGCGGATCGAGCGCCCGCTTGAGGGCCCGCATCATGGCAAGTTCCGTCGAGCCCTTGTAGTGCTCGAGCTCGCCGAGGCGCGCGCGGCCGATGCCATGCTCAGCGCTGATCGAACCATCGAGATCGGCGATGATGTCGTGCACGATGCGGTTGATGTTGCTGCGCTCCGCACGAAATCGCGCCGCGTCCCAGTCGGGCGGGCGTACCACGTTGTAGTGCATGTTGCCATCGCCCACATGGCCGAAGGCGCAGGGGCGGACGCCGGGATAGGCCGCACTCAGCGCCGCATCGGCCCGGCGGAGGAACTCGGCGATGCGCGAGACGGCGACCGACACATCGTGCGCGATCGTGCCCCCCGCGGCAGCCTGCGCCTCCACCAGGCTTTCGCGTATCTTCCACAATCTGGCCGTTTGCGCTCCGGAAGCGGCGATCAGCGCGTCGCGGATGAGATCCGCCTCGCTTGCCTCGGCCAGGGCATCGCTTAAGGGCGTGAGCAGTGAGCCCGGTGTGCCCTGATTGGCGACATTGACGAGCACGTACCAAGGATGCGTCTCGCGCATCGGATCTTGGTGGCCGGGCACGCCCGCGAGCAGGAAGTCGATGATCTGCCGGCCGATCAGCTCGAAGGCGGAGATGGTATCACCCATGCGGGCCAGCATGTGCCTCAGCAAGCCGACACCGGCCTGCGGGCTGTCGACCGCGACGAAGGCGGTCTCCGCGGCCGTCGGTTTTGGAAACAGCCGGAGCACTGCGCCGGTAATGATGCCCAGCGTACCCTCCGCGCCGATGAAGATCTGCTTCATGTCGTAACCGGAGTTGTCCTTACGCAAGCCACGTAGCCCGTCCCAGATCCGCCCGTCCGGCAGCACCACCTCGAGACCCATCACCAACGCCCGCATGTTGCCGTAGCGCAAAACCTGAATGCCGCCCGCATTGGTCGAAATGTTGCCTCCGATCTGGCAGGAGCCCTCAGCACCGAGGCTCAAGGGAAAGAACCGGTCGGCTTGCTCGGCCGCTGCCTGCAGCCGTTTCAGGATCACGCCCGCCTCGACCGTGATCGTGTCATTCAAGGGATCGATGGCGCGGATACGATCCATGCGTGACGTGGAGACGATCACCTCGCTCATGTCGGCGTGCGGTTGGCCTGCACCGGTCAGCCCTGTGTTGCCCCCTTGCGGTACGATTGCCACCCCCGCCGTTGCGCACACGCGCACGATGTCGGCCACTTGCTGCGTCGTCTTTGGCAGGAGAACCAAGGATACCTTGCCCGTCCAGTCGTCGCGCCAGCTCCTGCAATAGGCTGCAATTTCGCTTGCGTCCTCGACATACCCCGAGGCGCCTGTGGCCGTCTTTAAACGCGCGATGACCTGCGGCGAAACGGGAGTGGATAGCCGAGGCGGTGGCATCATCGCAGCACGTCTCCCTTTGCGCTCGCGCGAGCGGCCCATGCTGGCGCCGCGGCGGCGACGCAGCAACAGGCAGCAAATGCCGTCCCGTTACTGCGCCTCAGCGTCGAGCCAGCGCCGCAGCTCGGTTTTCAGGACCTTGCCATAGTTGTTCTTCGGTAGGCCTTCCACAAACCGGTAGCCGCGCGGGCGCTTGAAGCGGGCGATGTTATCGAGACAGAGCCGATCGAGGGCCTGTTCTGCCACCTCTGATCCCGGCCGTCGCACCACGAATGCGATCACCTCTTCCCCCCACTCTGCGTGCGATCGCCCCACCACGGCGGCTTCCAGCACACCCGTATGTTGGATGAGGACCTCCTCGATCTCACGCGGATAGATATTGGAGCCACCGGATATGATCATATCCTTGGAACGGTCCTTAAGCGTGAGAAAACCGTCGCGATCGAGCGCGCCGAGATCGCCCGTCCACAACCATCCCTCGCGCCGCGTGCGAGCCGTGGCGGCAGCATCGTTCCAGTAGCCTTGCATCACGCAATCGCTCTTGGTGATGACCTCGCCCACCTCGCCCGGCGGCAGGTCGACCCCGTCTGCATCGACGACGCGTACCGCGACGCCCGTGCGTGCGACGCCGACGCCGCCCAAACGCTCCTCGAAGCGTGCATCTTCACTGTCGCCATGCATGCTTTGGTCGAGACCCGTTATCGTCATCGGGCTCTCGCCCTGGCCATAGAGCTGATAGAGCTTGGGTCCGAACAGGGCGAGGGCGCGCTTCAGGTCCGATACATACATCGGCGCGCCGCCATAAATCAGGGTCTTGAGCCCGCGGGTGTCGGCGCTGCCGGCGTGCGGGTGGTTGATGAGACGCGAGACCATGGTCGGCGCCGCGAACATGCTGACGTTGGCGTAGCGCGCAAAGGCCTTGAGGACCCGCTCCGGGTCGAATGAGCCTTCCAGGACCACGTTATGGGAGCCGCGCGCCAGATGGGCGAGGGCATAAAGGCCGGACCCATGCGTCAAAGGTGCGGCGTGGAGAATGCAATCCCGAGGACCGAGCGCGTCGATATCGGCATAGTAGCAATGGCAACTGAACAAGAGGTTGCGGTGGGTCAATATGGCGCCCTTCGGACGCCCGGTCGTGCCGCTGGTGTAGAACAGCCAGGCCTCTGCGTCCGGCGCCACGGGTGACCCGGCCAGCGCCGGTCCAGCGCACAGACGCATCCAATCCTTGCTGCCGGTGGTCAGGATCGGCGGCAGCGGGCTCGCGGCAAGATCGGGTCCGGAAAGCGCCTCGGCGATTTCGGGGCTGGCGCAGCACAGCCCGACCTCGGCATGGCTCATAATCCACGCCATTTCGCGGGCGTGCAGCTTGCAGTTGAGCGGTACCGCGACCAGCCCGGCTCGCCAGATGCCGTAAAGCAGCGGCAGAAATTCCCAACAGTTCTGCATCGCCAAGGCAACGCGTGTCCCGGGGCGCAGCGCGTGACGCCCGAGCAAGGCGCCGGCGATCTGGCGAACCTGCGCCTCGAGTTCGGCGTAGCTCAGCGTGCCGCCGTCCCAGCTGAGGGCGGGACGGTGCCCGGCGTAGCCGGCAACGGTCTTCAGGGTGAGGGCAAGGCTCATGGGCGGCGACTGCGGTTTGCGACCCGGCGAGCTTGCCAGCTGACCTGTGCGGCGGCAACGCCGGGCGCGGGCCGCCGTCCTTCGCAATGCAGCGATCGAACGCCGCCAAGCCCACGCCGTAGAAAGCCCCAGCAAACCTTGGGTCTTCTCACGTTTTGCTCACGCGCCGATCCCAATTGGTCACTGTTCATCACGCGTCCGTGAGAGGCTCTTTCGCAGCGCAAAATCGGCGCCATATGGCGGTCAGGCGGGCGGCCACAGGCCGTTGCAGCCAAAGCGAAGGCAGAAAAGAGCTCGCTTCCGTGAGCATTGGAGAGAAAACCATGAAAACCATCCTATCGGCGCTCGTCGCGCTGTCGGTGATCGCCGGTGTTGCTGGCTCCGCCAGCGCACTTGATGCCAAGACGTTCTACCAGCAGGTCGATCGCGACCACTACTGATCGAGCCAACCACGAACAAAGCACAAAGCATGGAGAATGATCATGAAGACCATCTTATCCGCCCTGATTGCGCTATCGGTGATCGCCGGTGTTGCTGGTTCCGCCAGCGCGCTTGACGCCAAGACCTTCTACGAGCAGGTCGACCGCAACCACTACTAATCCCCGACAATCCCATAACGACAAGACAACGGAGAATGATCATGAAGACCATCGTGTCAGCGCTGCTTGCGCTCTCGGTTCTGGCCGGCGTTGCCGGCACGGTCCAGGCCTTCGACGCCAAGACCTTCTACGACCAGGTCGACCGCGACCACAACTAACCCCCCTTTAACCCACGCACGGGCACCTTGAGCTGGCCGGCGGTCCTAAAGTGGCCGCGAGCTGCTCAAGCCCGCCAGGGAGACTTGCTATGAAGACAATAATGTCCGCGCTCCTGGCGCTTTCGGTGGTGTCGGGCTATGCCGCGACCGCGTTTGCCGACACGGTTCCCCAGTCGATCTGGGAGCAGCTCGACCGCGAAGGTCGCGGTGGGCATCCCACCTGAGATCGGCACAGATGACCAGCAAAAGAGGCTCGCCGTGGTGCGGGCCTCTTTGCTTTCGGCAGGTCGATGGGTCAAGCTAGCCCAAATCGAGCTCGGCCTCGACCACGTGATTGAGCGAGGTTCCCGGCGCGGTTAGCACGATTTTGACGGGTAGCTTCCCCGTCGCGGGGCTCTTCTCCCGCACGATGCGCTCGATTTCGCGCTGCGAGGTGACGCCGACCTGCTTCAAGAACTTGCGCAGCGACATATTGAATTTATCTTCGTTCATCAAGGACCTCCGGCTGGCTAGTGGGCGGCCCCGGCCAACGTCCCAGCCGCCCTCGGATCGACGCCTCGGCACGTTTGCCGCGCACTCCTGTGGAGAAATCGGACTTGGGACTATATATATGGTGTGGCCGAGCCATGCGATGGCCGACTTGGGCGTAAGCTGAATGAACGACTGTACCAGCCGCTTTGAGCCACAATTGGTCGACCCCTTCGGCCGCCACGTGAGCTATTTGCGTGTGTCCGTCACGGACCGCTGCGACTTCCGCTGTACCTACTGTATGGCGGAGCACATGACGTTCTTGCCCAAAAGGGACGTGCTCAGCTTGGAGGAGCTTGATCGGCTGTGCTCGGCGTTTGTTCGCAAGGGCGTGCGCAAGCTCAGGCTCACTGGCGGCGAACCGCTCGTGCGCAAAAACATCATGTGGCTGTTCCGCGCCCTGTCGCGTCACTTAAAGAGCGGCCTGCTCGAGGAGCTGACGCTCACCACCAATGGCAGCCAGTTGCCCAAATTCGCCGCCGAGCTCCGGGATGCCGGTGTGCGACGCCTCAATGTATCGCTCGATACGCTTGACCCCGGCCGTTTCAAGGCCATCACGCGCTGGGGCGAGTTGGCACAGGTGATGGCTGGCTTGGATGCCGCGGCGCGCGCCGGGCTCGCCATCAAGCTCAATGCCGTCGCCCTCAAGGGGGTGAATGAAGACGAGATCGACGATCTCATACGTTTTGCGCACGGTCGCGGCTTTGATCTGACCCTGATCGAAACCATGCCCATGGGAGAGATCGACGGCGATCGCACCGAGCAATACCTGCCGCTCTCCCTTGTGCGTGCCCGGCTGATGCAAAACTGGACCCTGGAGGACATACCCTTCCGCACCGGTGGCCCCGCACGCTACGTGCGCATCAAGGAGACCGGCGGGCGGCTCGGCTTCATAACGCCGATGACGCACAACTTTTGCGAGAGCTGCAATCGCGTGCGGCTGACCTGCACCGGCACCCTTTACATGTGCCTCGGACAGAACGATGCGGCCGACTTGCGCACGCCTTTGCGCGCGAGCGCCGAGGATGCCGTGCTCGAGCGCGCCATCGATGAGGCGATCTCGCGTAAGCCCAAGGGCCACGACTTCGTCATCGACCGGCGTACCCGGCAGCCCGCTGTTGCGCGGCACATGAGCGTGACCGGCGGCTAAAGAGTGGGGTTTGGTCGCGCCCAACCCGCGCCGGCGGCCGCAATCCCGCGCGGACGGTTTGCGGTCCTCTCCCGAAAAGATCGAGAACGAGGAACAGAGCGCGCGCGAGCAGAGAATGCTGGGCGTCGCGGCCGGCCGGTTATTTGGTTGCTACGGGATTCGCGACCTCGCATCATGGCTCGGCTTTGCCCCTTCATGCCTGAGTAGCAACTCGCCAGGGCTGCGCTACCGTGAACGACAATGCGCGCGGTGTTCTTTCGGTGCTTGCGGCCTCCACAGCCTTCGTCATCAACGACGCGCTGGTGAAACTCGCGAGCGCCGAGCTGCCGTCCGGTGAAATCATCTTCATTCGCGGCGCGCTGGCGACGGTGATGCTGATGTTCGGCGTTGAGGCAACCCGGGCTCGGCGGCCGCTAACCCTGCTGCTCGAGCCAATGATGCTTGTGCGTTTGGGGAGTTCGGCCGCGGCCACGGTGTTCATTGTGATTTGCCTGCGCCACCTGCCGCTCGCCACCGTCAACACCGTGTTGCAGGTCACGCCGCTCGCCGTGACTGCGGGTGCCGCACTCGTATTCCGCGAGCGCGTGTCCGTGGCGCGCTGGCTGGCGGCCCTTGCTGGTTTCCTCGGCGTGGCGCTGATCGTGCGCCCCGACGCGGGAAGCTTCGCAGCGGGCACATACTTCGTGCTGGTCATGCTGCTGTTTACGACCATTCGCGACCTGACGACGCGCGGGCTTGCCCGCGACATTCCCTCCATTTTCGTGGCGGCGGCCAGCGCCGCCGCCATCAGCGTGGCCGGCTTTGCCGTGGCTCCGTTCGAGGAGGCGTGGCACTGGCCGTCGCCGCGCGCGTGGCTGTGGTTGACGCTCTCCGCCGGCTGTCTGTTCGTCGCCACCACGTTCATGATCATGGCCTTGCGTACGGGAGAGGTGTCGGTGGTGGCGCCGTTCCGCTACGTGCCAGTGCCGCTGTCGATTCTGCTGGGCTGGTGGTTGTGGGGCGAGATGCCCGATCTTTTCGCCTGTTTGGGGATTGGGCTCGTCCTCGCGGCAGGCCTCTATCTCGTCAAACGCGAACGCCTCAGCCTGACCCGCACGACCATCACGCCCATCGACAGGAGCCCCGCCGCATGAAACCGAACCGCATGAAAGAAAAGCTGGCCCGCGGCGAACCGGCGCTCGGCTGCTCGGTCATGTTTCCCTCCGCGCAGGTGGTGGAGATGCTGGGTTATGCGGGGTTCGATTGGGTGCTGATCGACTGCGAGCACGGCAGTATCGGGCTGGCCGATCTGGAATTGATGGCGATCGCCGCCGATGCGGTCGGCATAACGCCCATTGCCCGGCCCCGGACCAACGCCGCCAGCGACATTCAAAGCGTCATGGATCGCGGCGTCATGGGTGTGCAAGTGCCGCACGTCAATACGGGCGATGAGGCGCGGCGCGCGGTCGCTGCGGTCAAGTTCGGGCCCGGGGCTCAGCGTGGCCTTGCCGTGGGTACGCGGCCCGATCGCTGGGGCCTTGGCGCCCGCCTGCCGGACTTCACCCAAGCGGCCAACCGGCAGTCGCTCGTTTGTGTGCAGCTCGAGCACGAAAGCGCCCTTGCCCATCTCGACGAGCTTTTGGCCGTCGA
>Ga0075434_100001136_pt1 | contig 21929 bp, 13 predicted proteins | sample RhiMethybrSRZTD3_FD_75298 | JGI IMG/M metagenome (GOLD analysis project Ga0075434, IMG submission 75298) | Populus rhizosphere microbial communities from Tennessee, USA - Rhizosphere MetaG P. TD hybrid SRZTD3 | ecosystem: Host-associated > Plants > Roots > Rhizosphere > Soil | place: USA... | reverse complement strand
GCCTGAGGAATTCCGACCCGGATGCCGGAGTCTATTGGCTCGCGAGAATGTTGGAGGCGGGGGAAGACCCTCGGTACGTCGCCCGGCGGTTGATCCGCTTCGCCAGCGAGGATATCGGAAACGCCGATCCACAGGCGCTGAGTCTGGCCGTCTCGGCTCATCAGGCAGTCCACTTCCTCGGCATGCCCGAGGGTGCGCTGGCGCTGGCCCAGGCCGCAGTCTATCTGGCGGTCGCGCCCAAGAGCAATGCCGTCACGCGCGCCTATGGAGAAGCCGCCGAAAAAATCCGTGGTGGCCATGTTCGAGGCGTGCCCCTGCATCTGCGCAATGCGGAAACCGGTCTCATGACCGAGCTGGGATATGGGCGCGGTTACCAATATGCCCACGATTTCGAGGCGGCGGTCACCGCCATGGAGTGCATGCCGGAGGATCTCCGGGGAGTGCGCTTTTATCACCCTGGGTCGGAAGGTTTCGAGAAGGAGATCGGGCGCAGAATGGAGGAGCGGGCGCTGAAGAGGAAATCGGTCGCTAAGAAGCCTTCTTGATGTGCCAGGTCGTGTCCTGATCCTTGCAGGTGGCGCACATGGGAAGGATCTTGCCCTTCTCGACTTGAATCTCCGTCACGGTGCCGGCGTATTTACAAATCAGGCACTCGTAAGTGCCTGACTTCAGGGTTGTTTCCCCAATCTTGCAGGTCTGCGAACTGTTGGGCATCTCCCCTCCTCAAACCATCTTTATTAATAGCGCGGAACGGCAGGCTAGCACAGCCCCACCCCCGCCGCCACCGGCGATTCGCCGGACAAAAAAAGAGGGGTGATTGCTCACCCCTTCAAGTGAAACGAAGATCCGCTTCAGGCTTATCTCTTCTTCTTCGTTGCCTTTTTCTTCGCGGTCTTCTTAGCCTTCTTCTTGGCGGCTATGGTCACTCACCTCCTTCCCCGGATGATGGTGCTTGTGTCTTCGTCGACCTGCCGGGTTTCCATCAAGGACGGAATGGCGGAACCCCGGAGGCGTTGTCAAGGAGATCGCAAGTCCGGATGAAGACGGCGGTACGGAAAAAAAGGAAGTATGAAGACGCAGGAAGGAGAAATCGGCTTCGAGGCTCGTTTGGAGGTTCCAAGAGGTCTCTAACATCCGTGATCGTTTTCACCGCGTTGTTGGCCCGATCGTTCCGCCGGCATCCCACGAACTCTCTCGCGACATCATCGATCGTCTCTGTCGCACCGGCGCGATCGAATCACCTGATCACGATCCGCAGTTTTTATACCACGCACCTGATCATGTGTCAACGATTTTCCAGCACTCTGATCATTTTTTTTCATCACTCGTGTACATCGAAGCGATGAGGTCGGAGTACTTCGCCTCGACGACTCGACGCTTCACCTTCATCGTCGGCGTGAGCTCACCATCCTCGAGTGTCAGCTCAGAGGGGAGCAGGCGGAATTTTTTCACAGTCTCATAGGTGGGAAGACCGGCCATCTTCGTTTCCACCAACCGCCGGTAATGATCCACGACGCGCGGCTCCTTGATCAGATCCGACGGCTGGCTGAAAGGGATTCTCTCCCGCCGGGCGTACGAAGCCAGCCAGCCGAAATCCGGCACCAGCAGGGCCGAAACGAATTTCCTGTTGTCTCCCAGGAGGACCGCTTGCGACACGGAGGGGTCGCCCTTCAAGAGATTCTCCAACGGTTGCGGCGCGATCATCTTGCCTCCCGAGGTCTTGAGGATTTCCTTCTTCCTGTCCGTAATGGACAGAAAACCGTCCTCCAGCCGTCCGACGTCCCCGGTGTGCAACCATCCGTCTCGGACGGTTTCCCGCGTGGCTTCCTCATCGCGAAAGTATCCCTTCATGACGTTCGCCCCTCGGACCAGGATCTCCTGGTCCTCCATCAACCGCACCTCCACGCCGGGGAGCGGCGGGCCGACGGTTCCGATTCTCAACCGCCGAGGCGTGTTCACCGAGACGACCGGAGAGGCCTCCGTCAACCCGTACCCTTCCAGGACCTGAATGCCGATTGCCTGGAAGAACTCGTTCACGTCCCTGCGCAGGGGTGCTGCGCCCGAAATCACCATCTGAATCCTGCCGCCGAAGGTCTTCCGACGCAGCGGGCCGTACACCAGGCGCTCGGCCTCCACGCCGAGGAGGCGGAGCCAAATCGGGACGCTCCCGCGGGAGAGCCTGGCCCGGGTCCTGCTGCGCCCCACCGCCAGGGCGAAGCGGAACAACCCTCGCCGGATGGGGGAAGCGCTGCGCAGCGCATCCTCGATACGCCCGTGAACTTTCTCCAGGAGACGCGGCACGGAAGCCACCAGGGTCGGTTGAGTTTCCTGCAGGTTTTGCCCCACCGTCTCGATGGACTCGGCGTAGGCGATGCTGGCTCCCACCGTCTGACAGGCGAAATGGACCAGGCGCTCGAAGGCATGGCTGAGGGGCAGGAACGACAGAGCGACACTCTCCCTGGTGATTGGAATGGCCTCCAGGGTGCTGTTGATATTGGCGGCGAAGTTGCCATGCGTGAGCATCACCCCTTTGGGATCCGCGGTCGTTCCGGAAGTGTAGAGGATGCTCGCCAGGTCCGAGGGCGACACGCGGGATTGCAGTGAATTGAAGCGCGAGGGATCGCTGCGATGCACCGCCTCCCCTTCGCCGACCAGGGCCGTCCAGGCCAGAGCCTGGGTGGGCATCTCCGGCGGGGGATCCAGCAGCACCAGGCGGGAAAGCCCGGGTAGCGAGCCCAGGGCGGGAAGCACCTTCGAAAGCTGGAATTCATTGGAGAGGATCAGGGCGCGGCAGCCGCTGTGATCGAGAACGAAGCGGATCTGCTCGGTCAGCAGCGAGGGGTAAAGCGGCACCACGACCGCCCCGAGGCTCAGCAACGCGTGATCGAAGGCGGCCCACTCAGGACGGTTCTCGGATAACAGCGCCACTCTCTCCCCCGGGTTGAGCCCCAGGGCTTGCATTCCAAGGGCGAGCGAGCGCACCGTCGATACGAATTCCGCGGATGAGATGTCCCGCCACTCTCCCTTGAATTTGTAGCGAAGGAAATCAGACTTGACCGGCTCCCGGTCGAGCCGGCTGACGATGTCACAGAGGGTCCGGATGGGCAAACGGACGCTCCTTCGAGAGGATCGATGACGACCGGAGGGAATCCTCATCCGGCCGGTGAATCTTACCAGAGAAGTCCGGCGGGTGAGACGATGCAGGCTTCGCGGCGTTGTCCGTGCGCATGAGGGGAGGAGGTCCGCTGGTGCCGGGAGTCGGGGTCGAACCGACATGGGGCTTGCGCCCCGAGGGATTTTAAGTCCCTTGCGTCTACCAGTTTCGCCATCCCGGCACGGCACTCATCTTGGGGGATCGATGAAAGCGCTGTCAAGGCTCGGGAGGGCCCCGCGTGGCCGACTTGCAGGGAATCCGCTGAGGCGAGAGGGAACTAGAAGTCGATCTGGATCCCGAACTGAAATCGGCGGCCGAACTGGCGGACTTCGTCCGTCTGAATCGCAGAGGTTCCCTGCTTGGTGGTGACCGAGCGCGCGGGCAGGTTTTCGTCTAGCTGCGGATTGATGGTGTAGACACGCAGGTCGTCGGTGTTGAGGATATTGAAGACCTCGAAAAAAACCCCGGCGGAGGCCTTGCCGATGACGAAGCTCTTCCGGGCCCGGGCGTTGAGAACATAGGCCGCATTGTTCCGGTGATCATTGCGGTTTTCGGGCTGGAAGACCCCGAACCGGTCGGTGTAGCCGAAGCGCTTGCGGCTCTGAATGTAACCCACATTGTCCTGGGCATTGAAGTCCTGAATGAACGAATACGGCAGTCCGGAGGCCCACTGCGCGGTGCCGCCGATCTGCCAGTCCCCCGGGAGAAAGGCCGTGGCGTTGAGCTTCAGCACGTGGCGTTGATCGTAGTTCAGGAATCCGGACTCGAACTCCGTCAGCGTCGGATCATCGCCATTGTCAGAAAGGAAGCTCTCCGCGTCCCCCTGGCTGCGGGAATAGGTGTAGCTGCCGTTCATCTGCCACTTGCGGCTGAGGCGGCGCACCATCTCGAATTCGAGCCCCCGGTAAGATTGAGTGTTGTAGTTGCCCAGACGCAGGACCCGGTTGAACAGGAGATTCTGGATGTAGAGATCGGGCTTTCCATCCGGAGCCCGTTCCGCCCGCCCCGTGCTCTCTTCGCCAAAGCCGCCCGGCTGGTTCTCGATTCCGAAGTAATCCGCATAACGACCGGTTGCCGGATCGATGCGAGTGTTGTGATTCAGGTCCACATCCTGCAGCTGGTTCCGGAAATCTCTGCGGATGTAGGTCACCGAGAGGGAAAGCTCCGGCGCCAGCTCCCTCTCGAAGCCCAGCGTCATCTCGTCGGTATATGGGGTCGAGAGGGTTCGGTCGATCTGAAACGCCGAGGGGGGAGCCTGGGATCGCGGCAGACCCACCTGGTTGTCCGGCCTGCCCTGGAAATCCACCCCGTTGGCGTCGAACGAGTAATAGCGGATAACCGTGTCAGGACCCTCCTCAAGCACCATCGTGTTCAAGAAGAGCTTGTCGTAGAACCGATTCCAGGAAGCGAAGGCCTTGGACTTGCCGTCCGCCCAGGGATCCCAGGAAAGGCTGAGTCGAGGAGCCACATTGGCGTTCTGAATCTGGATGTCCTCGGGCTGACGAACGTTGAATCCATTGCGCTGCAGATCGGCCGGCGTGGGCTCGTGTCCCAGGAGGTTGGCGAGATAGGCGGATTCAATGGGTACCTGGACTTCATGGCCCGTGAAGCGTCTGGGAGCGACGCCGTAGATGGCGCTCATGATCTGCGTCAAGTGGAGGTAGTCCCCTCCCTCATTCTGGTACAGGGGGTCCGAGTACTGCAGGCCTCTGTCGCGGACGCCGTCAAAGTCCTGCTCGCCGTTGCTCTTGAACTCGACATCCGTAATTCCCAGCAACCGGTCATACAAGCGCCGCTCCGCCGCCGGGTTGAACAACGTGTGTCCGAAGGAGCTGAGACTCTCAAGATCCAGCCGGACGCCGAGACCGAGAGTCAGGTTGGGCAGGGGCTTGAAGGTGTCCTGGATATATAGCCCAAGATTGTCACCCGTGGCGTTGTTGTTCACGCTGGGTATGGTGGGAAGGTGAGCCGAAACCGTTCCTCCGGCCTGCCTGGTGTTGTCCTGGGAGGTGCCAAACCCCACCGTGACGTCCATGATGGGGCGCTTCTCTGTTTGCCGGTCAAACCCTTCATGTTCGTAGAGCAGCCCGACCTTAAGGTCGTGAGTCCCCCCACCCCCATCGACGTAGATCGAGAAATCCTCCCTCAGAGTCAGGCGGTTCCGGCTGTCTTGAAACTCGAAGGGGTTCGGCCCGACGACGGCCAACCCAAATCTGCTGTAGTCTCGGTCCGGGAAAAGAGGCGCCTCATACTCGCCCGGCTCTATCTGGCGGTCCCCGTTCTTATCGGTCCAGAACGGAAACGACGTGGGGCCGGAGTTCCGCAGCGTGTCGAGCAGATTGTTCCGGTTGATATCCTCCGTGTCGAAACGGCCGTTCCCCTCGGTGCCGGGAATGCCCGGCAGTCCCCGATCCTCATCGGGATCCACGCTGCCGTTCTCGTTGAGGTCGAACTCCTGGTCCAGGAATCCGTTGCAGTTGACGTCCTCATTGGAGTCCCCTTCGCACCCCCCGGGCGGCGTGAGCCGGCCGTCCTTGTCGCGATCCTCTCCAAGCAGGGTGTCCAGGCGTCCGTTATGGTTGAAATCCTCGAACAGATCGTAGGCGAGATCCCGATCATAGTCCTCTCCGGGATCCCGCTCCCGGGCCTGGTAGAAGCCATCCTGGTTGCCCCCCAGCTCGGGACGATCATCGATGAACAGGACACCATTGCCGTTGGTATCCGGATCCAGAGTAGGGCCACGCTGAAACGAATTGTCGAACCAGGAAAGGGAGGACTCCAGGAGATAGGTCGGGCTGAACACGGCCGTCTCCTTGAGAGTATAAGTGGGCCCTCCCCGCTCGAAGTGAAATCCTGATTCCACCGCGGTAAAGCTGTCCAGACCCTGGTTTTCGTCCTTGGTTCTGTCGACGGAGATGGACAAGGCCAGCTTGTTGGCCTGGTTGATCTGCCAGGTGGCCTTGGCGAAGTTTCTGAATCCCCGGGTTCGCGTCACGAACGCCTGGGACCCGGCATTGATAGGAGTTTCCACCTGAATGAACTCGCTGGTAATGTAGTACCACACTTTGTCATGGACAATGGGGCCCGAAAGCGAGAGGAACGGATAGAAATCGCTGAAGCTCAATTCACTGAATCCCTTCACTTCCCCTACTCCGCCGCGCAGCTCGGGCGGATCAATCCCCGCTCCGTCTCCGTCCAGGCGGTCGGTTCGCATGAAGAACTTGAAGCTCCCCTGGAATTCATTGCCTCCCGACTTGGTGATGATGTTGGCAAACCCCCCCTGGGCGCGGCCGAATTCCGCCGTGGCCCCGGAAGTGATCACCTCGATTTGCTCGATGGACTCGATGTTGAGCTGCTGTCCGAAATAGCCGGTGAAGGGATCCGTGGTATTCACGCCGTCCACCAGCGTGATCATGTCTGTGTCGCGAGCCCCATGGATGTTGGGATTGCCCGTGCCTTCCACATCGGTGACCCCCGGGGCCAGACTGAGAACGTCCTGATAGTCCCGTCCCAGCACCGGGAGCCCGCTGATGAACTCCGAAGAAAAGGTCGTGGAAGTGATGACACTCTCCGTGTCCACGAGGTCGGCGTGCCCTTGCACTCGCAGGACTTCCTTCATTTCCGAGGCGGGGGTAAGGGCGACGTCCAGCGTATAGACTTTTCCGGCCACCAGCTCGAGATCTGAAAACTCCACGGGGCCATAGGTTGGCAAGGTGACTCGCACCCGGTAATGCGGCCCCGGGGGCAGGCGCGGAATGCGGTAGTTTCCTTCCGCATCGGAAAGGACCCCCTTTTCCGCTACGGCTAGGGAATCGTTCTTGACCGCAACGGTGGCTCCCGGGAGGGGGTTCCCCACCCGATCGGTGATCTTTCCCTTTAGATCGGTGGAGTCTCCACCAAGGACTTGGCGGACATTCAGGAAGCAGGTGAGCAGCACGAAACAGAGACTGCCCGCGCGCCGGTGCATCGAACTTCTCCCCGAGCAGGGGTTTAGGGCGGCCAATCCCAAGAGAGGCCTTAATTATAGGCCGCGATGCACCGACCAGCAATGAACGATTGTTCTGGATGGCCAACTACCGCTGTCTTTGTACCGCACCCCGAGGCAGGAAGGAGGGGTGGAGGCGGCGATCGGAATTGAACCGATGTATGGAGGTTTTGCAGACCTCTGCCTTACCGCTTGGCTACGCCGCCGATGGGTAGTCCGGCAATCGATCCCTACTGGGAAACGCAGGTAATTATAGGAGAGGCGTGCGGTTGGGGGCAAGCCGTATGGGCAGCCTGCCGGTGGGGAAACCTCGAAAAGTCGGGATGGAGCGGGAAACGGGATTCGAACCCGCGACTTCAACCTTGGCAAGGTTGCACTCTACCACTGAGTTATTCCCGCCCGATCGTTCCGTGGGGTAGAGGCGTTGTGAATACCGGTAAGATATAGCAGACAGGTCAGTTCCTGTCAAGAATGACCGGGGGATCAATTTTCCGATTGGAAGGCGTCCTGGAGGTGTTCCAACCTCGAGGCCCCGTCACTCAGGAGACGAATCGAAATGACGTCAAAACGACAGGGGTGCTGCGGGATTCCGCGGGACTGCAAATAGAACGACGCCGCCTGGATCAGCTTGCGTCGCTTGCCGCGCGTCACGGACTCGACCGGATTCCCGAAGTCGTCCGAGCTCCGGGTCTTCACTTCCACGAAGACCAGCTCGTCACCGTCTCGGGCGATGAGATCGATCTCTCCGCCGCGAAAGCGAAACCCCCTGGCAATGATTCCCATGCCCGCACCGCGGAGGTATTTCTCCGCAGCACGTTCACCCAGATCCCCTCTTTGCCTGCGAAGGTCGGCCTTCCCTGAAGCCGCGGGGCCCGGACCTCTAGAACTCCTCGTCATCCGATTCCGGCTCCCGGGGGACAGGGGGGGGTGCGGGGCGGGGAGCCTCCATCCGACGAGGGTGAGCGCTCCTCGCTTCGTCAATCCGCATCTGCATTTCTCTCCGGAACCGCGGCACGAACACCCTGAGCTGCGCCCGCTGTCGCGGATTCAAGGATCGATCAATCTCCGCTCTCAGGCGGAGCTCCAGATCGCGGTGGGCTCGTTCCAGATCGTCCAGGCGCGTCACCTGTTCGCGATAGTCCTTCTCCGGGACGGACTCCTCCAGGAGCTTCGCCTGAATCTGGCGGAGCGCCTCCCGGCGTTGCCGCGCGTAGTTCTCGCGCTCCTCGAAGACCTGCTCGACCCGGGGAATCACTTCCACTTGCTGATCACGGGTCAGATCCAGCGCCTTCCTCATGGAGGCGATCATCAAATTCTGCAGCGACTCCCGGACCTCATTCGCATCCCCCGGGGGAGGCGTTGCAGGCGGCCCCGGATTCGGCGCGGCCGTCACGGGAGAGAGCAGCGTAGCCAGGAGAAGGAGCGCCCGCCACGGGCGTCGGGCCCCGATTGATCCTGCGATTCTTTTAATCCATCTCATGAGAATCCTCCTGCTGCCTGCTCAGACCCACCCGGAATCCGGAGATTGCGCGGGTCGCCGCTCTTGCGCCGGGGTCGGCTCCCGAGTGGCGCCGTTGAAGCCCGATTCAGGCTCGGGAAGTACCTCCTCCAGAGCGCGCGCCATATCCGATGCCTTGAGGGTCAAGTCGTTTCTCTCCCCGGGCGAGACCCCGGGGTCCGAGTCCGGCAAGAGGGTGTCCAACGCCTGCTGGAGCGAATCGGGATCCCTCCCCTGCGCCACCTGCTCCAGATACAATCGGGCACGTGTCTCGGGGGGAATCCGCCAATTGCCGACCAAGAGACAGGCGATGAGAAAGGTGGCAGCCATGCCGGCCATGCCCCAAATCCATGAGGTCCGGACCGGACCAGCTGTCCCCTGCGCGACCAGCTTGTTTCGGAGTCGCGGCAGGAAAGCCTGCCAGTAGGCTTCGGGCGGATCCGGAACGGCCGCGGGACTGAGGCTCCCCAGCAGGGCTCGGAGGCTCTGAGCCTCCCGCGCACAGCCAGGGCATTTCAGGAGATGCTCCTGGATCTCCGCTGGCAAGCAGGGGGAGTCCTCCTCCGCAAGAAGCCACGCAAGTTCCCGCTGTGCTTCGGCACAAGTTCTCACATTCATGGATGACTCGGGCTCAATTCCCCACCTTCTGCTTGAGGCCACGGAGGGCATGGAAGAAATTGGCTTTCGCCGTACCCACGGTGCAGCCCATGACCACCGCGATTTCATGGAATTTCATCTCCTGGAAAATCCTCAGGATCAGTGTTTCCCGCTGCCGCTTGGGAAGTCGCCCCACGGCCCGTCGAAGGACTTCCTCGTAAATGAAGCCCTCCTGCTTCCCCGCTTCAAAGGGGTGCTCGGCCGGTCTCAACTCCTCCAGGGAGTGGGCTCGATGGGATGCCTGCTCCCGACGCCGATCGGTGACCAGGTTCAACACGATGCGCGTCGACCAGGTTCGAAAAGAGGCCTCCCCTCGAAAGCGCCCCAGGGAGCGGTAAATTCTCAGGAAGGCTTCCTGAGCCATATCATCGGCATCGGCATGGTTCCCCAGCAGGCGGTAGGCCAGCCGGTAGATATCGCGCCGATGGATTCCCACGAGTCGATCGAAAGCCCCCTCGTCCCCGGCCTGAAACAGCCGGACGAGCTCCAGGTCCCGCTGATTCGGGTCCGGCGTCGGCGTCATCCTGGGGGGCCCCCACACCCCATTCGACCCAGGTATCGGTCGAATGGTTGAACCGCTGAGTTTCCTCGATGAATATTAAGGATGCCGTCAAGGTCGTGACACCGGGGAAGGTGGCGAGAAAGGGGTGCCTCGCGATCGAGCTAGAGCCCCGACTCGACCTCGGTAACCGCCTCTTCAAAAAGGCGGAGGCAAGTGTCAACCTGTTCCGCGGTGACCACCAGGGGCGGGCAGAACCGAACGGTATTGTCTCCGCAGCCAAGCAACAGCAGGCCCCGCTGAAAGGCCTTCTCCACGATCGCATCCCGGCGCTGCGGGTCCTTCCGGAGATCGGGAGTATCGGGCACGACAATTTCCGCACCCACCATCAGGCCCAGACCCCGCACGTCCCCGATGATCCGGTGGCGGGACATGACTCCGTTTACACCACCAATCAGTCGCTCGCCCTGGATCCGGGCATTTTCCAGATACTGATCCTTCAGCAACCGTAGCGTGGTGAGCGCGGCGGCACAAGCCACCGGATTCCCCCCGAAGGTGCTGGCGTGGGCCCCGGGAGTCCATCGCATGATGGATTCCTTGGCCACGCAAAGCCCCAGCGGAAGTCCCGAAGCAATCCCCTTGGCAATGGTGATGAGGTCCGGATGAAAATCGAAATGCTCCGAAGCGAACATCTTCCCTGTGCGTCCCACCCCCGACTGGACCTCATCCGCAATGATCAGGATTCCATGCTCCCGGGCAACCTGCTGGACACGAGCCAGGAACTTGGGAGGCGGCACGACATAGCCCCCCTCCCCTTGAACCACCTCGATGACGATGGCGGCCACTTCTTCCGGCGGCACCGTCCTCGGAAAGAGGAAATCCGTCGCGAAGGAGAAGCACTCCACATCACAGGTCTCCACCCTCCGGTTGACGGGGCAGCGGAAACAGTAGGCATAGGGAATGTGCTCCACCCCGGGGACCAACGGGAAAAATCCGCGCTTTTGCACCGAGCGGCTGGAGGTGAGCGACAGGGCTCCCATAGTCCGGCCATGGAAGGAGCCGAAGAAAGCAAGAATTCGTGGCCGGCCCGTATGATAACGAACCAGTTTGATGGCGGCCTCGTTGGCCTCGGCACCTGAGTTTCCAAAAAACACCTTGACCGGCCCCTCGATGGGGACCAGCGCCGCGATCTCCTCCGCGAGCCGGATCTGGGGGCCATAATAGAAATCGGTCCCCGACATGTGAATCAGCTTACCGGCCTGTTCGGCGATCGTTTTCACCACCTCCGGATGACTGTGGCCGGTCGCGGTCACCGCAATCCCCGCGGTGAAGTCCAGGAACCAGTTGCCGTCCACGTCCAGGATGGCCGCCCCTTCACCCCGCTCGACCACCAGAGGGTAGGCCCGAGTGTACGATGGGGAGACTCGGGAAGCGTCCCGCTCGATCCAGGCACGGGCGTTGGGCCCGGGCAACGGGGTGACTAGCTTGGGAACGGTCGGTGGCATGATTTCCTCCATGGACGCAGCCCGCGGCGGGCGAATCGTGTCTAAACTTTCTTTTTCCAGCGAACCCCCGTGGGGGTGTCCTCCAAGAGAATTCCTCGACGCAGCAGCTCATCCCGAATGGCATCGGCCTCGGTGAATTTCCGGGACTTGCGAAGCTCTTCCCGCTTCGCCACCAGCCCCTCCAGCTCCTCATCGAGGCTCAGCTCCGTGCCCAAATCGAATCCGAAGATGGAAGAGACTTCACCCAGAAAGCGCTTCAGCTCGACGGCGTTTTTCGCCGGCAGCTCCGACCGGTCCGCCGCCGAATTCACCTCCCGCACGAGCTCGAAGATGAACCCCATGGCCGCGGCACCATTCAGATCGTCGTCCATCGATTCATAAAACTCACTCATGGTTTGCCGGGTGATTTCCGTGAGGCGCTCGTTCTCCCCGGGCCCCGAGGAGGACTCCAGTCGCCGGACACAATCTCCCAGGCGGTGCAGATTTGTGCCCGCCCAGGTGATCCCGTCCAGGGTGAAATTGATGGGCTTCCGGTAGTGCTGCGAGACCAGGAGGTAGCGGATGGCTCGGGCGTCGTGGCCCTGCGCCAGCAGATCCCGGAGGGTATAGAAATTCCCCAGGGACTTGGACATCTTTTCGCCGTTCACGACCAGGTGGGCGCAATGCATCCAGGTATGGACGAATGGCTTTCCCGTGGCGGCCTCGCTCTGGGCGATTTCATTCTCGTGGTGAGGAAAGACATTGTCGGTGCCGCCGGTGTGAATGTCGAATGATTCTCCGAGATACTTCATGCTCATGGCCGAGCACTCGATGTGCCACCCCGGGCGGCCCCTTCCGAGGGATGTGTCCCATGCTGGCTCTCCCTCCTTATGCGCCTTCCACAGGACGAAATCCCTCACATCGGATTTCTCGTACTCATCCGAATCCACCCGGTAGTTCGCGATCAGCCCCTCTCGGTCCAAGCCGGCAAGCCTGCCGTAAGCTGGAAAGGAATCCAGCCGGAAATAATAGGAACCCTTGCTTTCGTACGCGTGCCCCGTCTCGACGAGTTTCTGGATCAAGTCGACCATCTCCGGGATGTGCCGCGTCGCTCGAGGATAATGCTCGGCCCGCTCCACTCCGAGCGCGTCCAGATCCTCGAAAAAGGCCTCGATGAAACGATGAGTGTAATCGTCCAGGCTGGTGCCTGCCGCTGCGGCGCCCCGAATGGTCTTGTCGTCCACGTCGGTGATATTCATCACCTGCGTCACATGAAACCCGCGGGATTTCAGGTAGCGCCGCAGGAGATCCTCCCAGACATAGGCGCGGAAGTTGCCGATATGGGCAAAGTCGTAGACGGTGGGGCCGCACGTGTACATGCGAACTTCACCCCCGACCAGCGGGCGGAATTCCTCCTTGCGGCGGGAGTAGGTGTTATGGAAGCGAATCAAGCGGTCATCTCGGAGCTGGGGTCCCTGATCTCAGGGCCCGTGCCAGTGAGGTGGGTGGCAGTGACGGATGAGTCTACCTTCGCCCTGGGGCGGTGTCAATGCGCGCTGGCGGGCACAAAAAAAGGGGGGCACCGCGCCCCCCTCTTGGGATTGCATTGCCGGACTGGCTAGAAGTTCATCTTGATCCCGAACTGGAATCGCCTTCCGAAATCCCTGGTTTCCACCGCCTGCAGGGAGGAGGCGCGGTTGTCGATTGTGAACACCCGGAGATCGTCGGTGTTCAAGAGGTTGAAGATTTCGAAAAACGCGCTGGAGGAAACCTTTCCCATCACGAACGCCTTCTCGGTACGCACGTCGACGCTGTAGGCGGCGGGATTTCGATGGGTATTGCGGTTCTCATCGTAAAAGTAGCCCGAGTTCGGGTCTTTGTAGCCGTAGACACGCCTCGCCTGCGCGAAGTCGACGTTGTCGCTGGCCACGAACCGATTCACCATGGAATAGGGGAGGCCGGAAGCCCAGGTAATCCCGCCACCGATCCTCCAGTCGCCGGGCAGAAAGGCGGTGGCGTAGAACTTGGCCACATGCGTCTGATCGAACTCGAGATAGCCGTCCTTCAACTCCGTGAGCGCCGGATCGTCACCGCTCTCCGAAAGGAAGGAATCCGCCTGCCCCTGGGCTCTGGAGAAGACATAGCTGGCATCCATCTGCCATTTTCGGCTCAGCCTGCGAACAAACTGCAGCTCGATGGCATTGTAGGCCTGGACGTTGTAGTTGCCGACACGGAGAATCTGGTTGAAATTGACGTTGTTGATGTAGAGGTCCGGGTATCCGTCTCCGGCCCTTTCCTCCGACCTCCCCTTTCCCGATTCGCCGCCGCTCCCATTGACCGGGTGGGGTACGGTCCTGCCAAATTCATCGCAGTACCCGGAGACCGTGTAGGGCTGGCCGCAGGTGACGCCATTCACCCCAGGCTTGCGGGCCGAATGGTTGACGTCGACATCCTGGAGCTGATCCTGGAACTTTCTCTGAATGTAGTTGATGGAAACGCTCATCTCCGGAGCAATCTCCCGCTGAAAGCCGATGGTGAACTCGTCGGTGTAGGGAGTTTTCAGACCACGATCGACCTGGACGGCTGACGGAGGCGCTTGCGAAATCGGCACGCCCACAAAGTTGTCCGGCTTGCCATCCTTGTCGACCCCGTCGATGTCCAGGCGGTAGTACTGCAGGATATTATCAGGGCCTTCCTCTCCGATGACCGTCTGAAGGAAGAGCTTGTCGTAAAAGCGTCCCCAGGTAGCCGTGGCCTTGCTCTTGCCGTCGGCCCAGGGATCCCAGGAGACGCTGATCCGGGGCGCCAGGTTGTTGTTGGTGATGTTGATGTCTTCGGGGGCTCGCGGGTGCCCATAAATGAGAATGTCCGAGTAGTTGATGAACTCGCTCTTAATCACGGCCTCGACGTTGTGCCGGGTCAGGCGGCCGCCTGCGGCGTAACTGAGATCCGAGGACATGGTCGCCACATGTTGCGTTTTCAGCCCCGCATAGAGCGGGTCCACCTTTTCCAGGCCCAGTTCGATGATGCCATCCTTGTTCAGGTCGGCACCATCGTTCTCCTGGCCACCGATGTTCAGCAGATTATCGAACTGTCTCTTCTCGGCCGACGGATCGAAGAAGGTGTAGCCTTGGGAGCCAATCTGCTCGCGGTCGAATCGGATGCCAAGGCCCAGGGTCAGGTTGGGGAGCGGCTTGAACGTATCGTTGAAATAGACGCCCAGATTGTCGCTGGTAGCCGAATTGCTGGCCGTTTGCGCCGTCGGCAGGAAAGCGACGATGATTCCGCCGACCTCTCCAGCGGAATTCGCCAGATTGCCGGGCTGCGTCTGCCAGAAGGGACGCAAATCGGTAGTCGCGTGATACCCTTCCTGCTCCACCGACATGCCCATCCTGAGATCGTGACTCCCGAACAGGTCATCGATGTAATAGGAAACATCCTCTCTGAGGCTGTTCCGGGTCCGGCTGTCCGAATAGGTATTGAAGTAAGGCCCGGTGATCCGATTGTTGTTCAAATCCAGGAGGTAGGGGTCATCCGCAGGCTCCGGCGCAGTAAACTCTCCGGTTTCAGGGATTCCGTTGTGGTTTGCATCAACCCAGTTGGGGAACGGCGTGTCGCTGAGGTCGAAATCCCCGTTCCTGTCCTCGGTGTCGAATTTTCCATTCCCAAGGGTGCTGGGACAATTCGCCGGGTTGGGGTCGGTGCAGGTTTTCTCAACCTCGAAACCATTAGGGCATATCGCGGGGTTGGTGCAACGAATCCCAATGTCCTCATCCGGATCCACAATTCCGTCCTCGTCGCGATCCGTCTCGAAATCGAGGTTACCGTTGCAGTTGATGTCTTCCCGGTTGGGCCCCTCGCAGCCGAATGGCCCGGTGAGCCGACCGTCAAGGTCGAGGTCCTCAATGCAAAAGACCTCTCCCGTGATCGGATCGGCCGTGTCATTGCAGTTCAGCTTTCCATCATGCTTGAAGAAATCCTCGAAGACGTCGAACCTGCCGTCCCGATCGAGATCCAGGCCCGGGTCCACGCTCTCACGGAGCTGCACGAACCCGTCACCGTTGCCGCCCTTGGTCGGATCGCCGTCAACGGTCATGATGCCGTTTCCATTGGTGTCTGGATCGGTGGTTGGCAACCGCTTGAACGTCTGATCGAATCGGGAGATGGTCGACTCGAGAGAGAAGGTCGGCGTGAAAATGGCGGTGTCCTGGAGGGTGATGGTCGGCCCGCCTCTCTGGAAAATGTAGCCCGATTCCGGATCGATCCGGCTGTTCAGCCCTTGATTGTTGAATTCCTGGTTATCGAAAATCGTGATGAGCGACATCTTGTTATTCGAGGTGACCTGCCATGTCAGTTTTCCGGTGAGCCGGGTGTCGGTGAGCCTCTGGACGAAGGACTGAGTTCCGGTGTTGATCGGGAACTCATCCTGAATATATTCGGGGGCGAACAGATACCAGAGGTGATCTTTCACGAAGGCGCCGGAAAGGGAAAGGTAGGGTTCGAGATCAGTGAACTTCAAGTCACGGAATCCATCGACCTCGCCGACGCCGCCCCGCAGATCCGTCGAATCCAATCCCGCGCCGTCACCATCCAGCTTGTTGGTTCGCATCTGGAAGGTGAAGGTGCCTTTGAACTCGTTTCCGCCGGACTTGGTGACGATGTTGACGAAGCCGCCCTGGGCCCGGCTGAATTGAGCGCCGGCGCCGGAGGTGATGACTTCGATTTCCTCGATCGACTCGGTGTTTAGGTTCTGCCCGAAGTGCCCATCGAACGGATCCGTCGTGCTCACGCCGTCCACCAGGGTCACCACGTCGGTGTCGCGGGCGCCGTGGATGTTGGGATTTCCCGTGTTGTTCACGTCGGTGACACCGGGAGCCAGCGTCAGGACATCCTGATAATCAGTTCCCAGCACCGGGAGTCCGGAGATGAACTCGGAGGAAATCGTGGTGCTGATCTGGGGCTTGTCGGTGTCGACCACATCCTCCTTGCCGACCACCTGGACATGCTCCTTCATATCTTCACGGAGCGTCACATTCTGCACCACGGTCTTGCCGGAATAGACTTCGATGGTGAATTTTATCTGCTGATGTCCGGGCATCCGGACGACAAGGTCATAGTTCTTTCCGGGTGGGACGGGTGTAATCCTGAACTCCCCCTGGGCATTCGTGACGCCTCCCAAACCCACCACACCCATGGCCTTGTTCTCCAGGGTCACCGTGGCGCCCGGCAGCGGGCTTCCCTCCTTGTCGACAACGACCCCCTTCACGGTACCCGGTGAGGTCTGGGCAAAAACGGAGAGGGAGGTGATCAGAAGGATTACTGAAACGAAACCCGTGAGACGTTTGGCCCTGCTGCTGACCATGAGAACTTCCTCCGGACTTCACGAAATGGATGGGGACGAAATCTCATTCCCCTGCTGGAGCGGCTCTCCCCCCGGTGAGCGCTCCTGCCTTGATCATCAGAATGAATTGAGAATTGGCATTTTATCGACCCGGACCCGCGCCTGTCAATTCCCAATAACAGAAACGGAGACAGCAAGTTACGGGACGGTCTAAAAAAATTACTTCCACCACCTGAGGGTATATTACGTTCATACGGGAGGATGTCAAGGAATTGTATATTTTACGGTGCGGAGCGGACGCAGCAAGGGACTAGGGTAGGCGGGGTGGGCGTATCCCCAACCTCTTGATCTTCTCGTTGAGGGTCGTGGGCTTGATTCCCAGGAGCCTAGCCGCCCTCCGTTGAACCCCCTGGGCCTTGTGGAGGGTCTGCTCGATCAGCTCCCGCTCGAAACTGGCGACCGTCTGGGCGTAAGAGAATTCGCTGGAGATCAACTCCTTCGCAGGAAGATCGAGAACCGTGGCTTCCCCGCTATGCAACTCCTTCGGAAGCAGATCCAGACCGATGGCGCCTCCATTTCCCAGCACGACCGCCCGCTCCAGGAGGTTTTCCAACTCCCGGACGTTTCCGGGCCAGGAATAGTGGGTCAGCGCCACCATCGCCTCCTGCTTGATTTCAGGGACGGCCCTGCCGTTCTCTTCCGCAAACTGCCGCAGGAAATGGTCCGCCAGCAGAGGAATGTCCTCCCGCCTCTCCCGCAGGGGGGGCAGATTCACCACGATGACGTTCAGCCGGTAGAACAGGTCTTCGCGGAACTGTCCCCGTTCCACCAGCTCCTTCAAGTCGATGTTCGTGGCGGTAATGATCCGCACATCCACCCGAACGCTTTCCACGGCCCCCAGGGGCAGGAACTCCCGCTCCTGGATCACTCGCAGAAGCTTGGATTGGACATCCGGGTGGATTGAGCTGATCTCGTCGAAGAAGAGCGATCCGCCGTCGGCGACCTCGAAGAGCCCCTTTTTAGTGGCCACCGCTCCGGTGAAGGCCCCTTTACGGTGGCCGAAGAGATTGCTCTCTAGAAGATCCGCCGGCACGCTCCCGCTGTTCACCACCACGAACGGCCGGTGCGAGCGGGAGCTGCGCTGATGAATGGCGTGCGCCACCAGCTCTTTCCCCGTGCCGCTCTCCCCCTGGATGAGCACGGTGCTGCGGGTGGGCGCAATCCGGTCCAGCATGCTCTGGAGCTCCTGGATCGGGCGGCTTCTCCCCACCAGCTGGTTATTGCTGGCCCGCCAGGAGAGCGCCCTGCGCAAGGCGCGATTCTCGGAAAGGAGGTTTCTCTGGCTCAAGGCGTTACGAACCGTGAGCAGCACCTCCTCATGCCGGAACGGCTTGGTCAGGTAATGAAAAGCTCCATCCCTCATTGCCTGCACCGCCGATTCCACCGAGCCGAACGCGGTAATCATGACCACCATCTGGTCCGGATCCCGGCCCTTGACGGTTCGGAGGAGCTCCAGCCCGCCGGTACCGGGAAGCATCAGGTCGATAATCAGGAGGTCGTAGCTGTCCCGATCCAGCAGACTCCGGGCCTCCTCCGCTGAGCCTGCCACCGTCGGCTGATAACCGGCCTCCTGCAGGAGACCGGACAGGATTTCCTGAAAGATCGCCACGTCTTCCACCACCAGGATCCGCGCGCGGTGGCTAGAGGGCGCCGAGCTCGATTCGCTCATGGGGAGGGTTCCTTTCCGGGTGACGGGTGAAAGCTGGACAACGGCTCGAGAATCACATTGCGGATCGACAGCTTGGCTCTCGCGACGGTGAAGTCCCGTTCGATGAACCCGGCGAACCCATCCTTCTCAATTTCGAAGACATAGTCCCGGGCGGGCTTCACCCTGCAAAAGCAAAAATCCCCCTGTTCGCCGGTCCGGGTCGTGACCGAAAATTCCCCTCGGCGAAGGACCACCGTGGCGTCCGCCAAGCCCCCGCCCTGCGCATCCATCACCCGGCCCGTGATTCCTCCGGGAGTTGGTCCCGCCAGCTCATTCGCCCGATCCTGGCTGGCCGCCGTGGAAATCGGACCACCCAGCGCCGCGGCCAGGATGATCGCGACCATCGGCCCCTTACGCCCCACGGGCGACCTCGCCGCGGAACACCTGAGCCGCCGGAAGGGTAACGGTGAAAGTGGTCCCGGCGCCCTCCACGCTCTCCACTTGAATCGTGCCGCCGTGCTCCAGCACGATCCGCTGCACCACCGCCAGGCCCAGGCCGGTTCCCTTGCCGTCGGAGCGCACCGTGAAAAACGGCTCGAAAATTCTGGGGAGGTTCTGCTCGGGGATCCCGACACCGTTGTCAGCCACACGTAAGCGCACCGACTCACCGTCGCGATCGAGCGCCAGCCTGATCTCCCCGCCGCCCGGAAGGGCCTGGGCGGCGTTGAGCAGCAGGTTCAGGATCACCTGCTGGATTTTGCCACGATGCCCTTGGAGCCTGGGCAGCGATGGGGCCCGCTCCAGCGAGAGTCGGATGCGCTTGCCCTTCAGCTGGGGCTCGAACAGGGCGAGGCTCTCGGCAATCACCGCACCGGGATCGAACTCCTGCACCGGCTCCCCGTCCTTCCTCCTTGCGAAATTGAGCACGGAGCCTGCGATTCCCGCGGCCCGGAACGCCTGGGTCTCGATCTTCTTCAGGAGCTCCAGTTCGGGAAGCCGCGACTTCATCCGGGCCATCAACAGCTGGGCGTAGCTGGCGATGCCGGCCAGCGGCGTATTCACTTCGTGGGCCACTTGCGATGCCAGCAGCCCCAATTCCGCCAGATGATCGTGACGGACCATGCTCTCCTCGCGCCGCACCTCCTCGGAGATATCGTCCAGCGTGTAGACCCTGCCGGACAGGGGGTCCCCGCCAAGGCAGGAGCGGCTCGCGTTGATCACCCGGAGCTTGCCGCCGGCGTCACCCAGCGAGAAGCGGAAGACCCGCTCTCCCGATGCGCTTCGCCCGGACTCGCGTCCGGCGCGATCCAGCCGCATGAGCAGCCCTTTGGGGAGAACTTGCTCGATCCCGGCTCCGAGCGCCGCGGGGTGACCGATGATATCCGAGGCGGCGCGATTGACCGCCGTAATTTTCCCCGCGGCATCGCACAGCAGGATTCCGATTCGACTGGACTGCAAGATGGCCTCGGTCTGTCGGCGCAGCTGCTCCTCACGGCGGCTTCTCTCCTCGATCTCGCGATACAGTCGCGCCGCTTCAACCCCTTTGGCCGCCTGTGACGCCAAGGCCGCCATGGAATCCAGCTCCTCTCCCTGCAGCGCGGATCCGTCGCGGCGTGGACCGCTCAGCAGCATCGCGCGCATCTGACCTTGCACGACCATCGGGAAGAGATACCGGAATCCCGTTTTCTCGATTCCCCTCATGTCTGCCGAACGTGGATTCGCACCCTCAGCTCCCACAAGCACCATTTCCCGCGCCGAGAGCTCATGAATTTCCTCGAAGGAGAGGCTCCATCGTACCGATTGATTTGGCGGAAGCTTCGAGCCGCGTGCCGCCATAAAGCTTCCCCGACTCGCCCCTTCCACCAGCAACAGCACCGGATCGACTCCGAATTGAGATTCCAGGCGCGACACGAGCTTGCGGGCGAGCGGCTCAAGCCGGACCTCACCGTTGAGGTCCTCACCCAGCTCCAGCAGCAAGCGGGAAATACCCGCCGGCCGCCGGCCGAGAAGGTGATCCACCTTGCCGCCCAGGAAGCGGTAGAGCAGCATCGCCAGCAGGGCGGAGATCATCAGGGGGAGGATGACTTCCGCGAGCACTCCGCCCGAAGCCGGGCCTTCGGGAAGCAACGACAGGAGCCAGGAGCAGCTCGCTCCCCCCGCCAGGAAAACGGTCCCCGCCAGGGCCCAGCGCACCCCCGCCCGCAGAGACCGATCCAGATCGACGGCTCTCTCCTGGAACAGCGTCGCCGTGAAGCCGAGGGGAGCGATCGCCAAGGGGAGCACCGCCAGCTCACCCAGGGTTCCGGCCGGGACTCCCAGGGCAACCGGCAGCAGATACAAAAGGCAAAGAGGCAGCAGCCCCGCCGCGGCTGAGGCAGCCAGCCATTTGAGCCGCCAGCGCGTCGAGGCTCTCGTACAGCTCCAGAGTCTGGCGCAAAGTACGCAGAGCGCCAGAAGGGAATATCCCCCTACGTAGAGAATCTCCAATCGGTCCTTCAGGCGAATGGCCCGGGCCGGATCGGCGAACGCCAGGGCCCCCTTGAGCGCGATCAGGTAGATGGACCATCCCAGAAGCAGGCTCGCCGGAGCGTAGAGCGCGATCCATCGGGCGCGCCTGGCGCGATGGGCGGGACCCGGCTCCGAGAGATTGTCGATGAACTGAATGATCAGCGGGGGAAGCAGGAGCCGCCCCACCAAGTCTCCCCAATAAGACACCCAATCCAGCATTCCTGCGTTTCCCCCCGGAGAGAGCGCGAGCACCGAGAAGAAGGCCAGGCAAACGCCGTAGAGCGCCGGGGCCGACGGCTCGGACGGAAGCTTTATCAGCGCCAGGCTCCCCGCAGCCAAGGCGGCAGCTCCCACTATAAATAGGAAGTAGTAGATGCGATTCTCCTCGCTGTCGGGGCGCGGGAAGACTTCGACCTCCACTCGCTGGCCCCTCCTCAGGAGCTCGTAGCGCGTCGGAAGCCCCTCGCGTCCCCAAAGCAGATCCCGAACGCTCCGTGTGGCAGATGGGGCGACGCCTGCGATGCTGAGTAGCTGATCGCCCCTCCTGATGTCAGCCAAATCGGCGGGGCCTCCATCCTGGATGGTCGCCGCCACCAGGATTCCCCCTCGTTTCGTCCAAACCGCGCCGTCCTCGCCGTGTAACGAAGTGGCCCGATTCAGGAAACTCGACATTCCAAAAAACGCCAGAATCAGGGCCGGAATGAGGGCCGCTACTCTGCCGGGTTTCATCAGAAACTCACCCCCACGCCGCCGCTGAATCGGTTGATCTTGTCCGGCATAGAGCCTTCGGGAGTCTCCACTGTCGGCCCCGTCCCCCTGGAGAGTGACTGGAATCCGAAAAGCACCCTCCAGGATCCTGCGCCTCGATTGGATACGAAGGAAATGGGTTGAAGGATTTCCAGTTCGACTCGGGATGCACTCAAGGGCGATCCCGCCGACTCGTCCATCTCGCTGCCCGCCAGGCGGGTGTAATCCAGCCGGACCTGGGTGTCGGACTTCTGGACTTTGGCGGTGAACCTCAGGGCGAGATATCGGACTCCCCCCTCCTCGAGGACCATTACCGGGGCCTCGGTCAGACCCCCGGCCATTTTTCCC
>Ga0075434_100001134_pt1 | contig 21937 bp, 23 predicted proteins | sample RhiMethybrSRZTD3_FD_75298 | JGI IMG/M metagenome (GOLD analysis project Ga0075434, IMG submission 75298) | Populus rhizosphere microbial communities from Tennessee, USA - Rhizosphere MetaG P. TD hybrid SRZTD3 | ecosystem: Host-associated > Plants > Roots > Rhizosphere > Soil | place: USA... | reverse complement strand
GTGATCCAGGCCGTGCGGCGTCACGTCGCCGGGGCCGAGCGGTTCGCGGTCGTGAGCGAGCATGAAGGCGGCGGGGGGGCGATCACCGACCATCCCGCGGTGCAGGCGGCGGTCAACGAGTTCCAGGGCGAGGTGGTGGCGGTGCGTCCGCGCCTGCCGGAAGGAGAAGGCCAGTGAAGGGCTTCGGCAACATGATGAAGGAAGCGCAGAAGCTCCAGCAGCAGATGGCCGCGCTGCAGGAGGAAGTCGGCAAGCGCACCGTCGAGGCGACGGCCGGCGGCGGCATGGTCACCGTGGTGGCCAACGGCAAGCAGGAGCTCGTGTCCGTCAAGATCGATCCCGAGGTCGTCAGCAAGGACGACGTGCAGATGCTGGAAGACCTCGTGCTGGCGGCGACCAACGAGGCGCTGCGCAAGTCGCGCGAGCTCGTACAGCAGGAGCTCGGCAAGCTCACCGGCGGACTGAAGATCCCCGGGCTCGGGATGTAGGAGGGCCGTGGCCTACTACCCCGAGCCCGTCGCGCGGCTGATCGAGGCCTTGCAGCGGCTGCCCGGCATCGGGCCGAAGACGGCCCAGCGGTTGACCTTCTTCCTGCTCAAGCGTCCCGTTGACGAGGTGCGCGAGCTGGCCGAGTCGCTCGTGGCCCTCAAGGAGCGCATCGTCTCGTGCTCGACCTGCTTCAACGTGACCGACCAGGATCCGTGCCGCATCTGCGCCGACCCCGCCCGTGACGCCGCGCTGCTGTGCGTGGTCGAGGAGCCCAACGACCTGCTGGCCATGGAGCGCACGGGCGAGTACAAGGGGCGCTACCACGTCCTGCTCGGTGCGCTCTCGCCGCTCGAGGGCATCGGCCCCGACGACATCAAGGTGCGCGAGCTGCTCCAGCGTCTCGACGCCGGCGGGCCCACCGAGGTCATCCTCGCCACCAATCCCAACGTCGAGGGCGAGGCGACCGCGCTCTACCTGGCGCGCTTGCTGCGCCCGCTCGGCGTGCGCATCACCCGCATCGCGCGCGGGCTGCCCGTGGGCGGCGACCTCGAGTACGCCGACCAGGTGACGCTCTCAAAAGCGCTGGAGGGGCGGCGGGAGATCGGTTAGCCGGCTCAGTAGGCGCGCCGCGCACGCCAGATTATAATGGCGAGGTCCACACGGTCACTCCCCGGTAGCTCAGTTGGTAGAGCGCCTGACTGTTAATCAGGAAGTCGCTGGTTCGAGACCAGCCCGGGGAGCCAACTTCCAGGCTCAAGCCAAGACGCTGAGCCTGCCGGACGAACGCCAGAAGCTCCCAGCGTGTTCGCTCCGTGGACGCGGTACCCTGACGCCGTGCGCCGAGGAGCCGAGAGGATACCCGCGGCCTCATATAGCCGGAGCGCTTGCGAGTCGTACCGCTCCGCCGCGCCACGTCACCGACCAGAAGACCGTCTCCTCGCACATCCGCCACCGAAAACCCTGCCCTTGAGGGCAAGGTCAAGCGCAGTTACAGGAAGGGCGGCCCGGCCATGATGGACGAGGGGGAACTGCAGACATGGCGAAGATGGGAACGAGGCAGCCAGTAGCAGAGGTCGAACGATATACCCGGCACGTCCTGAGGGTGGCGCGCCAGGATTCAGTCGTCGCGAAGGTGGCGGCTTGTGTCCTCGCGCACTTCGTGCCCGCGATCGAAAAGATCCACGGGTCCCGTGATCGCAAGTTCGACGCTCGGAGGGCTCAGCTATTGGCACGCGCGCTCGGATCGGGGATTGAGGCGTGCTGCCTTCCACCCTTACGACTGCCCAGGAAAAGCGGCCGCTGACCGGAATCGGGTTGGGCCGGCTCAGCGCTGGCCCTTGCTGGGAATTCAGCGCGCGCACGATCGAGTGCTCCACCTGAGACACATTCCATCGTTCGAACCACAGGAGAGATCAAGATGATCGGACGAATCATTCCGCCCTTCGTGCGACGGTCGACCGCTTCGCCGAGGACGCGATGACGCCGTCGCGCAAGCCGGTGGCCCTCGTGACGGGCGCCAACAAAGGCATCGGCTTCGAAGTCTCGCGCGCGATCGCGAAGTCGGGTTACGTGGTCCTGCTCGGGGCACGCAATCCGATGACCGGCCGCGAGGCCGCGCACACTCTCACGAGCGAGCACCTCGACGTGCGGTTCGTCGAACTGGACGTCACGCGGATGGAGACCATCATTGCGGCGGTAGCGCGCATCGAGGCGGAGTGTGGCCGGCTTGATGTCCTCGTGAATAACGCGGGCATCGCGGATCCGCATGATGGGCCGCCGAGCCGGGTGAGCGTCGATGCCGTGGAACGCGTCCTGCGAACAAACTTTCTGGGCGCGGTGGCGATGGCGCAGGCGGTGCTGCCCCTGTTGAGGAAGTCCGATGCCGGCCGGATCGTGAACGTCTCGAGCGATCTCGGGTCGATCACGAGGCATGGCGACCCGACGTGGAAGTATGCCCAGGTGAAAGTGCTGGGATATTGCGCGTCGAAGGCCGCGCTGAACATGTTCACCGTTCAGTTGGCTTTCGAGCTGAGGGATCAGGGCATTGCGGTGAACTCGGTCAATCCCGGCTTCACGGCGACGGACCTGAATGCACACAGGGGTCAGCAGTCTGTTGAGGAAGGCGCCGCGGAGGTCGTGCGTGTCGCGCTCCAGGAGCATGGACCGAGCGGAAAGTTCCTGGAGACAGGGGGTGAGCTGGTCTGGTAGGAACGAGGTCCGGAGCCGCCTACGTGCGAGAGGCAATCAAGCGAGCAGTGAGGTAGAGACGACCATGATCGCAGGCAAAGTAGTCGCCGTCACGGGCGCGAGTAGCGGCATCGGTGAGGCCACGGCGGCATACCTCGCGAGACGAGGCGCGAAGCTCGTCCTTGGCGCACGCGGTGCCGACAAGCTCCATGAGGTATGCCGACGCATCGTCGACGCGGGCGGCGAGGCGGATTTCGTCGCCATTGACGTCGCGCGACGCGAGGACGTGGCGATGCTGGTCGCTCGCTCACAGGACCGGTTCGGGCGACTCGACGTGCTCATTAACAATGCCGGCGTCATGCCGATCGGCAAGCTCGATGACCTTGCGGTTGACGATTGGGAGCGCATGATCGACGTCAACGTGAAAGGCGTTCTTTGGGGGGTCGCCGCGGCGCTGCCGGTATTTCGAGCGCAGAAGTCGGGACATTTCATCACGATTGCGTCGACCGCCGCCAAGCGGACGGTGCCGACGATGGCGGTCTATTCGGGAACAAAGGCTGCGGTCGCAGCCATCATGGATGGCCTACGGCAGGAGATTGCGGGCGAACTTCGCGCGACCACGATCTTCCCCGGATACACCGAGACCAATTTTGCGAGCCATGTGCGCGACGTAGACCTTCGCGCGCAGCTGGAAAAGTCGGGTGAGGCGTTCGCGATGCCACCAGCAGCGGTCGCTGAGGCGATTGCGCATGCCATCGATCAGCCCGATGGAGTGAACGTCGGAGAGATCGTGATACGATCCAGGGCCCAGCCTTAGGGCGACGCAACCTTTCTCGAGCAGTTCTCGTCGACCAGTTCGTGACGCGGCCCGGTCGCCGGGCTCACTCGCGTGTGGCGTTTCTGCGCGGCAAGGGTGGCGACCGCCGCCGCCAGCTCGGCCGGTACGGCGCGTCAGAACAGCACGCCAGGATCGCCGGGGTCCAGACGCCGGACGTGTCAACCCAAGGACCTCGATTACTTGAGATCGGCGTACCGCGTCTGAACCAACCGCTGGATGACCGCGAAGATCATGGCGGTCGACACCCCGAACATGAGCGCGCCGTTCGCCGCCTCCAGGGGGCCCAGCAGCCGCCACGCCGGCGACATGATGATGTCGCCGTAGCCCAGGGTCGTGTAGTTGACCGCCGAATGGTAGTACGCGGTGCCAAGCTCCGCGAATTCGCCGCAGCGCACGAACAGCACCGCCCACACGGCGATCTCGACCAGGTGGGCCACGAGCGCCAGGGCGATCGCGAGCGCGGCGATCCCCACGTCGATCCAGAAGCTCGTGCCGACACGTCCGTGTTGCTGCTCGTGGCGGACGATGTTGACCGTCGTGCCCAGGGCGAGCGCGTGGATCAGGATCGTCGCCACGACGGCGATGGAGCCGACCGCCAGCGGAAGCAGGATCGGAAGGCCGGGAACGTCCGCGATCCTCAGGCCTCGGGCCTCGATGAACTCGGTGTTCTTGGCGACAGGGTCCCTCCCGAAGCTCCGCCATCCAGGCTTGCGCCACCCCCTGGACCGTCACTGTTCGGCGCGTCGGTCATCGCTTCCCCTGGAGGGCAGCGTCGCTGTGCGCCGAGATGCTAAGGGCTACGAACAGCGTTCGCAAGAGGATCGGCGCCGGGCGAGAAGCAAGCCATCGCTCAGCCGCTTGCCAGCACCGGCTCGACTGCGAATCCGGCCCGGCGCCACGCTTCGAGGCCCCCGCTCAGGGGATGGACATTCTCGCCTCTCGCGGCTCGGCACAATAGAAAAGCACCTCCTTGTCCTTGGGGATCACCGCCTGTGGACCGTCCAGCATTTCCGGAGCTAGCCAGCGCGCGCCCGGGATTCCGTAGGGCGTCGTCTCGACGTCGAGTGGTGTCCTCAGGTCGACGATCACGAGCGGCTCGCCGGCATCCAGTCGGCGCTTGAGATCGGCCGCAGTGATGCGGGCTCTCTCGAAATGACCCATGAATCGACGACGCTTCGCGTACTTGAACGCGACGTACAGGATGAGCCCGGCGGCGATGACGATGACGAGACGGCTCCCGAAGCCGGCCGTGCGGTCTGCCAGCAGACCGATGACGTCCGCGCACAGATAGCCGAGGGTGATCCAGGTACCGCCCCAGAGCAGTGCGCCGGCTGCCGCGTAGAGCAGGAAGTGTGTGGGGGCGATCGGGACGGCGCCGGCGAGACCCGCGGCGAGGGGGTTCACGCCCGGCAGGAACTTGGCCAGGATCAGGTACCGGGCCCGATGCGCGGAGAATCGCTCCTTGGCGTGCCGGACGCTGGAGTCAGGGTCGAGGGAGAAGCGACAGAGGGTTCTCGAGGATTCGAGTCCCATGAGCACGTCCCAGCGAGTACCAGAGCGTATCGGCGCACAAGGTCGCGGCCATCGCCGCGAGCACGGCCACTGGGGAGGTGCATCTGGCCGGCAGCGGACAGGGCCCCGGCCCCGAGCAGCACGGGAACGGCCGGGGCCGGCGCGCCGGCCTGCACCACGAACGCCCACGCGAAGAGCACCGTCACGCCGTGGGCGATCAGCAGGTCTGCTACGGGGGTCACGCTTCGCGCACGACGCGGTGAGGGCTACGCGGTACGCTCCGAGGCCCATTCGGCATCGGTCGCGAAGCCGTGAGTCATTCGGCGACGCGGGTGGTCACCTCGAGCGTGCGTCCGGCGCGCAGGATGGTGGTCTTGAACGGCGTGCCGGGCTTCAACTGCCCGAGCCGAGCCCGGATCTTGATCAGGTTGTCGACGGAGCTGGCCGGGATGCCCTCGACACTGAGGACGATGTCGCCTCCGAGCACGAGCTGCCGCCCGTCGATCGTGGCGAGCCGGTTGCCGCCGCGGAGCCCGGCCTTGTCGGCCGGCGAGCCACGCGCCACGCTCGTGATGAGGTAACCGCCGGCGTCAGGCGGCAGGTTGAGGAGATCGGCCACGGCGTTCGAGAGGATTTCGCCCTCCAGTCCACTCCAGAACGACTTCCGCGCCAGGAGCAGCTGTTTCGCCGTGTTGATGGTCACCACGAAGCCCAGGCCCTCACTGCCGCCGCTCTTGGAGATGTTGTGGCTCACCAGGCCGATGACCTCGCCCGCCATGTTGAACATCGGGCCGCCCGAGTTGCCCTGGTTGATGGTGGCGTTGGTCTGGAAGAACTCGGCCAGCGGCATCTTGCGGTAGGCCGTGTTGGGCGCCCAGCGAGCGCTGATCCAGCCCGCGCTCATGGAGTAGCTGAGCCCGTAGGGCGCGCCGACCACGATGACCTGCTCGCCCACGCGCACGGTATCGGAATCGGCAAGCGTCGCCGCCTGCGCGCCTTCGGGAACGCGCTCGAGCTGCAGCAGCGAGAGATCGGCGGCTGGCTCGGAGGCGATGACGCGGGCGGCCACCGGGTCGCCGCCGCCGACGAACTCGACGCGCACCTCGTCCATGCTCTGCACGACGTGGGCAGCCGTCATCACCCGGCCGTCACGGGAGATCAGTACGCCCGAGCCGGTCTCGTTGAACCGCACCTCGCCCCCCGCCTCGACGTCCCGGCCAACCGCCTTGATGACCACGACCGAGGACCGGACCTGCTGGAAGAGCCGGCTGAGGTCCTGACCATCGGCCGTGATCGGACCCGAGGCACCGAGCAGGCCCACGGCGAGGAGCGCGACGGGCACGCGTCGCATGCTCAGGGCGCCGATCTCAGTACGCCAGCACGGCATCTTGCCGAGTTGCCTCTCTCGCGAGGTCACGGGGCGCCTCATGGAATGCCCTGCATTTTCTCGCGTGCGCTCGCCAGATCGCCGATGGAGGATGCACGGCGAAAACCGCTCTGCACCCGAGATGCTAAGGGCTACGAACAGTGTTAGCAAGTGGGGCCCCGACATCTGGGACGACCACTGGGAGGCCGTGCGGAAGTGCTGTTTCTGTTTCCGGCCTCATCGTAGCTGGGTTCGCGAGACCGGAACCGATCGAGCCAAGCTCATCAAACCGAGCCTGAATCGAATCGCCCCACGCGAGGTCTTCGCGATCTCAGCTCAGAGTCCCTCGCCTGGCGCCGATGGGCTGTAAGGTGCCCGCGTAGTGTTTTGCCGTCGCGACCAACTCGTCGACGTCCTCTTCGGTGGTATCGAAGGCGCAGACGATGCGGATGATGCCCTCGCTCGGGGCGCCGCGGCGCGAGAAGCTGTAGCCCTCAGCGATGAGCCCGTCCCAGATGGGCTGGGGCAGGGCGGCCAGGACGAAGTTGATCTCGGTCGGCCCGCGGAATCGCACACCGGGAATTGTCGCCAGCCCGTCGCGAACGTGCCGTGCCATCAGGTTGGCGTGGCGCGCGTTCCGGAGCCAGAGATCGTTGGCGATGTAGGCCTCGAGCTGAACGGAGAGGAAGCGCATCTTCGAGAAGTGATGGCCCCCCCGGCGGCGGCGGTAGCGCATGCTTTCGGCCAGCTCGCGGTTGAAGAACACGACGGCGTCGGCGCTGAGCGCCCCGTTCTTGGTGGCGCCGAACGACAGGATGTCGACGCCGGCCTTCCACGTGACCTCGGCCGGCGTAGCGCCGAGCCGGGCCACGGCGTTGGCCAGACGCGCGCCGTCCATGTGCACCCAGAGCCGCCGCGCGCGGGCGACCTCGACGATCGCGCGCACCTCCGTAAGCGTGTACACCGTGCTCGCCTCAGTCCCCTGGGTGATGCTGACCGCGCGCGGTGGCACGTCGGCCGGGCGCGCCAGCGCCTCGTCGACCATCCGCGCCAGGTCGGCCGCCGACATCTTCCCGTCGGAGCCCGGGACCCTGATCGTGCGTGCGTTGCCCCCGGACCAGAACTCCGCCCCGCCACACTCGTTGTCGTGGACGTGGGCGGAGTCGGACACGTACACGGCGCCGTAGGGCGCCGAGACGATCGCCGTGCAGAGCCCGTTGGCGGCCGTCCCCGTGCCGACCGGGAAGACCTCGACCTCAGTCTCGAACAGCGCTCTGAAGCGCGCCTTGAGTCCCTCGGTGGCCGGATCAGCGCCGTACGGCGCGGTGTCACCAGCGTTCGCGGCGACCATGGCGGCGAGGATCTCGGGCGCGGCGCCCGTCACGTTGTCGCTGTAGAAGTTCTTCTTCGCGCTCACTCGCGCCTCCTTGGCTTGGCGGTTCGGAGTCGGCGAGGCGGCCCAGAGCGCCGCCGTCGGCCCACGGGGATACGATGAAACACTAGTATCATCTGGGTGTCAAGCGGAGCCCGGTCGCGGCCTCATGACTCCCTATTTACCGGCTTGAAACCGATATGCAACTGATGTTTCACTAAGGCTCGACCGACGAATTTAAGCGACTAGCAAGGGAGAAAGACTATGCACCAGGAGATCGCGCCAATTGCGGTCCGCCCATCGACGCTCAGCGGAATCTCCGAGCGGATGATCGTGCGCCACTACGAGAACAACTACGGGAACACCGTGCGCGCGCTGAACGCCGTCCGCCGCGAGCTGGCGACGCTCGACACGGGTACATCCCCGTATCGCCTGCGCGGGCTCAAACGCGAAGAGCTCTCGCTGATGGGCTCGGTCACGCTGCACGAGCTGTACTTCGGCAACCTCGGCGGCTTTCGCCGCGCCGGACCCAACTCGGGCCTCGGTCGCCCCGACTGGCACGAGGTGCCGGATGCCCTCGGCGCGGAGATCGCAGCGGACTTCGGCAGCGCCGGTGCGTGGCGGAGGGAATTCGTCGGTACGGCGCAGTCCCTGGCGGGCGGCTCAGGATGGGTGTGCCTCACCTATTCCCGCCGGCAGAAGCGGTTCTGGAATCAGATCGCGATGGACCACACGCAGGCGGCCGTCGACGCCGCCCCCGTGCTCGTTCTGGACATGGACGAGCACGCCTATCAGATGGATTTCGGCACGAACGCGACCGCGTACATCGACACATTCTTCCGGAACATTAACTGGGAGGCCGTGCTGAAGCGCATCGAGGCTGTACGGAACAATCAGCCGCTGCCGAACGAAGACCCCTCGTTGACCAGGGACCTGCCGTCGCTCTCGGTCGAGGAGCTCGCCGCGCAGATCGCCAGCGGCGGCAGCGTTCAGATTGTCGACGCGCGGGCACGGGAGCATATGTCGCTCAATGTGGATCTGATGGCCGGCGCGACGTGGCGCGATCCGGATCGCGTCAAAGAGTGGATCGCCGAGCTGACGCCGGACAAGCCGGTGGCCGTGTACTGCTCCTACGGCTTCGACGTCGGATGCAACGTGACGAAGACGCTGATCGAGCGAGGCTTCGATGCGCGCTTCATCCGTGGCGGCATCTCAGCGTGGTACGCCTCGGGCGGCGCGCGCGCGTTGCGGCCGGATGCCAGCTCGCAGAGGGCTGAGCCGTGAGTCGCCACCGCGGCGGCTCGGCGCCTTAGTGCAGTGAGAGCGAACAAATGGAAGCCATCGAACTTCTTCGCACTCGTTATTCCGCATCCAAGCTCGGTGCGCCGGCCCCCTCCAGCGAAGCGGTTGAAGCTATGCTCGAGGCTGCGGCTCATACCCCCGATCACGGCCGGCTCCAGCCCTGGCGGCTGATCTTGATCGAAGGAGACGCTCGTCGAGCGCTTGGTGAGATCCTCGCCGAAAGCTTAGCCCGACGAAACCCAATCGCCGGCGACGAGGTGCTGGCCCGAGAGCGGGAGAAGGCGCTCCGGGCCCCGCTCATCGTCGTGGTCGCGACACGATGCGATCGGTCCGCGAAAATTCCAGTCGTCGAGCAATTCATTGCCGCCGGTTGTGCGGCTCACGGCCTCATGCTTGCGGCTTCTGCTCAAGGCCTCGGCGCCTTCTGGCGCACAGGCGAAGCGGCATACGACGAAGCGGTAAAAGCGGCGTTCGATATCGGCCCGGATGATCTCATCATCGGCTTCATCTACATCGGCTCCGATACGGGCGGGGCCCCGTCCCGACCTCGGCCAGTGATTCGCGAATTTGCGCACCGCTGGACCGGGGGCAGCCCTCGGCAAGCCCCTTTCATTTGATCCGCGCTTGCGGCGCCTCACCCGGCTCGAAAGAGCCGGGTGCCTCTTCGAAAGTGTCCAACGGAGTGATAAATCGGCCCACGAGCCACAATCGCGGCAGAGGTTCGGGGTACACGTGCAAGGTGGTTGGCGGAGTTGAAGCCTCGAGAAATGGGGGGAACCGATTTTAATAGCCTGGCGGTCAGGCGGATCCGGTGCGCCAGTCCCAACCAGCCGCTTCCAATTCCAGCAACGCGGCGAATCGGCCGCCAGCGGCAGCAAGCTCGGGCGGCGAACCCTCCTCGGCGATATGGCCCTTCTCGAGGACGACAATCTTATCCGCTGCGAGTGCCGTGGACAGTCGATGCGCGACGGTCAGGACGCCGCACCCGCGGCGGAGCCGCAATTCACGAAGCGCGGCCGCGAAGGCGGCATCACTGGCGCTGTCGATCGCAGCGGTCGCCTCGTCGAGAAGCAGCACCGCGGGCTCGTGGACGAGCGCGCGCGCCAGGGCGAGCAATTGCTGCTGTCCCGCCGAGAGGTGCGCTCCACGGCCGCCGCTGCTTCCTGAGAGCGCGGTATCGTAGCCGTGCGGTAGTGTCCGGATGAATGTGTCGGCCCCGCTGATGCGACACGCCTCGTAGGCCGCCGCAGGCGGTACCGAGACGTCGCCGAGGGTAAGGTTGTCCATCACGGTCCCGGAAAAGAGCTGGACCACCTGCGGGACGACGCCGAGGACGAGGCGGCGCTCGGACTCTTGTAGCAAGACCGGATTGCGACCCGCGACACGAACGGTTCCGCTCCAGGGACGATAGAGCCCGGCCACCAAGTGCAGGGCGCTGGTCTTGCCGGCTCCGGTGCGCCCCACAAGGGCCACGTGCTCGCCGCGCCTCACCTGGAGCGAGATGCCATGCAATACGCGCTGTCCCTCGGTGTAACCGAACTCGACCTGATGGAACGCGATGGCCGCCTGACCAGCCCCGTCGAGACCAGCGGGCCTCGCCGGCAAGCTGTCGACCGGCAACGCCAGCGCGCCGAACACGCGCTCGGCCCCCGCCATGGCTCCCTGCACCGTCTGCCACTCCTCGCCGAGCGCGGTGAGCGGTTGGAAGAAGCGCTGAGTCAGAATCAGGAACGCGGTCAGGGTGCCGAGGGAGACACCAAAGGCCGCGAACGTCTCCCGCGTCCCGATCCACAGCAATCCGGCTGCCGCGAGCGCGGCGATGACGGCCGTGTTCGGTAGATAGATGGCATTGAAGAACGTCGATCGGTTGGAGGCGGCCAGCCCGCGCCGCAGGGCCTCACGGAATCCCTGGACGAACTCGGGTTCGCGCTGGAAGGCCCGGATCACCTCGAGACCGCGAAGGTCCTCCTGTAGCCGGGTATTGATCGTGCCGACCGCGATGCGGTTGTCACGCTCGGCCTGTCGCATCCTGACCTGCAAGACCCGCGTGAGGAGTGCGAGGGGCGGCACGACGAGAGCGGCCATCAGGCTGAGCGGAATACTGAGGGCCACCATCGCCGCCGCGATCGTTCCTAGCCGGACCAGGTTGGCCAGAAGAACCGCCACACTCGAGGAAAAGACGGCATCGAGCGTGTCGAGGTCGGCCGTGCAGCGACTGACGATGTCGCCGAGCGGGACTCGATCGAAGTAGCTCGTGGGCAGACATTGCACGTGCGCGAAGAGCCGCACGCGAAGATCGCTCAGGACACCCTGTGCGATCGTGGCAGCGAGGTAGTTGTAGACAAACGTCGTGGCTTGCACTGCAGACGCCGCGGCCAGGTACAGGACGGCGAGGAAGAGCAATCCGTCCGGCTGGCGAACGGTCAAGTGCGCGTCGACGATCGTGCGGATGACGAGAGGCGGGACGACTTCGAATGCCGCGGCCGCCAGGACCGCCACCGCGACGACCGTGAGCCGAGCCCGCCAGGGCCGCAAGAGACCCAGCAAGTGGGGCACCGGCGATCGGCTCGCAGCCGGGGCGCTTTCTGGCGCCATGGGGAGAACACTCACCTGAGCGCCCCGTTGCCAGGAGCCATCTCGGCCACCCGCTGAGCCCGGTAGATTCGCGCATAGAGTCCACCCGAGGCCGTCAGCTCGGCATGCGTTCCTTGCTCCGCCACGCGCCCCTCGTGAAGTACGACGACCGCGTCGGCGTAAGGAAATACGGCGAGGCGGTGAGAGCACACGATGATGGTGACTCGTCGGTCGGCAGGCGCATCAGGACCGAATGCGTCGCGAAGCGAAGCCACGATACGCATCTCGGTTTGGACGTCGACTGCGGCGAACGGATCGTCCAGCACGAGGAGCCCGGGATAGCTGGGCGCGGCCGCCGCGAGCGCTCGCGCCAGTCCCACCCGTTGGCGCTGACCGCCCGAGATACGTATGCCCATTTCACCGATCTCGGTATCAAGGCCCCTCGGAAAGGCGCGCACATCCTCGTCGAGAGCCGCCCAGTGCACCGCCTGCGCGATGAACGCCTGAGGACGGAGCCCACCACCTGGCTCGAGGGCGATGTTGTCGCGGACCGTGCCGGAGAACAGAAACGCCTCCTGAGGGAGGTAGCCGATCAGGCCGGTTCGTTGATCCCGGGCCAGCTCGCCGAGCGGCCGGCCATCGATCAACATGGTTCCGGACTCCACCGGGTAGATGCCCAGAATCGCTTTCGCCAGCGCGCTCTTGCCCGATCCCACCGGACCGGTGACGCCGATCAAGGCTCCGGGACGAACGTCGAGGCTCAGGCTGCGCAGCGTGGGCTCCGTGGCGCCCGGGTATCGAAACGTCACGTCGTGTAGCGACAAACCTACTGGTCCCGCAGGGTGCGGGATCGCGCGCGTGACCGGGCGCTCGACACCGGCGAGATGCCCAGCGTGAAATGACGCGTGTGGAGGTTCGCCGGCAACCCCGAGGGCGGGCGCCAAAAGCGGTTTGAGCCGTTCATACGCCGCGCCGCCACTCTGGATCGAGTTCACGAGCTGCGGGATGCGATGTCCGCGGTTGACGAATCGCAAGAAGAGCTCGAGGTATGCCACAAACGCGCCAACCGTCATCACGCCCAGGACGACCCGTTGGCTCGCCTGCCACACGATCAGCAAGACTCCGCACGTCATGATCGTGGTGTAGACGGGCTGTAGGCCACCCTTCAGCAGGACGACGCTCAAGCTCCGTTCCGCGAAGCGCCGGGAGAGGGCCGCCACCCGCTCCACCGAAGCGCCGGCTCTCCCGAACAGGCGCAGGACTCGTACGCCGGCCAGGTATTCCTGGATGGCTGACGTGAGATCGGCATTGGCTTCGCGCGCCCTCGTGGTCCGGCGCGCGACCCAGCGGCCGGTGGCGTGCGCAAGAATCATCGCGACCGGCACCGGCGAGAGCGCCAGGATCGTGAGGCCGGGGTCGAACACGAGCATCGCCACGATGAACGAAAGGGAGAAGAGCATCGTATCCCACGTTTCGATTGTGAACTCCCGCACCCCGACGCCCAGGACCTCCACATCGCTGACGATGCGTGCCATCAGGTCGCCGATCGGTGTGCGTTGAACGTCTCCCATTGACCACGACAGCACGCCGCGGAACGCGTCCGCGCGAACGTTCGCGCGGATTCGTGCGTTGGCGGTCATCAGCCAATAGCGCTTCAGGATGCGCGGCCCCTCGGTCAAGAAGGTGCCGCCGAGGAACACGAGCGCAGCCCAGCTGACGTCGGCCGGCGTGGCCTCACCTCGCGCAAGCGCCAGCGTGCGGTCGATCGCACGGCCGAGCAGGATCGGCGGAAGGATGACGGCCGTGTTCATGATGATGCCGGCCAGGGATCCCAGCACCAGCTGGCCGGCAACCTGCCGGAAGTACGGTCGCATTTCCCAGAGGAAGTAAGACATAGGCCAGGTGCGCGCGTCTGCGGACCGTATTTAGATTTTCATTAAAATTCGGAATTAGGGATAAATCGGCGACTCAGGGCGCCGTCACGCCTTTCGAGAGAGCTCGTCCAGCAACGATGTCACGCGGGCGACGATGACATCACGCGCTGGCTTGTAGCCATCACTTACCGCCGGGACGTCGTCCCACCGGATGCGCGCCGGTGCCCCCGAATCCATCGCACCGAGATCGCACGCGAAGGTCACGACGTGCGAGGCCTGCCCCACCTCAGAAGCCATGACCGGTCGCGGTTGGCGCCCGCGCACATCGATACCGTCACCCGATAGCCCCTCGATCACCCTCGGCGGGATCTGGGCGTCCGGCTCCAGGCCGGCCGACTGGGCCTCTACGCGGAGGCCTCGCTGCGCGGCAAGGCGGCGGAAATGCTCCGCGGCGATCAGGCTTTTGGCCGAGCCGTGGAGACATACAAACAGGACCGTGGGTGTCGTCGTCATGCTCGTCTGTCCTCCTACTTCACGAAGACCCAGTCAGGCTTCAGCAGCGGGAACGCGATGAGGCCGATGATGGCCGTTGCCGCCACCAGCACGGGGTTGCTGATCTTCCAGCGGAACAGCACCACAAGGCTTCCGAGAGCGACGAGAGCGGTGAGCCAGTCACCGATCGCGATCTTGCCTAGGAGGACGCACGCGCCGAGGATCGTGCCGATGGCGGCGGCATAGGCGCCCTTGATGAAGCCCTGGACGTTCGGGTTCTGTCGGTAGCGAATAAGGATCGGCGCCGCGATGAGGACGAGCAGGAACGAAGGCAGGAAGATTCCGATCGTCGATACCAGTGAGCCCCAGAAGCCGTCGAGGAGTGAGCCGCCGAAGCGAGCAGCGACGAGGTAACCCACGAACGTGGCAGTGATGACCACCGGCCCCGGGCTGATCATTCCCATGGCGACCGCCACGAGAAACTCGCGCTGATCGAGCCATCCCGTTTGCTGGACGAGCCCCTTCTCGAGGAACGGTACGATGACGAGGCCGCTGCCGAAGGTCAGGCAGCCGGCCTTGAGGAAGAACGTGAGCAGCTTCCCGAGGATCGTTCCCAGGCCGCCTTGCGGCGCAGTCGCCACGAGCGGCACGATCGCCAGCATTGACGTCGTCGAGGCTGTCGTGCGTCCGCGAAACAGAGAGCCGTAATAGAGCAGCCCGACGATGCCGCAGCCGATGAAGACCAGCGCGACCTCAGCCTGAAGCGCGACCGTGATGCCGAACGCGGCCGCCGCCAGCGCCCATTCCAGCCAGTCCTTCATGCCGAGTTTCGTTAGCCGGTAGCACGAGTGCAGGATGAGCGCAATTACGGCGGGGCTGACGCCATAGAAGATGGCCGCGACGGCCGGCAAGCCTTCGAACCTCACGTACAGCGTGGCCAGTGTCGCGACGATGATGAAGTTGGGGAGGATGAAGGCCCAGCCTCCGGCCCAGGCGCCCCAGAACCCACCGCGGATGTAGGAGATCCAGATGCCGACCTGGATTGCGAGCGGGCCGGGCAACGACTGGCAGACGGCGATGCCCTCGCGCATCTCCTCCTTCGTGACCCACTTCTTCTCGCCGACGAGCTCGCGCTCCATCTGGCCGACGAGCGCCACGGGACCACCGAAGCCGAGCAGCCCGAGTCGAAGGTAGTAGCGCACCAGGTCGCGAATCGGAATGCGGTGGCTCATTCTTTCGGCGGGCATCGCTACCTCCCAGCGCTGACTGCGGCGAAGTGTAACGCTTGACGTCTGGTGTATCAACAGTTACAGGAACGGCTAGTGCCCTCGAACAGACGAGTCGACCGCTCAGCACCCCTGGAGGTGACCCATGAAGACGATCGCGATCACCGTGGCATTGGCACTGATCGTGGCGTGGCCGCTCGCGGCGCCGGTGGCCTGGGCCTCCGACGAGAAGGAGCACGCCGAACTGGCCAAGGCACTGAAAGACGCCAAGGTTCCGCTCGAACGCGGCTTGAGCGCGAGCGCCAGGGAAGGCAAGCCGATCTCGGCCAAGTACGAGGTCGAGGACGGCAAGCTGCAGCTCTCGGTGTACACGATGAAGGGTGACAAGTTCTCCGAGGTGATCGTCGACCACAAGACGGGCAAGGTCACCAAGTCCGAGCCGATCACCGGCGGAGACGACCTCACACACGCGAAGGCGCAGAGCGAGGCGATGGCGAAGGCCAAGCGGTCGCTCGAGGCGGCCGCCGCCGCCGCCGTGAAGGAGAACAAAGGATTCCGCGTCGTCAGCGTCATGCCTGAGCTCAAGGATGGCCATCCCGTCGCTGATGTCACGCTGGTCAAGGGTGAGGAATGGAAGACCGTGTCCGAAAAGCTGGAGTAGGACGTCAATGCACGAGGCCGATATGCCGCGGCGAACAATGTTGAAGAAGGTGCTCGCTTGTGATGACGTCGTACGGCGTGATCTCGCGCGGCCGGGCATCTGCGCCCCGAGTGCAGATGAGCGTGGCGCGCGCGAAGAAGATCACCGAAGGGGGCGGCATGGAGCTCCTGCCGGCGATGGGCGCGAACACGGCGCTCAACGTCCAGCCCACCGGCGACGGCAAGGCCGCGACCACAGGCGACTTCGTGCCAACGACGATGCGGTGAAGCTGGCCCATGGCCTGAAGGCCGCGCTGGACCTGACGAACGGCAAGAAGCCCTAGGAGAATAGCGCTGCTCGTGCTGCTGGTGGCCGGCGCGGTGATGCTCATCGCCGCGAGCCCGGCCACCAGCCAACCGCATCCTGACGAAGATGTCAGGAAGTCTTCAGTGGTGTGGCGTAGTGGGTGTGGCGTAGTGATTGGGCGCCATCGTCGCGTTATGCAGAACATGAATATGCGACGTGGCGTCTCTCGGCGAGGGCTCCTCGGCGCGCTCGGGTCCGCGATGCTAGGCTACGGTGGGCGAGCGTGGGCTCAGGGCAAAGCATTCGAGGTCAAGTGGGTCGGCGCGTCGCGCGATGTGACGCGCGGTGATCTCACACCCAAGATCTCACTCGAATCGCTCAGGCAGCTAAGGAATCTGTACGCGATCGGCCCACCCGAGGCGCTGCGAGGTGAGATCACGATTGTCGATAGCCACCCCTCCGTGTCGACAGTGGAGAATGGCCGGATCATCACCGACCACAGCTTCCGCCACCGAGGCTCTGTGGCACGCTTGAACTTCCACATTTTCAACAAGCGCGACGACGCGCCCCACTCTCCGGACGCGCACGAGCGGATCAAGGCCAGATTCGCCATGGAAGACGTGGTTGCGGAGATGCTCGGATTCTGGTCGGACAAACACGAGGGCATCTTCATCCCTTCCGGCCGCAGCGCGCATATCCATTTCCGCACCGCCGACTCCACAGTGACTGGGCACGTCGACGACCTGGAGCTCCGCTCCGGCTCAGTCCTGGCCTTGCCCCAGTCATGACCTCGTTGCCTCCCCGACGAGGTGCGCGACTGCTTTCGACCGTGCTCCGGGGCTTTCTGCTCGTGCCGATCACGGCCGCGGTGCTGGGCGCCGCTGCGGCGGCACCCGGCTCGAATGCGGCAGCCGCACATGACGCGAGGTCGCGGAGCGGGAAGGAGCCACTCCTTACGACATTGCCGACAACATGGCCAAGCAGTTTCCCGCATACGACGCGCTCAACGCATATTGCCGGACCCGCGTCCGGCCGAGCTGACGGGGGGCAATGATATGGCAACGCGGTGGCCCGGACCGTATGTGCGCAGATTCGTGGTGGGCCTGTTCGTCATCGTGCTGATTGCCGTGGCCGCCGCTGGCGTGTCGGTCAAACCGGGGGCGGGCATCGCCGCCGCCCAGACCGCAACACCGTTGCGCAAGGTCGCGGAGTTCGAGCTGCCCGGCCCGCCGGGCAAGCGCTTCGACTATCTGACGATCGACGAGGACGACAACTATCTGTTGTCCGCGCATCTCGCCGCCGGCCTCCTGCATGTCATCAATCTGGCCAACAATACCGTGGTCGGCACGGTTCACGATGTGCCGGGCGCGGAGGGCGTGGCCTACATCGCCGAGGGCAAGAAGGTCTATACCGCGAACTGGGGAGAGAACAAGATCGGCGTGGTCGACCTCAAGCGCATGACCGTCGTCAAGCGAATCCCGACCGAAGAGAAGCCCGACGGTATCGCCTACGCCGCGCCATTTCACAAGGCGTACGTCTCGAACGAGCGGGCGAAGGCCGAGAGCGTCATCGATGTCGCGACGGACACCATCGTAAAGGTGCTTCGATTCGATAGCGAGACTGGTGTCCCGCAGTACGACCCGGTCGGGAGAAAGGTATACGTCAACCTTCAAGACCGAAACACGCTGGCCGTGATCGATCCCGCCACGGACACAGTAGTCGACACGTATCGCGTGGACGGCTGCCGCGAGAACCACGGGATGGCGCTCGATCCGGAACGTCGTCGAGCCTTTCTGTCATGCGAGGGCAACGATACCCTGACTGTCTTCGATCTCGACGCACACAAGGCCATCGCGCACCTGCCGATGGCCAAGGGTGCCGATGTCGTGATGTTCGACCCCGGGCTCGGTCGCATCTACGTCGCCTGTTCGAGCGGAGCGATCTCGGTCTTTCAGATGGACGACCCGACACACTTCCGGAAACTCGCGGACGTCCAGGTCGAGCCAAGGATTCACAGCCTGGCCGTGGACCGGCGAACGCGCCGCGTGTATGCACCGGCGGAGCAGGAGAAAGGTCGGCCCGCCTCCAAGATGTTCGTCTTCGAGGCCGTGACGAATTAGAGTCCTCGCGGGGCTGTTCGCCGTACTCGTCCTGCTGCCGGCATCTGCGTGGGCCTACCGCCCGTTCGTCTCTACCGATGCCGCCGTCGCCGACCCGCGCGAGGTGGAGATCGAGCTGGGCTATTTCAATCTCGCGCGCACAGGCACGACGAATACGTTCACCACGCCCGGCGTTGTCCTCAACTATGGCCTCGTCCGAAATGTGGAACTGGTCGGGGAATTCCGGCTCGACGGGAGTCCACACGTCGACATCACGGACCCGGCGCTCTCGCTGAAGGGAGTGCTCAGGGAGGGAGTGCTTCAGGACAAGACCGGGCTCAGCGTCGCGGTCGAGGGGAGCCTCTTGCTCCCCTCGACGCTGAGCGGCGAGCGTGGCGCCGGGTTCGAGACCGTCGGCATCGTCAGTGGCAGAGTCGCGACGGTCACGCTCCACGTGAACGGGGGAGGCGGCCTCGACCGAGCCGGCCATGGCTTTGGTATCTGGGGCGTCATCGGCGAGTTGCCGCTCCACCCCAAGGTGCGGCTGGTCGGCGAAGTCAACGGTGAGAGCATCGAGCGGCAGCGACCGAATAACTCGGGATTGCTCGGGGTCATATGGCAGCCGACGTCCCGAAACCTCTTCCTGGATGTGGGCGTGCGACACGGCATCAGTAGTGCGGCGCCCGACTGGCAAGTCACAGTCGGCCTGACGTTCGGTTTCTCGCTGCAGACGCCGCCGCGACGCTGAACAGTGGTTCGTCGGCAACGAAGGCGTGGCGGTCTTCCGTGTTCGTGTCGGCCCGCAGCCTGGCCGTCCTCGTTGGCGCGATCGGCGTGTGGGTGGGCTATCGGCTGGCCGACCCGATCGTCGGCCTGCTCATCAGTGGCGATCTTCGTCCTCGTCTATCAGGGGGCCCGGGATGTCGTCTGGCGGGTGCTGGACGGCGCCGCGCCGGAGATCCTCGATGAAATCAAACACGCGGCCGCTCACGTCACAGGCGTCCGGGAAGTGACTGACGTCCGAACACGCTGGATCGGTCATCGCCATCACGCGGAGATTGCGGTGACCGTCGCCGGGACATTGTCCGTGCTGGACATGGCGCGGGAGGTGCGCCACCAGAGCTCCTGCATCAGCTTCAGGACTTGGGCAGTGTGTGTTCACGTAGACCTCGAAGGCCACGGTGGCGAGAGCCATCATCGGATCGCGGAGCACACCCACGACGGCCTCCCCATGCAACGCTGCCAACGCCGGCACCGGTCTGGGGTGCGACGGTCTCTCCGGCGCCGCGCCGGCAAGCAATTTGGCCCCCTCTGACAGCCGCGAAGTGCTGCCGCAGGCAAAGCTCCGGATGGTTTCGAGCATGGTTCCAAACCACCCTGTGACGGCCGAGCACGGGTGCCCGGTCGCCCTGAATCCACGCGCGTCCGTCTGGGGCCCGAATTACTTCGCAGGCGTGCCAGCGATCTCTAGATCGGCAAACTCGGTGACCGAGTCGGCCTTTGTCCAGAGTCCGACCCAGCCCGCTGTGAACGTCTTATCGCTGTGTTGCAACAGCAAGACGTCGTTGAGGTACGCCTGGACCTTCGGCCCATTCGCGACGACGCGGAGCTTGTGCCAGGCGCCGAGCTTCGGCTCCGCAACCGTGGCCGAGGCAATTGTGCTGCGCTTGCCGTTGACCATCGTGTAAAGCCGAAAGTTGTTTTCGAGCGCGTTGGCGCGCACGAGAAGGTAGTTACGGCCGTCCTTCGCGCGGAAGATGATCCCGCCGCTCGCGTCCTCGCGGCCGGAGATAGGATGGAAGTGGACGGTGACATCGACGTCGTCGAACTTCTGATCCTCCAGGATCGCGACGGCCCAGGGCTGCGTCTCGACCGTCTGCGCAAGGACAGGACGGCCCCCAGATGTCCGGCGCACCCACTGGCCGGCGACGAACTTCCACTTCGGGTTGTCCTTGCTGAAGTCCTCTTTCATGCTGAGCTTCTCCTGTGAGGTCGCTGGAGGGGCGGCGGCCTCGGGAGTGCTGCCGATGATCGAGGCCGTCATCGCCAGCAGTAGGGCGGCGACCAGTGCGGTCTTCATGGACTCTCCTCCTCTCTCCTCAATCGAGCTGTTCTGAGACGACTTTCCAGTCAGTGCCATTCAGCAGGAGCACCTCGACGACAGGTCGGCCGTTGTTCAACGAGGGCACCGCACTGACCGCGCGATAGCCGGCATTGGCTTTGACGGCGCCGGCCGTGGCGGCCTCGAGGGTACGCTTCGCGGCCGAGAGGGCAAGCTTCTGGTCCCGGGCGGCGGCGAGGTCGCCGCCGTCTGTGATCGCTTCTACCCGTGCGATCGTGCCGGTGTTGTAGTCGACGATGACTTCCATGAACGTGTCGCCGGCATTGGGATCCGCCTTTGCCGTGTAGACCGACAGCTGGAAGGCGCCGTCGTCGATCTCGTACTTGGCCGATAGCGGCGTTCCCTGGGTGGAGCTCGCGATGAGACCGCTCTCGAGCGGCAGCCAGGCGCCCTTCAGCGCTTGGGCGAGCGTCTCCCGACCGGTGCCCGGGCTGGGCTGAGCGCTCGTGGCAAGCGCGTTCATCGAGACGAGCAGAACGGCGAGCAGTACCGTTGTGGCAGTGCGCTTCATGTCGTCGACCTCCTGTGTAGGACAAGTGCGCTCATGGCGGTGATCATGAGGTCGCCGGATCGAGATGCCACTGAAGAGTTCCTGACATTGTTGTCAGGTGCGACGCACGGAAGCGGCCGCTATACTCCGGCGTACCGTGCGTGTGCTCGTCGTCGAGGACGAAAAGAAAGTCGCCAAGGCGCTTCGCGAGGGACTCGAGGCGGAGCGGTACGAAGTCTCGGTGGCATCCACCGGCGAGGAGGGGTTCTTTCTCGTCAACCACGAGACCTTCGACCTCGTGGTCCTCGACCTCATGCTGCCGCGACGCGACGGCATCGAGGTCCTGACCACGCTTCGTAAGCGAGGGCTGCAGACGCCGGTGCTGATTCTGACGGCGAAGGACGCCGTCGAAGACCGCGTGCATGGCCTCGACAGCGGCGCCGACGACTACCTCGTCAAGCCTTTTGCAGTCCCGGAGCTCCTGGCCCGAATTCGCGCTCTCTTGCGTCGCGGGCGGCCGGATCAGGTCCTCAAGTTACAGCAGGACGACCTCAGGATGGACCTCGTCACCCGCAAGGTGACGAGAGGCGCCCAGACGTTGGAGCTGACGGCGCGGGAATTCGACGTGCTGGAGTATTTGCTTCGTCACGCCGGCCGCATCGTCTCGCGAGAGATGCTCGCGCGCGACGTCTGGCACATCGCGGCGCGCGCGACTCCACTCGACAACGTCATCGACGTGTCGATGGCGCGCTTGCGCCGGAAGGTCGACGAGCGATTCGAGCCGAAACTGATCCAGACGATCCGTGGTGTCGGCTTCGCCTTGCGGAGTGAGCGGGCGTGAGACGTGCCGGCTCGAGCGTACGCAGGCGCCTCACACTCTGGCACGCCGGCGTGCTCGCGCTGATCGTGTGCCTGTTCGCCGCTGGCATCGTGCTCTTCGTGGCGACACGACTCTACAGCGCCCTGGACGAGCAGCTGGCCGGGGACGTCGCGAGTATCGAGAAGGTGTACCGGGAGGAAACCGGGGACCTCGGCGAGCTGCATCAGC